>ERZ779896.359-NODE-359-length-61859-cov-8.939049_pt1 | contig 61859 bp, 43 predicted proteins | sample MGYA00511067_ERZ779896 | MGnify/ENA primary metagenome ERZ779896 (study PRJEB29588, sample SAMEA2161597) | human gut metagenome | biome: human gut; feature: human-associated habitat; material: faeces | place: Denmark | collected 2008/2010 ... | reverse complement strand
ATCTGTAGACTTTTTTATTCCTCTATCTCAGACACACTTTTGGGAACAGTATCAAAAGGAAAGGTAAAGAATAATTTTGCCGCCGCACGAAAGAGGAACGAAGGGATAAAATTTGATAGCGAGACGAAACGTCAAGGGGGGGAAGATGAAGCAGATTGATTGTGTTGCAACGGATGCCGAAAAGGGGGAAAGATCAACTATAGGTCGACATTTGTGAATTTTATGGCTCAAAATACCGATGAAAGAGTTAGTAGCGAGATGTTTATTTAACGGTATTTCGGCTTTAGAATTAATGGCGTAAAAGAAATAAGCACAAAGAGTTATGGCAATTCTCTTTGTGCTTATCGGTTGAGCGGAAAACGGATTTTCGGCCCAAGCATATTCCTCGTTCACAATCAGTGCATTACGTGAAGCATTTTCCTCAAAGGTCACTTCTGCGATGCGATCATCATGCACTCGTTTGCATCCCAATGCTTTCGACAAAACATAAGATATTTTTCTAAATATGATATTCTTTACAGCCATTTTATACCGATCAAATCTGATTGGGCCTATTTTTTTAGGTCTTCAAACTTATCCTTGACATGCCTTTCATCAATATCTCCCGAAGACAATAGCTTTGCCATTATAAATAATTCTTTAGCTATTGGTTGTAATCTCACTCCGTCCCATTTAACAGGGATGTTTAATGCAGAATGAGCGAAGTTCTGAATTGACTTTGACATTGTAATATTATGAAAGCTAAACTGAATACCATAACAACGAACATACATGCATCGCTGTTGTGAATCATAGAATAGCTCATCCGTATATCTTTCTTGGCTATGAGATATACAAAAATCTATCAATCTCGAAACTTGAGGTTTAATAAAACCATAACTTAAAGCCGACTTATATTCTTGTTGTTTTATTGCGGCATTCATTAAATTTAAAGAGCATAATGTTCTGAATACCTCCTTCTTGTTTTGAGGATGCCGCAAAATATATTGCCTTGCTTCTTTGATTAACTCGTCCATATGAATTCTGAAACTAATCTACTAACTCATCTATTTCCAATAATTTTTCCTCTTCTGTTGTTTGAGACTCACATCATGCGTGGTTTGGCCCTTGTTTCTCATCAATATACTCCACAATTTTTATTATCATATACATCAGTAAAGATTTAGCGAGTAATTTTCGGGTTTGATAGAAATAATCTCCCCACAACCTTGATGAGTTGTTCAAAGCTCAGATATAGGAAATAGCAGGTGCGGGTATTTCCGGTTCAGAGACTCGTCGTGCTGTTCATTCATCCGTATAGTGTGTTTCATTCATGTGCAACTATGATATTTCTATAAAAATACAAAAAAACGAGAGATAAAGATACAAATCATCATTATGAAAACATGCTTTCTATGTACACATACACCGTTATACTTCTCTCCCAATAGCTACAAGCGCTTAGCTTCGGTGTCGGAGGAACTATATTAAAGTTGTCCCTCTATTTTGTTTTGTAGTGTCTTGCGGCCGATTTTCGGCCCATTTGGTTCCTGCGGACGGACGGGTGGAAAGAATGATTTAGCAGTGGATTTTTTCACCCTTGTCTCTCCAGTCAATTAGCAGGGAAATGATATATTTTTAAATCAACCTTTCTTTCCGGTGTATATGCTCTGTTATTCAGAGGAATATTTTACAGAGAGACGGTGAACCATGTCAGCCATTTCCCGGCGGACCTCTTCCGGACCGAGAAGCTCGACCTTTTCGCGCATCCATAGGATGCGCTGGTAGAAGTCGAACGACGGCCGCAGATAGTAGGTGAAGACTGAATGGCCCTCCTCGGTTTCAATCTCCGCCTGCGATTCATGCAGCGGCTGGGCGCGCAGGTAGCAGCGCTGCTGCCGATCGGCCCACAGACGAATCAGTCTCGGGCGTTTCTCCGCTTCGCGGATGATTCCATAGCATCCGGCGTAATACTCTTCGGGGAGAAGTTCGGGCGAGGGTTCGGCCTGCGTCTCGCCAATTTGCAGTCGGGAGATGCGCTCGAGGGCGAAGGTCTTGACCCGTTGCCGGTTCATGTATTCGGCAATCAGGTACCAGCGCCCCTCGAAGACGCGCAGAAAGGCCGGGACAAGCTCCCACTCCTGTAAATCCGGGCTATAATAGGAGGTGTAGTTGAACAGCACGGTCCGATGTCGGTCGATTGCCTCAAGAATGGTGGCCAGATGTTCTGTCCCTGTTGGTACGGGTTCCATCATCACGTGGTCGCGATGCCGCAGGGTCTGGGTGTTCAGGTCGGCGATGTGGTAGGCCGCGAATAGATAGCGATAGAGCGCATTGTCGCGAATCTCTTCCCGATTGACAATGTCATACGTGTTGGTCGAAGGTGAATAGTCGATCTCGATGGCATATTCATTCGCGATATGCTCCTTGTAGCGGGAGAAGGTGCGTTCTTGGATTCTGCGGTTGTCATAGAGCGCCGACCGCTCCCAACGTTCGTTCAGTTCGCGCAGTGAAAGAGCGCCTGCCTGCAGCAGCGTCTCGACAATCCAAAGGCATTTTCCGTTTTTGGTCATTGGTTTCTGATTTTATTGCAAAGATAGGGTTTTGGTCAGACATATTTTGTCCGACCAACGGGCTTATTTTGCAGCATGAAAGGAACAACCGATAAAAAAGAGCTGCAAAATGGAAAAGACTCAAGAAAACAAAGTCACGCCAATACTCTGTACGCCGCTCATCCACATGGTTGACGAAGCTGGCGAGCGGTACCTCTACGACTGGAATCTGTCGCAGTCATTGCCCGCAGAGAAGAGCTTCCGGGCGGGGGAGTGCCTGCATCTGGGCGACCTGGATTGCCGGTGCCTCTACCGCAGACTGCAGGACGGGACATACAAACGCATGAGCGACGGCCTTGTCGTCACCTTCTCCAGAGAGGATACCGACATGAGCGTGTCGCCGACAACCCCGGACGAGGAGCTCTCCGACGCCGCCTACTGCGCCAAAAACAGCATCCTCGGAATCGGCTGCCGGGGGAAATATTTCATCGCGCTGGAGATAGACCCTGAGATTTGACATTCACCTATTGTATCACACTTAATTTTTACGACCATGGAACTCGAATGCCCAAATTGCGGCAGTTACGACTGCTATTTCGACGGGCTACAGTTCGTCTGCGACGATTGCGGCCATGAGTGGGGAGCTTATTGCCCTTGTACATCTTGTCAAAATTGAACGTTACGGTGCGAACGACCGGGTTTAGCCGTGCGCATCATACCCTCGTCAAGCGGCTAAAGGTAGATTTTCCCGTCATTAAGTTTGCCGTACACAAGCGCTGAAGCAATGCCACCTATTACGGCACACGCAGCATAGCCCCATCCTGAGGGTTTTTGTCCCAGTTTCTTGCAGCCCCAGTAGTACAATGCGGATGTAGTGCTAGCCACAGCGACGCCGGACGCAATACTCGTGGTCATTTTATATTTGTGTACATAATAGTCAGCCGTATTCTTCATCTCCTCCAACTTGGAATCGGGTTTGGGGAGCCGCGTTTTCATTTCGTCGTTATTTGAAGTGAGACTCGAACCGCAATGCGGGTTTATCGTATGCTTCTTTTTATCTACCAGTACCATATCGCAATCGCTCTTGGGGCTATGGTCATGGTGCCAGGTGCGACCCTCCGGCGTCTTTCCGGCTTGCAGGTTGTCGAGGTCGCTGGACGTAAGATTGTGCTCTTCGCACAATTTCGGATTGTGTATGCATTGACGATAAAGCTCCTTTGAGGCCATCTTCATCTGCAGCCGATAACCGGATTTCGGATTTTTCGCCCAGAATTCAGTACTGTTAACCCCTGGCAGATGAACACGAGGACCCTTAAAGTCGGGAACATCCGTAAACTCCGCAATTTGACCATTGCCATAATTTTTAACAACTGTTTTTGTTTTAACTGTCGGTTGCGACGTACGCAGCACTTTGATTTTTGTTGTCATGAAAATTATATTTTTAATTTAATGTCTTGCATTGCAAATATAGTGATAATTTCAATTGACACATATTATAAATGCATATTTTTCTTGTTTTTTGATTTGTTTTATTGTGATGTACCAAGATTAGAGTGTTTTGTGTATATTTGTATCTGTAATAGGGTAAAATATTAGTTTTATGGAGAAGTGTAAGGAGAAGTACGGTTTTTCCCAATGGGTCGAATATCTGAGAAAGGATATCTTTACCTATTCCCAAAAGCAGTTTGTTGAGTTTCTGCAGGAATCGGCTCCAGACCTCAATATGCGTTATATTGCGGGATTGGAGAATGATGCGAAAACGGTACGTATCGATGTGCTGGGGCTGTTGTTGAAATGCTATGGCTTTGATTTTGACAAAATCACGGAGTTTTTCGGAAATGCCCGGGATGTCGCCGGATGTGTGCGCAAGCTCGAGGAAAAATTGCTTGTGAAAGAGAACGATAAAAAACATCCTTTTGAAGCATTTCTAAAAAGGCGACCGACGCCGGAAAATCCGAAAAATGCAGATGAGATATTATCGGCGAACTGGACTGAATATATTGACACATTAGTATATATTCCTCCTGAAGAATTTGGGAAAAACCGAATCATAGATATGCAGAGTCTGAACTTTTTTTGGACCTATGCAGCTATAGAATATATTATTGCAAAACAAGGTAAACAATCTTTGACAGAAAAAACAAAGAATGCGTTTCAAGAAGTAATGAATGATTCAGCCAAATTGCTTAATCAGTGTAAGCATGTTTATATAACGCTGGCTCAACATCCTTCACAAGCTGCAATAAATGAATTTGACAATGTTATAGCTGAACTGGAAAATACAAATGACGACGATAGATTCTCTGATGTAAAAAAGAAAGACATACAATTAGAATATAAGATAGAATTGCGCAGATTGCGTATATTTCATTGTTTTATAGATGTTTATAGCTCGTTTCTTGAGTATTTCAATGTTAATGTAGAAAAACTGAATGGAGATCCGAATGAATTAAACTCATTAGCGGATTCCATGTTGATAATGGTTCGAAGCCTTCGTACATATATTACTACAGGTGAACACAACACTTCGATTCAAGAGAAAGATATTAAGCCATTTTTTGGGAAAGACGTACTTGACTTGATATACAAAGTTGCTTGTGATGTTGAACGAATAATGTATGTAAAGCGTTTTATGGAAAGTATAGAAGATTAGTACAGTTCAGACACCTTTTGTCCTACCTGCCCTCTATTTTTGCACCTAAATCGGGAAATAAACCGACGTCAAACCCTCAAAAATTGCAAAGATGAAAAAGGACAAAAGAAACAGAATCAAGAATGGGCCAGCTCCCCGTAAGGAAGAGGAATCGTCCGCAAACAGCCGTGAACCGCAGTCCGAAGATACTGATTCCACGAAGGAATATCCGGAGACTAACACATCAGAGCAGGCCGCACGAAAGCATTTCGAGGCCGGAAATTGGCAGCACGAGGCCGAAGAGACGGTCAACGACCGGGAACGCATGGAGAACCTGGGCCGAAAACGCGATGAATTCATGCAGAAGCGGGGCCTTTCACGTGTAAAGCAGCAGCTGGTATTGTTGTGGAACTATTTAGGTGCCGTAACATCCGGCCGCTACAAGGGCTATTCCATGTGGGCCTATCTGGAGGTGGTAGCCTGCCTGCTCTACGTTGTCAGTCCGTTAGACCTTGTTCCCGACTTTTTCCCGTGGGTCGGATGGTTGGATGATATCGCCGTCGTCCTCTATGTCTGCGGGCTGGTCAAAGAGGAGTTGGACAAGTTTTCGCTTTGGCAGGTGCAACAGCATCTGTCTGCAGAACATACTATGTAATTGGTTATGGATGGTATGGTCCAGCACTCCGCTGAAAACAATGAGGTTTAGAATGTGCAGGATTACATCGCAAGTCCTGAATAACAGGTCGCCTGAAAAGTCCCCTGCCGAATGGAAACGAAGTCGTGGCTGATTGTTTTTTATGTTTATGCGGGGTTTTCCGAATCGACGTTTTCTACTTGTGGGTGTTGCCTCGGTCTGTTTCTGCTCGAGGCAACGCTCTATTTTGTATCTATGAATTTAAATATTATGAAACGGGACGAGATTAAACATTGGGAGATGGCTACATTTGACACTGTTCTTATTATTGGTACCACATGGACTGATTTACAGCACGGGGTAAGATATCTCGTCGACGTCATGGGGTAGATCTACGTTGTGCCGTTGTCCGAATCGTAATGGACTGACTGAAGTGATTATGAATTTCTATGTGGATGAAATGCTGTCGTACACTTCGACGGCGAGGGAAAAGGATTAGGGAATGAAAAAAGCCTTGTATATACAAGGCTTTTTCGCTTTGGACCTCTTTGCTTCGGTCCTCTGGAGCGGAAAACGGGATTCGAACCCGCGACCCTCAGCTTGGGAAGCTGATGCTCTACCAACTGAGCTATTTCCGCAACAGCTCTGCAAATATCGACTTTTTTATCTATTACTGCAAATCTTTTTCTGCTAAAAATTATACGGAGGTTGTCTCACACGGCCGAAGCGATCGATCAGTCCATCTTCAGAACGGCAAGAAAGGCCTCCTGCGGAACCTCTACGTTGCCCACCTGACGCATCCGTTTTTTCCCTTTTTTCTGCTTCTCGAGCAACTTCCGTTTCCGGCTGATGTCTCCTCCGTAGCACTTCGCTGTCACATCCTTACGGACCGCCTTGACCGTCTCACGGGCAATGATCTTCGCTCCGATGGCTGCCTGAATCGCTATGTCGAACTGCTGGCGGGGGATCAACTCCTTGAGCTTTTCACACATCTTCCGCCCGAAGTCGTAGGCATGGTCCACGTAGGTGAGCGACGAAAGCGCATCGACCGGCTCGCCATTCAACAGAATGTCGAGTTTGGCCAGTTTGCTCGGTTTGTAGCCCGTCTGGTGGTAGTCGAACGAGGCATACCCGCGGGAGATGCTCTTCAGCTTGTCGTAGAAGTCGAAGACGATCTCGGCTAACGGCATTTCGAAGTTGACCTCGACGCGGTCCTGCGTGATGAATACCTGATTGAGCAGCGTCCCGCGTTTGTCGATGCAGAGTTTGATAACGTTTCCTAAATATTCGGCTTTGGTGATGATCTGCGCCATGATGTAGGGCTCCTCGATCGAACTGATCAGGGTAGGCTCGGGCAGTCCCGACGGATTGTGAACGTCAAGGACATCGCCTTTGCTGGTGTGTACCTTGTAGGAGACGTTGGGAACCGTTGTAATGACATCCATGTTGAATTCCCGGTAGAGGCGTTCCTGAATGATCTCCATGTGGAGCAAACCCAGAAATCCGCAGCGGAATCCGAATCCCAAGGCTAACGACGATTCGGGCTCGTAGGTCAGTGAGGCGTCGTTCAGGTTCAGCTTCTCGAGCGAGGAGCGCAGGTCTTCGTACTGATCGCTCTCGACCGGATAGAGTCCGGCGAATACCATCGGTTTGACATCCTCGAAGCCGGCGATGGCCTGTTGGCAGGGCTGAGCGATGGAGGTGATTGTATCCCCGACCTTGACGTCCGCCGAGGTCTTGATTCCGGAAATGATGTACCCCACGTCTCCAGTCCGCATCTCGTCGCGCGGCACCATCTTCAGCTTCAGTACGCCGATTTCGTCGGCCGTGTATTCGCTTCCCGTATAGAACAGCTTGACCCGTTCACCTTTGCGGAGCACCCCGTTGAAGATACGGTAATAGGCGATGATGCCCCGGAACGGATTGAATACGGAGTCGAAGATCAGGGCCTGTAACGGAGCCTCTTCGTCGCCTTTGGGGGCGGGAACCCGTTCGATGATCGCCTCGAGCACATCGGTGATGCCGGCTCCGGTTTTTCCCGATGCCGCAAGGATCGATTCGCGGTCGCAGCCCAGCAGGTCGACGATCTGATCCTTCACTTCGTCGATCATCGCGGCCTCCATGTCTATCTTGTTGAGTACCGGAATGATTTCCAGATCGTGGTCGAGGGCGAGATACAGGTTCGATATGGTCTGGGCCTGAATGCCTTGCGTGGCATCGACTACCAGCAGGGCTCCTTCGCACGAAGCGATGGCGCGCGACACTTCGTACGAGAAGTCGACGTGTCCCGGGGTGTCGATCAGATTCAGCACATATTTTTCGCCCTTGTAGACATACTCCATCTGGATGGCGTGGCTCTTGATCGTGATTCCCTTTTCCCGTTCGAGGTCCATGTCGTCCAGCACCTGAGCCTGCAACTCGCGTTCCGAAAGTGTTTTGGTGGTTTCGAGCAAGCGGTCGGCCAAGGTACTCTTCCCGTGATCGATGTGGGCTATGATGCAAAAATTCCGGATATTCTTCATACAACCATTTTAAAGCAACGCAAAGTTAGTTATTTTTGCGAATCCTAAAAAACGACATCGATGCTTTTGAAGACCCTTGCACGATACGCCTCACTGGTTCGGTTCAGCCACACGATTTTTGCGATGCCATTCGCCTTGGTTGGATTCGTATATGTGCTTTGTACTACCGATAACGATTTCACTTTTGAGCTGCTCATACAGATTCTGCTGGCCATGGTGACGGCCCGCAATACGGCGATGGGCTTCAACCGCTATGCCGACCGGAAGATCGATGCGCTGAATCCCCGTACGAAAAACCGCGAGATCCCTGCGGGGACGATCTCTCCGCGAAAGGCTCTGATTTTCGTGGTTGTGAACGCGCTGTTGTTTATGGGCATAGCGCTGTGGATCAACCCGCTGGCCTTTTATCTTTCTCCGGTGGCCCTTGTCGTGCTGCTCGGATACAGCTACACGAAGCGCTTTACCGCGTGGTGTCATATCGTATTGGGCGTTGCACTTGGGATCGCACCGGTCGGAGCGTACATTGCGGTAACGGGTCAGTTCGCGGTATTTCCTATACTTCTGGCCGGATTGGTTATTACGTGGTGCAGCGGATTCGACATCATCTATGCGCTTCAGGACGTTGAGTTCGACCGGCAGCAGGCCCTGCATTCGGTTCCGGTACGTTTTGGCGTGCGGGGAGGGATCGCCATCAGCATCCTGCTCCACGCGATTACCGTATATGCCGTCATCTTGGCCGGACTCAACTACGGATGCGGAACACTCTATTGGATCGGTGCCGCGGTCTTTATCGGACTGTTGATTTTCCAACATGCGATAGTCAAACCGTCGGACCTGTCGCGGATCGGTTTGGCTTTCGGTACGGTAAACGGCATTGCAAGCCTTTGTTATGCAGCCTTTACCATTGCAGACCTCTGCCTGAAGTAACGATTCGTCGATCTTTTTTCTTGAGAGGGGGGATGAACGGAGCTTCGGCTCTTTGAGAATGTTCTCCCGGACCGGGGGCCTGCCTGTGTTTTTCTCCGAGGAATCATAAAAGGCACTCTTTTTGTACGTTCCGCGGGTGATGGTTAATTCACTTCCGATTATGAACGAAACTTCACCTGTCGACCCCCATTCACACGTACCGCACCGTACGAAATTTGAGACCGTAGTAGGCTATCTGTTGAACACCTTGGTATTGGTGGGTAGTGTACTGGTCATTGCGGCTCTCTCTTTCGAAGTTTTTTATGACCCTTATGGCGTGTACTATCCGATGTACATGCAGGTTCAGCTGTGGGTCTGCATCGTTTTTCTGATCGACTTCTTTTTCCGATTCTATTTGGCCGAAAAGAAGTGGCGCTTTTTGTGGCGTAATCTCTTTTTCTTTCTTGTCGCGATTCCCTACCTGAATCTGGCCGGCCGATTCGAGTTGCACGTCTCCCAAGAGACCGAATACTTTTTGCGGTTGGCTCCGCTGGTCCGTGGAGGGTATGGATTGGCCATAGCCGTCGGTTGGGTGCTCCGTAGTCGCGTGACCAGCCTGCTCGTATCCTATATTCTGATTATTTTGTCGTTGACCTACTTTGCCAGTTTGGTCTTTTTTATGGTCGAACGTTCGGTCAACCCCTCGGTGTCGACCTTTGGAGACGCCGTATGGTGGGCATTCATGAATGTAACGACGGTCGGATCGAATATTTTCGCCAAGACGGTTACCGGGGAGGTCCTCTCAGTGGTACTTGCGGCTGCGGGGATGATGCTTTTCCCGATATTCACGGTCTACATTACCGATAAATTCCAGTCCCGAAAACAGCAGAACAAAGAGGGCCTCGGCGCCGATTGATGGGGCGATAATTGTTCGTAATCGATCGATGAAAGTTTTTTCTGAGGATGATTTACTACGGGATAAAGAAAAGGGGGGAGTGCGGGTGTTGATCCCATTGACCCGACACAGAACCTGTTTGGCCTTTAAATCAGAATGTGAGAACGACTGAATGTCGTTGCAATTCAATGTTTTCTCTCGCTAGCAACGTACAATCCATGAGAATGAAATGTCGGTTTGGTAACGATGCTGCGGACTGTAGAATTTCAAATACAAAAATTTTTTGTATGTTTGTTGACGGATAATAAAAAACAGATCGAAAAGTGGCAACGTCCGGCAATGTTTTGGTTCGTGTGTACCGTTTCTACCGAGACGGATTTCGCGAGATGTCCTCGTTGGGACGCACCCTGTGGATCGTTATCCTGATCAAACTGTTTATTATCTTTTTCGTGCTGAAGCTCTTCTTCTTTCCGAATGCAATGGGGCATCTCGATACCGAACAGCAAAAGAGCGAGTACGTAATGGATCAGCTACTAAATACTAATCGATAGATGTTATGATTCTTTCTGCAAACGATCTGATGGGGATGGTCGATTGGTCGCGAGCCCAATTCGCCATGACGGCCATCTACCACTGGCTGTTCGTGCCCCTGACTCTGGGCCTCGGTTTCATCTGTGCGATCATGGAGACGATCTATTACCGCACGGGCGATCCGTTCTGGAAACGGACGGTGAAGTTCTGGATGCGCATATTCGGAATCAATTTTGCGATCGGTGTCGCAACGGGGCTGATTCTGGAGTTTGAGTTCGGTACCAACTGGTCCAATTACTCCTATTTTGTGGGCGATATCTTCGGGGCTCCGTTGGCTATCGAAGGAATTATGGCCTTTTTCCTCGAAAGTACCTTTTTTGCGGTTATGTTTTTCGGGTGGAATCGCGTGTCACGGGGCTTCCATCTCGCCTCCACATGGCTTACGGCCATCGGAGCCAATCTCTCTGCATTGTGGATCCTGGTGGCTAACGCGTGGATGCAGTATCCGGTAGGAACGACTTTCAACCCCGATACGGCCCGGCACGAGATGACCTCTTTCTGGGAAGTGCTGTTTTCTCCGGTTGCGATCAATAAGTTTTTCCACACGGTGACTTCGGGCTTTGTGCTGGCTGCCGTAGTGGTGATCGGTATCAGTGCATGGTACCTGCTGAAAAAGCGGGAGAAGCAAATGGCCCGGAAAAGTATCGTGATCGCTTCCATATTCGGACTTTGCAGTTCGGTGTTGTTGGCGTCGACGGGAGACGGATCAGCCGTACAGGTAGCCAAGACCCAGCCGATGAAACTGGCCGCCATGGAGGCTCTTTATAAAGGAGAAAAGGAGGCCGGATTGGTTGTTTTTGGTGTGTTGCGTCCCGAGGTGGGTGAAAACTTTCTGTTCGAGAAGAACGACGATGCGTTTTACTTCAAGGTGGAGATTCCCAAACTGCTATCCTTAATGAGTTTCCGAAATGCGGAGGCTTTTGTCCCCGGGATCAACGATCTTGTGTTTGGCAATCCCGAACAACAGATCATCCCCATAGAGGGGAAGATGGGGCTTGCACGTGAGGCACTGAATTACATGGAAGAGTATCGGAGTGCCAAAGCATCGGGGGATGCCGTCACACAGGCCTATTACAACGATTTGTTCGATCCGAATAGCTCGGATGGAGAGTATATGCATGACTTCCGTCTGAAGTATCTCGGCTATGCCTATTTGGATAGCCCGATCGAGGCGATTCCCAATATTCCATTGGTCTTCTATTCCTTCCGCGTGATGGTCGGCCTCGGTCTCTATTTCATTCTGTTCTTTGCGGTGACCTTGATTCTGTCGTTGCGCAAAACGATTGGCAACAGACACTGGTTGTTGCGAGTCATGATCGCATCGATTCCGTTGGTTTATCTCGCTTCGGTTGCGGGTTGGATTGTGGCTGAAGTGGGACGGCAGCCGTGGACGGTTTATGAGATGTTGCCGGCTTCGGCATCCATATCGAATGTGGCCACGGGTTCGATTATGACGACATTCTTCATATTTATCGTGCTGTTTACGGTTCTGTTGATCGCCGAACTGATGATCATGTTCCGCCAGATCAAATTGGGCCCGCAGCCGGCAGAGCTCGAAGCTGCGGCAGATGCTGAAAATAAACTCGAAACGAAAAACTAAACCGAAACGAAATTATGGATACCGTATATATCTTTTTGCAACACTACTGGTGGTTCATCGTATCGCTGTTGGGGGCGTTGCTGGTGTTTCTGCTCTTCGTACAGGGAGGGCAGGGGATGCTCTATGTTATAGGCCGGAGCGATTCGGAGCGAAATCTGATCGTCAATTCGTTGGGCCGGAAGTGGGAATTGACCTTTACGACGCTGGTTACCTTTGGCGGGGCCTTTTTCGCCTCTTTCCCGCTCTTTTACAGTACGAGTTTCGGCGGAGCTTTCTATGTGTGGATGTTGATTCTGTTGGTTTTTGTCCTTCAGGCGGTTGCGTATGAGTACCGGCGGAAGCCTTCGAACCTGTTGGGCGAAAAGACATACAACTGGTTTCTGCTGATCAATGGTGTATTGGGGACATTTTTGCTGGGTACGGCCGTCGCCACACTCTTTACCGGAGCACCTTTTGTGGTCGACAAGGCCAATATCGAGAATTACGAAGGACTCAATACCATATCGCGTTGGGCTACCCCTTGGTACGGACTGGATGCGCTTTCCGACCCCCGCAACATCCTGCTCGGATTGTCCGTACTGTTCTTGTCGCGAGTTTTGGGGCTGCTCTACTTCATGAACAACATCGACGATGCAGAGATATTCTCCCGGTCGAGACGCTATCTGAAATGGAATGCAGGACTGTTTCTGCTCTTCTTTTTGCCCTTCCTGTTGCTGCTGATGTTGGCCGATGGAGCGGCAGTAGACCCCGAGTCGGGAGTGATCGCAATTGAGCCCTACAAGTATCTGCATAATCTGTTGGCGATGCCGTTGGTTTTGGTGGTGTTGTTGGTCGGTGTCGTAGGGGTTCTGTGGGGAATCTACATCGGAATTGTCCGTGGCGGGAAGCGTGGAATATGGCCCAGCGGTATCGGGACGGTGCTGACGGTGCTGGCCCTGTTGCTGACGGCCGGATACAACAATACGGCCTATTACCCTTCGACTGCAGATCTGCAAAGTTCGTTGACGATCTACAACAGCTCGTCCAGCAAGTTTACGCTTTACGTTATGGGGCTTGTGTCGCTGGCTATCCCGTTTGTCGTGTGGTATATCGCATACGTATGGCGGGCCATGAACCGGAAGCCGCTTACTAAAAAAGAGATCGAGCAGGACGAACACGCCTATTAACGGTTTTGAGGCCGAGGGATGGTCGGTCGAGTGGGGAGACGATGCGATGGCTGACGGTGAGGTCCGAGGGAGTGCGGTGTGGATACGGTATTGCAACCGGGGTATCTCTGTTGGCTTTATCCGAAACAGACCGAAAGGTTTTTTTTGAGACGTTGAGGTTTTCGCCTCTTGTATCTCCGGGAAAGGCGGGGATGGGCATTGTCCAGTCGGGTACGGACACAGGAATGTTGGCATCGCGCAGCATAGGTCATAAAGAGGCTCGATACTCGTTACAAGTTGGTTGAGAAGGTCTGGTTGCATCCGGTCGTGCCGGGAAGATCGGTCTTTGTGCAAAGTCGTGGGGCCGTCGACGGGGTGTGCTGCGATTAGTTACGTCTAATTTTGATTGAATGAAAAATCTTGTCCAGTGGATTTTTTGTGCGGTAGCTGTGGTTGTCGTAGGGGAGGCGCAAGCGGCGTACGGACCGAAAGATACGGCTCGGATCCGGGAGCGCGTGGTGTCGGTTGCCGATTTTGGCGCTATTCCCGATGACGGGAAGGACGATACCCGGGCTTTGCGCCGGGCCGCAGAGTATTGCCGTACACATGCCGGTACGACGCTCGTAATGCCTGCCGGGGTGTATCGCCTGCGGGATGCCAAAGCCGAACGACTCGAAGAGGAGGTCCTTTCCGGAAAGATGGGGCCCAATCCCGAAAGCGAAATTTTTAGGCCCTATTACCCTTATGTGCGGGGACTCGATTTTTCGGGCTCGGAGGACATAACGGTTGATGCACAAGGGGCAGTGCTACTGTGTGAGGGGTGGATGGAGCCGGTCTCGATCGTCGACAGCCGGAACTTTACGCTGCGGGGTCTGACGATCGACTACCTGCGCAAACCCTTTTCGGAGGGAGTTGTGACCGATGTCGATGAAGAGTCGTTTACGGTGCGGTTTCGTCCGGAACGAAAGATTACGGAGGAGATGCCGTTTCCGCGCCTGATGTTGTGGGACGATACGATCAGCGGCATATACCGGGATCCGTTCTATTTTGCCGAAAAGGTGGTTCTGGATGATCATTCGATACGGTTCAAGGGCCGGCTGCCGGCACGTATGGTGGGTGCGGCGGTAGCGGCTCCTCATTCTTTCCACTTCCGGCCGGCGATTCTGATTCTACGCAGCAAGCAGACCCGGATCGAAGGGGTGACGATCCATTCGCAACCCGGTATGGGTATCGTGGGTTTCGACAGCCGGGACGTGTCGATCGTTCGGCTCTCGGTCACTCCGGCCGACGGATATACCTTTTCGACCAATACGGATGCTACCCATTTTGCCTGCTGCGAAGGGACCGTCTCGTTCGACGGTTGCCTGTTCCGCGGACAGGGCGACGATGCCACCAATGTACACGGCTACTATCACGACATTGCAGCTGTCTCGGGTGATACGGTGACCTTGGAGTTGCGGGCTCCGACCTTCACCCATGCACAGGTGCCCGATGTCCCGCGTGTGGGCGATCGCATGGAGGTCGTGCGCATTTCGACGCTTGTCCCGGAGGGGGAAGTTGAGGTGACGGATGTTTTTCATCGGGAGGGTACGATCGATGTGAAGGTCCGCGTTCGGGGGACTTTGCCGGAGAATTTTGGAGATTACTACCTGTTCAATATCTCGAAACTACCGCGTTTGGAGTTCCGCCGTTCGATCGTGTGGGGTAATCTGGCCCGGGGGGTGCTCTCCAAGACCCGTGGAGTGTGCATCGAAGACAACGTTTTCCGGGGATGCACCGGGACGGCGATTCACGTGGGAGCGGAGTCGGAGTGGAAAGAGGGAACGCATGCAAAGGATGTAACCATTGCCCGCAACGTAATCATCGATTGCGGATTGGGTGCGGGATGTCAATACGGAGCTTCGGGAATTGCCGTGGTTATCGGGGCTCCCGATACGGAACATACGTTGCTGCACGACGGCATCCGGATCGAGGGGAATATCGTAGTGGGCACGCAGGAGAACGAATGCGGCATAGTTGTCCGGAATGCGAATAACGTCATCTTGCGGAGCAACCGGATTGAGGGTTGTCGCAGTGCGATTCAGATTGTCGACACCGAACATTTGTCGGTAGAGTAGTCGCGAGGGCTATTTATTGCTTTCCGGAAGTTTTTTCGGAGGGGGAAGGAATTGTATCGATGGCAGGAGGTAGGTTCCTAATATATCCGATATAGAAGCTGAACAGGTTTTCGTTTCGATTTCGAGTTTCTGGGGAGAAAGATTTATAGACAAAAAGAGAGAGGGGTGAATATTCACTCCTCTCTCTTTTAGATCGCACTATATTTTTGAGCGTATGGACAGATTTAGAACATGTCGGTTTTCCGTGCTTCTGGAGCTTATTTGGTGAGGGTGGCCTCCTTGACAAGCTCTTTCTGTGCATTCTGCACCTTAAAGTTGAGCGACTTGCTTGTGGCATGGATTGAAACCGAAGCGTCGTTCGAGTTGATCAGAACCGGGAAACTGCAATCGGACTCTCCGGCCGGAATGTAGTGATAGGCATGCAGGTGTCCGCAAATCATCAGATCGACTCCTGCCTCGTTCAATACAGGGAGAAAGTGTTTTTTGACCTCCAGCGGTCCGTGCCATGTCGTGTTGATCGGGGGAACATGCGTGATGACCACTTTGAACGGCGCCGAACGGAACGCTTCTGTTGCGACCACCTCTTTCAGCCAAGCCACCTGATCGGCCCGGTAGCGGTCGAAATCGGCCAATCCGTAGTATTCGATGTCGCTGTCCGGTTTGTCCTCCCCGCCGTCCAGTACGATAAAAAATACCGGTCCCTGCCGGAAAGCGTAATATGGCTCGTTCGTTGAGGTCGGGAAGTAGTCCAAATAGTGATCGGAGAAGTTGCCTCGCGTTTCATGATTGCCCCGGGCAAAGTAAAACGGGATCTCCGAAGCGAACAATTCGGTCGACTTCCCGAGGAATCCGTTGATCAGCTGTTGTTCGCTGCTCATGTTGTTGACCATGTCGCCGTTGAAAAAGACGAAGTCGTATCCTCCCTTTTTGACATCAGCAAGCAGGTTTCCCAGCATTTCGCTGTTCTCGTGGATGTCGTTGACGATAACCAGAGCGAGCGAATCCTGATCCGCGCTACGGGTTTTGAACCGGAACGGCAGGTGGCGGAATATATCGGTGCAGATCGTCGTCCCGTAAACCACCTTTGCGGGGTTCATCTCGAGCACCTCTTTCGAACAAACCCGATAGCGGTAGAAGGTACCGGGTTGCAGGTCTCTGATCCGCACGGTATGGAGTTTCCCGACCGTGCGTCGTCCGAGTTTTGTTTGAAAGAATTGCGGGCGCTCTTCGGCATAGAAGTGATCGTTGCCGTCGGGAGCGACCTCGACCCAAGAGAGGGCATCGCCCGAAGTGCCCCATATTACGGTAACACCCTCTTCGGTTACATTCTGAAGATAGGGTCCAAAGGTGATTTGGAACGGAGTTTGAGCTCTGAGCGTAACGGCGGTCAAAAGGACCAGAACAAATAGCCAGAATTTTTTCATGGTGTTGACAAGCAGATTGATGAGTCGAACAAATAAATAGAGTCAGCAAATTTACACAAAATTTTTGAATAGTAAAGAGACCGAAGAAGGGGTGCGGTGAACTCGAAAAATGCTACTCTACTCGGTTTTTATAGGATTCGGATATGACAGGGGAGAGACCTTTTACCGTCTCCACAAAGGATTGAGTCGCAAAAAAATTGTTTTTTTTAGAAAAAGATGTTAATTTTAAAACTCCAGTTCCGATGTAGGTGCACATCGAGTCGATCGGACCGACGAGGTACGAAAGCTCGGCTTTGCAACGAGAAGGGCATAGGAAACAGGAATTATAGAAAAATAAATAGTAAAAATTATGGAAAAACGGAGCAGAATAGAGGTACTGGTCGTCGGGAGTGCGAATACCGACATGGTGGTTTGTGCCGACCATTTGCCGCGACCGGGAGAGACAGTGCTTGGAGGAGCCTTTATGATGAATCAGGGCGGTAAGGGCGCGAATCAGGCAGTAGCCGCGGCCCGTCTCGGAGCCGAGGTGGGTTTTATTTGCAAAACGGGGAACGATATGTTCGGTATCGCCAATCGGCAACAGTATGCCCAAGAGGGTATCGATACGCGTTTTGTCTTTGTCGATGAGGAGAATCCATCGGGAGTGGCATTGATTTCGGTCGATCAGCAGGCCGAAAATACGATCGTTGTCGCCTCCGGGGCCAATGCCAATCTGTTGCCGCTCGATATTGCCCGGGCCGAGGAGATGCTCGATGAGTGCAACATCATCCTGATGCAGTTGGAGGTTCCGATGGCAACGGTCGAATATGTTGTTGCCGAGGGGGCCAAGCGCGGAAAACGTGTCGTGTTGAATCCTGCTCCTGCGGCCGCTCTGTCAAAAGAGCTGCTCGGGAATCTCTATCTGATTACCCCCAATGAGACGGAAGCGAGTCTGATTTCCGGTATCCCTGTTTCGGGCGAAGAAGGGGCGTGGGCTGCTGCCCGTAAGATCCGGGAGATGGGAGTTGAAAATGTTGTGGTGACCCTCGGATCGCACGGGGCCCTTATCTATAATGACCGTTACGAAGAGGTGATACCGGCGCATCGGGTCGAGGCGGTCGATACGACGGCTGCGGGTGATGTGTTCAATGCGGCTGTGGTCGTTGCTCTGTCCGAAGGGAAGGACCTTTACGAAGCGGTTCGTTTTGCCAATCGGGCTTCGGCGCTTTCGGTGACACGTATGGGTGCACAGCCATCGGCTCCCTATCGGAGCGAAGTCGACGGTTTTGATCCGAAGTAAATCGAAAATTTCATGCAAGCTATTGATTTTTAATACTAACCTGAAAATAGAATCATGTATATTGTAAACAATTACGCGTTGGCCGTAATTTTCTGTGTGGTCACGATGCTCTGTTGGGGCTCATGGGGCAACACCCAAAAACTCGCCTCGAAAAGTTGGCGGTACGAATATTTTTATTGGGATTATGTGATCGGCGTACTGCTCTGTTCGTTGATTTTCGCCTTTACGTTGGGTAGTTTCGGGTCGGAAGGGCGCAGTTTTCTTGCAGACTTGAAGCAGGCTGAATGGGGAAACATCGGCAGTGCTTTTCTCGGCGGAATCGTGTTCAATGCCGGCAATATTCTGTTGGCGGCCGCTATTGCCATCTGTGGACTGTCTGTTGCTTTCCCGGTCGGTATCGGACTGGCTTTGGTGCTGGGTGTACTGATCAACTATTTCGGTGCGGCAAAGGGTGAACCACTGTTTATCTTTACCGGGGTTGTATTGATCTGTGCAGCGATCGTATTGAACGGATTGGCCTATCGGAAGATGTTGAGCGGCTCGAAAAAGGTTCCGGCCAAAGGAATCGGTATCTCGATTGCGGCCGGTGTGATCATGGCCTTTTTCTACCGTTTTGTGGCGGCATCGATCGACCTCTCCAATTTTGCCGATCCTGCACCGGGTAAATTGACTCCCTACACGGCGGTCTTTATCTTTGCGGTAGGAATTTTTGTCAGCAACTTTTTGTTCAATACGATAGCCATGCGTCATCCGGTCGAGGGCGAACCGATCAGAATCGGCGGATACTTTCGTGGAAGCCTGAAGACCCACTGTGTCGGCGTCTTGGGAGGTGTGATCTGGTGTATCGGACAGTCGTTCAGTATGATTGCATCGGAACAGGCCGGAGCTGCCATCTCTTATGGACTCGGACAGGGAGCGACACTGGTATCAGCCTTGTGGGGAATCCTGATCTGGAAAGAGTTCAAAGGTGCCCCGAAGAGTTCCGACTGGTTGAATGTGATGATGTTCGTGCTGTTTCTGATCGGCTTGGGCTTTTTGATCTATGCCGGGGCCTGATGCTGTACGGTTGTATGTTGGAGTCAGAGAGGCATGGCGGTTGGCCTATTTCGGTGAATTACCTTGCCCAATGTCAAAATAGATAGAAAGAGATGCGCCTTATGTAAAGGTGCATCTCTTGTTTTGTAGAAGAGGGTGTTATTGTTATTTTGCGAAGGGTTTGTTTTCGGGAATTTGCTTTTAAAAACGTAAGAATCTAAAAATCAGAGATTCCAAAAATTTATATCCCATTTATTTTACCGGCGTGACAATCTCTTCGTTAAATCAGATGAATGTATATTCAATAACGGCGATTTTGCCCACCGGCTTTTCGACCTCTTTTAATTCTAAGTGTGGGACATGATGGCTTTGCCGTAACCTGTGATTCCTTCGTGTTCAAGTCGAAGAAGAAGCTAAAATCCGGCCGTCCCCGTCAAGGCAAGATGAAATAAACTGTCTCCGCAGGCAATCGAGCTATTGCATTGCAGACACAGTTTAAGCATACATAGTTTGATCTATCTTCTCAAAAAACGTTAGCCATCTGCGGTCGAAGATCGCTCGGTAGTCTGAACTACGACGATTCCCGGGTCGATTCGATCAACTCGAGCAGGGCATCGATGGCCTGATCTTCGGGAATGTTTCGGCGAACGGTTTCTCGACCCTTGTAGAGGGTGATTCGCCCGGGACCCGAACCCACGTAACCGTAATCGGCATCGGCCATCTCTCCCGGACCGTTGACGATACAACCCATGACACCGATCTTTACGCCGACCAGATGCGAGGTGCGTTGTTTGATCGCAGCAAGTGTCTTCTCGATGTGGTAGAGGGTGCGCCCGCAACTCGGACAGGCGATGTACTCCGGCTTCGATATCCGGACCCGTGCGGCTTGTAATATGTCGAGACTCAGGGCATCGATCTCTTCGGCCGGGATCGCCGGATCGAGATTTTCGATCCATATTCCGTCGCCGAATCCGTCTAAGAAGAGCGGGCCGATATCGGCTGCCGCCTTTACCCGCAGCACTTCCGGATCCTGCTCCCGATAGGTGCGTTTGATGATCACCGGATTGTGAATCCCGGCCTCTTCCATTCGCAGAAATGCAGCCCGTTGTTCGGCAATACCGTTGAGGTTTTCGGTGGTCAGGACGACGATCTTCCCGGCTGGAATGTGGTCGATGCCGTGAATATCCGTCTCGAAAAAGAGCGAGGCAGTTTCTGCCGGGATTTCGCTCCGAATGGGCGGGCGGTGTGTGCCTCCGATTCCGGCCACAGCGGTCGATTCCCGCTTGCGGTATGTGTAAGGCGAATAAAACGCTTCGTTTACCTCCGGAATCGGAGCATGGTGCTCCCGTCCGGAAAAGTAGTTGCACAGCAGACGGGCGACCGGAATCTCCCGTTCGGGGGCTTCGGTCAACGATACGCGGATCGTGTCACCGATTCCGTCGGCCAGCAGGGCTCCAATTCCGACGGCCGATTTGACCCGTCCCTCGCGGTCGTCTCCGGCTTCGGTCACCCCGAGGTGGAGCGGATAGGCCATACCCTCTTCCCGCATGGCGGCGACCAGCAGGCGGTAGGCGTGTACCATTACCCGTACGTTGCTCGACTTGATCGAGACGACCACCTGATCGAAATCGGCCTCTCGACACCGCCGTAGGAATTGCATGGCCGAGAAGACCATCCCTTCGGGGGTATCGCCGTAACGTTCGACGACCTCCGGAGCCAACGATCCATGATTCACCCCGATCCGGAGTGCTGTGCCCCTGCGTTTGCAGATTTCGATCAGATGCGAGAAGTCGCCGCCCCGGTCGTTGAAGTTACCCGGATTGATCCGGACCTTTTCGACCTTTTCGACGGCAATGAGTGCAGCCGACGGGAGAAAGTGAATATCCGCTACCAAAGGGACTTTGGAGTACCCCTGACGGTCGAGTTCCGTGCGGATTGCACCCAGATTTTCCGCTTCGCGACGTCCCTGAGCGGTGAGCCGGACGATTTCGCCCCCTGCGTCGGCAATCCGTTCGACCTGAGCCACAGAGGCTGCCGTGTCATTCGTGTCGGTGTTGGTCATCGACTGGACCCGAATCGGATTGTCGCCCCCGACGGCTGTACTTCCGATCCGGACAACCCCCGTGGTTCTGCGGAGGTATCGATTCAACGAATCGCAAAATTTTTTCATGGAAGTTTCCGAAATTTTTGCAAAGGTACGAAACTCTGCCGGAGATTCGGTATCTTTGATCCGGATTTACTGCGGGGAATGAACGATATTCTGAACAACGACATCAAGTTTCTGAGCGGAGTCGGCGAACGTCGGGCTTCAATGCTTCGCAAGGAGTTGGGGATCGCCACGCTCGGTGATCTGCTCTATCATTTCCCATTCCGGTACATCGACCGTACCCGCATCTGGAAGATCGGCGAATTGGACGACGATTCGCTGACTTATATCCAACTGAAAGTCCGTATTACGGGGTTCCAACACGTGGGTGCAGGGCCCAAACGCCGGTTCATTGCGACGGTTTCGGACGGCAGCGGGGTAGCCGAATTGGTGTGGTTCAAGGGAATAAGCTGGATCGAGAAGCGATTGGAGCAGGGAAGGGAGTATGTCGTTTTCGGGCGTCCTGCGTTCTTTAACGGTGTGCTCAACCTCGTTCATCCCGAGATCGAATCGGCGGTCGAACAGGCCAACCGTTTTCGGAGCGGAGTGCAGGGTGTATATAGTACGACGGAGGTGTTGAACCGCAATCAACTCGGTACGAAGGCGATCTATACGCTGATGTGTAACTTGTGGCCGATGGTCGACCACCGACTGCGGGAGACGCTTCCTGCCGATCTTATCGCACGGCTTGGACTGATGTCGCTGCACGATGCGCTGTTCAATATCCATTTTCCGACGTCGCAGCAGGCGCTTCGTGCGGCCGAGTTCCGGCTGAAGTTCGAGGAGCTGTTCGGCATTCAGCTCAACATTATGAAGGAGCGCCGGGGACGTACGACCCGTAACGACGGTTTCCTCTTTCCTGTTGTGGGTACATTCTTCAATTCGTTTTATAAAGATTGTCTGCCGTTTCCGTTGACCGGAGCCCAGAAGCGGGTGATCCGTGAGATTCGTCAGGATACGGTGTCGGGACATCAGATGAACCGGCTGCTGCAGGGTGATGTGGGTAGCGGGAAGACGCTTGTGGCGTTGATGTGCATGTTGTTGGCCTGCGACAACGGGTTTCAGGCCTGCATGATGGTGCCGACCGAAATACTTGCCGCACAGCACTATGCGACGTTTTCCCGGATGTTGGCCGGATTGGATATTCGAGTGGAGTTGCTGACCGGTTCGACCAAAAAGAGGGAACGGACCCAGATAGATGAGGGGTTGCGTTCGGGAGCGATTCATATTTTGATCGGAACCCACGCGCTGATCGAAGACGCGGTGCAGTTCCAGAACTTGGGGTTTGTGGTGATCGACGAACAGCACCGCTTCGGTGTGGCGCAGCGGGCACGGTTGTGGAGTAAGAACGAGCGGCCGCCCCACGTGCTGGTCATGACGGCGACCCCGATCCCCCGGACGTTGGCCATGACCCTCTATGGCGATCTGGACGTCTCGGTGATTGATGAGCTTCCTCCGGGACGTAAGCCCGTCCGGACGCTGCACTACCGTGATGCCCATCGGTTGCGGGTGTTCGGGTTTATCCGCGAGGAGATCCGCAAGGGACGTCAGGTCTATATCGTCTATCCGCTGATCAAGGAGTCCGAAAAGATGGATTACAAGGACCTCGAGGACGGTTACGAAGGGATCGTACGTGCATTTCCGCCGCCCGAGTACGTTACGGTTGTGGTGCACGGTCAGATGAAACCGGCCGACAAGGAGTACGGCATGAACCTTTTCAAACAGGGAGTTGCGCAGATCATGGTGGCGACTTCGGTTATCGAGGTTGGGGTGGATGTGCCGAATGCCTCGGTCATGGTGATCGAGAGTGCCGAACGTTTCGGCCTTTCGCAGCTGCACCAGTTGCGGGGGCGGGTCGGGCGCGGTGCGGACCAATCCTATTGCATCCTGATGAGTGGCGACAAGCTTTCGTCTGAATCGCGTAAACGGCTTGGGGCGATGGTTTCGACCAACGACGGCTTCGAACTGGCCGAGATGGACCTCCAGTTGCGCGGTCCGGGTGACCTTTCGGGAACCTTGCAGAGCGGTTTGGCCTTCGATCTGAAGATTGCCGATCTGGGTAAGGATGGACAGGTATTGACCCTCGCCCGAAATGAGGCCGAGCGGGTGTTGCAGGGCGATCCGATGCTCGCGAAGCCCGAAAATCGGATGCTGCGCGAACTTGCGGCTAAGTATGTTTCGAAAAAAGAGATAGATTTCAGTATGATTTCATAACTTTGCGTCGATTTTTGCGTTATATATTTATCCGTTGTAAAAACGGGGTATCGATATATATCGGAATCTAACCTCGACCCAATGAAACACTCCATTTAAATTTAATTATGAAAAAAATACTGATCTTAATGATAGGCACATTGGTGCTCTCCGGTTTTATACTATCGGCTCAGGTGGGTTCAGACCGGGCTTTCGGTGATGGAGAAAAACTGGTTTATGCCGTAAGTTATAAAGTGTCGTTTGTCAATACGGATGTCGCTGAGGTGTCGTTCCATACGACTTTCAACTCTTCGAAGGAAACACCTGTGTATAAGATAGAGGCGAATGGCAAGACCTATCCGTTCTACAAGTGGTTTTTCGATCTGAACGATACCTACACCAGTACGCTTGACTCGGCAACCCTGCGCCCGCTTGAGCTAAAAACCGAGCTAAAGGAGGGGAAGTACCGCTACTCGAGTCGGTTTGATTATGATTGGGAAAATAAGAAGGTGCATACGGCATATCGGAACCACAAAAATCCGGACAGTACCTACAAGAGGATGAACCTGTCGGAGGGGAGTTACGATGCAGTTGCGCTGTTTTTCAATCTGAGGTGCGCCGATCTTTCGCAGATCGAGGCGGCAGGAGGTTCGGGTTCGATGAAACTCGTGCTGGAGGATACCATCCGTACCATCGGATACCGTTTTCTCGGCCGGGAGAACAAGCACATTCGTGGAGCCGGAAAGTTCCGGACGTTGAAGTTCCGGTGTCAGATGGCCACCTCGACCGGAGAGTCGTTTGAGGATGGCGACGAATTTACCCTCTGGGTTTCGGACGATAAAAACAGAATACCGATCTATGTCGAGTCGCCGATTCGTGTCGGGTCGATCCGGGCACGGTTGATCGAGTGGAAAAATCTGCGTTACCCGCTTGACAGCAAAATAAATTGATTATATTTGCATCTATAATCAGTTTGAAAGCCATCGAATATGGAAGACTACAATAATCAGCAAACGTACAACAATCGTAATTACAGTAACTACGGATACGACCAGAATCAGGATTACGGTTACGATCCGAACGGTTACGGCGATGAAGGTCCTAATAAAAAGGTTAAAGGGCTGAAAATAATGATCATAATCATGGCGGTGATCTTGGCCGCCCTTTCGGCGATCTATTTCATGCAGGTAAAACAGATGCGTGACGACTTTGCCATCGAGCGCGACACGCTGACCCAGCAGTTGATTGCTCTGAGAAACGATTACGATACATTGAAGAGTTGGAACGATACGCTTTCGGTTCAGTACGACAGTGCACGGTTCAAAGTCGACTCGCTGATCGAGACCTTACAGAAGGAGCGTCGGTTGAGTTATGCCAAGATCCGTCAGTACGAGAAGGAGAAAAACATGATGCGTCAGATCATGGAGGGGTACATCCGTCAGATCGACTCGCTGAATACGATCAACAAGAAATTGGTCGGCGAAAACAGTTCGATCCGTAAGAAACTGCTCGACTATCGGTTGCGGGCCGAGTCGGCAGAGGAGAAGTCGGAAGAGCTGTCGACAAAAGTACGGCAGGGAGCTGTTATCCGTGCCCGAGACATCCGTTTGGTTGCTTTGAACAAGTCCGATCGGGAGGTGTCGAGAGCCAACAGGGCAGAGAGCCTGCGTGTCGACCTTGTTTTGGTGGGCAACGAGCTGGCTACTCCGGGAGAGCGGAATGTCTATGTACAGATCATAGGCCCCGATGGATTTGTGATGGCCAACCAGAGCAATGCCATGTTCGACTATGAGGGCGATCAGATTGTCTACTCGGCAACCCGTTCCGTCGATTACCAGAATCAGGATCTGAGCGTAAGTATTTTCTACTACGGCGCCGGCATTACCAGCGGAACCTATCGGGTGAAGATATTTACGGACGGACACTTGATCGGACAGGCCGAAATCAACCTGAGATAAGCCGGGGAAAAGCAAGACCGGAAAATATAAAGGAAAAGGACGCTCATCAGAGCGTCCTTTTTTGTTTGGTGAAGCAGAGAGTGATTTCTTCGGATCTACGGATGACCATTTTTGAAACCAGCCAGCGGAAATGGTGTGTGAGGAGTAGTGAATGAGACACCGGATGCGGAAGCTGTAGTTCTGGGCTGTCGAAGTCCGGTTGTGATCGATGGCGTGCCATGTTCGGGAACCTCGTAACGGATTTCGAGGTTTGGAGAGCGGAGACGTTTAGACTCCCGGAGTCTGGAGATCAATGCAATACTCATCCGTGAGGAATCCGATTGTCTGCCTGCTCATAATCCTCAAAGCCATTATAATTTGCAAGCCCCTTTTTACTCTACTTCTCTGCTGTATTTCCGGTTATGGAACGGCCGAATACAAAATCGAAGAAGGTGTCATCGTTGGCAGTAGTCGCGTCAATACACCCAATACGTTCCCTGTATGGAACAGACTTTCGGCCGGGGCGACCCGTGTGCTGCTACAACTTGTTGCGGAAGACACAGGAGACCTGCCGGAATCCGAATTGCTTGAAAAAGTGGTGAGCCGAGTGGTTGTTGACCCCCGATTCGAGATAACAGGCCTCTACACCCTGTTCGCGGAGAGCGTCGAGAGCCGTACGGACCAACAGCGAACCACTCCCCTTTTTCCGGAGTTCGGGTAGTACTCCCAAATCGTAGATAACCCCATAGGGAGCGGCTCCGTCATCTCGGGTGCCGAAGATGATGAATCCGGCCAAAGTTCCCTCCTCGTCCGTTTCGTAGAGCCGTATCGAAGTCTGGGGATCGGTGTATTGCCGCTCTAAATATTGGAGCCATACCTCTTTGAAGTTCGGAGCCAGCGTCTTCGGATCGGTGGCAATTCCCATCTGGAGTTCGCCGTGCGAGATGTACTCTTTGTGTTGTTCGATGAGGGTGGCGAACAGGTCGCACAACCGCTCCTTGTCTTGTTGAGGATCGAATGCTCGGATCATAAATTTTTGGTTTTTATCATTTCATTTTTCTCTTTTCGTCTCTTTTCCGCCGGAAGTATTGGAGTGTCGCTCGCCCGAAACTGCTCAGCCCGATTACGATGATCACCGCAGTAAGCAGTTCCAGCACGAGTGCAATCCCGATACCAAATTTGTAGGATATCAACGAGATGATCGGGACATCTTCGCTCTGGAGCAGTACGCCAAACAGCGAAGCAATCGAGATGAAGAAGAGGATGTACTTCGTGTCGTCTGCATGCCGCAGCTCGACCACATTGTTCACGTTGTCAAGCGATTTGTCGACCTGTTGCATGATCGCCTGCAGCTGTCGTTCGTCGTCGGCGACTCTCAGGTTCTTCTGTACCATGTCGAACATGTGTTTGTGGGACATGTAGCGCAGATAGCGCATCGAATCGAGCTCCAACAGGATGTGGGATAGCTCGACCGACCACTGTGCGTTCTTTTCGATCGAATCTCGGATGTTCAAGTTGCTAGTATTTAGCGAATTGTTGATGTATTTGTCGAGGACGAAGTTGATAGTCTGTTTTTTAGCCAAGACGATTTCGAGCAGGACGAGATATTCGGGCCAGCTGACGTGATAGCGCGAACGGCGGCGGACATGCTCTTTCCAGTTGGTTTCTGACTCGCTGCCCCGACGCCCGTAGGTGCCGAAAACGACGCTGATGTTCTGGTTGGCCAGAACCAGATCGTCGACATCGATCGCGATGTTGCTTCCGCAGATGTCGTTGAAGCTCGAACTCATCCGATAGGGCCACTCCCTCGGGTAGAGGGTCATCAGTCCGACCAGTTCGGCCTGATGGGCCGTTTCGATGTGTTCGATGACGTCCGCTTCTCCGACGTGTTTCAGATTGAAGCCTTTTGTATGATTGATGTCTTCCCAGATGTCGATGTACACGTAGTGGTGGTCCGGAGTCCGGAGCTGGTTTTCGGGTGTTTTGTCGAAGTAGTTCCGGTAGCGACGCTGTATCTCTTCGAAGGTCAAATTCCGTTCGCCGGTGCCCTCTGGATGGTAGTTCGAAGTGCTGTCCAGCGGAAAATTCGAGATCTCGATCTTCTTGAGCGAGCCGTCGATCTCCTGACGGTCGAGCTCCTTGTTGTAGATCCAGTGCTCGACGTGCTGGACGATTCCGGCGAAAAAGATCATCTGGTCCGTGTTGAGAGGATGGTCGATTTTGCAGAAATTGGATATTTCCGTCTCGTGGGATCCGGGGACGAAGAAGCGGTAGGAGAGTTCGACGGTCCGGTCGAAAAAGACGGCGACCCATACGTGGACATACCCTTCGAGAACGGCTATTGTCGGAGGATTCTTTTCTCCATGCTCACGATAACTTACCTCGATTCGGATGTCGAAACCTGCGAGGCGGTACCGGTCGATGAATTGCTCCTCGCGGGTGAAGAGTTGATCGTCGATGTTTCCCTTTACGACACGATTGATGAATCCCTCCCGGGTTTTTTCTTCTTGGGTTGGGGTGGAGATGCGTATCGGGGTCATGCGGTCGGTGCAGAAGGTCTGTATCTGCAGGATCGAAAAGCTGGAGTAGACCAGACCGCCCTGACAGGAGTTGAGGTTCTTCATCGTTTCGTAGGTATTTAGGATTATCTACAAAGTTAACCATTTATTTTACAAGACAAGGGCGAAATGGCCGGTCGTGGATTTGTATGTTGATGTTTGCATTCAGGGTGAGCGAGGGGGACTGTACAAACCGGGAGCGGATTCCTAAAAACAGGAATCCGCTCCCGCGTAGAGTTGATGTATTTTTGTTTTGAGTTTATGTGTCGGAATGGCTTAGGGGGTAAAACGCACCCTCCGCAGTCCGATCCAAGCGTATGAGGTTCTGTCGTTCAGATCTACCATTTCCAAGCGTAGGTTGCGGTTGTGGAACGACGATACATCCAGCACTCTCGGGGCGAGGTAGTGTACGCCAGCCGTCAAAATATGAGTGAGCTCTTCGCCTGTGTCGGCATCCAGCAGACGGATGCAGAGTGTCTCTTCGCCTGCTGCATTTTTCATGGCGGTTCCTCCCTGTGTGTCGAATTTCAGATGGGAGCACCACTCCGGAAGCCGGAACACAGACGAAAGGGCACGGCCTTGAGCCGTTTCTCCGTTTTTGGCGAGCGAGTTCAGTGTGTATTCATTGAACAGGGCGGGCACAGGAGCCACACTGAAAGCCTCTCCGCTGAGGGTCCATCCTTCGAGAGCTTCGGGACTGTCCAAGTCGAAAAGCGTTACGGGTGGAAGTCGGTGTGCCGGTGGAAACCATGGTGTGCCTTCCAGTTGTTCCATGTTGTCCGCCGTATAACCGGTTACGGCGACCAGTCCCAGCGCAGAGATGGCATCCAAGGTTTCGAGCTCGATCCATTGCACTTCCCTGCTGCACTCCAGATCGAGTTCGATGACTGAGAATACGCCGGAACGTGTAACGACGGATGCGCTGCCGCTCCAGAGTTCGGGTTGAGGGAAGGCGGGAGGTGCACCCTGCACCCGATCGCTGCTGTCGGCCGGAAGTAGCGGAAGGGTCGGGACGAGCAGCGAACGATTCTGCATGGAGGTGGCAAAACGGCCTACGGCGCTCGGCGGACACGACCAGTCGAGGTCTCCCGGAAAACTGAGCATGCGGGATACACTTCCTCCCTCCGTATCCTTGACCGTGATGCGGGCTACATGCGAGAACATGTCGGCGTTGTCCAGAAGCGGTACGACCAACAGGTAAAGCTTTTTGTAGTGCTTTTTGTCGACCGGGATGCGGATGACTGGCGTCCCGTCGGAGCTCGACAGGGCGGCAAACCGATGTCCGGGGATCTGGAAGGATAGTCCCGGAATTTGTGGAATGTCAAACGGTTGTGTCGTGTCGATGGCCTGCATCGGCGGCGGACAGGAGTTCCATGGCGGGTGGTAAAAGGCTTGGTACTTTCGGACGTTCTGCCACTCTTTGTTGGGCCTTTGCAACAGGCTGTCGATCGTTATCGGTACGAGATTGGCCCGGATGTGCCGGTTGAGGGTCTCGTCGGCGAGAGCTTGTCCCAAGACGATTTGCAACGAGATGGATTCACCGTTGGGCAGGGTCAGTTGTGCGCGGTTGCTTCCCGGAGCGAACAGGCTCAGGTCGCTTGCCTCGAACGCGACGGTCTCTGTTCGTTCATCTCGTGGACCGATGTTTATTTCCAACGGGAATTGTCCTTCTCCAACTCGGAGCACGGCTTTGCCTGCCAAAGGTTGGGCGGTGTTGTTACGGATCAGAAGGTCGGTGGTGATTTTATCCGGAGTGACTTGCAGTTCATTCTGCGGAAGGGCTTCGAAACGGGGCAGTACGGTCAAGTCTACCGGAGCGTAAAATTCGTCTCCCTGTGCAGTGCTGCAAATCAGGAAAAAGGTCCGTCGCCCGAAGTTGAGTTCGCCCAGCGGTCCGAACGAGCTATAGGGCGTGAGCAGGTCGGTTTTCAGAGAGGTTTTGACGGAATTTTCGTCCATCCGGATCGTTCCGAGCAGGCCACTGCGGTCTTCCACTCCCTGTAATGTGGCTCCGTTGACCGAAACCCGTAGCGCATCCCCTTCAGCCACAGAGCCCGGAGCGGAGATTTCGAACGCGACGGGTTCATAAGTCAGCACGATTTGGGATTCATTCTCGGCGGGGAGTTCAGCTACGGCAAACAGACCTCCGATTCCCGGTTCAATCGTTACGGGAACGGGGTGGCCGTGATTGGTCAGCTTCACGTCGGTGCAGACGGGTAGCGACCAGCGGATGCGTCGGGCGAGTTTGTCGGTTGTCCGGAGGTTGTATTCAAGCCGGTTGCCGTCACGACGGAATGTGGCTTTGTGGTTTTTCAGCTCGAGCGATGCTGCGGGCCAAGCGTCGGGGAAATTCGGGGATAGCGAGATGTAACCGTCGGGTTTGTGCATTTGCAGTCCGAAAAGCGCTTCGGCAACCGCCGCGACGTAGAGTCCGGCCGGAGCCGAGAAGTAGGCGGGAACCGCCTCTTTCGAGACTTCGGGCCACGAACCTCGGTGGTTGGCATCCATTACCCATCCGGCCAAGGCGTGGAGCGGTTTCCAAGCCCGGTTGCGCAGGCCGATGGAGGCGTATCCCCAGCTGGCCCAAGGTTGTTGGGCCGCTCCGGCCTGCATACCCCATGTCCCGACGGCGTGGTAGGGAAAGTTGTTGGAGCAGTAGACGGCTCCGGTGCTGTCGGTCAGCCGGTCACTCAGGTGGCGCAGCGAGGTGTAGGAGTCCAGCAGGTCCGTAATGCCGTATATGGCGGGATAGGTGTAGGTGTGGTACTGACCGTCCCTGCGGAGGTTCCCGATGTCGTCGGCAAAGTAGGCAAAACGTCCCGGATCGTTCTGCCACAGCTTTTCACGTAATCTGTTCCGGATCTCGTCGGCGCGGGCTTTCCAAAGCAAATATTCCGAACTGTCACCCAAGCCGGCAGCCAGTTCGGCACGGGTATTCATCATGTTGACTCCTTCGATCGAGGGGGTGGTTCCGTCTCCGGCCGTAGCGACGTAATCTTCCTGATTGCCAATCTGGAGCCCCCAGCCGAGCAGCAGGTTGTCGTTTTTGTCGTACTCCTCGAAGGTTTGTCCGATGACTTGTTCCAACAGCGGAGCCGTAGTCTGTGCAAAAGATTCGTCAGCCGTGAAGTCCCAGTAGTGGCGTACCTGCCATGCCCAGAACTGGTTCGTGCCGCCGAAATCGCGGCGCGTGAAGCCGAAGGGAGCCAGATGGGGTATCGATCCGTCGGAATTGATCAGTTCCCCTTGCGTCAGTGTCGTGATCCGGGAGCGGTCGGTCTGTCCGAGCCACTCGGCGGCAACGGTCTGCTGCATGTGCCACATCGAGGTCCAGTGGTGGATACACTCCATCCATCCGTAAGGGGGAACCCATGTGTATTCCAGCGTGAGCAAGGCCGACGCAAAAGCCTGATTGAGCAGTGCGTCCGGAGTCTCGATCCGGTTGGACAACAGTTCGTCGTAGTGTCTTTCGACGTTGGCCAACGCTTTGTCCGGATTCATCTCCGAGAGTTCGAGGACTTGATCCGGATCTTCGGCAAACGTAAGCAAAAGCTCTCCCGATCCTTTGGGTAGAGAGCACTCCATGAACTCTCCCTTTTTGCCGTCGCTGCGTACCGTAACGGAGGCTTTCGTCCGTACACCGGTGATCGCTCCGTGTTCGGCCGTGCGGATCAGGTAGGTCCCTTCTTGTCGGGTGATCCGGTTGTCGTGGGCATCCAGAGGTGTAAAGGGCGATTTGTTCATGTCTTCGAAAGCCGAACGCTGCCAGTAGGATTCGCCGACGATCAGCTGTACGGGTGTTGCCGGAGTTGTTTCGATGCGGTAGACTGCGGCTCCGACCCGAGTCGGTTCGCCCTGACCGACCAGCAAAGGGGTAAAGCGGGTTTCGACCCGGACGCCGCCCAAAGTGAATCGGGCTACAACGCCTCCGGGAAAATCTTCCACCTGAATGTTTTCGGCTTGTGAAGCGGAGTAGGTCTTCCCATCGACTTCTATTTGTGGAACGATGCGGGCAAGGGCGGTGTACTGGATACCGTAGTTTTCACGTACGTATGTCAGCAGACGCGAAACAGGAGCAAGCTCATACGTGCGGACAAGCGAGTAGTTCCATGCGGCCATACGGTCCATCGGTTGGCGCTCGAAGCTGTCGGGCGCGAGCGATTGACCCTGTGCCGTGCCGCAAATCAGCATCAGAGCTGTGACGGCCGTTAAAAGAGATCGTTTGTTCATAGTAGTTTAGGGTTAGTTAGGTCAAGTGGATGCAAAAGGGAAGCAGGGTGGTGGCTAAAGGTTCTCGATAGATATGGATTAATAGATTATGGGTTATTTCATGTCGAATTTGTTTGTCCGGTAGCGGTTGAGGAAGATTCTCCGGTGCTCATACCTGTTACTGGATCGGTCTTTCCAAAGGTACCATAAAAATTTGAGAATACCGAGTCTTCTGTCGTAGATTAATGTACTATTGCTTTTTGTGAAAAAGAATATGACGGTAGCGATACCCTTCGGATTATTTTCCGGCACCCATGGTGAATGCGAGAGACACGCGTCTGTTAAAATTCATGAGGTTCCCTCCGGAAAATATTTGCATATTCAATAAATGTGCGTAAATTTGTTGTGCATGCCTGCGGGTGTGCGGATACAATTGGATAGAACACGAAAGTGTTCGAGCCTCATTCCTCCGACGAAATCTGGAAAATTTGCAATTAACAAGGGTTTTACACATATAATTCATTAATAATCAGTATTCTAATATTTTCCACCCCCTGATTACGAAACAACACAGAAACAAAACAATCAATTAAAGCAAATTCAAGCCTTTTCCATTTTCATTAGGTTTCATTCCCTTCACTTGTTTGCACAAGGAGTCCATGTTTTACTGTGAGCAGTTATTCGCTCTGCTCCAAGAGACATTTATTGATAAACATACTTGCAGCCAAAAAAGAAAAACACCCAATCTCTCTTCAGTCTGTGCTTCCCTTTTATTGGCAACCAAAACAGCTTTTACCGTAAATAGCCATAGGCATACAGACAAGCAAATATGCCTATCTAAATATAGTTTACTTTGGTTTAGCTTATATATAGAGCTAATAGACTAAAGTAAACTGAATTTTTTCAGCTTGTTCAACAATGCAGCCAGAAGAAAAAAATGGCTGGACCCAATAAGTCTTGGCGCAGCCATCTTTTTTCCCTTTGTTTGACTTTACTTTAATGAATATATATAAGACGGGAATAAAGTAAAGCTCGTCTTTTTCTCTTTTCGCTGTATTATACTTACATAGTCTCTACTCAATATTAACGATTCTGATTATATGTCCTTTCAAAAACAAACTCCTGTAGCCACCGTTGAAATGATGGATTATCTTGGTATTCTTTGTAGAGCTCCAATCCAGACGTCATGGACCTAAGGATAATCGACATCAGTGCTTTGTCACTTTCAATTCTCGCAACCTCTCTATCAGAATTGCGAATTGCATTCTGATAAGCTTCATTTTTAGCAACTTCTTCAGGAATAGCAGCGATTTGTTGCCGGATACGATCTGAATCCGTCCAAGGAATATTACCGAATCGAGTGTTGAACTCTTCCAGAATCGTTGTCAGCGACTGAAGATTCGGGGATGTAATGCCTCCGCTCCGTCCTACGGGAATGGCTTGGACTTCCGCTTTTTCATTGTCCAAAATAATACGTTGTTCTTCCTGAATCGTATTTTTGTAGCTATTGAAATCCACAGCATCAAGTAACCCTTCTGTATAATCATCTCCTTCCGGAGTCGGCAACTTGTGAATAAGCAAATTGAGAAAAATACTCAACTTTTCCCACTCTGCACTCCCAAAAGGCAATATGGCAGCCAAGAAGGCATAGGTTCTGATAAAACTTTTGGCACTGCTCTTGAACTTTACCTGTGAATCGGTATTCAGAGTCTTGTAATTCTCGGCACATGTGTCCAAAATCGAATCAATCATTTCACGATCCGATGCGCCAAGAAATAATCCCACTAAACGTTCAACATCTTCGGCCGTATATACTTGATGTTTTTCCAACTCAGTAATAAGGTCATTGAGCTTATTTGGATCGGTTTCCGAGGCTAATTCAGTCGTTTTGTAATAACGCTGGAACGATTTTTTAATGTCTTCCGGATCATTAGCAAAATCAAGAACAAACGTGTCTCGTTTTTTGGGATGGGCCCGATTGAGTCGAGACAAAGTTTGTACGGCTTTGATATCCGTCAGAATCTTGTCTACATACATCGTATGAAGCAGCGGCTCATCATAGCCCGTCTGGAACTTATTGGCAACAATAAGAAAACGATAGGGGTCTTTCTTGAAGCGATCTTCAATCTCTGCACTCGGAAATCCATTCAACGAGGCTTCAGTCATCTTTCCGTACTCCCTGTATTTGTTTGGCAACTCCTTTTCTCCGGAGAATGCGATTATGGCTTTATACTGGCTTCCTCGTTCTTCCAGCAATCGGCAAAATTCAAAATAGTAATCTATAGCTCGTTCGATACTGCTGGTCACGACCATTGCACGAGCTTGTCCTCCTATTTTCCCTTTGCTAATGACATTCGTATGGAAGTGCTCAACCATAATAGCCGCTTTGTGGTGGATTGTAGTTCGATCGCCTTCAACATAGGCACGGAGTTTGGCTTGTGCCTTTTCATTGTCGAATAATGGGTCATCTTCCGATTTTTTCACAAGTTTATAGAAACTTGATACCGGGGTATAATGTTCCAGCACATCCAGAATAAATCGTTCCTGAATCGCTTGACGCATTGAATAGGTATGAAAAGCCACATGTCGTACTTGCCCGTCAGGCTGTGGTATCGCATCTCCAAACATCTCCAAAGTCTTGTTTTTAGGTGTTGCGGTGAATGCGTAATAATTGGCATTTCGGACCATCCGATGCCCTTCTATGAGTTTGTTGATTTTATCTTCGATATCTTCCTCGTCGTCGCATACATTTCCCGAAACGGCCATATTCATCTTGGCAAACAGGCTTCCCGTCTGGCTCGAATGGGCCTCGTCAATAATGATGGCAAACTGTTTGTCCTTATTTTCCGTGCCTATACTCGACAAAATGAACGGGAATTTGTGAATGGTTGTAATAATTATCTTCTTCCCCGCATTAAGCAGCGAACCGAGTGTGGAAGAGTCGTCGGCCCAGCCAACAACGCTCCGCTCCTGCATGAATTGTCTTATTGTGTCCCGAATCTGCCGGTCAAGATTCACACGGTCTGTAACCACGATAATTGAATCGAAAAAGTTTTTTCCGCTTTTCTCCAGTTTGACCAACTGATATGCCAGCCATGCAATCGAATTCGATTTGCCGCTCCCTGCGCTGTGTTGAATCAAATAGCGTTTCCCCACTTCATTCCGAAGGGTATCGGCCAACAGTTTGCGAACCACCGTCAATTGATGATAACGTGGGAAAATCATGGTTTCGCCGATAACCTTGTTCGTCTTTCGATCGATTTTCTCGACCACCTGCGAATAATTCTCCAAAATATTCGACAACGATTCCTTGGTCAGAATCTCTTTCCAGAGATAATCGGTCTTGATGCCATCCGGATTGGGCGGATTGCCTGCACCGTCATTGTTCCCCTTGTTGAACGGCAGAAACCAGGACGCCTTACCGCACAACCGTGTACACATTTTCACCTCGTTGTCATCGACCGCAAAATGTACTGCACATCGCTTGAAGTTAAAGATCAACTCCTTCGGGTCGCGGTCGTTCAGGTATTGATTGACCGCATCATCGACATTTTGTTTGGTCAGTCTGTTCTTCAGTTCGAATGTAGCGATTGGCAAGCCGTTTATAAAGATTGCCAAATCCAAAGCCAATCGGGGAAATTCCTTGGAATAGGTCACCTGCCTCGTGACACTGAAAATGTTCCGGGCATACAATGCTTTCGCCATCGGATTTTGTTCCGAGGGTGTAGAATAGTAAAGGTCGAATTTATAAGCCAGATATCTGAAACCGTTGCGAAGGATGTCGATAATCCCAGCCTCGCCCAATTTCTTGCGCAGACTGACAAAAAATTTGTTCCGCTCATATTCACTATCCAGAATATGTGCGGCTTTCACCTTTTCGGGCTGTGTGGTTTGCAGGAACCGTAATACCCGCCCTTCATCGAGCGCATACTCCTTATTGAACTCGGCAGCCTTGCCGGGCTCGTAACCATTCACATCGACCAGATAGTCGGATATTATCTTCTCCAAACCGGCTTCGCTGATATCTGTTGCCATAATATTTCTCCTTTTTATTCTTCGTTTGGTATTTCTACTCCTCTGACATCGACTTTTCCCGTTACGACATCAGAAATTAGACGTTGCTTATATTCTTGCAGAAGTTCTATTTCCTTTTTTAGAGACTCCATATAAATATCAATATTTTTTGTTTTAGCATTGATATGCTTAATTATCTCTACTTGTTCGGAAATGGCAGGTATTATTATCGGAATCCTTTTAATATCAGCATAAGACAAACTTTGGCGTAATCCCCCACCCATTCCATAAAACACTTTACAAATGTCATATGAATGCAACAACAAATATAAATATTCAGGTAGAACTGCCCGCCGTGATTGAATACATATGTACGCAGATGTTATAATACCTTCTTCCGTAACCAACCCAATGCGTAAGCTTTTATGGTCATTTTGCAAATCAGTAAGACGAAGAATAATATTACCTTTTTCTATTACTTGATACGTATCAAAAGAGGCAGGCAATAAACCTTCCGTAGTATTTATATCTTTTCTTACAATTCGCCCATAGCTTAATGATAATAGGTTTTGATGATGTACATCCTTATTAGATATATAATGTTCTTCTGCAATTTGAGACAAATATTTTATTTCCCAATGTGCTGGAATTTGCCCAATCCATTCGATTCCGCTCTCTTTCATCGGGACATTGGGATCGAGGCCACGGGTAACAACGGCGGCAATTTCCGCCTGCTTTAATTCAGATAGAGTTTGTAACTCTCTCTCTCTCTGACATATACGTTCATCTATCTTGTTTGACTTATAATCCAGATAGGCAACAATTTGCCGTTGTTCCTCTTCGGGAGGAACGGGAATAAAATGCTTTGCTAACATTGCATAATTGATATTCTGTCCTTCTCGAATACCTGTAACACACGTTTGTAACAACTGAATAAAATCATGCGATTTAAATAAATGCTTGAAATATTCACTATTACGTTTATCCTTTGGGGTCAATATTGTATATGCAGCACTAATTATTCCTTGATAGTATGCGTACTCTATACCTCCTTGAAACGAACGGAGGCTAATCACAAAATCACCACACTTCACCAATTTAAGTTTATCAAAATCTTTGTTTACGACTACAACTCTGTTATCATACATATCATGAGGTATTACCCCTCTTGACTGTGTAGCACATAAAATTGGTTCATTAGGATACCCCTTTTCACTTCTTTCTTGTAAACAATTCTTTATTTTACGAACTTCCCAATGAGTTGGAATTTGACCAAGCCATTCTATGCCGCTATCTTTATATGTTGGATATTTTGTCATTTCCTATTGTGCCTCAAATTTACTTTTAATCAGATTCAAGAATGTTAGATTTCTTGCATCTGCATCATTAACAACTGCATCAAGATCCAGAATATAACGTACCGCCGGAATCTTTATACCCGATTCCCAATCTACAGTAATATCATTCGTATTTACAAAAACATTCCCTTTAGAATATAGAGGATGGTATCCTGCTGATGATAAATGTGATTTGTAATCATTGTCAAGTTCAACTACTCCGTATAGCCACAATGATTGCACTTTACCGGGGTACAATCCATATAATCCTCTCGCTCTTTTCTCGAGTTGAACTTCTACCCGAACATTGTCCTCAGGCTTTAATCCTTTGCGCTTTAATTCTACAATTACGACATCAAACTTTTCTGTTGTTTTTGGATCGTCTGAAAAGATAATTGCAATATCCGGTCTATCATCATCTTTTATAACCTCGCCTTTTGTTAATTCTCGAAGCAAGTCTGTCATTTCCATATCACTTAAGACTGTGGAATACGTCATAAACTTGTCATCTAATATCCATGTATTGTTTATGTAAATATCTTGGCTGAAATCTCCAGAACGAAGAATCCTTTTCATCGGAACCAATATGTTGTGAATTTCAGACTCTCGATCCTTTTTATCAATCTTTTTTAATCGGTCAATCGTTTTCTGGCGGAATAGCACATATTCTGTTAATGCCCTACCAGCCAAATTCATTGACTTTTCGAATTCTGGCTCAGTTAAATCGGTTGACTTACAAAGAATATCTCGCTGATCTTTGATAAAACGCGTCTGCGCTTCCTTGATAACTTCATTTTTCGAACTTATTCCAATAGTATCTTCTTCAAAATAGCCTCTCAAATGGGGAAATTGATTGTTTAATTGTTCGGATGTACGCTGTGTCTGTTCTATTATTTTGGGTGCCAAATCAGAAAGTATGGTTATTATTTCGTCTCTAAATATTTTTTGGAGCATTCTCATGTCAGATGGTTTAATCGTTATGACCTGCCGAGTAGCATCCGTTTGTCCTTGAAAAGAATCTGAGTATAAAATAAATACCATATCATATCCTTTGGGGATACTCTCATCAGCAAAGACATCTATTGATTCATTTCGGTTATCAATAGAGATAGCAGTAATTACCGATGAATCTTTTATATCGCACCCTTTAACAGAGTAATACAGTGTCATCTCCCCGTCAAGGGAATATTTAGACACAATTGTTTTCTCATTCAACTCAGGAATTGAAGCTGCACTAATTGTGCGTACTACGTTTGTTTTACCTATGGTAGATTGGATAGTGATATTTATATCATTACCATTCTTTTTTGCTTTGTATAGTAGAGAATAAAATTTCTTTAAAATTCGTCTTCTTATCCATTCGGCATCAGCAAAATTTTTCTCTTTTAATTTAGATAAATTATATCCTGTCATTTCCAGAGTACTGCCGCTCTCGTGCTCACCATCTAAAGTAGAACTATTGTTCGGAGCATCAGCCCCAAATTCCTTATCAAAATTAAACTCACGATATTGATTTCCATTATAGTGGCTGATTACCTTTACATTATTAAAGTAGAACAGGTAAACCAAGCGGCCAAGGCCACGATGTGTTTTGTCGTCTTTGTCAACTTCCAAAAGGCGACAAAATTTTGTGTATCGCTCATCAGTAAAACCAATACCATTATCGGAAATTGTCAAATGGAAAGACTTTATGTTCGAAAGCGTAGATGCAGAAAAATGAATATGTATTTTTGAGGCTCCTGCGTCTAATGCATTAGCGACAGCCTCCAGATAAACCATATCAAATGAAGACTGTGAAAAGAACATTGAAATAGCTTGTTTTAGATTGATCTCCATAATTAATTTAATATTTGGTTCAACAATCCTTTTGTCGATTCCTCTATGGCCCGAATGTCGGCACGAATCTCATCGAGCGTTCGCAACTGCTTGGGCTTATAGAAATATTTGGTGAAACTCAATTCATAACCAATTACATAATCGTCCGTATTGACAATGGCATCGGGCGTATATGGAAGAATCTCGTTCCGAACAAAAGCTTCGATACCTCCTTCATAGGTCAGAGGAACTTGTTCCTTATCACGTAACGTCTTGTCGATTTCGATTTTACCCCGTTTGTTCTTGACGATAATGCCTTGTTCGTCGCGTTTGGGACGGTCAACCGTGATTTCCCAGTACCCGAATTCGGAATTGTCGAAAATCTTGCTGATAGGCGTCTCCTCAAAATCCATATAAGCCCGAAGTATTTGTCCATTGATTTCCGGCGTAAATTCGCAATTTTTCTCACCGAGGTTCTTACGAAGAGGTGATTTCAGACCGGTAGCATCAATCAATTGAATTTTTCCTTTCCTTCGGGATTCCTTACGGTTCGTGACAATCCAAATGAAAGTTCCAATGCCTGTATTGTAGAACATCTTCTCGGGAACAGCAATAATGGCCTCCAAAAGATCATTTTCAATAATATATCTCCGTAAGTTACTTTCACCGCCTCCTGCATTACCAGTAAAAAGCGACGAACCATTATGGACTTCAACAATACGAGTTCCCAACTCGGTGGTATCCTTCATTCGACTAATATTGTTCGCCAAAAATAACATTTGGGGATCACCAATATTAGGAACCAATGAATAGGCCGGATTTCCATCGTATGCTATCAGGAATCTGCCATCGGTAATATCCTTTTTATCTTTCAATCCCCAATTCTCCAAATCTCGTTTCCAAGGAGTCCCGAATGGTGGATTGGAAATACAGAAATCGAACTTCATACCAGCTTTACCGTCTTCGGAAATGGTCGAACCAAACGAGATATTATTTGCTTCTTCTCCGTCTCCTTTTATAAGGAGGTCTGATTTGCATGTCGCATATGTCTCCGGCTGTAATTCTTGACCAAAAATATGCGTATTGATGCGTTTGCCGCAAGCTTCGGCAAGTTGCTGAAGGCGCTCTTCGCTTACGGATAGAATACCTCCGGTACCACAAGCCCCGTCATAAATCAAATAAGAACTGTCAGTAATTTTATCCATGATGGGAACAAATGCAATTTCGGCCATCAATGTGACAATATCACGAGGCGTAAAGTGCTCTCCTGCTTCGGTTACATTGTTTTCTTCGTTGAATCGACGTAACAACTCCTCAAAGACGGTACCGATAGAATGATTGTCAAGAGCTGGCAAACGCACAGAGCCATCATCAAATAAGACGGGACGATTACTTAAATTGATTCTATTGTCGACAAATTTTTCGATGAGCAACCCCAATACGCCGCCTTCGACCAGTGTATCTATCTCATTGCGAAATTTGAATTTTGTAATAATGTCCTGAACATTGGCACTAAAGCCATCCAAATAAGCAATGAAATCCAATTTTAATTGTTGGGAATTGGTCCTTGATTTCAAATCTTTGAGCGTAAATGGAGAACTGTTGCAGAATGCTTGTCCAGCAACAGCACACAATGCTTCGTCTTGTTGAATGATATTGGCTGCGGTTAAGCGTTCTTTCATCGCTAAAACCTCTTTTTTCGTATCCTCTAAAACGGCATCGAAGCGTCTCAATACAATCATCGGGAGAATCACTTTACGGTAATCCCCCTTGTTATATACGTTTACAAGAACATCGTTAGCAATATTCCATATAAATGAGACCAGTTGGTTATGTTGTATCTGTGTCATATCGTTTATTAGTCTTTTAAGCATCCAATAGGAACCACATAAACTCCGTCTGCACGTCGATAGGCAAATTTTCCTGTAGCCGTCAATACCATTAAGAAAGACGGGGCTTTCATTTTATCCGTATCTATCTTTGCAGCCAATGTTTTTAAGGTAGTTGCGCCTTGCTCTATAAGTTGGTCTCCGCCAAGTTTTATTTCAATAAGGCCAAATTTACCATTGCGCAGATGAACAACTGCGTCACATTCGAGGCCGTACTTGTCTCGAAAATGATAAACTTGTCCATCTAAAGCGCTCGCAAATACGCGTAAATCCCGGATGCAAAGCGTCTCAAACAACAACCCCATTGTATTCAGATCGTTAATCAGGTCCTTGGGGCCAAGACCCAAAGCAGCAACAGCAATTGACGGATCAACAAAGTACCTGGTATCAGATGTCCGAATAGCTGTCTTTGAGCGCAGATTAGGATTCCATGCAACAGAATCTTCTATGACAAAAATTTTTTTCAGAGCGTCAATATAAGAAGTAACTGTTTTTACATCCGTTGATTCCTCATCATTCACTCGCATATCTTCTACAATAGTACTGATTGGAGCCTGAGAACCTTGATGTCGAGCATATGAACGCATCAATCGTTTTGCCCGTTCTTGATTGCGTCGAACGCCATCTACTCGAGAAATATCCGAACGCGTCACAGCGTCATAATAGTATTTCACTTGATCCAGCGCAATATCTCCTGTTTGCAATGATGCACGAGGCCACCCACCTCGACAAATTAAAAAAGCAATATCGTCAAGCGACAATTTGTTGATTCCCATTATATTATCTGGGGTTTCAAACATTCCCTCCAAACTCACTTCTCCAGAAGATTCCCCCGACTCGTATAAACTCATGGGACGCATAGTTAGCCATGCAAATCTACCTGCTCCTGAATGATGGATTTCTTCTGTTTTTGCAGGAACAGCCGAACCAGTTAAAATAAAAAGACCTTCGCCTTCTCTGTGATCGACTTCAAAGCGGATTGTATCCCATAATTTGGGAGCAAGTTGCCATTCATCTACCAATATGGGACATTCTCCGACCAACAACGCTTTCGGATTTATATCAGCCATACGGAGATTCTGTTCTTTGTACAAAGGATCGTCCATGTAGATGATTGTGGACGCCTGTTGCTCCGCAGTTGTAGTTTTACCGCACCATTTAGGTCCTTCAATCAAAACGGCACCGATACCTGCCAGCTTTCGTTGTAACTCCTTATCCGCAATTCTCGGTTTATATGTCTTCATGTCTATATACTGATTATAAGGCAAAGATAATACTATATTTTAGAATTTCCACATGTGGCTAAATTAAATTACCTTTTTTGGCTAAAAAATACAGCTCCATTCGGCTGTATTTTTTTGTATTTTTTGGATAAAGGATAGTTGAAATCCTGAATAATCAAGTGGAAGTTTATCGATAATTCGCTTCAATAATTGTGTTATGTTCTTGCCACAACCATTCTCCAACGGGCTTGCCCGTCTGCCACGAAATTTCTTTTGGGGTAGCCTAATACCCCTACAGTCATTTGACTGTGGGAGAAGTGCCATACAATCTGCAAGCAGGGGCGGTCTCGCTGTCCAATGCAGGACTGATTATTTAGTGGCAAACAGGTTGGTATGGTTCGACGCAGAATTGCTATCGAAATTCTCCGGCAATACGCACATCTGTCAAGCAATATAAGGGAAAAAGAAAAAAGAAACCATTATATCCGAACCGGGCAACATATTCTCGCAGCCTATTCAGAGATATTTTTCATTGGCGGGAGCTCAATCCTATCGACGACTTGCCCCTTTTATACAAGGCGGCAAAAGCCCGTATTTGGCTCAAACTTTCACCACCGATTTTCTTTCAGTTGTTTATCTGGAAACGGTTTACTTTAGTTTTCTCCCTTATATATAGATACTAAAGTAAACTAAAATATACATGGCCGCTCCGGTACAAAGAACCATTCATGTTTCAGTCGAACAACCCGTTCACCAGATTGACTGCATCGTCCTTTTTCTGATTGATGATTTTGGCGTATACCTGTGTCATCTTCACGTCGGCATGACCGAGCAACTTCGAGGTGGTATAGAGGTCGGCGCCAAGCGTCAGCATCATCGTCGCGAACGTGTGACGGGCGGTGTGAAATGAGAAACGTTTGTCTATGCCGGCCGCTTTCGCCCATGGTTTGAGCAGCAGGTTTATCATCGTTGGACTCGGCAAGTCGAAAACGTGGTCTTCCGCCATCTTGTCTCCTCGCTCCGGCATCCACTTTAACGCTTCTGGTGAAAGCGGCAAATAAATCGGCTCTTTGGTTTTCTGCATGGACACAGCAAGGCGATATTGACCTCTATCCACAAAAACATCTTTCCATCTCAAACCGATAATGTCGCTTATTCGCAATCCACAGAAGCAAGAAAACAAATAAGCCTGTTTTACGGCCTCATTCTTCATCGGAGTAGCAATCAGTGCCCGGACCTCTTCAATGGTCATATACGAGCGTTTGCTCTCCGGCAAGCGTATCTTATCCGAGTTGTTGATCTTTGTAAATGGGTTGGACTTGATAATATCCGCACGAACGGCGGCATTCAAAGCTCCGTTCAGAATCCGGTAGTAAGTGTGAAGCGTAAAGTTTGACACCCGTTTTCCTTTGGGGCGATACTCCGTCTGCAGATAATCGAGATACTCTTGGCAGAATGCCTTGTCGACATGATCCATTGTCATGCTTTCACCCGCAAAATCTTTCAGTATACGGATAGTTACCATGATTTGGTTCCCGTCCTTTTTACCACGCTTCGCCTGATTCTCCTTGTAGGTCTCCATCCAATCCAAAAGAAAAACCTTTTCCCTGTTTTCGATTCCGGCTTCACCGTTGGTAAGTTGGATAATGCGCTTCGACTTGATGGCATTGGCGGCAGCCCTTGTCGCTTGATTCTGTCTACGAGCATTATGATCTGTTTCGGGAATAAGGTACATCTTCAGATATTCGTATGTCCGTTTGCCATTCCGGTATATATCCAGATACAAGCTCTTGTTTCCATTGGCCAGTTCTTTCATCCGCAAACGGACAGGTTCTTTGACTTTCGAGGGTTTCTTTATGCGCGGCATGGGTTCTCTCGTATTCTCGTTATTCTGCCGTAAAGTTAGAAAGAATCACGCGAATCAAGAAACAAACAAGAAACAAAAATGTACCGAAAAAGAGCCAATCAACTGAAAAGAATGAAAACAACAGAAAATATCAAACCCCATATAATGCAGTGTAAATTAGTGTATTTATTTGCACTTGTTTGGCTCTTGTTTTCATTTAACACCCATGCTTTGGAAATCTGGTAAATTTTAGGTTGGGAATAGGCCGTTTACCTCACGCTACATTTTGTAGCGCGGGGCTATTGCTTATTTATCAATCGCGGTTTACCAGAGCCTGTCGGAATAGATAACAATGGCTCACGCGCTTTCTTTTTTATTCCTCCTGTACCATAAGTGAATATTTGGACTCGGTCAGAAGCCGGGAGTCCCCGATCCGGGGGCGAAAAATCCGTTGGGTTCGATGTCGATAGCGATGGATTCAAGCTGGAATTCGTCGAAGAAAGCTTTTCGAATTTTAGGCGAGTCGAAGTGAAAAGCAAAGAAAAGAGTGACGTGATGTTTTTTTGTTGAAAAATGGAGAGAGGAAGGAGAAGATTAGAGAAAATTATCTACCTTGCAATATTGTAAATAAGCGTGTTAAACGAGATGAACTGCTTTTACAAACGGAAGGAATTGCCGTCGCGAAAGTAAGGCATAGAGATCGTAAAAAGATAGGACGATGAAAAGGGCTTGTTTCGTATTGGTAATGACGTTGCTGTTGGCCAGTGTCGGCGTGTATGCAGCCGATCCGTTGTGGAATGGACGAGGCCGGATCGTGATCAGTTCGGATGGTAATGTCCATGATGAGGACGACTGGGGGGCTTCAGCGCTGATGTTGGCTTTGCTCGCTTCACAAGGGATGCAGGAGACGCTGCCCGTTTATGTCTATTGCGATCACATTTGGGAGGGGCGTTCCGACCGTAAAGGGTATGACGGAAGGGCCGAGATGATCGAGAGCATCGAGGGAGGTCGCGATCGCTTCGGTTTTCCCGATACCGAATTTATCTGCGCGTATGACGATCCGGAGCGGGCATACGAGGCCGTAGCCCGCGAGATCGACCGGTCGTCCCGTCGCAATCCGCTGATTCTGATCGCAGCCGGTCCGATGCAGGTTTTGGGTGAAGGTATTGCACGGGCGAAACCGTCGAAACGGAAATATGTAACTCTTATTTCACATGGTCATTGGAATGATATCCACAGCTCCAAAGATCGCGAAAAATATAAAAGTGCACACGATGGCTGGTCCTATGAGGAGATTGTCGAGACGTTTGCTTCGGAGAAGGGCGGAGGGTTGAACTGTATCCATATCCACGATCAGAACGGCCGGGACCGGGATGCATCGGGTAAACGGCTGTTCGACGGGCTGAATACGAACAGGGATCGGTTTTCGTGGCTTCAAACTTCGGAGGCGCGCCATCTCCCGGTTTACAAAGAGGGGAGTTGGGAGTGGCTCTACTCGCGGATGGAGGAGTGCTCGAAAAATGGAGGCCGGGATTTCGATGTGTCGGATGCCGGCATGCTGGTGTATGTACTGACGGGTTCCGATCACACATCTCCCGAGGTGGTGAAGGATCTGATGGAACATCCGAAGCAGAACGATTGACGACAGAGTTCAGAAAATAGACCTAAAATCTAACCCTTTATTAGGATGAAAAAACTGCTTTTGACGGTTGTTGCGGGACTTGCTTTCGGTCTTTTGACGGCTAAAGAAGACGTACCCAAAGTGCCGATCTGGGATCGGTTTGAGTTGACGTTCGACAGTCCGGTAGCTTACGATCGACCGGTGTACGATGTCGCTTTACAGGTAACGTTTGTCGCTCCTTCTGGAAAACAGTATCCAAGTGACGGCTTTTGGGATGGGGAGAATCGATGGAGGGTGCGCTTCATGCCGAACGAAAAGGGCAAATGGAGTTACCGAACCGTCTGTTCGGATGCTGCGAATTCGGGATTGCACGATCGGAGCGGAACGTTTGTCTGTACGAAAAACCGTTCGTCGCTGCCGATCTACCGAAACGGAAAGATCGTTCACCGGACGGGAGATTACTATCTGTCGTATGCCGACGGCACGCCGTTTTTCTATCTGGGCTGTACGGCATGGAACGGGGCGTTGCGTTCGACGGATGAGGAGTGGGAAACCTATCTGCAACATCGCAAACAACATGCCTATACCGTTATTCAATTCGTAACTACCCAATGGCGCGGACTACCTGCCTCGGAGCTCGATCCTCCGGCTTTTTCAGGAGAAGACCCGATCCGGATCAATCCGCTTTTCTTCCAGAGGCTCGACCGCAAAATAGATCGGATCAACCGGATGGGACTTGTAGCTGCTCCCGTGATGTTGTGGGCGATCCCCGGAGATGAGAATCCGGGATACAAATTGCCCGTAGAGAGTGCGGTGAAGTTGGCTGCGTACATCAAGGCGCGCTATGAAGCCTATCATGTAATCTGGAATCTCGGTGGAGACGGTAATTTTACCGGATCTAATCTGGCGAAGTGGCAGGAGATTGGCCGACGGGTTTTCGGAGAAGGGAAGAATGCAGTTGGCAATGTTGTGACGTTGCATCCGGGTGGACGTCGTTGGTATGGGAATGATTATGACGGAGAGGAGTGGTTGAGTATGATCTCCTATCAAACCGGACACTCGAACTCCGAATCGACGATACGTTGGAAAACACAGGGGCCGGTTGTTGAGAATTGGGCTCGGCTTAAACCTCGTCCGATCATCGATACGGAACCGGTATATGAGGCGCAGGGGGAGCCCGGAAATGCTTACGAGGTTCGGAAAAGTATCTTCTGGAGTATGTTCAGTGCACCGGTTGCCGGCGTGGGATACGGGGCATGGAGCACATGGCCGTGGCTTCGGGTCGGAGAGAAGTCGTTCAATCACGGGATGAAAAAGCCGTCTCAGTATGATTGGAAAGATGGTATCGAAAGTAGCGGTAGTATTCAGGTCGGACGACTGCATGCGTTTTTCGATCGGTTTGCATGGTGGAAACTGCGTCCGCAGGCTGATCTGTTGGAGGACAACGGGGCGTCCGAGCATGTCTCACGGACGATGATGGTTGTGGCCGACGATCAGGTAGAGACGATACTGGTTTATGTTCCGACGGCTCAGCGTGTCGCGGTGAAAAACGAGCGGAACAGGCGGTTTAAGAAGGCTTCGTGGTACTATCCCGCGACAGGATTGTACGAAAAGGCGGAGCTCTCTTATACGGAGAACCGGATTGAAACCGAGTCGCACAGCGACGAAGATGCGATTTTGGTTTTGCAATAGGATGTGAGTCATGGTTTTCAGCAGTCATTTGTTCCTGTTCTGGTTTCTGCCCATTGCGCTGTGTATCTATTATGCCGTACGGGGCAGGACGCGTCATGCCGTACTGACGTTGTTGAGTTACATCTTTTACGGATGGACCAATCCGCTTTTTGTTCTGTTGCTTTTCCTGTCGACGTTGATCGATTATTGCTGCGGTCTCTATATCATGCAGTATTTCGACCGGCCCAAATCCGAGCGTAGCTCCATATCCATTCTGCCGAAAGAAGGACCACGGACCCGAAAACAGAAGACGGCTCTGATCGTATCGATCGTGTCGAATCTGTCGTTGTTGTGCTTCTTCAAATACGGGAACTTCGGAATCGAGAACTGGAATGCGCTGATGTCCATGCTCTACATGTCGGATACGTGGGTCCTGCCGGCCCTGCACATCGTATTGCCGTTGGGAATCAGTTTCTATACGTTCCAGTCGATGAGCTATTCGATCGATGTCTATCGGGGAGATGCGCGTGGAATTACCCACTTCATTGACTTTGCCTGTTACGTGTCGATGTATCCACAGCTGGTTGCCGGACCGATTATCCGTTTTCAGGAGGTGGCCGACCAGTTGCGGCATCGGACCTATTCGTGGGAGAAGTTTGCACGGGGTATCGCTTTTTTCGTGGTGGATTTGGGACAGAAGGTCGTGTTGGCCAACCCGTGCGGAAAGGTTGCGGACTGGGCTTTTGATGCGACAACACGTACAGCGGGTGAGGCGTGGACCGGAGCCATTGCCTACTCGTTTCAGATCTTCTTCGATTTCGCCGGGTACTCCAATATGGCAATCGGCTTGGGCCTGATGCTGGGCTTCGTGTTCCCCAAAAACTTCGACTTGCCCTATCGCTCCCGTTCGATTACTGAGTTTTGGAGACGTTGGCACATCTCACTCTCCTCGTAGTTGCGCGATTACCTTTATATCCCGTTGGGCGGGAACCGGAAGGGGAAAATCCGGACCTATGTCAATTTGCTTACGGTGATGCTTTTGGGCGGTCTGTGGCACGGGGCAGCGTGGAATTTTATCATCTGGGGTGGTATTCACGGTGTGATGCTCGTCGTGGAGCGGACCCAACGGGGAAACACCATGTGGACACGGATTCCATCATCGGTAAAAATGTTGGCGACCTATGCGGTCGTGGTGTTTGCTTGGGTCTTTTTCCGTGCGGCAACCCTGCCGGATGCTTGGGCCTATGTACAGTCGATGTTCGGGGTCGGAGCAGGAGTGTCCGGCTCGGGAATCTTGTCGGCCTCAATGTTGACCCCCTATGCTTGGCTGTCGATGGTGGTTGCGGCAGCGATCGTCTGGTGTGCACCGACGGCATGGAACTGGACCCGTTGCATTTCGCGACCCAAAGCGTTCGCCCTGCTCGCTCTGTTTCTGCTCTCGATTGCTGCGCTGACCTCGCAGTCGTATAATCCGTTTATCTATTTCCTCTTCTAATCCTTTTGTCATGGCACAGCAGAAACATAGTCACAATAGAGAGGAAGAGGCGAATCTTGAGATTCAAAGTACACGGATCGAGAGGAAGACGGCAAAAACGATCACGATCGTATTTCTTGCATTGATCGCGATCGTACCGTTGGTAGATCTGTTTGTCTCGTCGTTTTCGTATCAGGTTCCGTCCGACACAACGGGAAACGACTCTTCGCAAGGGATTTGGAGTGAGGTTGTAGCAGGAAATAACCGATTGATCGAAGCGCGGAAGAGTTTTGAATCGGAGTTGGAGAAGGCTTCGTTTTTACGGGATGTATTCCCTTCACCGTTTCAGTGGTTTCTGACCCGGTACCTGCGGACCGGCAACGAAAAGGCGGTTATGGGTCGGGAAGGTTGGTGGTTCTACGACAAGGACATACAGTATGTGACGGGCAAGCCTTTTTTGCAGTACAGGGAGCAGGCCGGGAAAGATCCGGTTGCGGCAATTACCGATTTCTCTCAGCAACTCGAAGAACGGGGAATCCGTCTGGTGGTCATGCCGGTTCCGGTAAAGCCGATGCTCTATCCCGAGATGTTGAGCGGCAGTTGTACCGATTCCGTATCGACAGTCCAGAACGAAAGCTATCGGACTTTCCTCTCCGAATTACAGGCACAGGGGATTCTGGTTTTTGATCCGACCTCGATTTTGCAAAGATTAAAAGCAGCAGGCATTGCCTCTTATCTGAAAACCGACACACACTGGACACCCGAAGGAATGGAGGCGGTGGCCGATTCTCTGGTACACTTGCTCGTTTCGGAAGGATTGATGTCGTATGGTGCGGCGGGGTACCTTCGTCGGAGTACACCGGTCGATCATTTGGGTGATATTTACACCATGCTCGAATACAGCGGACGAACGCCGCTCGCTTCGTCGGAACAGGTTGAGACTCATCCGGTGACCGATGCGATGGGAAATGTATGGATGCCCGATCCGTATGCCTCCTGCCTCTTTCTGGGAGACAGTTTCAGCAACATCTATTCGTTGAACGGGTTGGGCTGGGGTTACGGGGCCGGATTTGCCGAACAGCTCTCCTATCTGTTGCAGCAGCCGGTCGATGCGATCCGCCGCAACGATGAGGGAAGTATTGCCACCCGGAAAATGCTGAGCAACGAATTGGAGCGCGGGGTCGACCGGTTGGCGAACAAAAGTGTCGTTGTCTGGGAGTTCTCGATGCGCGAATTGTCCTTTGGTAACTGGACTCCGATAGCGATGAGCTTGGGAGAACCACACGAGAGCGATTTCCTGAACCTGCAACCGGGCGACTCGATAGTTGTTTCGGCATACATTGCGGCACGTTCCGCGTCGCCCGACCCGCAGGAAGTGACCTATTCCGACCATGTAATCACGTTGCATCTGACCGATATCTGTTCGGAGGATCACTCCGTCGAACAGGCTCAGGCTGTGGTCTATCTGCTCGGTATGAAGGACCGCCGTCTGACCGATGCCGCATTTTTGCGTCAGGGCGAGACGATCCGTATTGTGTTGAAGAGTTGGAGCGATTACGAGGCGCAGATGGGCGGATTGAACCGGAACGAGTTGGACGATGTAATGTTGCAGCTGGAGGTGCCGGTGTGGGGTGAACTGTGTCCTTGACCGGATGTCATGAGAAGATTATTTTAATGAATAAAAAGATATACGATGAAACAGGTTGTTTGGAAAAAGGTCGGATGGCTGATGTGCTTTTCGATGGTGTTTTCGGGTGTATGGGCCCAAAACGGTACCGATTTTCAGAATTATTGTAAGGAGCGGGCCCAATCCGCAGCCTCGATTGCGGTTGAGGGCGCGGATGGATGGTATTTCCTCAAGAGCGAGTTGCGGCATTTGGGAGCCGGAGATTTCTGGGGCGATGCATCAGCGAAAACCGCCCAGTGCAAGGATCCCAAAGCACAAGATCCGCTGCAGGCGATCGTAGCCTATGACAAGGCATTGAAGGCGGAGAAGATCAAGTTGTTGGTCGTGCCGATTCCGCCGAAGGCCGTTATCTATCCCGAGAAACTGGCTGATGGGAATTTCACCTCCGGGACGCGGTACGATGCGTCGTTGCAGCGTTTTTATCAGGAGTTGAAAAAGCAGGGAGTTGAGGTACTCGACTTGACTCCGTTGTTCCTGAGTAAAAAGAAAGGGCTCTCTGAACCGTTGTACTGTCTGGGGGATTCGCACTTTTCGGGAGAAGGGGCAAAGGTAGCCGCACAAGCTATTGCCGGGAAATTGAAGTCGTACGGAATATCCGGATCGAAGAGCTATACAGAAAAAACTTCAGACCTTACTTTTACGGGCGATCTCTACAAGAGCCTCGCAAAGGGGTATTCAGAGACGCGTAAACTCCATTTCATTTCGGGGGATCCGGTAGTCGACAAGGCGAGTCCCGTTTTGTTGTTCGGTGACAGCCATACGTTGGTGTTCGATGCCGGAGGCGATATGTTCGCCTCGCAGGCGGGATTGGCGTCGAATCTGGCCTGTGCACTGCAGATGCCGGTCGAGGTGATCGGAGTCCGGGGCTCCGGAGCCACACCTTCGCGCATCAATGTCTATCGCCGCAGCAAGGCCGACCCGTCGTTCCTTAAACAGAAGAAGGTTTTCGTGTGGTGTCTCAGTGCGCGTGAATTTACCGAAGCCAGCAGCTGGAGCAGTCAGGTTCCGTTGAAGTAAAATCCTTTATCGGCGGAGGTCATGAAATGGTTATGGATGTTGCTGCTGGCAGGAACGGTAGGTTCACTGCAAGCCCAGTACTCGTTGCCCGAGGGCTTTATCGTTTACAGCAAGGGAAATGACAGCCAGCGGACGTTGTATCGGGTCGATGTGCATCCGGGAGATACACCTGAGCAGATTGCTGCGACCGAACGGAAAATCTGCGAGAAGGGAGCGATCGGAGGCGATATCGAGGGGCAGATCTCATTCGACGGCAAGTGGTTGGCTTTTGCCCGCACGGTGGCGAAAACCACCAAAGGCAAGGGAGACAACGACTACCACGATTACGACAAATGGGAGATCTATATCGTGCGGATCGACGGGGAGTTGCCGACCGAACCCATTCGTATTGGCCCCGGATATTTTCCGTCATGGAGCGACGATTCCGATCAGGAGGTCAAGACGCTCTACTATACCTATGAGAAGGAACGGTGTATCCGACGGGTTACGATAGATGATCGGGGAAAGGTGCTGAAAGAGGGTGTACTCGGCGTATTGCCGTCGGAAGGGTACGAAGGGTGTACTTTTGCAGCCCCGGACGGGACGTACGCTGCATTCCGGAAGAGCGGGATGATGTCCACCTACTTTTTCTCGGGTCCGTTGGCCGGCAAGGATGTCCGGTTGAGTACAGGGTGCCATCCGCACATAACGGCCGACAGCAAATGGGTCTATCATGCTTCGCGCAATGCGGTGCGCAACGATGGTTCTGCACGCGGTAGTGCAGGAGCTGGCGGACCCTATCATTACGGATCTTCGGCCGATATGCATTGGTTCGTTACCAAGCGTACAGGCGATTCGAACAACCAGAATCAGGGTGGAGAGGTGTGGCTGTGTCCGCTCTATACGACCGATACCCGGTTCGAGACAGATGCCTTCATGAAGATTTGTGATGACGGTTCATGGGTTGACATACATGTCTATCCGACCGCGAAGAACAAGAAAATTGCGGCGAAGAATACCAAAATTCTGAAAGAGAAATCGAAATAATTTTTTGATACGGATTAAAACATACGTATGATGAAACGGATGTATCTATTTTTTGCAGTAACGGTGATGGCTCTGTTTGCAGTCAATCCCGTTTCAGCCCAATATCAGATTCCCCATGGCTTCGTTACGTACAGTAAGGGAAATGGGTATGATCGGGTCTTGTGCCGGGTGGAGATTGCTCCCGGAATGACATTCGAGGAGATCCATGCTACCGAACAGCTGATATGTGAAAAGGGCAAGCTTGGAGGCGATGTCGAGGGGCAGATCTCTTTTGACGGAAAGTGGCTGGCCTTTGCCCGTTGTGCTGGCAAAACGGATGACGGAAGTGGCGGAAACAATTATGGAGATTTCGGCCAATGGGACATCTATGTGGTCCGGATCGATGGACCGTTGCCTGCGAAACCGATCCGTATCGATCGTGGGTATTATCCATCATGGGGTGATGACTCATATGGCGACCCGAAGACCCTCTATTATGCGCAGGCAGAAACGGGTAAGGTGTTTAAAGTGAAACTTTCATCTGACGGTTCCGTTTCGGAAAAGGAGTTTGTCGGACAGGTCCCCTCCAAGGGTCTCGAAAACTTTGTTTTTATGGCTCCGAATGGAACATTTGCAGCCTATCGGAAACATTCGAATGTTTACACATATTACTTTGAAGGTCCGTTGAAAGGGAAAGAGATTTTATTGACCAATGGTTGTCATCCACACGTGACTGCCGACAGCAAGTGGGTCTATCACGCAAAAAAACAGGCGGTCAGGAGCGATGGTTCTGCCCGGGGAGATGCCGGAGCCGGCGGAAACTACCATTACGGTTCGTCGCAGGACATGCACTTCTTCATCACACGGACGATGGGCGATTCGCCGAACCTGAATATCGGCAATACGGTACATCTGTGTGCCTTGTGGGCGGACGATACCCATTTCGAGACGGAGCAGATCGTGAAGATCACCGATGAAGGGTCGTTCCCGGATGTGCACGTGTATGAGGATCGGGCAAGCGAAAAGGCGATCCGGTACAATACGAAGTATCTGATGACCGGGCGGTCGAAAGAGGCAGTGGAGCGGACGAAAAAGATCGTATCGGTGACGGCGGCTCAGACGGATCGTTATCCGGTAGGGGCCGATGGTGCGATTTTCTCTTGGGGCAATAGTTTGAGCAATAATCAGATTGTATCGGCGTCGGGCGAATTTATCCGGGCGGATGCCGTTGTGCCTCACGGATATGCCTATATCGGACAGGGTAACTCGATGGAGATTCGCAAAGGATATTTTACGCCGATGGACGAAGAAGTGAACCGTCTGTTTACGGATATTGCCCGGAAAGAGAATCAATTTGCGTTCGAACTCGAATTCCGTGCGGATGATCCGGAGGCTTCCGGACCGGCACGGATGATCAGCCTTTCCGATGGGACGAGCGACAGAAACTGGACGCTGGGGCAGCAGGGCGACAAGCTGGTGCTGCGATTGAGAACTACCGAAACAGGATCGAACGGAACACCGCCGGAGACGGAGTTGGGAATCATAGAGATGGGTAAGGTGTACCATGTGGCTGTTTCCTATCAACCGGGAATCCTGATGTGGTCGATCAACGGCCGGATCAATCAGACGATGAAGGTGCAGGGGGATCTTTCGAACTGGAGCGACAACAACCGGTTGATCTTTGGAAACGAGTGGGGTGGCGATCGTGCATGGCGGGGAAATATCCGCAACGTAGTCGTTTACGGTTGGGCGCTGTCTGTCAAGCAGATGAAGCAGCGGGCCAAGAGCGTCATGAAACATTCGGATGAGTTGGCCTTCGTTGCTCCGATTGCGGTCAAGGCACGGTTGGTGCGTTCGAGTACGGTCCCGTCTCCCTCGGAGGTGTTGGAACAGGGCTATCGGCGGTGTATCGTATCGCGGGAGTATGAGGTCATCGAGGGTTCCGAAACGATTCCTTCCGGACACATTGTCGTGAAAGAGTGGACGTTGATGGATGGAAATCCCGTAAACAAAAAACGGGAAGGTAAAACATACGAATTGCACTTGTTGCCCGAAGCAGTACGACCGGAGTTGAATTCGGAATATACGTCCGATGATCTGCTCCTTTTCGATTTGCCGATTTATTTCAATATGGAAGAGAACGATTAGTGGAGAATGAAATCATGCAAGCCGATTCTGCATGATAGCTCTGCTCAGAAAAAGTTTTTTTTACATCAGGGGTTGAGGTTCGTCGGGACAACTGATTTGGTCTCATCGTCTCTATGTGTAGGATCAGATTTTGTAATTTACGCCTCAAATCGTATCTTTGTTCAACGCCGGCCGGAAAAGGATGGCATAAAAACTAACTAACCAATCAAATTACGTACTATGAAATTTAAAACCTTACTGACCCTGCTTCTGTCGGCAGCGACGATGGTTTCGTATGGACAGATTCAACCCTATGCAGCTACCGATGGGTTGGGACGCGTGTTGCCCCAGAACGAAGAGACTGGAGATCCGCAATCGAATCGTCACGTGGCACTCTTCTATTTTCTGTGGATGGGCGACGGCGATAACATCGCCGAATGTTCGTGGGATCTGGATGTCATGTGGCATGAACATCCAGAGATATTCGAAGATTTCAGTAGCCCTTATTGGGGCGGTGGAGCCGGAATAGCCGGTCGCTACTACTATTGGGGCCAACCCATCTACGGTTACTACCACGGTCTGGATTATTGGGTACATCTGAAGAATATCCAGTTGCTGACCGACGCGGGAGTCGATATGCTGGTGATCGATGCGACCAACAATTCGCACTATCCCGAACAGGCGGATGCCCTGATGCGAGCTATGGAAGCCGTAAATCGACAGGGACTGCAAGCTCCGAAGATCGTTTTCTATACCAACACGAAGTCGGGAGAAACGATGCAGAAGATCTACGATGATATCTATAAGGAGGGGGCTAAATACCGCCATCCGGATTGTTGGTATTACCTTGACGGCAAGCCGCTGATTTTGGGTATCTCGGCGCAGGCCCAAGGGAAAGATTATGAGGGATTCTTCACGATTAGGGAGTCGCAGTGGCCGAATGAGGCGACTAAAACCGACGGTTGGCCATGGATCGAGTTTGTCCGTCCGCAACATGTCTATTCGAATCACCGGGGCGAACGGGAGATCATCAATGTGTCGGTATCGCAGCATCCCAATCCGGATGCCGGTATGGGTGGATCGGCTTTTTACGGCAATCAGGATAACTGGGGACGAAGCTATCGGAACGGTTCGCACGGCGATCCGGAGAAGGATATCCGGTACGGATATAATTTTCAGGAACAGTGGGATTATGCCCTCACGCAGGATGTTCCCTATGTATTCGTGACCGGCTGGAACGAATGGATTGCCGGCAAGTGGAACAGTCACGATGATAATCCCGAACACTCGTGGTTTTGTGATCAGGCGAGTCCCGAGTACAGTCGCGATATAGAACCTTCGTTGACAGCAGGATTGGATGACCACTACTACATGCAGCTGGCCGCGAACATTCGTCGTTATAAAGGGATGCCGGCAGCTCCGTCCGTGCCTGCACATCGGACGATTGCTCAGATGTCTGATTGGGCGAGTGTTCCCGCGTATTATATCGATTACGAGGGCGACGTGTTGCATCGTGATGCCTATGGAGCGCCGACCGAACCACGAGTAAGATATACGAATTATACGGGACGCAACGACTTTTCGCAGATGAAGGTCGTTCGTGATCGGAAAAATATCTATTTCTATGTGCAGACTGTTGAGGCCATAACACCCGATCATGGAGCCAATTGGATGACGCTTTATTTGGATACGGACAATGAGGGTACCACCGGATGGTGTGGTTATGATTATAAGGTCATTTCTGGAGATCGTTTGATGCGCTATGACGGCGATTCATGGCGAGAAGTGGCGAAAGTTGCACATGTGGTTGACGGTAATGAGATGAGCATAACGGTTCCGATCGAGGGGCTTGAGATGAATGACGATTCCGTCTCTTTCCAGTTTAAGTGGGCCGATAACATGCAGAAGGAGGACCCTATGGATTGGTATGTGAATGGAGATACGGCGCCCGGCAGTCGATTCAACTACATCTACAAAGAGAAGTAAAATCACGCAAAAGCAACGACGTTAGTCTTTTATCAAATTCCGAAAAAGGAAAGCAGCGGCAGAGAAATTTCTGCCGCTGCTTTATAATTTCTATAAGTATGAAATTCAATTTCATGTCACTCAATGTTTTGTTGTAAATTTATTTTATTGTATATTGGCTTGTAAATGGACGGAACAAGCTTTTATATGATTTTGATTGAGTTGTGTCAATCGAAACGATATTGATGTGTTGAATAATTGTGAAAAAGGATGGATTGAAAACCTTTTTTCTCTTTGTTGGGAGAAATTTTGGCTATTTTGTTTTTGATGAGTGAGCGTATGTAATTGTTATTGAACGGTATTAATAAAATAGGGGTATGCGGAATTTGTGGGTTTCGTTATTGGCGACCGTATTGTTTGTGCAGGGATCGCAGGCAGCCGACCTGCTCGTAGAGGCGGAGAGCTTCAGCAACAAGGGCGGATGGGTAGTCGATCAGCAGTTTATGGACCTGATGGGGTCACCCTATCTGTTGGCGCATGGAATGGGTGTTCCGGTGGAGGATGCCTCTACGGAAGTGACCTTCCCGAAGCGGGGAGAGTATTACGTCTACGTCCGTACGTACAACTGGACCGCTCCGTGGAGACAGGGCGAGGGCCCCGGACGATTTATGCTCTCAGTGGGTGAGGAGAAAATTTCGCAGGTGTTGGGTTGTACGGGTGAGGCATGGATGTGGCAGGAGGCAGGCAAGGTGTCGGTGAAGGAGAAGAACGCAGTGATCCGGTTGCATGACCTGACCGGTTTCGACGGCCGTTGCGATGCGATCTATTTTACGACGAAAAAAGGGGATGTACCGCCCTCCGATCTTGCGGAGCTGGATGCTTTCCGGCGCAAGGCCTTGCATCTGCCCGATAAGGTGCCGTCGGCGGGAACGTATGATCTGGTTGTCGTGGGAGCGGGAATTGCCGGCATGAGTGCGGCGGTTTCGGCGGCCCGTCTGGGGTGTAATGTTGCCCTGATCAACGACCGTCCGGTAGTGGGCGGGAACAACAGCTCCGAAATCCGTGTCCATTTGGGCGGGCGGATCGAAATGGGCCCCTACAAGGAGTTGGGAGGCCTGCAGAAGGAGTTCGGGCCCGATAAGGGGGGCAATGCACAACCCGCAGCAACCTATGAAGATCAAAAGAAGCTGGATTGGTTGGCCCGTGAGGAGCGGGTGTCGCTCTTCCTGAACTATCGGGTGATCGGAGTGGAGAAGGAGAGCGACCGGATTGTAGCCGTCACGGCCAAACATATCGAAAACGGCAGCGAATTGAGGTTCGAGGCACCGCTCTTTTCCGATTGCACGGGGGACGGGACGGTCGGCTATCTGGCTGGGGCCGATTACCGTATGGGGCGTGAAAGCCGCGAGGAGTTCGGCGAGAGCATTGCACCCGAAAAGGCCGACAAAATGACGATGGGGGCTTCGGTGCAGTGGTATTCGGTCGAAACCGATGGCCCGAGCACATTTCCCGAATTCGATTACGGGATCGAATTTACCGACGAAAGCTGCGAAAGGGTCACGATGGGCGAGTGGACATGGGAGACAGGAATGAACTTCGATCAGATCGAGGATTTCGAGCGGATTCGCGATTACGGGATGTTGGTCATCTATTCGAACTGGAGCTACCTGAAGAATCGGCTGAAAGGGAACGACCTCTATCGGAATCGGCAGTTGGGGTGGGTTGCCTATATGGCGGGTAAACGCGAATCGCGCCGGTTGCTGGGCGATTATATTCTGAAAGAGGACGATCTGACGAAACATGTGGCGCACGAGGATGCCTCGTTCACTACGACGTGGAGCATCGATCTGCACCGCCCCGATCCGAAGAACAGCCGATATTTTCCGAATCAGGAGTTCAAGGCCGTGACGACCCACATCCTGATCTATCCCTATCCGGTGCCGTATCGTTGTCTCTACTCCCGCAATGTGGAGAATCTGTTTATGGCGGGGCGTAACATCAGCGTGACGCACGTGGCATTGGGAACGGTGCGGGTGATGCGGACGACGGGTATGATGGGAGAGGTGGTCGGGATGGCTGCTTCGTTGTGTAAAAAATACGATACGACGCCGCGAGGGGTGTATCGTTACCACCTGAATGACCTGAAAGCCTTGATGAAGGAGGGAGTCAATGAGAAAGGTCTGCCCAACAACCAGCAGTACAACGAGGGCGGAACCTTGAATGCGGTTCCTGTCGTTCAATAAATGTATCAGGAGCTTGTTTGTTGTTGCTGTTATTATTATCTTGTAGCACAAAATATTAATCCCGATAAATGGTCGTGTTATGGAAAAGCGTATGATTCTTTCGGTGTTTTTCGTGTTGGCTGTTGCACAAGCTTCTGCACAAATGTCCGACTCGGTGAAAAGTAATCCGTCCAACTCGTTCGATCGATGGGCTCAATTCTATGACGATGTATATGACATCGAATTGACCCAGCCCAAACAAATGATCAATCGGGAGTGGCGCGATCGTTTGTTGTGGTTCTGTAGAGAAAATATTACCAGCAGAGACGGGTTGGCGTTCATACTCGAATCCGAAGACCGGAACTTTTTGGTGACATGTAGTGTAATAGATGTGTTTAAGGAGGGTTCGACCCAAGAACCATTTGCCGATTCTTCGGGGTGGTATGCCTTGCGTCCCGACAAGGACAATTGTGCACGGGCTCGTGCAGCGAGTGAAGTGGCTTCGGCTTATGGATATATAGAGTTGGAACGGAAGCCCGGATATTTTACAAATCACCGGAGAACCCCGGGTATGATGTTTACGTTGGAGGATTTCAATACTTATGTGAAGATTTGCACCGGGAAAAAGGTCCGTCGGTGGTTCAATGCCGATTCGGTTTATGTCTATACGCTGCCGGGCATTAATGTATTTGCGCGAAGGCCCGGAATGTTCATGGAACCGGCTTTGGAACCTTATGTTTACTGTACGGGAATGATCATTTTCAAAAAGGGTCGAGCCGGGGTTCCTTTAAAGCTCTTCTTTACCAACGAGGGTAAACGGAACGAACAGAAATACCTTCGGATGCTCCGTAAGATGGTTTGGTATAGGGACGGTGACTGGAAGTTTGATCGGAAAAAACACGATGGCTATTGGCAGTATCTTAACTAAAAGACACTTTTGGACACAATGTAAAGAGTATTAATGGTAAGAAAAGAGGTAGTAGAATGAGTAAGCGAATTTTTATATTTTGTTTTTTCGGATTGGTGTCGTGCATTTTTCAGAGTTGTTGTCAGAAAGAAGAGTCGTGGGAATTGGTTTGGGAGGAGAATTTCAATTCCGGTCGGCTCGACACAACCGTATGGTCGGCTATTCCGCGCGGAAAGTCGCCTTGGGATACACACATGGCACCGTATGAGGAGCTTTACCAATTTACGGACAGTACCATACGTTTGATGGCCGTTTGCAATACCGATCATCCGGAGGATACATCGGCCTACCTTACCGGAGGGATCTGGAGCCGCTATAAAAAGGAGTTCAAATTCGGACGGATTGAGATTCGGGCCAAAATGACCTGTGCTCAGGGGTTTTGGCCTGCTTTGTGGATGTGTCCCGATCCGATTCCCTATCCCTACGGTGGTGAGATCGATATCATGGAGCATTTGAATTTCGACGATTTTATTTATCAAACCTCCCATAGTTACTATACGATCCATCTGAAGCGGGAAGATCCGCCCAAATACGCTACGGCACCGATCGATCGGGATGGCTTCAACATCTACGCCGTGGAGATGTATCCGGACAGCTTGGTCTATTTCACGAACGGCCGGCGTTCGATTTGTTATCCGAAGGTCAACGGCGGGAAGGATGGCCAGTTTCCCTTTGCTTACGACCCGTTCCATCTGCGGATGGATGCGCAGTTGGGAGGTGATTGGGTCGGCGAGATAGACTCGACGCAGTTGCCGGCCTATCTGGAGATCGATTGGGTGAGGTATTATCAGCGAAAAGAGTAGCTAAATTGATTTTTTGAAGATCATGTTGAGGTTCCATTGTTAAGACTGTCTTGGAGTTATATACGGAGCGGACAAATGTTTGTCCGGTCCGAGTAGATGTGAGGGGGTGTTGGCATCAAATCGAGTTTTTTGCATATTTGTAAACCGATGCGGCGACACCAGAATGCTGGGATGACCAAAATAAGGTTAAAACGGTATAACAGTTATAATAGACAAATTCAGAGGAAATGAGTGATATTAAAATTGTACAGGGCGGAATTTCGACCGATTTTCGAGGGGCTATTTCTCATGTGAATGATCTGGATATGAGTGATGTGGCACGTTTTTATGTCATACGACAAAACGATCCGTCGATCATTCGTGCATGGCATGGACATCAGACGGAAAAGAAATGGTTCTACGCATTGAGAGGATCGTTTACGACGGCTTTTGTGAAGATCGATAATTGGGAGAATCCGTCAAAAGATCTGGTACCCGAGATTTTTCATCTGTCGGCCAGCGATAGCAAGATTCTTTGTATTCCAGAAGGTTATGCCAACGGGATAAAGGCGGCTGAGCCTGATTCTGAATTGCTCGTATTCTCCAACAAGATTCTCTCTGTGGCACTGCTGGACAGTTGGCGTTACGACGGGCATCTTTGGGTCGATTGGGATCGATATTGATGATCGGGAACTTTCTTGGTTGAGAGTAGGGTTTCACGCTAAAAGAAATGCAAAACGGTAAGCAATCGCTTACCGTTTTTCGTGTCAAAAAGTTTGTGGCGGAAAGAGAGGCACTAATAACTTGTATATCATAGAATATCATACAATGCCAAAATCCTTG
>ERZ779896.349-NODE-349-length-63097-cov-31.286285_pt1 | contig 63097 bp, 53 predicted proteins | sample MGYA00511067_ERZ779896 | MGnify/ENA primary metagenome ERZ779896 (study PRJEB29588, sample SAMEA2161597) | human gut metagenome | biome: human gut; feature: human-associated habitat; material: faeces | place: Denmark | collected 2008/2010 ... | reverse complement strand
TCCAATGTTGGATTTTCCAATGTAGGTAAATCCGGCGTAGGCGGCTGCGGCTGCTCGAATATCACATAGTCCGCGCCCCGCAAGCGTCCTTTCTCGTCGCGCTCCCTTGACCGGACGATATACCCGGTGCGTTCAAGCTCCTTAATGGCTTCGCGGATAGCGTCTATCTTCTCCCGGTTGATAAGGGATAAGCCTTTCAAGGTGTAGTCCCAATCTTCGGGGAGTGACAGCATTTGCGACAACAGCCCCTTTGCCTTTAGGGATAGCTCCTTGTTGCGTAGGTGGTGGTTGCTCATAACGGTGTAGCCCTTGTTTCGTTCCACCCGGAAAACTGCCATAGTAAATCACTCCTTTTGCTGTGGATTTGTTACGCAGTAGAAGCGCGGTTTCGGGGGATAAGGTATAAATCCCTTGCCGCGCCAGATACGCGCCCGCAAAACCGCTTATAGCAAGGCTTTTTCTGCCCCTACTGCGTAACAAGGGCATGAAAAAAGCGGCGTTCCTGTTCTCCCATGTAGAGAGTGAGAAACGCCGCCTGTGCGGGTCGTTATTCTTTTTCGTCTGCGATTATGTCCTGCATGACTTCCCCAAAGTCTGCCGTAAAGGAAAAAATGAAGTATTCCAAAACGGCGGGGTCTGCGTCCATAGGCTCGGCTTCCCCGGAAAAGGGTAAGCCCATAAGCCCGTAGAGCATTTTGATGATTTTGAACAGCTTCCCCCGGTCGGCGGGAGTGTTCATGGTAACAAGAATATCTGTCAAGCGGTTTATGGTTTCCATGTCGCCGCCCGTCGTTACCCATACCATTTCTGCGAATGGCTGCGTGATTGCCCCGGCTACAAGGTTTATCTTATCCTTGCCGATTTCGCCGGACGGGAGTATAATGCCCTTGTCTAAAAGCTCGTTTTTCATGTCGTCCTCCTGTTCATGCGCCTAAATTTTTGACGCTATTTTGCCGCCCTTGCTCCCAAAGTGGGCTTGTAAAGAGATACGGCGTGATATAAGCAGAAACGGCAAGAACCTTGAAAAATCAATGGTTTTTGCCGTTTTCTATAAAGGCTTGTAAGAAGTTATAAGACGATTTCCGTCTATAAAATCAATAAAAAATTATTCCCATATAGCGCGCTCTTAATACCGCGGAGAAAAATTTTTGAGCTGAGATTGACACGGCGGCGGCGGGCGTGTTACCATTTATCCGGAATAAAAAATATTAAAGGAGGCGCACTATGCGATTCGGAACCTGCGTTGGATTTGACAAGCTCGAATCTGCCGCGAAGCTCGGATATGACTATCTTGAAAGCAATCTGGGGCACATAAAAAGTCTCGGCGAGCAGGAACTAAAAAATACAAAAGCAATGCTCGACGTCTACGGTGCAAGTCTTGAGGCAGCGAACTGCTTTTTCCCCGGGGAGATACACCTCGCCGGAGAGGATGCGGACATTGAAATTATAAGAGACTACACGCGCCGCGCATTTGACAACGCGGTGTTTCTCGGAATCGAAACCTGCGTGCTCGGAAGCGGGCGTTCGCGCAGCGTGCCGGAGGGCTTCGACAGAGAAAAAGGGCTCGAACAGATACACTCGGCTCTGAGAGTCATAGACGACGAAGCGGGCGAGCACGGAATAAAAGTTGCTATTGAGCCGCTGAACAGGCTTGAAACAAATGTGTTTACGACAGTCCGCGAGAGTGTTGACACCTGCCGCACTCTGGGGCTCAAAAACATATTTGTCCTCGCAGACATATATCATATGGTCATGGAAAATGAGGACTTCGGTGCGCTTCGGTATGCAGGAGACAAGTTGATACACATACACTTCTCGAACCCGACCGCAAAAGATTCGCCGAACAGCGGTAAAATGAAGCGCATCTTCCCCGCAGAAGGCGACGGGTACAATTACGCGCCGTTCGCAGAAGCCGTAAAGAAAGCCGGATACGACGGAAGAATGAGCATTGAAGCCAACTGCATAAACTTTGAAGCCGAAGCGGCAGAGGGGCTTAAAATGATGAAGAAGCTTTTTGAGTGAGGGTAAGATGAGATACGAGTATAAAAGTATTAAATTTTTTGCGCAGGGCGGCGACGCGCTCAAAGCCGCAGAGATACTTCGCGGAGAAATAGAATCGCGAACGGGAGTTATGCCGCAAATGACCGACTCCGAAGAAGCGGACATATCTCTTATCGCCGACCCGAACGGTCTGCGCGACGGATATAAAATAGAACAGAGCGGCAGCCGCCTTGTTTTCAGGGCACAAGGTATACGCGGGCTGATATTCGCCATTGGCATGTTCCTGAGAAAAATCGAAGTCTCGGGCGAAAAAATCACGCTCATACAGGACATCAGCGGAGAATACAAGCCCGACAAGTGCATAAGGGGTCACCAGCTCGGCTACCGCACAACGCCAAACAGCTACGACGCGTGGGATCTGGAGGACTACCGCAGATATTATCTCGACCTGATGTTCTTCGGCTGCAACACGGTTGAGCACATTCCGTATGACGGGCTCGGAGCGCAGCAGAACAGGCTGATGAAATATGACCCGCAGGACTTTCTCGTTGAAGCTTCAAGAATCGCGGACGAATATGACCTCGATGTGTCGCTCTGGTACCCGAATGACCGCGAGAGCCTTGAGGACGCCGAGAAACGGCGCAGGCGCGTTTTCGAGCGCACGCCGAGGATAAACGTAATGTTCCCGCCCGGAGGCGACCCCGGCGACTACGACGCGGACGAGTTTATACGCCGCTGCCGCGATTTTTCGCGCCTGCTCAAGGAATATCATCCGAACGCCGAGATGTGGCCCTCCGCACAGCAGCCGCACTCGATACCGAACTGGGGCGAAAAGCTCATAAGCGAGCTGCAAAAGCTGCCGGACGAGATTGACGGCATTATAACAGGTCCGAACCACGCTTTTGAGATGGACGAGCTGCGCCGCAGAGTGCCCGTAAAATATCCGATAAGATTTTATCCCGACATAACGCACAACGTGCGCTGCGAATATCCGGTTCACTTCGACCGCGACGACTGGCACTATGCGCTGGCGTCGGGGCTCAGCCGCGAATGCACGAATCCCCGCCCCTGCGAATACAGGGAGATTCACCGCCTCACGCGCAGATATGTTGTCGGCAGTGTTTCATATTCCGAGGGCATAACGGACGATGTCAACAAATGCGTCTGGAGCGACATGGACTTCTTCCCCTATGTCGATGTCCGCGACTCGCTTGAGGACTATTCGCGCCTGTATTTCCCCTCTCTGCCGGCAAGCGAGGTTGCAGACAGGATACTCGGGCTTGAGCTAAATTGGCAGACAGATCCGGCGGAGAATCCCGGCATTGACGACAATCTCAGAGGTTGGGAGTCGCTCACCGAAAGATACCCGGATGCCGTGAAGCTCTGGCGATTCAACCAGTGTCTGTTCCGCGCAAAGTGCGACGCATATCTAAGACACAAGCGGATAATCGAACTGCGAGCGATAAAAGAAGCGAAACGCGAGATTCTCGCTGGCAGGCTCGCGAGCGCAAGGGAGATACTGCAAAATGCTGAGGACGGACGCAAGAAAGCGCTGCGTGCGGACATAGAGCGCATTGCAGGAGAGCTTTTTGAGCAGATAGGCTTGCAGACGGATGTTGAGCGCTACTGCGCCAACAGCTGGGAGCGCGGAGCGGTGCTTGAGACAATCGACCTGCCGAACACCGACCGCGCATGGCTTATGGGTCGGCTCGAAAAGGCTGAATCGATGCCCGATGACGAGGCTAAAAAATACATGATTCGCAGCGTCAGGCGCAACGAAGTCGAGAGCGACGAATATTATTTCTCGGTCGCGGAGCACGGCTTCGGAGTGCTCGGGTGCGAGCAAGTTGTCGGCCCCGAGGGCATATACATGAACTTCCAGGGTGACCGCCCCGATGTCAACAACGGCAGTCTCCCGACCTGCCTTTTCAAAGTCTACGACAACCAGTCGTTCAGGTGCAAGCTGGGCGGATTCAGATATGACACCGACTACGAGCTGAAAGTCACCTATCATCAGAAAAAAGATGAGAGCATCAACGACCTGACGATAAAAGCCAACGGAACGATTGTATACAAAGGCGGTCAGTTCGGCGAAGAGGACGAAGAATTCAACCGTGAGATGCTCCCCGACGGCTTTGTCTGCGCAGTATATCAGCTGCCGAAAGATGTGTTCGTCAACGGGTGCGTTGAAATCGAGATATTCGAGGAACACGCAGGAGTTATGATAAGCGAACTGCGAATAGTTAAGAAAAAATAAAGATATGCACTGTGGAAAGCCGCAGTGCATATTTTTTACAGCCCCGACGGATTGAATTGGCAGAGCAAATATGTTATTATACATATGTATAACAAACGGAGGTCTCAAATGGAAGCTGTTGCAACTCCCCTCGCTGGAAAACCGCTTTTCAGCAACAAAGCACTCAAAAAATTGATATTCCCGCTTGTCATCGAGCAATTTCTCGCGATATCCGTCGGATTCTGCGACACGGTTATGATATCCGGTCTCGGCGACGAGGCTATTTCGGGCGTTTCGCTCGTTGACATGATAATGACGCTGATGATAAATGTCTTTGCCGCGCTCGCTACGGGCGGCGCAGTCGTTGCGGCGCAGTTCATCGGCGCAAAAAGAGCAAAGGACGCGCGCAACAGCGCATCTCAGCTGATATTTATCGCGTTTATAATCTCGATTGTACTCATGGCACTGACCCTTGTTTTCAAGGCTCAGCTGCTCAGGCTCTTTTTCAGCACGCTTGAAGATGGCGTTATGCAATCCGCATTGACATATTTCTGGATATCCGCGCTGTCGTTCCCGTTCCTCGCTATATATAACTGCTGCGCAGCGCTTTTCCGCGCCATGGGCAACTCGAAAATATCGATGTTAGCCTCGCTCATCACCACAATTATGAACATAATCGGCAACGCCATTCTCATATACGGAGTCAAATGGGGTGTTGCTGGCGCGGCGATATCCTCGACTATTTCGCGTTTTGCGGCGATGCTCCTCCTGCTCATCCTTCTGCACAAGAGAGATCATCCGATTTATATCTCGATTAAAGATAAATTCAGGCCGAATTTCGGGCTTATAAAAAAGATACTCTCTATAGGAATACCCAGCAGCATCGAGAGCAGCCTGTTTCACCTCGGGCGCATACTTGTCGTCAGCATTATAACCTCGTTCGGAACGGTTCAGATAGCGGCTAACGCAGTCGCAAATAACCTCGACGGAATCGGCTGCATACCCGGTCAGGCGATGGGGCTTGCGGTGATAACAGTCATTGGTCAATGCGTCGGTCTTGGCAGCGAAGAGCAGATAAGACTACACACGAAGAAGCTGATGAAGCTGACCTATCTTATGTCGGCAATATGGAACGCGATAATCCTCGCTACCCTGCCGCTGACGCTCAAGATGTACAACATCTCGCCCGATGCATATTCGCTCGCGCTCAAGCTCATCATCATTCACAACGGCTGTGCGATATTTATCTGGCCCGCATCGTTCACGATGCCGAATGTCCTGAAGGCTGCGAACGATGTCAAATTCACGATGTGCATCGCGCTGTTTTCGATGTTCACTTTCCGACTGCTTCTGAGCTACATAATCGGACTCAAGCTCGGCATGGGCGCTATCGGCGTCTGGATAGCGATGATAGTTGACTGGGTGTTCCGCGCGGTTGCGTTCTGCCTGCGCTACAGAGGCAAGCGCTGGCTGAGCTACAGCATCTACAAAAAAGACAAGAAACCGGCAAAAGCAGAATAAATTTGACCCCGCAGTTGCGTTTACTGCGGGGTCAGATTATATCACGGCATAAAAACGAGGCAGTCTTTCGACTGCCTCACTTTTTGTTTAATTATTTATTGCCGGTCATCTTTGCGATTTCTTCAGCGTAGTTCTCCTCTTTCTTCTCGATGCCCTCGCCCTTTGCGTAGCGGATGAAGCCGGTAGCCTTTATCGAAGCGCCGAGCTTCTTAGCAACATCTGCAATGTAGCCTGCGACATCGCCGTCATAGAGATCCGAACGAACGAATGCCTGCTCAAGAAGGCAAACTTCCTTGAGCTGCTTCTTCATACGGCCGTCGACTGCACCTGCAAAGATCTTGTTTGCAACGATATCAGCCTTGCTTGCCATTGCAAGCTCGACAAGAGTCTCAACTGCCTTATCGGAAAGGAAGTTGAAGAGGAACTTGTTGTTCTTCTGCTCCTCATAAGCTGCAAGATCCTCATCGCTGAAGAGCTTATCGTTGACAGCCTTATCGAAGAGATTCTTAAGAATCGGCTTCGGAAGAGACTCGGGCTTGTTGAGCGAGCTGTCGATAGTGATCGACTTCATCTTTGCAAGCTCATCGTCGGAGATGCAATCCTTGCTGAGATACTCGGGGCTCATAGCTGCAATCTGCATTGCAACGTTTCTGCCCATCTCCTTAAACTCTGCCTTATCGGCAGCGTCTGTATCAAAGCTGACAAGAACGCCTACCGAGCCGCCGCCGTGGATATAGGAAGCAACAGTGCCCTCAACTCTTACAAAGCGGCGAACCTTCATGTTCTCACGGATTACGAGGAAGAGCTCCTGAACAGCGTCGGAGACAGTCTCATCGCTGCCCGAAAGGGTCATAGCAAGGAGAGCGTCAACATCTGCCGGATTCTTTTCCGCAACAGTGACAGCAATCTTATTTGCAAGCTCAACAAACTTCTCGTTCTTTGCAACGAAGTCTGTCTCGCAGTTGACTTCTACCATAGAAGCAACCTTATTTGCCTCATCATAATATGCAACAACAACGCCCTCGGCGGCAACGCGGCCTGCCTTCTTGGCGGCGGAAGCAAGACCCTTCTCACGAAGAACATTAACGGCCTTGTCCATATCGCCGTCGGTCTCTGTGAGAGCCTTCTTGCAGTCCATCATACCTGCTCCGGTCTTTTCGCGGAGAGCCTGTACGTCTTTAGCAGTGAAGTTCATTATTTGTCCTCCTCTGTCTCTGCGGCCTCGGCAGCCTCTGCGTCGCCCTGCTCGCCCTGTCTGCCCTCGATGACAGCATCTGCCATTGCGGCGGAGATAAGACGGACAGCGCGGATAGCGTCGTCATTGCCGGGGATAACATAGTCTACTTCATCGGGATCGCAGTTTGTGTCGACGATAGCGATGATCGGAATACCGAGCTTGTGAGCCTCGAGAACAGCGATCTTCTCCTTGCGGGGATCGACGATGAACATAGCAGCGGGCTGCTTCTTCATCTTGGAGATACCGCCCATGAACTTCTCAAGCTTCTCTATCTCGAGCTGGAGCTTGATAACTTCCTTCTTGGGAAGCATATCGAAAGTTCCGTCAGCCTCCATGGTCTTGAGCTGCTCAAGTCTCTTTATACGGCGCTGAATGGTGTTGAAGTTGGTGAGCATACCGCCGAGCCAACGGGCGTTGACATAAGGCATGCCGCAGCGCTCTGCCTCCTCGCGGATAGAATCCTGAGCCTGCTTCTTCGTGCCGACGAAAAGGATCTCCTTGCCGTCTGCAGCGATGTCGCGAACTGCCATGTAGGCGTCCTCAAGCTTCTTGACCGTCTTCTGAAGGTCGATGATGTAAATACCGTTGCGCTCCGTGAAAATATAGGGAGCCATTTTGGGGTTCCATCTTCTGGTCTGATGACCGAAGTGCACACCTGCTTCAAGCAGCTGCTTCATTGATACTACTGACATTTGTTTTTCCTCCTTTGGTTTTTCCTCCGCGAAACAGGGCGGCCGCAACGGCGAAAATTCACCGCACCGGGCGACTTCCTAAAGCTTCGCGTGCGTAATGCTCGGATATTATATCACAGCAAGATATAAAAATCAAGAGTTTTTTAATCTATTTCAGCTTTTCTCTGCCGGTTTTTTGTGTTCTTCTCTTTTGCCGCCTGAAGTTTTTGCAAGCGCTTTGTTATAGAGCTTGTACACTCCGCACTTCCAGCACAGGAGCATACCGACGACTGCGCCGACGACCGCCTGAAGGATCTGATATGGAAGCTTCATAACGGCGTATTCTGGGGTGCTGTAGATAAACGCTCTGCCGAGGGAGTAACCGACGACCATAATGACCGCGCCTATCGAGACGCCTATTCCGCTCGCGAGCACGGGGTGCTTCTTCAGAACATAGTGCGAGAAAACGGAGATGATAACAGCCTGGAGTCCGTGGGTAACCAATGAGACGAACATCGGAAGCGGATAGAAGAACAGGTCGCCGAGGAACGCGCCGACTCCGCCGACTATAAACGCCGCGACAGGGTCGAGGATTATCGCCGCGGTGCAGATAATTATATCATTGAGATACAGGTGACCGCCCGGAACAGGAACGCCGAACGAGCTCATCGCGACATTGAGCGCCATGAACATTGCCGTCAAACATATCCACAGCGTGGTTCTTTTCGTGTTGCTTTTCTCTTTCATTTTCAAGTCCTCCTTGCTTTTTTGACAGGAATATTATACAATACCACTGATAATATAAAATAGTCAGAAACGGAGAAAATAATATAACCAGATGAAATACACGGTGGACTTGAACGACCGCCCGGTCTATTTGCAAATTTACAGACAGCTCAGGGCGGATATAGTCGGCGGGGCGTTCGCCTACGGCAGCAAACTGCCGTCAAAGCGGCTGCTCGCGGAAGAGCTCGGGGTGAGCACGATAACGACAGAGCACGCATACAATCTGCTCTGCGAAGAGGGATACGCTCAGGCGCGCGAACGAAGCGGATATTTTGTTGTTTTCCGCCGTTCGGACGGCTTTGCGGCATCCGACAGCAGACCGCCAGAGCCGATGCGAGGAAAAAATATTGAACACAGCAAGCCCGAATTTTCGGTGTCGCTGCTCAGCAGGACGATGCGCAAAGTTATTGCGGACTGCGGGGACGAGATACTTGAACGCTCACCGCACTCGGGACGAGTTGAATTACGCGAAGCGCTGCGGCAATATCTCGCGAGAAACCGCGGCATATCGGTTGACGCGGAGCAGATAATTGTAGGTTCGGGCGCAGAATATCTCTACGGGCTGATAGTCGACCTGCTCGGCAGGGACAAAATATATGCGATAGAGTCGCCGTCATATGAAAAAATCGAGCAGGTATACAGGGCGGCGGGAGTCAGATACGAGCTTCTCCCGCTCTCGGACGACGGCATAGACGGCGCAGCACTGAGCGGCAGCAAGGCGGACGTTCTGCATACTACGCCATATCGAAGCTTCCCGACGGGAGTCACGGCGTCCGCCTCGAAGAGATATGAATATATCAGCTGGTCTTCATCGGGCGACAGATTCATTGTGGAGTCGGACTACGACTCCGAGTTTTCGGTCTCGCAGAAGCCTGCGGACACGCTTTTTGTGCTCTCCGACCGCGACAATGTAATATATCTCAACACATTTTCAAAAACTATATCGCCCTCGCTGCGTGTCGGATACATGGTTCTGCCGAAAAGGCTCGTTAAGATATTTGAAGAGCGGCTCGGGTTCTATTCCTGCACCGTGCCGACATTCGAGCAGTTGGTGCTGACCGAGCTTCTGAACAGCGGCGACTTCGAGCGGCACATAAACAGAGTCAGGCGTGCAAAACGCAGAGAGCTCAATAAGGCATAAAAAATCGGCGGCAAGGTCAATCCCCTGCCACCGATTTATTAATTATTTATTTGTCTTTTATCTTCAGCATTGCGCGCATGGCGTTGAGCACAGCGAGAATGAGAACTCCGACATCGCCGAAGACCGCTATCCACATATCCGCGATACCGAATGCGCTGAGCACGAGGATAATCACTTTGACCGCGAGCGCGATCCAGATATTCTCGTTGACGATGCGCATGGTCTTTCTGGCTATCTTTATCGCCGTCGGGAGCTTTGAGATCTTATCATCCATGAGGACGATATCCGCCGACTCAATCGCGGCGTCGCTGCCCATTGCGCCCATCGCAATACCGACATCTGCTCTTGTGAGCACGGGTGCGTCGTTGATGCCGTCGCCGACAAACGCGACCTTGTTGCCCTCGCCGAGCAGCTCTTCAACGCGCTCAACCTTCTGCGACGGAAGCAGTTTTGCATGGACTGCGCTGAGTCCGAGCTGCTTGCCGACCGCTTCGGCAACGCGCTCGTTGTCGCCCGTGAGCATAACGGTATTCTTGATTCCGAGTTCCTTGAGCTTCGCTATCGCATCTGCGGAATCGGGCTTTATCTCATCGTTGATAACGATATGTCCGAGATACTGCGCGCCCTCGCTGATATGAATAACAGTGCCTGCCATATGGCACTCATGCCACTTGGCTCCCGCCATGTCCATGAGTTTGCCGTTGCCAACAAAATAAGTCTTGCCGTCGATAACAGCCTCAAGACCCATGCCCGCGTGCTCGGTTATCTTGCCGATGCGGCTCTTGTCTATATGACCCTTATGCGCCGCGACTATCGACTCGCCGACGGGGTGAGTCGAATAGCTCTCCGCCGCGGCGGCGACATCGAGAAGATGCGCCTCGGTGATATTTTCGGGATGAATGGCGTTGACCGCGAATGTGCCTTTCGTCAGCGTTCCGGTCTTGTCGAACACGACCGTGTCGATCTTTGAAAGGGTCTCCATATAGTTGGCACCCTTTATAAGTATGCCGTCACGCGAAGCTCCGCCGATGCCGCCGAAGAAAGACAACGGAACGGAAACAACCAGCGCGCACGGGCACGAGACAACGAGGAAGGTAAGCGCGCGCTCGATCCATCTGTTCCAGAGACTCCATGTGCTGGGAGTGCCCATGAGCATGGAGACAAGCGGCGGTATAATCGCGAGCACAACGGCGCCGATAACGACGCAGGGAGTATACCAGCGCGAGAAGCGGGTGATGAAGTTCTCGGCTCTCGCCTTTTTCTCCGAGGAGTTTTCAACGAGCTCGAGAATCTTCGCGACCGTGCTCTCCTCAAAGCGGCTCTGAGTCCTGACATGGATAACGCCGGAAAGATTTATCGTTCCGCTCGTCACTCTGTCGCCGACAGTCTTGTCTGCGGGCAGGCTCTCGCCTGTCAGGGCGGCGGTATTGACCGAGGTCGAGCCGTCGATTATCTCGCCGTCAAGCGGAATCTTTTCGCCGGGCTTGATAACTATAGTCTCGCCGAGTTCAACTTCCTCGGGCGACACGGTTTCCTCTTTTCCGTCGCGCACGACTACGGCATAGTCGGGACGGATATCCATAAGCGCGGATATTGACTTGCGGCTCTTGCCGACCGCGATGCTCTGGAACAGCTCGCCGACCTGATAGAATATCATGACCGCCGAGGCTTCACGGTAATCGCCGACGCCGAACGCGCCGACAGTGGCGATGGCCATGAGGAAATGCTCATCGAACACCTGACCGTGGGCAATGTTGCGAATAGCGTCCCACAGGACATCGTAGCCTATCACAAGATACGGCGCGATATACAGCAGCAGCGCTTTCCAGCCCTCAAAGCCGAATATCTCGTCGACTGCCCAGGCGACGCCTGTCAGCACGACCGATACGATTATTCTTATCAGTGTTTTCTTCTGCTTTCTCGTCATCGGGGACACCCCTCTTACTTAAGAATTATTGTGCAGTCGGGCTCAACTTTCTTTGCGGTCTTGACGACTTTCTTGAGCACATCGTCAAAAGCATCGTCCGCCGCCTCAAGGGTCAGCTTCTGGGTGAAGAAATTGACGCTGACGCTCTCGACTCCGTCAACCTTGGCGATAGCCGCCTCCATCTTTGCCGCGCAGTTTGCGCAATCCAGATCCTCAAGCTTAAAGATCTTCTTCATTGTTCTCGTTCCTTTCTTCAATAAGATGTTCGAAACCTTTGGCTATAATCGTTCTGACATGGTCGTCGGAAAGAAAATAATAGATTGTTTTGCCCTCACGGCGGTTGGCAACAAGATTTGCGTCCTTGAGTATCTTGAGCTGATGAGAGATCGCCGACTGTGTCATGCCGAGCAGTTCCGCAATGGCGCAAACGCACATCTCCGACTCAAAGAGCGAAAACAAAATCTTGACGCGGGTCGTGTCGCCGAAGAGCCTGAACAGATCGGACAGGTCGCAAAGCAGCTCGTCTGTCGGCAGCTCGTGCCTCACCATATCGAGCATCTTCTCGTGGTTGTGTTCCATGTTTTTGTCCTCCGTTTATTTGCGCGATAATTCATATGATTGTTCATTCATATGTTTCACTGTTCATATGATAGCTCATTCATATGTTATTGTCAACAGTTTTTTTAAAAATTTTGCAAGACAGCCGAAAAAAAATAAATAGAGGTCATAATCCGCGTTGTCAGACATGGATTATGACCTTTGTTTTTTGCACTAAACAGATATTCAGTCTTCTTTGCCGTCGAGCAGGCTCTCTCTGAAGTCGTCGCTGATAACGGCAAGGTTATCGATATGCATCTTCCCGTTTTTGAATTTGAGCGTGAGCGAATCGGAGTTTCGCTTCATCGAGACAAAATCGGAAATATTAAAGCGCTTCTTCTTGCCGAACATGGTCGAATAGATATATATCCCCTCGCCCGCAGACACGACCTTTTGATCGAGCTGGCAGAGCATCGCCGCGGCACCGAAAAGCATACAGCCAAACCCCGGAATCGCAACGAAGAACTTTCCGACAGCGAGCATTGCGACACAGACGGCGGTGCCTGCAATATAGACAGCCATACCGAAGAAGAAAAGACATTTCGGAATATGTACTGCATATTTGGCATCACCGGGATCGCGCACTATACGAACGATAAAATATATCAGCAGAGCCGCAGAAACGACGGCGGCGACAAGAGCATAAATCATTCCGCCACTCCCTTAAAATATATTGAGATTCTTGAGCACGAATATCATAGAGATGACCCATGCCACATCGACAATATACGAAATTATCGTCAGCACTTTCAAAGACTTCGTACCGACCGCGATGCCTATGACGCGGAGCACGAAGAACAATATTATCGCCACGGCGCTCGCTATCAAAAATCCGAGCATCACCGACGCGCTGACAAAATTCAGTTTTGCGGCGTTGATTATCTGAACAATAAAAAATGCAACTGCGCCGACTATGTCAACAATAGCCGATATATTTGTTATTTTTGGCAGAACTTTGTTTTTCATATTTACGAGACCCGAAGTCTCCCTCACTCCTTTGAATCGGTTACGGGAAAATTCTATCACATAAATGCGATTTAATCAACAGCGGACAGAAAAAAGCGGCGGAATTTACCGCCGCGCATGGTTAGCATACATTAATTATATTTAACTATATTCGCCTGTATCGGCTCTCCCCTACTAAACGAGGCGGCGTTTTCAAACGTGGTCTCACTTATCGATTCAAGCGCCTCGCGGGTCAAAAAGCCCTGGTGCGAGGTGATTATAACATTAGGAAAAGACAGAAGGCGAGCCGTGACGGAGGTTTCGAGAATATCGTCCTCGCGGTTTTCAAAAACGTTGTGCGTCTCCTCCTCATACACATCGAGCCCGACGCCCATAAATTTATGCTGTCTTATACCTTTTATAAGATCGGGCGTGCTTATCAGCGCGCCGCGCGAGGTGTTGACGAGAATAACGCCGTCCTTCATCCGCTCTATTGCGTTGATATTTATCATATGATAGGTCTCCTCGGTCAGCGGGCAATGGAGGGATATCAGATCGCTTTCGCCGAGAAGTTCATCGAGTTCGACATATCGAACGAAGTCGAGCGAGGGGTTCCGATATTTATCGCAGGCGATAACATTCATCCCGAGACCGCGGCAGGCGCGCGTGAACGATGCGCCTATCTTTCCCGTGCCGACGACTCCTGCCGTCTTGCCGCAGAAGTTGACTCCCGTAAGACCCATGAGGCTGAAATTATTTTCGCGCACTTTTATATAAGCCTTGTGTATGCGGCGATTGACGGCGAACGCGAGCGCGAGGGCGTGCTCGGCTATTGCCTCGGGCGAATACCCAGGCACGCGCATAACGGAGATACCGTGCTCCTGCGCCGCCGGAAGATCGACATTGTTATATCCGGCGCAGCGCATGAGAATGAGCCTGACCCCGTTCTCGGCGAGGATATCCACCACCCGCCTGCCGACATCGGACGCGACGAACAGGCACACAGCGTCATAGCCTTTCGAGAGCGGCGCGGTGCGGTAAGAGATATCCGTCTTGAGATAGTCTATTTCAATGTCGGGATATTTGCCCGCAAGCTTCTCGAACGCCTCGCGGTCATACGGCTTTGTATCATAAAAAAGTATCTTCATAAAATGCGCCTCCGGCAGTTTTCTCTGAATAGTATCTGCCGGGCGGGAATGAATATTCGGGCTAAATGAGCACAATTTATCATAAAGAGTGAAAACAATGGGAAGAAAATGCAAAAAAGGCTTGACTTTTTCAAGCAAATATTATATGATAATCAAGCTGATTTGCGGATATAGCTTCCGCACGGCGAAAAGGATATGATCCATTAGCTCAGTCGGTAGAGCACTTGACTTTTAATCAAGGTGTCCGGAGTTCGAATCTCCGATGGATCACCAAATACAGAGAAGCCGCCTTTGGGCGGCTTTTTTGTTTTTAGATTTTTTAAAATTTTGTGTTGACAAAGGTATTTTTTGTGTTATGATATAGGTGTGCTATGACAGATAGCACACCTATTCTGATTTTGGTGCACTGCGGCGCGCCGGAATCAAAAAGAAAGGAGAATCGCTGTGGTCTTAATCGACAAGCAGAGCCGCGTGCCGGCATACGAACAGATAAGGAATCAGCTGCTGACTCTTATCCTTGTCGGTACATTCGCTCCGCACTCGCAGCTGCCGTCAATTCGATCCATCGCAACCGACGCCGGCGTGAACATAAACACGGTCAAAAAGGCGTTCTCCGACCTTGAATCCTACGGTGCGATATACACCGTGCCCGGAAAGGGAAGCTTCGTCAGCGAAAAGGCTTTCAAGAACGATTCGGTGCACGACACGGCGGTGTCCGAAGTTTCGGACGCCATCTCTGCCGCCCGCGCCAAGGGACTCAAAAAGCAGGAAATTATCGACATACTCAATGAAATCTACACTCAGGAGGAAGAATTATGATTGAAGTAATCGGCGTTACAAAACGGTTTCAGGACTTCACCGCCATTCAGAATCTTTCGCTGAAAGTCGAAAAGTCGTCAATATACGGGCTTGTCGGCTACAACGGCGCGGGTAAAACGACTCTTCTCAAGACGGTCGCCGGAGTCTACAGAGCCGACGAGGGCGAGGTCAAAATATTCGGCGAGAATGTTTTTGACAATGCCAAGGTTAAGCAGAGACTCTTCTATGTCCCCGATGACCTCTATTTCGAGCCCAACGCGACAATAGAGAGCATGGGCAAATTCTATGCGGGCTACTATCCCCGCTTCAGCTTCGACACCATGCACAAGCTTTCGAAAGTTTTCGGGCTTGACACAAAGAAGAGCATACGCGGCTTTTCAAAGGGAATGCAGAGACAGGCCGAGATAATTCTCGGAATGTCCACGATGCCCGAGGTCATTCTGCTCGACGAGAGCTTCGACGGACTCGACCCGGCGAAGAGGAACCTCATCAAGAATCTTCTGCTCGAATACATGGCGGAGGAGGAATGCTCGGTCATAATCTCATCCCACAATCTCCACGACCTCGCCGATATGTGCGACCACATCGCGCTGATAAACGGCAAGAGCATAGTCATGGACTGCTCGGTCGACGACATCAGCGGCTCGCGCTGCAAGTTCAGGCTGGTCTTTGACCGCGACCTCGAAGAGAGCGACTTCAAGGCGCTCGACATCAAGCACTTCTCGAAGGACGGAAAGATAATCACTCTGAGCGCCAACGGCGACATGGACGAAAACGAGAAGAAGCTTCAGGATATGAAACCGCTGATGATCGAAAAATTCCCGCTCACGCTCGAAGAGATCTTCCTCGAGGAGATGGAGGGCAGCGACTACGACTTCAAGGACATCTTCGGCAAGACCGAAGAGAAGAAATGAGGTGGAACAGATGAAGAAAAAATATAAGAACACTTTCTGGTTCTCCGTCGCGCACGCGATGAAAAAGAACTTCATTCTCCCGCTGCTGACATTTGCAGTGAGCATGTTTTTCTATCTCACCGGCTTCTGCTGGGATGTATTGAGAGAAGCAAAGAACAAGGCCGCTATCACCGGTCAGGACGTTATGAAGTTAATGCGCGAAGCGTATGAGGTCTTTATCTTCGACTCGGAGCGCGCGGCATATGAACCGCTCATCTCGTTCTACCCCGCTCTGCTCGTTGTGATATCGCTGTTAGTCGGCGTTTTGCTGTTCAGATTCGTTACCAATAAAAAGACCGTCAACGTCTATTACAGCCTCGGCATAAAGCGCGCCGATCTCTACACAGCGCGTCTGGTTGCAGGCATAATTATGATGCTCGCGGCGGTACTCGTCCCGCTCGCTGTTTCGCTCGGGCTCAACCTCCACTATTTCGGCTCGTCCGTCATGCTCTGGCGAACCTTCCTGTTCTATGCGGTGCACAACGTGATATGTGTGCTCGCCGGTCTTACAATATCGGCGGCGGTCTCGAGCTGCGTGGGTACGGTTGTTGAATCGCTTGGCTTCTCAGCCGTTCTCGCGGCGTTCCCGAGCGTTGTGACAATGTGCGTGAACTACGGCGTTCCCGCAATTCTCAACGGCGCACCCGCCATAACTTACTATGGCATATATCCTGCTGCGTCAAGCTACGGGGAGCTGCACTTCGACATAACGGACTCCACCATGTTCGGGCGCATCATCAGTCACATAAATCTGCTCATGCTCAACAGAAGCTCTTTTATTAACTCATCTTCCGTTGAAGCTATGACAAAAGAGGCGGCAAAGAAATGGGCTGCCCCCTCGCTGACTCCCTATATTCTCTGGGCAGTTCTCATCGCCGCGTTCTTCGTGTTCGGTCTGTTCATGTTCAAGCGCAGAAAAGCCGAGATATGCGGATTCCCCGGAAGAAGCACCGTTCTCAACTTCGTACTCTGCATGATTGCCTCTTTCGGAGTGGCCTCGCTGGTGCTGTACTTCGTGACTTCCGAAATACCGCAGATAACAACCTGGATGATTATAGTCGGGCTGATGATAATCAGCGTCATAATCTTCCTGATATTCGACATTATTCTCCACCTGAGCTTTAAAGCCATAAAAAAGGACTGGAAGATAGGTCTCGTCCACGCCGGGCTCATGGCGGCGTTCCTGCTCTCGCTCTACACCGGATTCTTCGGCTACAGCAGCCGCGTGCCGGATATTCAGGATATTGACAGTGTATCTATCTCCGCCCCCAACGCGCTGATGGGCAGCTACCAGCTCGGGCGTGAGCTTGGCAACAGCTACAGTACGGACAGATATTATTCCGATGTATACTCAAATTACTACTATGTCAGCAACCGCTCGGTTTCCCTCATCGAAAACTTCAAAGACAAAGATGATATAAACACCGTGCGTGAAATACACAAGGCCATGATAAAAGCCGGAAATATCCACAGAGTCAACACAAACTCCGACAACTATTCAAAGAGAATAACCTGCCAGAGCGTTGTTATAAGATACAAGCTCAAGAACGGACGCGAGCTTGTCAGAGTCTATGAATATGTTCCGCTGACAAACTATCCGACACTCTATACTCTCGAAGACACCAAGAACTGGAACAACAAGATAAAAGACGAACTGCTCAACATCGACTCGGAAAACATCATCCCGATAGTTTTCTCTGCTCAGATGGACAACCAGATAGCTGTTGACGAAGAGCTGACGGCAGGTCTTGCGCGCGCGATATACAACGATATAACCACGCTTAGCTCCGACAAGTTCCTGACAAGCAACGCCAAATACCTCGGCTCGGTTGCATTCTGTGTCAAGAGTCAGGGAGAAGATTACTCGATGTATGAGTCATCCGAATATGTCAATGCAACTTCAGTGACAGACGAAACCGTTGAAGAAGAAGTTATACCGCGCCAGGAAATTGTTGACGCACTTTCGTCCCATGATCCGGCAAGCAGACATCTCGCGCTCAGCTGTGGTTTTTCGGTAGTTCCGATAACCGAAGAAATGACAAACACGATAAGCTTCCTCAAAGCTCACGGACTCTATGAAAAGCTCAGCGACGAGTCGCCGATAGTCAGCGCAAGAATAGCAGACATGGGCAAAGCCACATCCTCAGACGATATGAGATACGGTTTCGCCTATTCCAGCCCGATTTTCAACTCGTTCTGGGACGACGGAAAGTCAAAGCCATATTCAAAGAAGGACTCTAACGGCTATGAATATGAAGTTAGCAGCTACACCAGCGGCGACTTCATGCCGAAGGATTCAAAGACCGTCACCGACAAGGCGACGCTCGAAAAGCTCGCCGCCAACGCCTACGGCTACAGGTTCGACCTCACGGGCGGATATCTTGTCGAATTCAAGCGCGCGAACGGTTGCCTTACGATAATGTATGTTCCGAAAGGACGCATCGAGCTGAATCTCGGCACGGGCAAATAAAATCAAATCGGCGGCTGCGCTGAAACGGTGCGGCCGCCGAACTGAGCAGCATCGGAGGGAGAAAGGGTGAACAGAACAAAAGACGGCTTTAAAAATCCGTTTGGCTTCACGGTCGCACACGCGATGAGAAAGAACTTTGCTTTTCCGCTCGCGGTCTTTGTAATGAGCTTGGCGCTCTACCTCAGAAGCTTTTTCGGCAGCGACAAGATAAGACAGCTTACGGCGCTGAAGAGCGGCGGCTCGGCAACGTTGGAGCTTCTGCGCGAATCCGGAAAATTTTTAATAATCGGCGGATCTGACAACTATATGCTGACGGATATTCTCTATTTTTACACGGCGGCAGTCGTTGTTCTCTCCGCCGCGCTGGGTATAATGCTTTTCAGATTCGTCTCAAGCAGGGCGAAGAACAACATATATTTCAGTCTCGGCATCAGCCGCGCGGGTCTGTTTTCGGCGCACTGGCTGGCGGGAGCGGTCATGCTCGAAGCGGCCGTGCTTCTCCCGCTCGCCTTTTCGGCAATGCTGAACCTTATCTACTTCGGCTCGTCCGTCATGCTCTGGCGCACGCTGCTGTTTTACGCCGTTCACATGACCGTGACGGCGCTTGCGGGACTCTCTGTTGCGGCGGCAGTCTCCGTCTGCGTGGGAACCGCAGGCGAATCGGTACTGTTCTCGCTCGCATTCATAGCGTTTCCGAGCGCTGCTGTATATTTTCTCAACAACGCGGTACCGCATCTGCTCTTCGGCGCGCCTCACAATTCAAACTACGCACTCTATCCGTCGGCGAGTCACAACCAGGATATCAGCATGGCTCTCTCCCCTTTCGGGCGCGTACTGTCGCGTCTAAATCTGCTCTCGCTCAACAACGACGTATTCATCCGCTCGGGCTCGTTGGTCTCGGCCGACGGGTTCTCTAAAATCACCGCAGACGAGCTGAAAAACTGGAGCGCGCCGTCTCTTGAGCCCTATATACTCTGGGCGATACTGACCGCCCTGCTGTTCGTTTTCGGGCTTTTGATGCTAAAGCGCAGGAAGGTGGAGATATGCGGCTTCAGCGGCAGGAGCAAGGCTTTAAACTTTTTGCTGATCGCCATGCTCTCTGTTTCCGCAGGCTCGACTATCGTCGCCGTTAATTTTTATTTTTCGCAAATCACCGACAAGCAATATCTTATAACGGGCATAACAACCGTGCTTTTGAGCGCTGTTATATTCGTGGTTTTCGATATTATGCTCAATCTCAGCTTTAAGGCACTCAAAAAGGATTGGAAATACGGGCTTGTCCATGTGGCTCTCGCGGTCGCCGTTATGCTCTCGCTCTACACCGGGTTCTTCGGTTACAGCAGCCGCGTGCCTGATACCGACAGCATCGAGAGCGCATCGGTATCCGCTCCGGACATACTTCTCGGAAGCTACCGCACAAGAGCAGACGAGCTCAAATTCAACGCAAACTCCGGCTACTATCTCGCCTTCGACGAGGACGGAAACCCGGTTGGCATAAACAGCGGCTGCTACTATCGCAGCAACGCCGACGAAAGGCGCATAATTATCGACGGATTCAAAAGCGAAAGCGATATTAACGCCGTGCGCGAGCTGCACAAAAGGCTCATCGCCTCGGGCAGAAAGGTTGTTTCAAGCAGCGAGGATTATTCCGAAAGAGCCGTGCGCAGCACTGTTATTATAAAATACAAGCTCAAGAACGGACGCGAGATAATAAGAGAATATCAGACAGTCGGGCTCGGCGACTATCTCTCGCTCTATTCAATAGAGAACACCGAGAACTGGAACAACAAAATCAAAAACGAGCTGCTGAACATAAACAGCGAAAAAGTATTCCCCGTTCTCTTCTCGGGACAGATGGACAAAAAGACCGTCGTTGACCAAAAATTTACACGCGGACTCGCCCGCGCGATATACGAGGACATAACCTCTCTCGGCGCAGACAGAATTCTCTGCTCCGACTCAAAGTGGCTCGGCGCGGTGGCTCTGTACCGCGACATAGCGTCGGACGGAGTCAAAACCGTGACGGCAGCCCAAGCCTACTCGCCCGACACAGACGACGAAGATGCCGAAACGCCGGAAGATGCGATAAGAAAGGCTTGGAAGACAGGCAACTACGGCGAGATGATGACCAACGGCTCGGAATACGGAGATTTCGGCAAGTTCAAGTCCGTTATTCCGATAACCGAGGAAATGACGAACACCGTCGAATATCTCAAAGCCCACGGGCTCTATGACCTGCTCGTTGACGAATCGCCTATAGTCGCCGTCAGAGTGGCGGACATAGGCAAGCTCACCGTCGACGCGCTTGAATACACCACGCCGATATTCAACGCTTTCTGGGACAACGGCAAATCAAAGCCGGAAACCGACCGCGAGACCGGAGAACAGATAAGCACATACACGAGCGGCGACTACATGCCGAAAAATTCAAGGGAATTCACCGACGGCGCAACGATAAACGCACTCGCCGAAAACGCTTACGGCTACAGATTCGACCTCACGGGCGGATATGTTGCCGAGTTCAGACGTGCCAACGGCTGCAGAACGATAATGTATATCCCGAAAGGGCGCGTCGAACTGAATCTCGGTTAAATATAAAAACTCCCTTAAACACACATAGCCCCGGGCTTCACGGAAAATCTGTGAAGCCCGGGGCGGTTTTTATATGCATGAAAAAATGCGACCCCGAAGGATCGCATAAGTTCAGCTTTCAGATATTACTTGTCCTGTATTAAAGGAAGAGAAGAAGCAGGGTTGCAACGAGTGCGAGAACGAAGAAAGAGATAGCGATGATCTTCGTGATAAGCACAAGCTTCGACTCCATAGTCCTGCTCTTGTTCTTGCCGAAGAAAGTCTCTGCGCCGCCTGCGATAGCGCCGGAAAGACCGGCGGACTTGCCCTCCTGAAGAAGGACGAGAACAATAATAGCGACCGAAAGAAGAATGAGGACTATGCCCAATATAATCTCATGTACTGCCATGAAGTTAACCTCCAAACACAAATTGCTAAGATATTTTAGCATATACTTTGACACATTTCAATAGTTTTTACAAAAACTTTTGCCGAACGGAGAAATTTTCCTTCCGAAAGATGTATTATCGGCACGCGGCTGAGCAAACTACTCTCAGCGGCAAGAGTCCGAAGTCAATGCGTTTGCAGGGCTTTTCCCGCCGACCGTTTTGCGGGGAAGCCTTGCAAACGGTCTTTTTTATATTCCAAGCTCAAGCTGTTCGCCCTTGTCCTCCGCGCTCAGCAGCGCTCCGGCGGCAGGCAGGTTCTTTGTCTTATATCTGTACGCCTTGGCGAACTCCCCTTCTTTATACGCGCGGACGGTCATAACCTTCTGACCCTTTTTGAGGCTCATAACGCCGACTCCCTGAGTGTCCTTGGTAGTCTTGGGCGAGATTGCGCCGGTGTTTATCAAAAGGTGTCTGCCCGCGGAAGAGATTATAACAAGCTCGACATCGCTCTCGATATGGAGCATCGCCGCGGCGGGCGATTTGTCGGAATAAGCCTTTATGAGCTTCTTGCGGTTCGTCTTCGTCTGATAGGCGGAAAGCTCGACCTTCGCCGCCTTTCCGTTTTCAAAGAAGAAGAGCATATGACCCGAATAGTCCGAGGTCACGACCATATAGACCGCCGTCTCGCCCTCGTCCATACCGAGCGTGCTCGCCACATAATCGCCGAGTGCGCTCGCCTTTGTCTCCTTGAAATCATTGACGCGAGCCTTGTAGACCTGGCAGCGGTTCGTGAAGAAGAGAAGTTCTTTTGCGTTATCCGTGACCACGGTCTGGGCGAGCTCATCGCCCTCCTTGAACTTCTGCTCGCTGCTCATGCGCAGAGACTGCGGGGTTATCTTCTTGAAATAGCCCTGCTTCGAGAAGAATAGCGTCACGGGATAATCGGGTATCTGCTCCTCCTCTTCCTCCTCTGCGATATCGGAGGCGTAGATAATTTCTGTATTTCTCGGCTTGCCGTATTTCTTGATAACTTCCTCAAGCTCGCTGATAATTATCGCGCCGACTCTGCCGCGCTTTGCGAGGATATCCTCAAGATCGGCAATGAGCTTTTCGAGATCTTCGATATCCTGCGTGCGCTTTAAGATATATTCGCGGTTTAAATGACGAAGCTTTATCTCCGCGACATACTCCGCCTGGATGCGGTCGATTCCGAAGCCTATCATAAGGTTCGGGACGACCTCCGCCTCCTCTTCGGTATTTCTGACGATTTTTATCGCCTTGTCGATATCGAGGAGGATTTTTTCAAGTCCGCGCAGCAGATGCAGCTTGTCCTTAGCTTTTTTGAGGTCGAAATAGGTTCTGCGTCTGACGCACTCCATACGGAACGCAATCCACTCGTTGAGCAGCTCTTTGACGCCCATGACGCGGGGCGAACCGGCAATCAGGACATTGAAGTTGCAGGCGAACGAATCCGAGAGCGGAGTGAGCCTGTAGAGCTTCTGCATGAGCTTGTCGGGGTCTGTTCCCCTCTTTAAGTCTATGGTTATTTTAAGACCGCTCTTGTCCGTCTCGTCGCGGATATCGCTTATTTCTCTTATCGCGCCAGCCTTGACCCTGTCGATAACCTTTTCTATTATAGACTCGCTCGTCGCGGTCGAGGTCATCGGAATTTCCGTTATATCAATGCAGTTGTTCGACTTGTCATAAGTATATTTGGCGTAGAGCTTGAACGAGCCGCGGCCTGTACGATAAATCTCCTCAATCTTCGCGCGGTCATAGAGTATCTTCGCGCCGCCCGCAAAGTCGGGTGCTTTGAGGGTATCCGCAACGCAGTGGTCGGGGTTTCTGATAAGCTCGATGGTCGTGCGGCAGACCTCTTCGAGGTTAAATGAGCATATGGAGCTCGCCATGCCGACGGCTATACCGGTGTTATTATTGACGAGCACGCTCGGGAAAGTGACCGGCAGAAGGGTCGGCTCTTTCATGGTGCTGTCGTAGTTATCAACAAAATCGACGGTGTCCTTGTCGATATCCTTGAAAAGCTCGGCACTTATGGGGTCGAGCTTCGCCTCGGTATATCTCGAAGCCGCCCACATCATATCGCGCGAATACGCCTTACCGAAGTTACCCTTTGAATCGACATACGGGTGCAGCAGAGCTTCATAGCCGCGTGAGAGCCTGACCATAGTCTCGTATATGGCGGCGTCGCCGTGGGGGTTCAGCTGCATGGTGCGTCCGACTATATTAGCCGACTTTGAGCGCGCACCGGTGAGCAGACCCATTTTGTACATTGTATAGAGTATCTTTCTGTGCGAGGGCTTGAAGCCGTCTATCTCCGGGATAGCACGCGACATGATGACGCTCATCGCATAAGGGAAATAGTTCGTTTCAATGGTATCGGTTATCGGCTGTTCGACAACTTCGCCCGCGCCGATGATATGAACTCCGCTCTTGAGCGGATCGATTTCATTTTTCGGGGGTTCTTTTTTGCCTCTTTTTCCCGCCATTTATATCAAAATCCTTTCAATAGTTAAGCTGTTACGAAACATCCGCCATGTCGATATATGCCGCGCCGTCGCGTGCGATATGCTCTTTTCTGCCGGCGAGATTGTCGCCGAGCCAGAGATCAAATATCTCGGCAGTTTTCTGGGCGTCGGTCGGGTCGACGCGGATAAGGCGGCGGGTTGCGGGATTCATCGTCGTCAGCGACATCATGTCCGCATCGTTTTCGCCGAGTCCTTTCGAGCGCTGGATGGTGAACTTGCTGTTTTCAAGCTGGGAAAGGATATCCTGCTTCTCCTGCTCGTTATAGGCAAACCATGTCTCGTCCTTTGAGTTTATCTCATAGAGCGGCGACTCCGCGATATACACCTTGCCCTTTTCAATAAGCGTGGGCATGAGGCGATAGATCATCGCGAGGATAAGCGTGCGTATCTGGAATCCGTCAACGTCGGCATCGGTGCAGATTATGACCTTGCTCCAGCGCAGCTGGTCGATATTGAACGCGACCATATCTTTCATGGATTTCGACTTGACCTCGACTCCGCAGCCGAGAACCTTTATGAGGTCGGTTATGATATCGTTTGCGAATATTTTGTTATATTCCGCCTTGAGGCAGTTGAGTATCTTTCCGCGCACGGGGATTATCGCCTGGAAAGACGAGTCGCGCGCCTGCTTACAGGCGCCGAGAGCCGAGTCGCCCTCCACTATGAACAGCTCGCGCTCGGAGACATCCTTGCTGCGGCAGTCAACGAATTTCTGCACACGGCTGCCCATATCGTTGCTCGACTGGAGCTTGCCTTTTATGTTGAGCTTCGTTGTCTCCGCACGGACGCGCGCGCGCATATTAACGAGCACCTGATCGCATATCTTGTCCGCATCGAGCTTGTTTTCGATGAAATACACCTCGAGCTGATGCTTGAAGAACTCGGTCATTGCCTCCTGAATAAACTTGTTCGTGATAGCTTTTTTCGTCTGGTTCTCATATGAAGCTATGGTCGAGAACGACGAGATGACAAGCACAAGGCAGTCTTCAATATCCTGAAAATTTATCTTTGAATCGGATTTGAGATATTTTCCGCTCTTTTTTATATAAGCGTCTATCTGCGACACGAAAGCGGAGCGTACAGCTTTATCCGGTGCGCCGCCGTGTTCAAGGTAGCTCGAGTTGTGATAGAACTCCTTGAGCTGAACTTTGTTCGAGAAGCAGAGCGCGGCGTTTATCTTCAAAGTATAGTCGGGCTGATCCGCTCTGTCGCGGCCGACGCGCTCGCCGCTCCATGTGCAAATGGAAGAAAGTCCGTTTGAGCCGACGACCTCGCGGACATGGTCGGCGATACCGTTTTCGTAGAAATATTCAAAAGTATCGAACTTTGAGCCGTTCTGATTTTTGAGCACGAATTTGACGCCCGCGTTGACTATCGCCTGGCGGCGCATCATATCCTGAAAATACTCGAGTGGTATGTTGATATCGGTGAAAACTTTGAGATCCGGGCGCCACTTTATGCGCGTGCCGGTGTCTTTTTTATTATACGGCTCCTTTATCATATCACCTACGGGCTTGCCGCCCTTGAAATTCAGATGATAGCAAAAGCCATTTGAATGTATCTCCGCCTCCATATATTCCGAGGCATACTGAGTGGCGCAAAGACCGAGTCCGTTTGTGCCGAGAGAATACTGATAGCTGCCGCCGTCGTTTGTCTTATACTTGCCGCCGGCATACAGCTCGCAGAAAGTCAGCTTCCAGTTATATTCCTTTTCTTTCTGGTTATACTCAACGGGTATTCCGCGTCCCTGATCCTGAACCTCAACGGACTTGTCCTCAAATCTGGTAACGGTTATTGTATTACCGAAGCCCTCACGCGCCTCGTCAACAGAGTTCGAGATAATCTCGAACACAGAGTGCTCGCAGCCCTCTATGCCGTCGGAGCCGAAGATGACCGCAGGTCTTTTGCGCACGCGGTCGGCGCCCTTGAGCACCTCTATGCTCTCCTGATTGTAGGTTGCCTTATTCGCCATTTAGCTGTCCCCCGTAAATCAAATGCTACGCATTATTTTGTATCATACATATTTAATTATACACCATATATTGGCTTTTTGTCAACGATATCAATAGGTATAGAAAAAGACAGACCATGCGATAACACACAGTCTGCCGGATAAAATTATGATTTGTTACGCCCTTTGCTTTTTCTTGAACACATCTGCGGGAAGCTGGGCAAGGACTATTGCGACGAACATGATGATGCAGCCGCTGAGCTCCCTTACCGACATTTTTTGATCTATCAGCACCCACGCGAATATGACAGCGAACACCGATTCAAGGCACAGCAGGAGCGAAGCGACCGTTGGGTCTGAATCGCGCTGGCCGAGGGTCTGGAAAGTGAAAGCCACTCCGCAGGACAAAATACCTGTGTAGAGCAGATAGGGCGCGGCGCTCATTATGGCGTGGATACTCGGCTTTTCAAAGATAAACATAAGAACGACGGATATTATGCCCGAGACAAAGAACTGCGCGCACGAGAGCTTGACTCCGTCGACTATCGCCGAATATTTGTCGATAACAAGAATATGTATCGCAAAGCCGACCGAACACGCGAGAGCGAGCAATTCGCCCTTGCCGAAAGTCGCCTTGCCGCCCGCACACAGCAGATAGAGTCCGACAACGCCGAGCCCGACGCCGATCCACACGGGAAGACTGACGCGCTTTTTGAAGAAAACGAGGCTGATTATCGGTACGAGAAGCATATAGAGCGCGGTTATGAAGCCGACCTTGCCGACCGTTGTATAGCCGAACGCCGCCTGCTGAAGATTGCTCGCCACGCAAAGCACCGTTCCGCAGACAAGCCCGCCGACAATGAGACTTTTTCTGTCTTTTTTCTTCTCTTCGGGCGTTTTCTGTTCGGCCGAGCCGAGCTTTTTATTTTTTGATTTTTGAACTCCCGACATTATTGCAATGACCGGCAGGAGCACCGTGCCGCCCATAATCATTCTTATGCCGTTGAAGGTCAGAGTTCCGATTACCTCAAGTCCCTCGCTCTGAGCCACAAACGACAGTCCCCATATAACAGCGGCGAGAATGAGAAAGATGCCGCCTTTAAGCTGTCCTTTTTTCGTTGTTATCACTCCACTGAAGTTTTCCGAAATATGATAGCACAAAGGCAAATAATAAAAATCGGATTTTGGAATAAAATATAATTTTCAAAAAGATTTTCGGTTTATCTCTCCGCGAGCGGAAGTATTGAGCCGATATCGGTTAATTGAAAGTCCCCTGCCTCCTCCGCACGCACGCCGAACAAAGAGAGAAAGGCTCTGATTTTTTCGCCGTCCCTATGAAACGAAAGCGAGCCGTTGAATAGCATTGTATCGGGCGCAATGAGCCCGCAGCAGCCGCCGATAAAGCCATATTCGCGCCCGAGCAGGGCGACATCGCCCTTTGAGACGAGCAGGACGGCAAGTCCGTTTTTTTCGGCCGCCGAGGCTATTGACACATCATCGGTAATTATCGCGCTTTCAGTCACCGGCACTACCGAGCATTTTGTGTAGCCCTGGCGCACGGGTATTAAACTACGCCCGGAAAAATCGATGTTTTTGCAGACGGTTTTGGGATTGAGTATCGCATAATTGCCGAAAAGCGCGGCATTGAGCGGCACATCGGCGGGATATTTATCGCCGAGCGGAGTGTCGAGAACCTGCACATCAAAGCCCATTTCAATAAGCTTTTCCGCGTTGTTACACTGCTCTCGGCTCAATATGATTTTTCGCCCGCCGAGATGCAATAAGTGCAAATCGGCGTGGGCGGCTGTGCCGTCGGTTATCGCGGCACACGGCAGGATATCAAAAACACTGATACCGCGCGAGCGAAGATATTCTTTTGCTTTCACTGCGCCGATGCTCACTGCGGCGAGGGTGATTCCCCTCTTCGGCAGGTTCGGCGATTCTATAGGGGTCATAAAATTCATCAGTCAACGCAGTTCGCGAACGCCTCATAGACATTCTTGACGCCGATGACCTCTATCTCCTTTTTGAGCTTGTCCGGCACGGATTTGAAATTATGGCGCGGGATGATGCAGGTCTTAAAGCCGAGCCGAGCCGCCTCTTTTATGCGCTGTTCGCAGTGGTTGACGGAGCGAATCTCGCCGCCGAGACCTATCTCGCCGAAAGCGAGCACATCGTCTCTTATCGGGACATCCTTGAGGCTCGAAATAAGCGCAAGCGCGACGGAGAGGTCGGTCGCGGGTTCATCGAGCTTGAGTCCGCCGATGACATTTATATATGCATCCATATTGCCGAAGAAATAGCCCGCCCGCTTTTCGAGGACGGCTAAGAGCATAGCCATGCGGCTGTAATCAAAACCTGTCGCCATACGGCGGGGATTGCCGAAGCTCGACGCGCTGACAAGAGCCTGAACCTCGGCGAGTATCGGGCGGGTGCCCTCCATAGCGCAGGCGATACAGGTACCGGAAGTGTTCTTCGGTCTGCCTGAGATGAGCATAAGAGACGGATTCTCAACCTGAGAAAGTCCGCTGTCGAGCATCTCGAAAACGCCTATCTCATTCGTCGAGCCGTAGCGGTTCTTGACGGCACGGAGGATTCTGTAAGACATATTGCGGTCGCCCTCGAAATAGAGCACCGCGTCAACTATATGTTCGAGCACCTTGGGCCCCGCGATGTTGCCGTCCTTGTTGACATGACCGACGACTATAATCGGAATATTACTGTTCTTCGCGGTGCGCATGAACATCGAAGTCGATTCGCGCACCTGCGTGACGCTGCCCGCAGAGGAGCTGAGGTCACTTATGACCATAGTCTGTATCGAGTCGATGATAACGAGCCCGGGCTTGTTGATATTTATATACTCGCATATAGCCTGAACGTCGGTCTGGCTCATGAGAGTTAGGGTCGGGCTCGTGACCCCGAGCCTGTCCGCGCGGAGCTTTATCTGATAGACCGACTCCTCGCCCGAGACATAGAGAATATCGAGATCCCTGCCGATATACTGGCATATCTGAAGAAGAATCGTCGATTTGCCTATGCCGGGGTCGCCGCTCAGAAGCACCAACGAGCCCTTGACTATTCCGCCGCCGAGAACGCGGTCGAGCTCGGTGAGTCCCGTCTGATAGCGTATCTCCTCATCGGCGGTTATCTCGCTGAGGGCATATGTCTTGACGCTGCGCGCGCTCGCGCCGCTCTTGGACGCCGGAGCGGCGGGCGCTTTTATCTCCTCGTTCATGGTGTTCCACTCGCCGCAGCCCGGGCAGCAGCCGAACCATTTCGGGCTTTCATAGCCGCATTCGGAACAGATATAGACCGATTTTGCCTTACCTGCCATTTTATGTTACCTCCGTCAGTTTTTCGTCTTGTTTTAAATAGTCTGTTATACCGCACATGACCGAAAAAGCCATGGCGTTCTGATAATTATCGTCTTTTAGTTTCAGCGTCTCGGCGGCGTTCGAGAGAAAGCCGCACTCGACCATAACCGCCGGAGACTGCGCATGATAGAGCAGATATATCTCAGTGCCAGTGCGCTTGACGGCGCGCTGATTCTGAGGCTGGATAAGCGAGCGGATATCCTGTTGAATCGCCTTTGCCAGCTTCTCGCTCTCCGGATTGTTTTTGGAATAGAACACCTGTGCGCCGCTGTATGACGGGCCGCCGTAGTGGTTCTGATGTATGCTCACGAACAGGGCATCGGGCGTCTGTTCGATGATCTTCATTCTGTTTTTTATATCCGAGACTTTTTGCTGACGCACGGTTTTTGCGGAGTCGTCGGCTATATCGTCGTCCGTTTCGCGGGTCATGATGACATTGTAGCCCGCAGTGTCGAGCATATCGCGCAGCTTCAGGGCTATGGACAGATTTATATCTTTTTCGACCGTTCCGTCCGCCGCAGTCGCGCCGCCGTCCATGCCGCCGTGACCTGCATCAACGATAACAGTCACTGTGCGAAGCGCATTTGAAGAGGCCCTGTGCGCATATCCGGATCCGCGCGAGGATATCATCACGAAGCATATAATCATTATTACAACCGCCGCCGCGATACCGAGAGCGACGAGCCTTGAACGCTTTTTGAAATTTATCACCATACCGACACCCCCACAAAAGAATATGCGGAGAGTCGCGGCATTATTAGAACAGCGGCGGGCAAAATAGGAAAAAGGAGCTGAGAAAATGAAAGGAATAACAAAGATTATCGGCGGTCTTGCCATCGGGACGGTCAACTCCGCGCTCGGAGCCGGCGGCGGAATGATCGCCGTGCCGATGCTCAGAAAAAGCGGAATGGAGCAAAACAGAGCGCAGGCAAACGCTGTGGCGCTCATTATGCTGCTGACCGCGGCGAGCGCGGGAATATATATTTACACAGGGAAAGTAACCTTCGGCGATGCGCTCCCCTATCTCCCGGCGGGGCTTATAGGAAGCGTTCTCGGTTCTTTCATTCTGCCGAAGATACCGACGAAAATACTCGGCAAGATTTTTGCCCTTTTCATGCTTTGGGCGGGAGTGAGGATGCTGATGCGATGAAAACGATACTGGCAGCTTTTTTCTCGGGTCTCGCCGGCAGTCTCGGGCTCGGCGGAGGCGGGGTGCTGGTGCTCTATCTCGTGCTCGCACTCGGTATGCCGCAGCTCAAGGCACAGGGCATAAATCTATTATTTTTTATCCCCTGCGCAGTGCTTTCGAGCATAGTTTATTCATTCAAAAAGCTCATCGACTGGAAAAGCGTTCTGCTCTTTGCCGCGGGCGGTCTGCCGGGAGTTTTGCTCGGCAGTCTCGCGGTATCGCACATGAACAGCAATATTCCCGGGAAAATCTTCGGCGGGTTTCTGCTGCTCATGGGCATAAAAGAGCTGTTCAGGAAAGGTGATTGATGCGCCGATAGTCGAGATAATCCTGGAGAATCATCACGGCGCTGACGGCATCGACAACTGCCTTGCGCTTCTTGCCGCGCGTGTTCGTGACATTCAGGGCGTTATGCGCCGAGACCGTTGTCAGGCGTTCGTCGCGCATCACTGTCTCTATGCCCGAAAACTCGGTCAGAGCCGCCGCGAAATCCTCGCAGCGCTGAGCGCGCACGCCGTGAGTGCCGTCCATATTGACGGGCAGACCGACAACTATCAGCTCCGCCTTTTTCTCTTTGGCTATCTCGGTTATTTTTTCTATCAGCGGCTCGGGTTCTTTTTCTGTTATAACGGTCACGGGAGACGCCAAAAATTCGGTCTTGTCGCAGACGGCTATGCCCGTTCGCGTATCCCCGTAATCTACCGACAGGATTATCATAAAATACCTCTTAATTAAAAAATTAGCCGCACCGTTATCGGGTGCGGCCGTTTATATATTTTTTCGCCGCAGGTTGAGTTTAATCGTCCGAACGCGGGCTTGTCGGAAGGATGGAATCGATAATATTGCTGACCGCCTCGCCGACTCCGCTGACGACCTCGCTGACGGATCCGCCGCCGCATGCGGTACACTCGGCGGGCATTGCGGACTTCTTATAATATCCCTTTGCAGTCTCCTTGCACGAGGGAGAAGCGAGAAGTCCGGTCTTCTTGCAGTAGTCCTTCTCCTCGACCTTGCCGGTCTTGGGGAACTCCTTGACGGGCAGGTTCGCGTGGATGCGGTCGAGCAGTTCGATATAGACTCGTCCGGAAGCACTGTATCTGAACGGAATGACCTTGGGCTTATCGTAGCCGAGCCAGACTGCGCAGACATAATAGGGCGTGCCGCCGGCTATCCAGCTGTCCTTGGTGTCACTCGTGGTACCGGTCTTGCTCATCAGCTCGAACTTGCCGAGATTCTTGCTCTTGCGGAAATTTCTTGCCGGGACGGTCTTGAGCAGTTCACGCATGACCTCTGCGGTATCCTCGCTGAGAACTCTCTCGGGCTCGGACTTCGTTTCGAGCAGAACTTCCGTACCCGTGGCATTGGTGACTTTATAATAGCAATAGGGCTCATAGTAATAGCCGTTGTTGCCGAACACAGCATATGCCGCCGCCATTTCAACGGTCGTGACTCCGTTTGTCAGAGCGCCGGTTGCAAGGGGCGCGATATTCGCATCCGCAGAATCATCAAGAGTTGTCAGATGGAACGTCTTTTTCATGAAGTTATAGGCTTCGTTGACGCCGAGCATCTCCGTAATTATTCTGACGGGCACGGTATTGAACGACTTCTGGATAGCATACTGGACGGTTATCTCTTTCTTGCTTCCGTTTGTGCCGTCCGCATTCTGCGGCCAGAGCTTGCCGTTTTGATAGATCGAGTAGTCGAGGATCATGCTCGACCAGTTGACATAGTTCTTCTCGAGCGCGAGAGAATAGGTCGAAAGGGGCTTTATGGACGAACCGGGCTGTCTCGGGGACTCGGACGCTCTGTTGAGGCAGAGGTTGCCGTTCTTTTCGCCCGCCTGTCCGACTATGCCGACGATTCTGCCCTCATAGTCCATGACGGTTGCAGCAGACTGAGCGGCGGGATGCTCGGCGGTGTCTGCCTCCTTATCGAAAGCGATCCTGTTTGAATATACGGTGTTGAGAACCTTCTGAACATCGGGGTTGGCGGCAGAATATATCTTGAGTCCGCCGTAATTTATCTTCTCCATCGCCTGACGGTAGGTGTAGCCGTATTTGCTCATCAGATCCTTGCAGACGGTCTTGATGACATAATCGACATAGAAATCCTGATATTCCTTCTCGGTGTTCTTGTCCTCGGTAGTGTTCTTGGTCTTGCCTGGCTTCGGGACATAGCCCTCGCTGTTTGTGAACACGAGCTTATAGTTAACTGCTTCTTCGTACTCCTCTTTGCTTATTGCCTTTTCCTCGAGCATATATTTGAGACAGAGTTCCTGACGCGTTTTGTTCGCCTCGGGATTGAGCAGAGGGTTATACTTCGTCGGCGCTTTTGTTATGACCGCGAGGGTCGCGCACTCGGCGAGATTCAGTTCGCTGACATCCTTGCCGAAATAAGTCTCGCTCGCGGTCTGGACGCCGTAGCAGCCGTTGCCGAGATAAAGGGTGTTGAGATAAGCTTCAAGAATAGCATCCTTGCTGTAGTGCTGTTCAAGATTCAGAGCGCGCTCTATCTCCTTGAACTTTCGGACGACCGTGACCTCCTTGTCGTTGGTCAGGTTCTTGACGAGCTGCTGGGTTATTGTCGAGCCGCCGCCGCTGGAAAGTCCGGTAGCCGCGCCGAAGGTACGCAGCCAGTCGACGCCGTGATGCTTTTTAAAGCGCTTATCCTCAAGGCAGATGAAAGCGTTTTTGAGATTCTCCGGCATCTTATCGGAATCGACCCATATTCTGTTCTCCTCGCCGTGGAGCTGAGCCATTTCAACGAGCTCATTGTTGCTGTCATAGGCATAGACGAACGAGGTCTGGTTCTGATTCGCCTTGTAGTCGTCGAGATTTATCGCGATCTCGCCGTGGGCAAAGGACACGATATTGAAGAAAACATAACCTCCGATTATCGCCGCGGTGAGCATACCGACGACGAGCACACAGAGTATGACCAGCAGAGCTATCCTGCCGGCCTTTTTATTCGGCTTTTTATTCTTCTTTTTGGAAGATTTTTTGGCTGTTCCCATCTTTTTCGATGCGTTTGCGGAGCTGTTTGCCATCCGTGCGCCTCCTTCACATTACAATCCAGTTAAAAATTATAGCATACTTTTTGCAAAAAGTTTAGCCTAAATCCAAATATTCTCATTATTTTGTAAAATCAAAACAATAGCAGTGCATAAAACAACGTATAAAAATGCCAGAAAGGGGCAAAAATCACCACGAAAGCAGAAAAAGTAAGCCTGCGGAAAGGAAAAGAAAAGATGAAAACCACGATAAAAAGCATCGTCGTTGCCCTTGCGTTCTGCGCCGCGGCGTTTCTGACCGTCTCGGCTATAATCGAAAACACCGCACCGGACGGGAGCGAAAAATACATCATGCGCGACTACAACGGCAGGATAGCGGTGTTCGTCTACGGCGAGGACGAGCCGCAGGAGGTGTTCGATGTTTTCACATCTTCCCTGCCACGCGACGAAGCCGAGCGCGTCTACAAGGGAATAACGGTCGAGGGCGACGAAGCACTTCAAAAGCTGATAGAAGATTTTACAGGGTAGCAAAAACAAAAGCGGCTGTTATCATCACGCAGGCACTGAGCCTCATGATGAACAGCCGCATTCTATTTTTATTGCCGATATTTATTCGCCCTTATCAAACATATCGTTAAGCTGGGCGCACACGGCGGACATTCTGCCGATACGCTCGCGCAGAATAGTTTCGGCTTTCTTCTGCGCCTCGGCGACTATTGCGTTCGCCTGCTCCTGCGCTTCGGTAACGGTCTTCTGTGCCTGGCTGCGCGCGGCGGTAACTATTGCATCTGACTGACCGCGAGCCGACTCATTGCTCACTTCGAGCAGGCTCTTCTGCGCCTCAAGGTCGGATATCTCCTTTTCGAGAGCTTTCTTTCTGCTCTCTGCGGCGTTGAGCTCGTCAATCATATATCTGCCCTGCTCGTTTCTGAGCTTTTCGAGGCGCTTTATATGCTTTGCAAATGCCACGCAGTTGTTATACAAACTGCGGTTCTGCGTTCTGAGAGCTTCTATCTCTTCACTAGAAGCCGCTTCGCCCGCGGGAGCTTCGGCGCGCTTTTCAAGTTCCGAGCCCCAGGCGTAAATTTTATTGTATTCCTCCTGCAGCATCGAGATATATGAATCCGTTGCCGCGATATCGTATCCCCTATCAACTACGGGGAGCTTCATCTTTCCTTCCACTTCTGTCATCCCTTCCCAAAAATCATCTGTTTCTCTTTGCTATATCAACAAGGTTCTTGTAGCTTATCGCCATCGACTCGCGCGGGTCGATATCGCAGGTGTCCTGCTCGATAACGATATATCCGACGCCCGAATCCCTGCATGCGCGGTAGCACTCATCGAGATTGAGGTTGCCCGTGCCTACTTCGGCAAAATCGGGCTTGTTCTCGCTGTTGATTTTATAATCCTTGAAGTGGCAGACCTTCATTCTGCCGCTGAGGCGCTTTATGAAATCCACCGGATCGCCGCCGCCGTACTGAACCCAATATGTGTCCATTATAAAGCCGAACAGCTCAGGATCAGTGTCGTCGATAAGCATATCTATAACGCGCCTGCCGTTATATTTCTTGAACTCGAAGGCGTGGTTATGATAGGCAAAGTGCATTCCCATATCGCGGAGCTTCTTAGCAAGCTCGCCCGTGAGCTTTATGAACTCGCGCACGCCCTCTTCGCTGCCGCTGTACTCCCCCGGCATGCAGCCGACTCCGAGCGTGTCGCAGTGGATCATTTTATGCTCCCTGACAACGGCTTCGATATCGCTGAGCATGCGGTCGAACGAAGTGTGCGTGACGCAAACATCCATATTGTACTTATCAACAAGATATGCAACCTTCTCCGGCTCGATAGGTCCGATAGCGGAAATTTGAATCGTGTTGATGCCGATAGAATCAAGATAGGCAAAAGTCTTTTCAGCATCTTCGTAATTCTGTATGTAGTCGCGTAAAGTATAGAGCTGCGCGCCGAGTTTGATATCCGACACGAGAGCACCTCCGTTCCCGCTTTTTCTACAGATTATTATATTATAGCCGTCCCGAAGTTTCAAGTGAATTTACAAAAAAAGCCCGGACTTGCAAACTCCGGCAAACCACGAATATAGATATTCTACGGGAGGCTGTGCTATGTTCGGTTGGTTTTTGCAGTTACTTTCAAACGGATTCCTCTTTTTTATCCTGCATCTGAGCCAGCCGGGCTCATTTGCCCCGCCACTGAGTGCGGCGCAGGAGCGCGAAGCTCTTGCAAAAATGCACGCAGGCGACAAATCGGCGCGCAGCGAACTCATCGAGCACAACCTGCGGCTCGTGGCGCACATAGTCAAAAAATACTACGCCGCATATTCGGATCAGGACGATCTTATCTCGATAGGCACGGTCGGGCTGATAAAAGCTATAGACTCGTTCAAGCCCGACAAGGGCACACGCCTTGCGACATATGCCGCGAAGTGCGTTGAAAATGAGATACTGATGCACTTTCGCTCGATGAAAAAGAGCGCGCACGACATCTCGCTCGAAGACCCGATCGACAGCGACAGCGAGGGAAACCCGCTCACGCTCATGGATATTATCTGCACGCCGGACTGCATCGCAGACGATCTTGATTTAAAAATAAAGAGCGAGAAGCTGCGCGGTCTTGTCATCGGCATACCCGATCCGCGCGAAAGGGCGATAATCGTTATGCGCTACGGGCTCGACGGCAACGAGCCGCTTACCCAGCGCGAGATAGCGTCGATGATGAACATTTCCCGCTCCTATGTCAGCAGGATAGAAAAGCGCGCACTCGAAAGGCTCGGAAAAGGAATGAAACAGCCGTGAGAATCATCCCACGGCTGCATTTTTATTTTATAATGTCGTTATCCTTGATGTACTTCACAGTCTCATCAACGGTTGTGAACGCGAGAGCGACCGAAGTATCGGCGGCTCCGTAATAGATGGCTATTCTGCCGGTTTCGGCATCCGCGAGCGCGGCGCACGGGAACACGACATTCGGAACATCGCCGACGCATTCATAGAGCTCATGGGGAGCTAACAGGAAGCTATCCGCGCGGTGGAGCACTTTCCACGGCTCATCTTTATCGAGAATGGCGGCGCCCATGCTGTAGGTGAAGCCATTGCAGCTCGTGAGCACGCCGTGATAGAACATGAGCCAGCCCTCGTCGGTTTCAATAGGAGTCGGACCCGCTCCGACTTTTGTAGCTTCCCAGTTCTCGACCGGGCTCATAACAAAGCGGTGCTTACCCCAATAAGTGAGATCTTTCGACTGACTGATGAATATATCGCCGTAAGGGGTGTGTCCCCTGTCGCACGGGCGAATGAGCAGAAGATACTCGCCGTTCACCTTGCGCGGGAAAAGAACGCCGTTGCGGGCAACGGGATAGCAGGCATCCTCAAGCTGAGTCCAGCTCTTGAAATCCTCTGTATATGCTATGCCGATAGTTGTGCCGTGAGGGGTGAGATTGACCCACGAGAGATAGTATTTTCCGTCGAGCTCGCACAGGCGCGGATCGTAGCCGTCGAAGATATATTTATCCTCAAGCTCCCAGTTTATCGCATCCTTGCTGAAGCCGACAACGAGTTTCTGGGCACGCGAGCGGATATCCGCCCTGAAAACTCCGGCAAAGCCCGAGCCGTAAGGCGCAACAGCGGAATTGAAAATGCTGTTCGCCATATGCAGATTGTCGCGGGTGATAACGGGATTGCCGCTGTAACGCCACACAGGATATTCGAACCCTGCGGGCTTATCCTCCCACGGGATATTGGGTATGTTTGTTCCGATTATTTTTGCCATATCTGACTCTCCTTCCGTCCTTTAGATTTTAGCATAGATAGAGACAAAAAGTAAAGAGGAAGGGCGAAAATGAGAAAGAAAGTAAAAAAGTGGCGGATATTTTAAAAAAGTTTGAAAAAAGACTTGCCAAATCGCTTTTCATGTGGTATTATTGATGAGCTTTCCGGGTGTGGCGCAGCTGGGCGAGGAGAAATGCCGCCGCCTGTGGCGGATGAAGGCATTGCTTCGAGGTGAAGAAACAAGGAGCGGAACGAGCGCTCCAAGCGAAGTACCGCGACTATGTTTCTGAAGGAAGCGCCGCGGCGATTAGCAAAAGCCGACAAGCGGGAAGCAAACTGAATTTAGGTACAACCGGGTGTGGCGCAGCTGGTAGCGCGCTTGACTGGGGGTCAAGAGGCCGTGAGTTCAAGTCTCGCCACTCGGACCAATTAAAAAGCTTTGAAATCTAACGGTTTCAAGGCTTTTTATTTTTTGCGTAGGAATTTTCTAACACTCTTTCTAACACTTTGATATTTCGATAAAAAGTTTATTAATGCACTTGTTTAGGCAAACCGCCAAACGCAAGAACATTTTCATTATCATATATTTAAAAAGTGCAGAGTAAATACAGAGAATTGCGGACTAAATCCATTAAAAAATTACATAGAAAATCCCGAAACACCGCTATTGATGTTCCGGGATTTTTGTGTATTATTTTATCGCCATTTACTTCACTTCGTCGAGTTCAAAGGCATAGAGCCAGCCGCATTTCATTTCGTCGGGGTTTATCTGCGGGAAGACGAGCTTTGCTTTGCCGTTGTCGTTTTCGACGGCTATGGGCGCGTCATGCGCTAAAAGCTTCGCCTTTATATCCGGATTGTAATCCACCTTGTCGAGCGTGAGGCTGCCGAACGGATAGGCGTTCGTTATCGCGTAGACTTTGTCGCCCTTTCTGGTGTAATATGTACCCTCCTGCGGCGCTTTGGTATAAATGCGCGTGCCGTAGATAGCGTCGCCGTTGACACCGAGCCACTTACCCATATCGAGCAGACGCTCCTGCATAATAACAGGGATAGTGCCATCCGCGGCGGGACCGATATTGAGCAGGAAGTTGCCGCCCTTTGAGACGAGCGAGCAGAGCGTTTCGATAAGTTCCTTGCTGCTCAGATATTCGTCAACGCCCTCGATGCGGTTGAGCCCGAACGATGCGCCGATACCGCGGCACTCCTCGAACGGGCGGTCGAGCTCGACCTCTTCGATGCGTCTGCCGTTGTCGATTATGCCGTATTCGGTGGTGAAATTGCCGCCCAAGCGACCTCTTGTCTCCGTGCCCCAGCGGTCATTGGGGACTATCGTATCTTTGACAGGCGATTCGTTATAGAGCCACTGGAGGAAATCGGTCGAGTGCCAGACGGAGCTCGGGTGATCCCACTCCCCGTCAGTGAACAGAGTCCACGGCTCATATTTTGTTATAAGCTCTTTGAGCATCGGGATAAGATGCTTTACGGCATACTCCTCGGGATCTTTGAGGTAGAGCGGATGGAACCACTCATAAACCGAATGGTAGACGCCGAACTTGACATCCGTCTTTTCGAGCGCGGTTTTCAGCTCGCTGCAGAAATCCCTGTGGGGGCCGACATCGACGCTGTTCCAGTTCCACGCATAGTCGCTCTTGAACAGGCAGAAGCCGTCGTGGTGCTTCGAGACGAGGTTTATATACTTTGCGCCGGACTTTTCAAAGAGCTGCGCCCACTCGTCGGCATCAAAAAGCTCCGCCTTGAAGCCGCTGACAAAGTCCTCATACCGCGTTCCGGGGGCATACACTCTGTCGTGGAACTTGCGCGCGGCGCTGTTCTCGTCGCGTATCTGCTGCATATACCACTCAGCATACTGCCCTTTTTCGGTATACGCGGGCACGGAATAGAGACCCCAGTGGATGAATATGCCGAACTTCGCGTCCGCGAACCAATCCGGCACACGGCGGCTGTTGAGCGATTCCCAGTTGTTTTCGTAATGCATTTTAACTCTCCGTTTTGTTATATTTCTGAAAAGACGTCGCCGACGCCGTTGAATATATATGTGGGTCTGTAGGGATAGAGATTGACATCCTCGAGGCTCGTGACTCCCGAAAGGACGAGGACTGTGTCGAGACCTGTTTCGATGCCCGCGATGACATCCGTGTCCATTCTGTCGCCTATCATCGCAGCCTCCGCCGAATGGACGCCGAGCATCTTGAGTCCCGTGCGCATCATGAGCGGATTGGGCTTGCCGACAAAATACGCTTTCTTGCCCGTCGCCATCTCTATCGGAGATATGAGTGCGCGGCACGCGGGGACTATGCCGTCCTCGACGGGACCCGTGAGATCGGTATTCGTGCCGATGAGCTTCGCGCCGTTTCTGACAAGGTTCGAAGCATGGACGACCGTCTCATAGTTATAGCTCGAAGTCTCGCCGACTATGACATAATCCGGGTCGATGCTGTTCATAGTAATGCCCTGGTCATAGAGCGCGTTGACGAGTCCAGGGGCGCCGATAACATATGCCGAGCAGCCGGGCTTCTGACTGCTGATAAATTTTGCCGTCGCGAGAGCGCTGGTATAAAAATGGCTCTCGTCAACATAAAGTCCCATTCTCTCAAGCTTCTGCTGAAGCTCACGTGGCGAGCGTTCGCTCGAATTTGTGAGGAACAGGAACGACTTGTTTTCTTTATACAGCCACTCCACGAACTCTTTGACATCCGGAAGCAGTCTGTCTCCGTGATATATGACACCGTCCATATCACATATAAATCCTTTTTTTGCTTTTAATGCATCCATATTTTCCCTCCCATGATAGGTTAGAATAAGCTTATCAGTTAACGGATGCAAAGTCAATAACTTACTTTGCGTTTATATTCACAAGCTCTGCGCGGAGCTTTGAATAGACTATTTTCTGGCTGCTGTAGAGTCCGTAATAGCCGGAGAGCAGATAGCTCACAGCGGCGGCGAGCGCAAACAGCGGCATACCCTGCGCGCCGAAGAGTTCGATGCTCAGGAATATAGAAGCGAGCGGACAGTTGACAACGCCGCAGAAAAGCGAAACGAGTCCGACCGCCGCGGCAAACCCGGGATCAAGCCCGATAAGTCCGCCGACGACGCAGCCGAAGGTTGCGCCGACGAAGAAAGTCGGGACTATTTCGCCGCCCTTGTATCCCGAGCCGACGGTGACGGCGGTGAAGATAAATTTGAGCAAAAACGCCTCTGGTTTCGCATTGCCGCCGATGGCGCGCTCGACTATATCCATGCCCGCGCCGTTGTAGTCCCCGCTTCGGCAAATAAGAGACAGCGCGACGATTATCAATCCACCGACGACTGCGCGGACGAAAGTGTTTTTGAAAATTTTTGCAAAGAGCTTATGCGTACCGTGCAGGCCGAGGCAGAACCCGATACTCAGCAGAGCGCATATTGCGGCGAGCAGAGCGGTAAGCAGGCAGCTTTTGAGCGAGAATGCTGGGATATTCGAGACGGTAAACGCGACGGGTTCGGTGCCCATAAGAGTCGAGATAAAATATGCGACGAACGCAGACACGACGCACGGGAGCAGACCTGCATAATAAATGACACCGACACTGATAACACCGAGGGCGAAAACGGCGGCGGTTATCGGCGTTCCGAAAAGCGCGGAGAACACGGCGCTCATTCCGCACATCGTCATGATATGCATATCTTTTTCATCGAGGCGGGCTATTTTGCCTATCAGTCCCGCGATGCTGCCGCCGAGCTGAAGAGCCGCGCCCTCTCGTCCGGCGGAGCCGCCGAAGAGGTGCGTTATAACAGTTGAGACAAATATCAGCGGCGCGAGCAACGCCGGCACGCCCTGCGGCGAGCGCACGGCATCGAGTATCTCGTTAGTGCCGATATCTTTTTTGCCGGAAAGCTTATACAAACCGGCTATCACAAGCCCGCCGACGGGCAGCAGAAACACTATCCACGAATGAGCCTTACGCACGCCGGTAACATATTCGACGCTAAGATGAAACAGCGCACCGACCACGCCGCCGACAGCGCCCGTAACCGCAGCGAGGGCGAACCATTTCAGAAAAGTCAGCAGATACTTTCCCGCCGACTTACAGTTATTTTTCAGATTTATTTTGACAGACTCCACTTTTACCCCATCCATTAATATATGTTGATTAGATTTTATCACTTTATCACAGCTTTGGCAACGAGAAGAAAAAATTTGCGCCATGATTATGGCTTAATATACATTAATAGTTGAACGGTGTGATATCCGCCCTCTACCTTCGCGTCCTACAGCAAATATATTTTTATATTCCCCGCGTTTCGGCATTTTCTTTTTATTTGAAAAAGAAAACGCCTGCAAAAGAAAAGCAAACTCAGTGTACGTCCCGAGACCCCGGCAGCGCCGCGTCAAGTCGCTGCACCCTACAAGTTGTGCGCTGCTAAAATTGTGAGATTTCGTGGGCGGATGATATCCGCCCCTACCGTGCACTTATATTACTTTGAGCAAAGCAAAACAATTCATCGGTCTTGGTTTACGCCGAACTGTCTTCCTTTACGCAAGGGAGTCGAAGTAAAATTTATATTGCGATAAAAATTCAAGGACCGCCGGAGCGATCCTTGCTTTTTATTTTTCTTTGAGCAGTTTTGCGAGTTCATCCATGAACGTATTGATATCCTTGAACTGCCTGTAGACGGAAGCGAAGCGGACATAGGCGACTTCGTCGATGCTCTTGAGCTTCTCCATCGCGAGCTCGCCGATATAGACGGTAGTCACCTCGCGGTCGAGCGAATTCTGGAGCACAGCCTCAATCTCGCTGACTGCCTTTTCGAGCTGTTCCATATAGACCGGACGCTTTTCGCACGCCTTGAGCATGCTGTTGAAAAGCTTGTTTCTGTCAAAGACCTCGCGCGATTTGTCCTTTTTGACGACGACTATCGGCACGGTCTCGATTATCTCATAGGTCGTAAAACGCTTGCCGCAGCTGATACATTCGCGGCGGCGGCGTATTCTCTCGCCCTCGTCGGTGGGACGCGAGTCGATGACCTTGCTCTCTTCAAAACCACAGAACGGACACTTCAAAGCTATCACTCCCTGATGAACATATAATATTTATCGCACAAAAACGGTCAAATGTCAAGCTTTTCGAGTCTTCGCATCGAATCGGTCAGCTGATCTATGCGCTCGAAGCCCGAGCGGTAGAGCTCGATAACGCAGTCGCCGGAATATTTGTTTTCTTTCATAAGCGAAAAGAGGGCGGCAAAATTGAAATTTCCGTCAAACGGCGGAATGCACTTGTGATTCTCGTCGTGGTCGCTCAAGTGTATGTGGCAGATATTATCGGAAAACTCCATGAAAAATTCTATCGGGTCGACCCCGGCGAGATACGCCTGCTTAATGTCGAGCACCATATGAAAATCCACACCGAGGCGTGATTTCAGCTCGTTCATAAGCTCCGGCGTCTGCCCGTTATGATGGACAACATTTTCCTGTGCGAGGATTATCCCCTGCTCCTGTGCGTCGCGGACAAGCAAATCGAGGCGCTCGGCGTATTCGTCGGTGTTGATATTCACCGGCAGCTTTGCGCCGTGAAGTACGACTATTTTCGCGCCTATCGCAGACGCGGCGGCATAGTATTTTTTGTAAAACTCCCTGTAATCGTCGAAGCGACGCTCATACTGACTGAAGAGGATATAGCCCTCGGCGAACGAGGTAAACGGATGTATCGAACGGATGCGGATGCCGCTGTCAGAGGCTATAGACGAAATGCGGCGGAGAAAATCCGGCTCCAATTCCGACGGCGAGTTGAAAAACACCTCGGTAACTTTTGCTCCCGCTTCGGCGACGCAGCGCAGAGCCTCTTCGGTCGCCGCGGGATAAAAACAGGCGGTGGATATTCCGACGGACATTCGTTTTCCTCTCCTTTCCTCAAAAGTAAAAATCTTTGCATTGCGCAAAATCGCACTCCGGGTTAGAATCAAACAAACGGAGGTGAAGATATGCGCGGCATAAAAGAAAAAATCGCAGAAAATTTAAGTTACATAAATCCCGTTTCGCGCAGGATGCTGCTCGGCGCAGTTATTATTTTTGAGCTGCTCTTCACTCTCGCCGTCTGCGCGCTGCTGCTCGCGGGGCGCGGATTCGACTACTGGAGATGCATATATCTTGCAAAGGACGCGATAGACTGCATCCGCCCGAGCATGGGTGTCATGCTCTTCGGCTCGCTGATAATGCAGGCTATCGACCCCAAGGGTGAAAATCAGGATTAGTATCGCACTTAATATGTATATGATATCACAAAAAAGCGCCGAATACAATTAAATTCGGCGCTTTTTGGCGCATCTGCATATGGACATTTACTAAAAAAGTATGATATACTTTTAAAAGCGTTTTTATTTTTGCGCTTCGGAGGGAATATGACAAGGGACAAGCTAATCAAAAAAATTGCGACATGGATAATGATGGCGATAATGCTTTCGGTCTTCTCGCTGGATATAATCTGCGTTGCGATGTGTAACAGATATCAGAATAAATTTGAAATCACCCCGGCGCAGTTTTCGTCGGACGGCACGGCGGACAGAATACATTTTCTCAACACCTATAACTCCGACGCGATACTCATAGAATCAAACGGAAAATTCGCGCTCATCGACTCCGGCGAGGGCGACCGCAATCCGCGCAGGAAGCTCAGCTACAACGGCAGCGAAGAGGCTGTTATAAAATATCTGAAAAAGGCTGCCGGCGACGCAGAGGGCAAAGTGACGCTTGAATTTGCGCTCGGCACGCACAATCACTACGACCATGTCGGCACATTTGAGGCGATAGCCAACGACCCGGATATCACGGTAAAGACATTCTACATAAAGCCCGTCAACCGCGAGATAGCCCACGAATATGAATACAACGGCTGGGGCATCGAGGCAACATATGCAGACACGGTAAAGGCGTTTCAGAACAGGGGCACAGTTGTTACTTCCGAGATACCGCGCGAGCCGTTCAAATTCGGCGACTTCACGCTGACTTTCTACAATACAGCACTCGATGACGCGCGTCTTCACGGACAGGGCGAAAACGCCGAATCCGTCGGAACGATGGTCGAAAAGGGCAAAAAAAGCGCATTCCTCGCCGCGGACATAACGAGAACCACCGGACTCGAGGGCTTACTTCTGCCGCAGCTTCATAAGGTGGATCTGCTCAAGGTCGGACACCACGGCTACTACGGCTCGACCTCGTGGAAATTCGCAAAGGGACTTTCGCCGAAGATAGCGATAGTCACAAACAGGCTCGGGAAGATATATCCCGATGTCAAATGGACGCTCACAATGAAGAGCCACAGCGCGATATTCGCGACGGTTGACGAAAACGGAATCATCGCAGAATTCACGGACAACGACGAAATCAAGCTTTCAAACCACGCGCAGGATTAAAAAAATATCAAAAGCAGGAGTCTCACGGCTCCTGCTTTTTTATGCCCCGATTCTTTTGACTCCGCGCACGGCATCCGGCAAATTGCTCTCGTCCATCTCCGGGAGCTGATTCCAATAGCGTTTGGGCATGAAGTTCATGCGGCATCGGGGATTATACCGCGCCTCGATAGCTACCGTATCATAGAAATGCTTCCACAGCGCGCGGAAATACAGCTCCTCATCCCCCGCCTGCGGCTGTTCAAAGCCGTCTAACGGGATAATCATTTTCTGCCTGTTATGCCAGACGAGTGCCTGCGAATGGGTCTTGTCATATATCAGAAACGATTCGTTCGGATATCTGTCACAGAAATGCGGCGCGAGCAGGGGCAGGACGGAATTTTTCGGCTCTATAATTGAAGTGAGGGTGTTATCCTCGCTGATGCTGAAGCGGACAAAGCCGGTATATTTATGACTCTCCTGCTTGAGGGCGCGGACGGCTTTCGTCAGGCGCGAAACGGTGTCGTCGGCGAGCATGCGCATGACACCCGCGCCGTAGTGCATCGCCATATGCACAAAATCGTTGATGAGCGTTCCCCTGTCCTCGACGCAGGTCAGGTACCCGAGCCGCACGGCGTTCCAGACATCGGCGCTGACATTTTTGAGCCCGCGGCGGACTCTGTCCGCCTTTTGCGGGTCGGTGTCAACGGTTTTGCACGCAAAGAGAGTCGGCACGAACTCATCCTCCGCGACGATAGAGCACGGCAGCTCGCGGTTCTCAAAGCTCTCGAAAACAGCTGTCAGAAGTCCCTCGAACGAACCGTCATATACATATGTTACATCTGACCGTGCAGACATTGTACTACATCCTCTCTTGTTATCCTGTTGTCGAACAGGCTCAGCTGTTCGCCCTGCATATTCGGTAAAAGCGACTGACACCGCTCGGAAATTAACGAGCCGAGGACTCTGTCGGGATTGACATTGAGTCCCGCCAAATGTTTGCCCTTGCAGGTTATGAAATACTGGGCGCGTTTGAGCACCACGCCGAGTTTTTTGAGATCTTCAAAGCTCAGCGGTGAGACGCGCCGCGCCGCCAAAATTCTTTGAACGCTGCGCACGCCGACGCCCGGTATTCTAAGCAGTTCTTCCTTTGTTGCGCGGTTTATTTCGAGCGGGAACAGCTCCATGTGATTGAGCGCCCAGTTGCATTTTGGGTCAACATAAGGGTTTAAGAACGGGTGCTTTTCATCGAGCAGTTCGTTCGCGTCGAAGCCGTAATAGCGCAAAAGCCAATCCGCCTGATAGAGTCTGTGCTCGCGCAGAAGCGGCGGCTCCGTTGTCTTCGCGGGCAGAAGCGGGTTCTCAACGACCGGGATATACGCCGAATAGAACACTCGCTTGAGCTCGTATTTTTTATAGAGCGCCGCGGAGAGCGACATTATCTGATAGTCGCTGTCGGGCGTTGCGCCGACTATCAATTGCGTGCTCTGACCGCCGGAGGCGAAGCGCGGCGCGTGCTTATATCTGACAAGCTCTGCCGAGCTCTCTTTTATCTTATTTGTAATAAGTCCCATCGGGCGGAGTATCGACTCCTTTGTTTTGTCCGGCGCGAGAGTTTGCAGGCTGTTGTTCGACGGCAGCTCGATATTGACGCTCATTCTGTCCGCGAGCATGCCGAGACGGGTTATCAGCGCGTTATCCGCGCCCGGGATCGCCTTGGCGTGGATATATCCGCCGAATTTATATTCTTCGCGCAGAATACGCAGAGTCTCTATCATACGCTCACAGGTATAATCCGGACTGCCGACAACTGCGGACGAGAGAAAAAGCCCCTCGATATAATTGCGGCGATAAAAATTCATCGTCAGCTCCGCGAGCTCGCGCGGTGAAAATGTCGCGCGGCGGACATCGTTGGAGACGCGGTTGACGCAATATTTGCAGTCAAAAACGCAGGCGTTGCTCATGAGAACTTTCAGCAGAGATATACATCTGCCGTCCGCCGCGAAGCTGTGGCATATGCCGCACGCGGCGGCGTTGCCTATCCCATCGCCGCCTGAGGATCTGTCCGTTCCGCTGCTCGTGCAGGCGACATCATATTTCGCCGAATCGGAAAGTATCTCCAGCTTGTCAAACAGATCCACGTTCTCACCAGATTTCAAACATTTGTTCGTACACATTATACATTAGAACATTTGTTTGTGTCAAGAGCTAATATAAAAAATATCGGCCGCGCCTAAACTTCGGGCACAGCCGATATTATTTTACAGGATGATGCAGATGAGTCCGCTGCATCCCTCGTTGATGACTTTTTCGAGTGTCTCCTGCAGTTTCATGCGCGCCGCGGCGGGCATACGGTAGAGCTTGTTGTGCAGTCCCTCGTTGACGAGCTCATGCAAAGACTTGCCGAATATATTCGACTCCCATATCTTTGTCGGGTCCTCTTCGAACTCCTTGAGCATATAGTTGACAAGTTCCTCTGACTGGGACTCCGAGCCGACTATCGGCGCGACCTCGGTTGTTATATTCGCCTTCATCATGTGTATCGACGGAGCGGAGGCGCGCAGGCGCACGCCGTATCTGCCGCCCTGGCGCATTATCTCCGGCTCTTCGAGGCTCAATTCATCGAGCGACGGCATGACTATTCCGTAGCCCGTCGCTTCAACTTCGTCGAGCGCGCCCTTGAGCCGCTCATATTCGCGGCGCACGGCGGCGAGTTCGCGCATGCAGCTCATCAGATCCTGCTCGCCGGAGATATCGAGTCCCGTCTCCTCGGCGAGTATCTTATAGAAGAGACTGCCGTCTATCTGCGCCTCTATCCGCGCCGCGCCACAGGACAGATCCATTTTCGCTATCTTCGCGCCCGTCACATATTCGCACGAGCAGATATCCTCGGCGAGGTGTTTTACATCGCGAAGGGTGCGGAGGTTCTGCGCCGCTTCGCTCACGGCGCTGCAAAGTCCCGAGCGCAGCCAATGATCGCGGCTGAGAGTCATAGCCCAACCCGGCAGACCGACACTGACTTCTTTGACGGGGAACTCGAAGAGCACCTGAGTGAGAATCTCTTTTATCTCCTCCTCGCCTATCTCGAGGCAGTTCACGGGCATGACGGGCACGCCGTATTTATCGGTCAGCGACGCCGCCATATTTTTGACTTCGTCGGACTCAGGATTCGTGCTGTTCAATAGGACAACAAAAGGCTTTTTGAGCCCTTTGAGCTCGGATATTACCCTGCCTTCGGCTTCTTCATATTCGTTGCGCGGAATCTCGCTTATCGAGCCGTCGGTCGTTATGACAAGACCTATTGTCGAATGTTCGCTGATGACCTTCTGCGTGCCTATCTCCGCCGCCATATTGAACGGTATCTCATGCTCGAACCACGGGGTTTTTACCATTCGCGGGCTCTCGCCCTCGATATAGCCGAGGGAACTCGGGACGATATATCCCACGCAGTCTATGAGCCGCACGCGGAATGTCGCCTCCGCCTGTAGCGATATCTCAACCGCATTTTCCGGGATAAATTTCGGCTCGGTGGTCATTATTGTGCGTCCCGCCGCGGACTGCGGGAGCTCATCGGTCGCGCGATCGCGCACGCTCTGGCTCTCGATATTCGGCAGAACGAGGGCATCCATGAAACGCTTTATAAACGTTGATTTTCCGGTTCTGACAGGGCCGACAACGCCGATATAAATATCGCCCTGAGTGCGCTTTGCAATGTCGCTGTAAATATTTCTCTCCTGCACGGTTATCCCTCCTCAGACTCCGGGTATCAGCAGCATACATTTCTGCGCCACCGTTTCGCCCGTTATGCCGTTTTCCTGCTCCACCGCTTCAACGGTCGTGTTATACCGCCTCGCGATATCCCATATCTCCTCGCCCGCATCCGCAAAATAGACCGTCAGCGCGGCGCCGCCCGTCTTTTTGCCGTCGGAATCGGAGCATTCTATAGAAGTGACGGTCTTGCGGCGGACGCTGTCGAAGATGCAGCCGGAAATATTCATCTCGACCCTGACATCGGCGCTGCCCGAAGCGCAGGCGGCGCTCGCGGCGGTTATCTCGATGCACGGCGAGCACTTGAGATCGCCGCACTTTCTGACCGCCCGGCGATATTCGTAGTTCGTCTGCCGCTGGGCGTAGCATGGCTGGGATTCGGCATCGGTATAGAGAAAATGTAGTGTCAGTTCGCCGGAGATTATTATTCCGTCGGAGTCCTGCGCCACACTCTTGGATAAGTCGGAGCACCAGAGAGCCAAAATCTGCCTCGCCTCCGGCAGATCCTGCGTGCTGCGGCAGGTGAAAGTATCGTTGAATTTATCGGCAATGACCGCGAAATCGGCATTGCGGCTCTTTGTTTCAAGGTCACAGCAGACGGAATAGGCATCGGTGACGGTCGGGAAGCTCAGCTCGCGATAAGCCTTGACTCCCGCGCCGACGCGCGCGCTGATATCAATCAGTCTGTTGTCGCCAGCCTGGTCGGCCTTCGGCAGGACTTCGAGCGAAGTGACGGGCAGGCAGACGCAGCAGGTGCAGTCCTCGTCAATGCCCTCGAGATTTATTATCTGGCTTATCGGCATGGAATGGCCGAAGCTGAATATTTCGCCGCCCTCGCCGCAGCAAACCGCGCTGACGGTGAGTTCGCCCTTGACGAGCAGTTTGTTGCTGATAACCTTTATCTCCTGCGCGAGCGCCGCCGCCTGCGCGCTCAGCACGCAGGACACAGCCGGGTCGCCGTCGGGCAGAGGCACGGTCTCGCTCATCGGGAACGCAGTCTCGGTGCAGGCGACGAGGCTTGCGGTGCGGCTGTCGCAGCATCTGAGCTGGATTCCCGCGCCCTCGGCTCCGGTTATTATCTCCTCTTCTTTTACTCCGGATATGCCGAACGCCACGCTGACCACGGCGTGGATATCGAGCCTGCGCGGGCTGACGGCGCGGCAGTTGGCATACTGAGTATAGGCGCGCACATTCACGCAGCAGTTTTCATCCGCACCCTTGAGATCGGCGTATTTTGAAAACGGGTATGTCTGCTCGAAGCAGCAGACGTTTCCCTGCTCGTCGGCATAGATGACGCACACGCCGGCTGAGCCATCCGCCGTCGCCCTGTCGCCCGCGGTCTGAACGGCGGTTATGCGCGGAGTGACAAGGCATTTGAGCACGCGCCTGATATCCGGGCAATAATCCGGCAGGGTTATATCGGCATCTATCGGCTGCTCCGCAGTGCAGCTGCCGAGCGTCTCTTCGACACCGACCGACTGCGTTATAACGTTGATTTGCATCGCATTCCTCTCCTTAACAGAAAATGTCAATGCATTTATATTCCTCCCATGTCCCGCGTATGATAAAAACCTGCGCGGTGTTTTTGAACGCATTTTAGCACTCTTTTAATTAGAGTGCTAAGTATTTACAATTTGTTCACATATCACTGTATTCTTTTTTAACAAAGCAGGGGTACTATATAATCAAACGAAGGGAGCAAGAGCCCCGGAGAAGAAAGAGAGTGAGTCCGATGGAAATCGGAGAGCAGTCAGACAAATAAAACAACCACTTCAATATGAATAACAATAAACATCAAACGGAGGAATCAATTATGTTTGAACTTACACCTTATGAACGCAGACATCAGCGTGCACTCTTTAATCCTTTCAGAGATATGGAAAACTTCGAGAAGAACTTCTGGGGCGACATGGCCGCAACAGACTTCAAGACCGATATAAAGGACAATGGCAAGGAATATGTGCTCGAGGCAGAGCTGCCCGGATTCAAGAAGGAAGACATTCACGTCGACATTGAAGACGGCTACATGACCATCAGCGCAGAGCGCAGCAACGAGACCGAGAAGAAGGATGATAAAGGCAACTTTGTCCGCCGCGAGAGGTCTTACGGCTCGTTCAGCAGGAGCTTCGATGTCTCGTCCGTCAAGACCGAAGACATCACCGGCGAATACAAGGACGGCGTTCTGACCCTCACGATGCCCAAGAAAGAAGAAAATGTGCCGACATCGAGAAGAATCGAAATCGGCTGATAAAAAGCAAGCGACCCCGGAGGGAATACCCTCCGGGGTTTTGCGTTTTTATGTGTGCTTTTTATAAGAATTACTTCATCCCGTGTTTTTTCATATAATTCGCAATGCAGTCGAGCTCGCTGAAATATATTTTTTCGCCTTTCACTTTCATGAAATGCTCATGCCCTTTGCCGAGCAGGAGGAGGATATCCCCTTTCTGCATATGGTCGAGGGCATATTCTATTGCCTCGGCACGGTCGGTTATCTTGACATACTTACCCGCTCCGCCGCCTTTTTCGACCCATCCGGCTATCTCGTCTATTATCGCATTCGGATCCTCAAAATCCGGGTCATCACTCGTGATTATAATAAAATCGCACATCTTTGCGCTGACAAGACCGAGCTCCTGCCTGCGGATAGTCGCTTTGTTGCCTGTTGAACCGAAGAGCGCAACAACGCGGTTGGGTTTATAATCGCGGACAGTCTCAATGACATTCTCCATGCTAAGACCGTTGTGCGCGTAGTCTATAATTACGCTGTAATCATCGCTGACATGGACTATCTGCATTCTGCCGTCGATGCTCACATGTGAAAATGCCTCGCGCATTTTTTCAACAGGAATGCCCATCTTGCGCAGGAGCGCGACGGACGCAAGGACATTGTAGACGCTGAAAAATCCCGGCATACTGACCTGCGCGTGCCACGGTGAATCAAGCTTACTCTTGCAGTCGAATTCTATTCCGAGGAAGCCCGGGCGGCGCAGAGGATTTATATTCTCTGCATAGTAATCGCACTTTTCGTCGAGCCCGTAGCTTATCACCTCGCCTTTTGACGCGGCAGCGATATCATCAAAAAACGCATCGTCTCGGTTAGCGACAGTGAAGTCGCTGTGGACATAGAGCTGCTTTTTCCAATAGGCGTATTCTTCAAACGTCTTATGCTCGTTTCCGCCGATATGGTCGGGCGAAAGATTTGTGAATATCCCGGCGTAGAACTCGACGCCGTAGACACGGCTCATCTTGAGTCCTATCGACGAAACCTCCATGCAGACAGCCTCGCAGCCGCCGTCCGCCATCTCGCGCAGAATTTTCTGAAGCTCATATGATTCAGGAGTCGTGTTGACGGTCGGTATTTTTTTGTCGCCGTAAAACGCGCCGATAGTGCCGATAACGCCTGTTTTTATGCCGCAGTTTTCAAGTGCATTGCGCAGGATATAAGTTATGCTCGTCTTGCCCTTCGTGCCGGTTATGCCTATCATTTTCAGCTCATCCGCAGGGCGGCCGAAGAAGTTTATGCTCATCTGCGCGAGGTCGCGGCGCGTGTTTTCGCTCATCAGCACGATTGCATCACCGGGCAGGCTGAGTGCCTCTTCCGCAACGAACACGCGGCAGCCGAGGTCATAGGCATTCTTTGCGTATTTATGCCCGTCGGTCGTCTCGCCTTTCATGCAGACAAACGCCGTGCCCGGTCTTGCCTTGCGCGAGTCGTAGACTATATCGCATATATCCGCCTGCGGATAATCACCCGCAACGGTCGTGCCCTCAAGCAGTTCTTTCAGAAACATTGTATCTCTCCCGTGAAGTCTTATTTTTCAAACGGTCTTATAACAAAGCCGAAATTGAGTTTCTTTTCGTCGATACGGCGAAGTGCACGCTCAGGGTCGTTGTGATACTCCGCCTCGCTGATTCCCGTCATGCGCCAATCGAAGCTGACAACGGTATCTTCAAGGGGCTCAAGCTCAAAATCATGTTTCGTATCTTCGAGCATCTGCGCCGTGAAATGCTGGGCATTGAAGCTGAAATGCTCCATGCCGAACGGCTCGAATCTGAGTCCCGCCGCGTTTGAATAAACCTCGGCGAAACGGGTGCCGTAATGTGCGCCGTTCTCCTGCGGACGGATATAGTGCTCAAAATTATCCGTCGCCGTTGTGTTCCAGAGTCCGAGACGCTGAGACTTATATCTGTCGACATAAGCTTCTCTCGGACCGAAGCCGAAATAGCTGACGCTTTCATTTTCCGCAGGCATGAAGAGCCTGTAGCCGACTTTCGGCAGTATCGGGCATTTCTCGATAACGTCGCCGTCAAAGCAGAGCGTCACGCAGCCGTCGGGCGTGAATTTGTAATCGACATCGGCGTGGATAACCGGCGGGCAGGACGGTCCGCCGATCGCTATCTTCGTCTTTATACACACGCCGCCGTCCGTCTCGGAGACGAGGCAGGAATATGTTTTCTGCGCGGCATATCTGAAGTTCTTGAGTCTCCACATTTCCGACGAACCTCTGTTATAGCAGGGCGCGCGCCAGATCTGCGGCTCAATGGGTGCGTTCAGCAGCTCTTTACCGCCGCAGGTTATAGAAGATATGCGCCCGTAGGGTTTATCAAAAGTATAGGCGATATTTCCAGCCTTGATAACCGCGAAGCGGTCATTTTCGCCGAGCTCGACTCTGCCATCTTTTGGCACATAGGGCGTATAGTCCTTGAGCACAAACTGCTCGAAGCCCGTTTCAAAGCCTTTTTCCGCCCAAGGGGTATCTTTCGTCGAGACAAAGCTCAGAGTCAGCAGGCAGGACGGGAGCAAGTCAAAATCCGCGGGGTCAAAAAGCTTTACAGTCGTGCTCCCCTGCGCGGGTGTTGAAAGCGCGGCGGTAGTGCCCTCTGAAACGGTCTTGCCATTCTCTGAAAGAGTCCAGTGAATCGCCATATCGTCGAGAGTGGTAAAGCGTCTGCGGCTCGTGACGGTCACGCTGCCATCGCCGTTATATGCAGCCGAATACTGCTGATAGACGCGCTTCATATCGAAATAGCCGGGGCGCGGAGTGCGGTCGGGATAGACGAGTCCGTCGATGCAGCAAATTGAGCTGTTCGGGAAATCGCCGAAGTCGCCGCCATAAAAATAGCGTGCATTGCCGTTTTTGTCCGGGACATTGACCGCATGGTCGCACCACTCCCAGATGCAGCCGCCGAAATTGTTGTCATACTTCTCGACAAGATCCCAGAACGGATAGACATCGCCAGTGCTCATCGAGCAGACATATTCGCACATATAAAAAGGCTTCTTATATTCTTTATTATTGAGATAGTTCTCTATATATTCCGTGCCGGCGTACATACGGCTCTCGACATCCGAGATATCGGCAAAATTCTCACCCTCGGGGACAGCCTTGAACTCGAGGTGGGAGTTCTCATAGTGGACAAGTGCGCGGTCATCGCGCGAGCGGATATACTGCGCCATCGCTCGATGGTTGACACCCGCTCCCGACTCGTTGCCGAGCGACCAGAGCACGACACAGCCGTGGTTCTTGTCGCGCTCGAAGAGTCTCTTCGCCCTGTCGACATAAGCCTCGCGCCACTCGGGAGCGGACGAGAGATGCGACCAGCGCGTCCAGTCCCATTCGCCCTCCCAGTCGTAGCCCATGCCATGGGTTTCGATATCGGCTTCGTCGGTCAGCATTATGCCGTATTTATCACACAGCGCGGGGAAGCGCGGATCATTGGGATAGTGCGAGGTGCGGATCATATTGCAGTTGGCTCGCTTTATGAGCATAATATCTTCGAGCATATCGTCGAGCGTGACGGCGTGACCTGTAACAGGATTTGAATCATGGCGGTTGATACCGCGAGCCTTGATTGCTTTTCCGTTCAGAAGGCAGATTCCGTCCTTTATCTCGAAGCGACGCACCGCAGTATCGAGCAGAACGATTTCGTCACCGACGGTCAGACAGAGCTCATACAGCTCAGGCTGTTCATCGTTCCAGAGAACTGGAGAATTGACGCTTATGTTGAACTTTTCGCCGCCGACACCTTCGGACACAGTAACTCCGTTCGGCGCGACGAGCTTATATTTTACCTCGCAAGGTATGCTGAGTTTCGCTTCAACGCGAAGTTCGGCTGAATTGAAATCATCGGAAACATAGCTTTTGACAAAGATATCATCAAGTCTCTCTTTTCCGCGCGCGAGCAGATAGACCTCGCGGAAAATTCCCGAGAATCTGAAGCAATCCTGATCCTCAAGATAAGTGCCGGGGCACCACTTGACAACCAGCACACAGAGGGTGTTCTCGCCGCTGACCGCGAAGTCCGTGACGTCAAATTCGCTCGTGCAGTGCGAGACCTCGCTGAAGCCGACGAACTTTCCGTTGAGCCAGACATAGAAGCAGGAATCCACGCCCTCGAAATTCAAAAATAAATCGCGTGAAGAGAGCTTTTCATCGAGCGTAAATTTTCTGACATAGAGCCCGCAGGGGTTCTCGTCCGGGACAAACGGCGGGTCGGTCGGAAAAGGATATTCAAGGTTGCTGTAAAGCGGGACATCGTAGCCGCGGTCGGTATAGGTCTGCCAGCTGCGCGGGACGGATATTTTATCAAATTCGCCCTCGCCGACATATTCGGGCGGCTCGCGCAGGACATCTTCAAAGCTTTTGAAGAAGCGGAAATCCCACTCGCCGCAGAGAGGAACAAAATAATCGGACTCACTGCGCTCGCGCGAAGCGGCGGTCTTTTCATCCGCGAAGGGAATGAAATAAGCGCGCGGCTCAAGGCAGTTTACATGGAGCGTTTCAAGAGATTTGTGATAAGCCGGTGTTTTCATCGAATACCTCACAGCAAAAGATTTTATACAACGATAATTTTAATGCTTACAGCCTCCAAAGTCAATAAAAAACGGGGCGTTCGATTGACCACAGGGCAAATTTCGGATATAATTGAAAAAAAGCGAAAGGAGCGCCTATGGATATCTTTGACCTTGCCGTTATCGGCGGCGGACCCGCCGGATACAGCGCGGCGATAACAGCCGCAAAGAGCGGACTGAAAACGGCGCTCATAGAAAAAAACGAGCTCGGCGGAGTATGCCTGAACCTGGGCTGCATACCGTCGAAAGCCATGCTCCACAGCGCGAAGATTTTCAGGCAAACACTCGATTCCGAAAAATTCGGCGTTACCTGCAAAGAAGCGGATTTCAATCTCGACGCTGCGCTCGCGCATAAAAATGATGTTATATGTCAGCTGAAATGCAGTATCGCCGATTCATTCGAGTGCGCGGGAGTGAAAGTCATAAAGGCGAAAGCTCATATAAAAAGCAAGGCGGACGGGCTGTTCATAACCGCCGCAGGAGAAAATGATATATATTCAAAAAATCTGCTCATCTGCACGGGTTCACGACCAAAGGAGCTTGAAATTCCCGGCGCGGATATGACAGATGTGAGCGATGTATATAATCTTGACGCTATACCGAGAAGCGCCGCGATTATAGGCGGCGGGGCATCGGGGCTCGAAGCGGCAGAATATCTGAACGCGCTCGGATGCAGAGTGTCTGTAATTGAACAGACAGAGAGAATCGCCCCGACTATGGGCAAAGACATAAGCGTATTTTTGCGACGCAGTCTCAAAAAGAGCGGGATAAATATTCTCACTTCGTGCAGGGCCGTTTCGGCGGACGGCAGAAATATAAAATACACCGACGCGCGCGGAAAAGAAAAGACAGCCGAAGCGGATATTATAATAAACGCATCCGGCAGAACGGCGTGTTATGACGGGCTCGGGATCGAAAACATCGGGCTTGAAAATCTCAGCACGGACAATCATATGCAAACTGCCGTCCCCGGCGTTTACGCCGCCGGAGACGCGAACCAAAAAGCCATGTCGGCTCATGCAGCATACCGCGAATCGGCAGCGGCGATAAACAATATTCTCGGCAAGACTGACGAGATAGACTACCTCGCGATTCCGCAGGTCGTGTTCACTTTTTCCGAGGCGGCATCGATCGGCGAGACGCTCGAAAGTGCGCTCGCAAAAGGCATTGACGCCGTTTGCGGCGAAGCGCCGCTGCGCTCGAGCGGAAGATTTTTCGCCGAGGGCGGGCAGGACGGATTTTGCAAGATAATATCAGAAAATACAAGCGGCAGGCTGCTCGGAGTTCACATTGCGGGCGGCAATGCGTCGGAGCTGATATACGGCGCGGCGGCGATGCTCGCGAACAAAATGACTGTTGAAGAAATTAAAAATACGGCGTTCCCCCACCCCACGGTGAGCGAGGCGATAAGAGAAGCCGTTTTCAGATAAGGAGCACTGAGATGTACGACAAGCAATTCAGATTCAACGAGGACGGAGAGTTCAAAATCCTGCTCTTCGGCGACCCGCACGAGAACGACGATGTCAGCTCGGAAAAAGGCAGAGCGAAGCGCGCGGACACGCTGAAATTCCACGAGACCGCGCTCGACGCGCTCAGGCCCGATCTCGCGGTTTATATGGGCGACATATGCGCGGCGTCGCGCGACGACATCGGCATGGAGTCGTTCAAAAGGCAGTTCGAGCGTCTCATTGCACCCGTTGTTGAGCGCAAGATTCCGTTTGCGACAATAATGGGCAACCACGACCACGACTCCGGGCTCGAAGAGGAGCAGACGGAGATTTTCGTGAACACCGAATACTGCGTGACCCGCCGATGCGGCGAGGATATCACGGGATATTCAAACTATTACATACCCATTTTAGGCAAGAGCGGCAAGCCGGAGTTCAATCTCTGGTTCATGGACTCGAACAATATTTTCTATGACAAAGAGATTTCATATTACGATGTCGTTCACAAGGATCAGATAGACTGGTACGAGCGCAACGCGGCAAAGCTGCGAAAAGAAAACAAGGGTGCTCCTCTCCCCGCTCTGCTGTTTGAGCACATCCCGGTCGTTGAAGAATATGAGCTTCTCAGAAAGGCGAAGCCCTGGGAGATGTGGAAAGCCGTGCGCGGCTACGGGCATCTCAACAAGAACTGGTATGTTCTCAAAGACGAGGACAACGGATATCTCGCAGAGGGTCCGTGCCCGGCGGATGTCAACAGCGGACAGTTTGAGAGCTGGAAGAAAATGGGCGACATAAAAGGCGCGTTCTTCGGCCACGACCACATGAACAATCTCGCGGGCGAGGTTGACGGAATACTTCTCGCGCAGTGCAAGACCTCGGGATTCCGCGCATACACAGACGGCGGCAGACCGTCCGTCAGGCTGATAACCGTTCACGAGGACGGAAGCTTTGAGACGAGCGTCCATTCGTTCAAGGATTTCGGGCTCAAATGCACCTGCCTGGGACCGATTGAAAGCCGCATAACCGACCGTCAGAGCGTCAACGCTACAATAGCATCGCGTGCGCTTCTCGCCGGAGCGGCGACAGCGGCGGTGATGCTCGGCGCGGGCAAAATCTATCAGATTCTCAAAAACAGGAGGAAATGAAAATGGTGACTCATATAGTATTCTGGGCGCTCAAAGATGAAGCGGAGGGACACAGCAAGAGAGAGAACGCGGAGCACATCAAAGAGATGCTTGAAGCGCTCGTCGGCGTTGTCCCGGGGCTTATCGAAGCGAAAGTCGGGATAAACGAAAACGGCGGCAAATATGACGCGGCGCTCTTCTCAAAGTTCGAGAGTTGGGACGCGCTGCACGCATATGACAGCCACCCGGAGCACCTCAAGGTGCGCGCTTTCGTCAAGGCGGTTCGCCTCGAGCGTGAGAGCGTTGATTTTGAAAGCTGATTTTTATTTTTAACATTTAAGAGCCGATGCCCGAAAAGCCCGGCTCTTTTTCTTTTGTGTGAATAAGCTGTTAATTTTGCTTTTTTTGAGAATTTTGTTGTCATATATAGCTTTGTATGCTACACTGAAAGTGCAGAGAGAAGCACAACGGCAGTTATATCTAAAGCTCACTTCAGGCTCTTGAAAGCGAGATTTTCTTATGGATATCAACGACAATAAATTAAAGAGATTTTATATCGTATCCGCCGCTATATGATATATTCTTTGCAGTTTGTACGCGTTCATATACTGTGCGTCCTACGGGCTCGTCCATCTGCACCTGCCGATTTCGTCGGAGTCGGTATTAAGCGGTGTGTCCGATGACTTTTTCTATTTCAGCGAAGCGACTATTGTAGTTTTGCTTGTCTTCGCTATCGTCTGCGTGGGGTCATATCTCGCGCTCCTGTTCATCGCGTTCGACAAAGGACACCGCCCGCTGCCGTTCAGGCTCTCGATCATAGCGTTTGCTGCGTTCGGCTTAAGCTGCGCGGAATTCGACAAGTCCGACACGGATTTGCGTATATTCTGCACCGTGCTGGCGGCAATATTCCTGCTCATAGGCATTTATACTGCTGTGCTTTGCGTGCGCAATGTGAAGAGATTAACGAAATAAAAGGAGGGGCTTCGATGAAAAAACTCGGAAAAGTTTTAACCGTGCTGCTGCCTGTCGTCGCTCTGTTTTTGGAGTCGCTGCCGTACGGTGCGGTTCTGATTTTCAAGGATTTCCCTGACAGGACAATACGAACGACTTACTCATATTTCAGCCCGACCCCTTGGGGCTACGCAAACTTTCCGCCCGGGATAACGGCGCTTCTCACCTGCGTTTTGCTGATGGCCGCAATCCTGGCGGCGGCAAAGGACAGCCGCAAGGCTCTGCTTCGGGTTTTCGGCATCTCTCTGGCGGCGGCCGTTATTTCGCCCATGCAGCTGTTATATAATATAAATAATTTCTCCGTCACGGGCTGCCTGATAACAGTCACGCTCGCCGCCGAATGTGTTCTGTCGGGAGTACTCGCAAGGAGAAAGTAAGAAAAATACAGAGCCGGTATCATTGCGATACCGGCTCCGTGTGTTATTTATCTTTACTTTTTTCGCACTGCGAGCAGCATCCGCTGCAGCCCGAGCAGCCGCAACATCCGCCGCGCTTTTTCTGCCTGCGGATCGAAACTATCGCGAGCACAACGAGCATGGCGATAACGGCTATTATAACAAAATCAACGGGTTTCATGCTATCAGGCTCCCTATCTGATAAACGCCGAACGCGACGAGCCACGCGACAACGCACTGCAGGATAACTATGCCTATCGTTGCAAGGGTCGAGTTCATCTCACGTTTTATAGTTGCAACTGCGGCGACGCAGGGCGTATAGAGCAGAGTGAACGCGAGGAAGCTCGCGGCGGTCAGCGGGGTGAACATAGCGGAGAGCGCGCCGCCGAGGGCCGATACGCTCGTGTTGAGCAGAACGGACATTGTGGAGACGACCGCTTCTTTGGCGGTGAAGCCGGAGATAAGCGCGGTTGCGACGCGCCAATCCGCAAAGCCGAGGGGCTTGAATATCGGCGCGATAAATCTGCCTATAGCGGCGAGCATACTGTTCGCACTGTCTTCAACGGGGTTGATGCGAGTATCAAAGCTCTGAAGGAACCATATGATAATTGTTGCGACAAATATGACTGTAAACGCGCGCTGAAGGAAGTCCTTTGCCTTTTCCCACAGCAGGAGCGCAACGCTCTTGGGCGACGGAATACGGTAGTTCGGCAGCTCCATAACAAACGGTACTGGATTGCCGCGGAAAGCCGTATTCTTGAGTATCAGCGCAAGCAGGACGCTGAGCACGATGCCCGAGAAATACAGGCATATCATAACGAGCGCGCCGTGTCCCGGGAAAAACGCCGCCGCGAAGACCGAATATATCGGTATTTTTGCCGAACAGCTCATATACGGGGTCAGCATTATTGTCATCTTGCGGTCGCGGTCGGACGAGACTGTGCGGGTCGCCATTATCGCCGGGACGGAGCAGCCGAAGCCGATGAGCATGGGGACGAAGCTGCGCCCCGACAGACCGATTTTTCTCAGCGGTCTGTCCATAACAAAGGCGATTCGCGCCATATATCCCGTATCTTCGAGAATGGACAGGAAGAAGAACAATGTCACTATTATCGGCAGGAACGAGAGGACGCTGCCGACGCCCGCGAAGATTCCGTCGATGATAAGGCTATGTATAACGGGATTGATTCCATAGGCGGTCAGCCCCGAATCGACGAGTCCGGTGAGTTTATCTATTCCGAGGCTCAGCCAGTCGGAGAGCGCGGAGCCGATAACATTGAAGGTCAGCCAAAATACGAGGCACATAACGCCTATGAACACGGGAATGGCGGTGTATTTGCCGGTCAGAACGCGGTCGAGCTTCATGCTGCGGCGGTGTTCCTTGCTCTCGCGGCATTTGACGACCGAGTTTTCGACTACTTTTTCTATGAATTCGTAGCGCATTTCGGCGAGCGCGGCGTTTCTGTCAAGCCCGGTATCGTTCTCCATCTCGACTATGCAGTGGTCGAGCAGATCGCGCTCGTTGCTGTCGAGTTCGAGCTTGTCCGCCATATCGTCGCCGCCCTCTATGAGCTTTGTCGCGCAGAAGCGGCACGGCAGACCGAGACGTGAGGAATGATCCTCGATAAGATGCACGATAGCGTGAATACAGCGGTGGACAGGCGATCCGTCGGAGCAGAAGTCCCAGACCTTCGGCAGAGTTTTGCTCTTTGCGACCTGCAGAGCCTGGTCAACAAGCTCGGACACACCCTCGCCCTTTGCCGCGCTTATCGGCACGACGGGAATACCGAGCGCGTCGCTCATCTTCTTGACATCTATTGTGCCGCCGTTCGAGCGCACCTCGTCCATCATATTGAGCGCGAGCACCATCGGCACGCGCAGCTCAAGCAATTGCAGAGTGAGATATAAATTTCGCTCTATATTTGTGGCATCGACTATGTTGATGATGCCGTCGGGCTTCTGATTGAGAATGAAGTCGCGCGAAACTATTTCCTCCTGCGTATACGGACGCAGAGAGTATATGCCGGGCAGGTCGACGACGGAGCTGTCTTTTGCGCCTTTTATCGCGCCCATCTTCTGATCGACCGTGACCCCGGGGAAGTTGCCGACATGCTGATTCGAGCCTGTCAGAGCGTTGAAGAGCGTTGTTTTTCCGCAGTTCTGATTACCGACGAGAGCGAATATCATTTTTTATCCTCCCCGGTTCTGACTTCTATCTTTTTCGCGTCGTCAACGCGGAGCGTCAGCTCATAGCCACGCACTCTTATTTCTATCGGATCGCCCATCGGCGCGACCTTCTGGAGCGTCACGCCGGTATGCGGGATGAGTCCCATATCGAGCAATCTGCATCTGAGAGCGCCCTCGCCGCCGACGGCGGTTATGACGGCACTCTCTCCTACTTTCAGTTCATTTAGCGTCATATTATCCTCCCGGAAAAGTTAGCCTTACTTAACTTAAATTTTACACTCCGATCGGACACTTGTCAAGAAACGGCGGTATATTTGACGAAAGTTGGCGAGAAAAATAAAAATCTCCCGAAACGGCAAGGCTCCGGGAGAATATGTATCTGTTATCACAGCGCAATATCGGCGAATATCGGATAGTGATCCGACATCTCTGCGAGGCAGTCATATCATATTTATCGGCGAAATATCCGGCAAGATACGCCGTCTGAAAATCAACCGCCTCGGAAAGATTATACGGCTCGATTGACTCCATGAGATCGTCCGCCATCTTCTGCGAGCCGTCAACCGGAATAGCCGCAAAATCGGTATATCCGCTTCTGTAGGCTTTATAATATTTCGTTTCGGTATAGTTATAGTCGCTGTCGCTCCATGTTCTGACTGTCTCGGCGTCATATGTGACCGATGCGTCGGCATTGGCATCGAAGAGCCAGAACGGGACATATATGCCCTTTATCTCGTCGATATGATTCTCGTCTTTAAATGTCTTCGGGAGCAGACGCTTGCCGCTGATATGCTTTTTAAACGCCGCCTTTGCGTCATTCTTGTCGAGCTTGAAGGGAATGACAAGATCTGGTTTAAGCATACCGGAGAACTGCTCCATCATAACCACAGAATTGCCGCAGAACGGGCAGGCTGTCGCGGCGGTTGTAGCATCGCCGACTATCTCGCCGCCGCAGGATTGGCAGACATAGGAGCGCAGCCCGCTCTCCTCATTCTCTGTCCACTCGTTCCTGACTTGAGTCTGCTGTTCATCGTCGGAAGCTGACTCTTTGTCAAGCCCGGTGTCGATGCTCTTGAGCTCCTCCATGGTATACTCGGAATCGCAATAGGGGGCACTTAGCTTTTTGCAATTTGCTGTCGAACTCAAGCGCGCCGCCGCATGCGGGGCACTTGTATTCCTGCAAAACAGCCGCTGTATCATCTCCTATATGAATCTGGCGGGGTATCTGTATTATTTGATATCGTTATCGTCAAAGATGTCGCCGCACTCAGGGCAGAACTTCGGCGGGTGCGCCGGATCCTCGGGCTCCCAGCCGCACTTGTCGCAGCGATAGAGCGGAGCGCCCGCGGGCTTCTTTGCGCCGCAGTTCGAGCAGAATTTGCCCTTGTTGACAGCGCCGCAGGAGCAAACCCAACTTTCTGCATCGGCGGGCTTGGGTGCGCCGCACTCGGAGCAGAACTTGCCAGTGTTTATAGCACCGCAGGAGCATTTCCAGCCGTCCGCCGCGGGTTTAGCCGCCTGCTGAGCGGATGCCTGCTGCGCTGCCGCCTGCTGAGCCTGCTGCTGTTGACCCATGGCAAAGAGATCCTGGGCGTTCATGCCGCCGCCAGCGTTCATAGCCATGCCCATGCCCATAAAGCCGGTCATTGCGCCTGCCTGGTTGC
>ERZ779896.339-NODE-339-length-63935-cov-109.650141_pt1 | contig 63935 bp, 45 predicted proteins | sample MGYA00511067_ERZ779896 | MGnify/ENA primary metagenome ERZ779896 (study PRJEB29588, sample SAMEA2161597) | human gut metagenome | biome: human gut; feature: human-associated habitat; material: faeces | place: Denmark | collected 2008/2010 ... | reverse complement strand
GGCATCGGCTGCAAGGCTGTACGGAGCGTCCCACGGGAACGGCCTTGCATCCGACCCCGCCAAGTCCGGGGCTGGTCGCTATCGGGTGGAAAAGGGATGGAGATGGGGTTTGAGGACCCCTCTCTCCCGTGTTTTATTGTCGAATGGACAGCTTGAGCCAGCCGACAATACTCCGAATCATCTGCGTGTACGCCTCCTCAGAGTAACGGGAATAGTGCTCGTTGAGTCGATACCAGTACGCTCCACAGAACGCTCCCTCCGTCTCCGAGACAATCCCTTCAGGCAATTGTTCCTGCTTTGTGTCGAAATAGAGATAGAGCTCATATGTGTCGACTACGTCGATTGAAATCCAATACGTGTAGTTATCGAACCACAACCAAAGTTCAGAGGTACGAGTCTGGAACTGGAACTTGAGCTCGGGAAGATGCTCTCCCGAAAGGGCGGCTTTGACATCCTCCAGAATCCGGGTGCGGATGATGTTTAACCATTCGGGACTATTGATAATGCGGGCCAGCGTCTCGGCCGTCTGCATCAACGATGGATCGGCCTTCGACAGTTGGTCGTAGAGTTCTTTGGCATTCATGTAATTGATGTTTACGGTATTCATGTAGTTCAGCAGAAGCTCGTATTCACAGATGTAGGAGATCGCCTCCGGGCATCTCTTTTTGCAGGCCGCAAGCCATTCGAGCAGTTGCCGCGGGTAGAGGTGCACTACCTCGCCGCAGATTGTCTCGTGTGTCGTGCGGGACTCCATGAGCGGGATGTAGACGGTTTTAAGCACCTTACGCCCCCTGTGTTCCGTTACGTCTTTGAGATAGTCTTTGAGTTGGTCCGGTTGGTCGACGGCATTGTTGAGTTTGTTTTCAATGATGACGGCTCGATCTTTTCCCCATGTAATCAGAATGTCGATTCGACGGCCGTCGGCGGTTCCCACTTCCGTATAGGCATGGGCATCAGACAGCTCCTGTGGTTCCGAAATTCCAATCTGCGACAAAAATTCTCGGAGAAAGGCCTCTCCGCATCGATGCCTCCCTTGGGGATTCAGCAACTCTGCGAGAATTTTGCTGTGTAGCAACTCCTTGGTCGAAATGCTTTCGTACATCATCGGAATGATGCTGAACGGTAGGTCCAAGGGCTGCTTCAACTGCAACCCTTGAACGAGGTTCAATAATTGGGTGATCTCCCGGTTCATTTGTCCAGCGCTTTGAATTCGAAATCCCCCTTTATGCAGCAAGTCCGATGATAATCGAAGCCGTAAAGATGCATGTAGGCCTCCTTAACCTCTTTGGCTCCATTGTAAAAAGGGTCGGAGGTGTGCTGCTGGGTCGTTACCGTTACCTCCATTTCGGGTGTCAGCACGCATCCGTTCGTGCGTTTGATTCGTTTGGGTGTGATTTTAAATACTTTTATAATCAAGTGCCTAAGAATGAGTGTGTATGCCCGATACCCAAACTCGGATTCGTTCCGGTTTGCAGTTTTCATCAGCCTCTACCCTGAACTCAAAGAATAGGACTTGCGAGTCGAAATCCTTGGTCTGGATGAACAGATGCTCCGATGTGAGGAGTTTCCGGATGCGGTTCCGCACATAGATGCGCGGCCGGTCATCACTTGTACGGCACTTTGATGTTGTATCTTATTATTGAAAAATACTTGATTCGCTATTTACTTGTTTTCAGAGTTTTATGCTATCAGTTCGGTCGGAAGATCGGATGCGAAAACTCTGTTGAAGTGAAGTAAGTTTGATGTGTTTTTTGTATTTCAAAAACGAAATAGGTTAGGTTACTAGGTAAAGATTTGTAACATCTTTAGGGACTGTATTAACAGATTTTACACAACAGCAAAGAAGATCTTTCTAAAAATGGGAATATTATAAATCAAAGGATTCCATTCTCTTGAACATAAGATAATCGAGTTGAACTTTTTTTGTATTGCCCGGTAATAGATATCATCATGGTTTTCTCTGAACGTTAATGTACTGATCAAATCAAAGCCCAAAATTGTCTTCCCTGAAGTAGACCGATTCGGAATGTCATAAATAAATATATCCCTTAATTCTTTAAAACGGATATATGCGATTATCCATAGATTAAAGTCTCTAATAAGATGGACTGAAATTGTTAATTATAGTTAGTTAAGCCATGCTATTTTCTGCTATGTGCTAATATATATATTTGATATACAGATGTATATATAAAACAAGTCTATTTATTGATACCATCTGTTCTTAACATTTGCAGCTATCCTAAACAAGGAATAATTCGAAAGGAAATTTCTATATTTGTGTAGATAACCTATTGTCTTTGGATGCATGTCATTAACCTACTAACTACTTAAATTATGAAACCAAGAGTGACAATGATTTTGTGTATGCTTTTCTGCATACCGTCTCTGTTGTTCGCCCAACAGACATCGGTCTCCGGAAAAGTAACTGACCAGAACGGTGTACCGTTAATTGGAGTGACGGTCCTTGCGAAAGGGACAAACAACGGCGTATCGACGGATGCCGATGGATTCTATCGGTTGTCGGGAGTTTCGCCTAAAGACATCTTGGTATTCAGTTCCGTCGGTATGATCAGCGTTGAGACCGTCGTAGGAGCCCGAACCACCCTGGACGTGAAACTCAAAGAGGATATGCTGGCCCTTGAAGATGTCGTTGTCGTCGGATACGGGAGTATGAAAAATAAAGACCTGACCGCTCCAATTGCTACGGTCAAAGGAGCCGAAATCGTCAAACACACCACCTCTAACCCATTACAGGCCTTACAGGGGAAAGTGGCCGGTGTCCAAATCTCCAATTTCGGAGAACCCGGTTCGAGCCCCAATATCCGTATCCGTGGCGTCGGGTCGTTCACCAGCGAAGCTCCGCTCTATGTGGTTGACGGAATGTTTTACGACAACATCGACTTTCTGAGCAACTCGGACGTGCAGGACATTGCCATTCTGAAAGATGCTTCGGCTGCATCTATCTACGGCGTAAGAGCCTCCAACGGCGTAATCATCATCACGACCAAACAAGGCTCCTTCAATCAGAAGTCCAAAATCATCTATGACGGCTATGTCGGCGTGCAGACCGTGGCCAATAAATTGGAGATGGCGTCATCGGCCGAATATGCCACCATGATGATTGAGCGCGGCGACACGGAGATCCTCCAAAAATCCATCGATTTGTGGGGCGGCAAGGACCTCATTCCGTCGACCGACACCGACTGGTATGACAAGATTACGCGCAATGCCATCATCCACAGTCACAGCCTTGACATCTCTGGAGGAACCGAGAAGACCGCCTATGTGGTCGGAGTCAACTACTTTTACCAGGAGGGCATCATGAAGGCCAAGAGTGATTTCGAGCGTGTCAACGTACGTACCAAGGCTGACTACCAGCCGTGGCGATGGCTCAAATTGGGTGCCAACGTCATCGTGAGCCATTCCGAACGCAACTCGGCCAGCAACGGAGCTTGGGAACGTGCCTATTATGCACCTCCCATCCTTCCGGTCTACGACGAAAGTTACGAAGCTACCTACCCTGAGAAGTTTACGTCGTTCGACCGCCTCGACCTGACCAACGGTGTATACAGCAATCCCGTAGCCATGGCCTATTATGGAGACAATCTCTCGAAAAACGTCCAGATCATGCCTTCTTACTACCTGGATCTGGACTTTCTGTCCAACCGCAAACTGGTGTTCCGTACCAGCTTCAACCAGGTTATCTCCCTTACGCGGACGCGCAACTATACGCCGGAATTCTTTGTCTCGCAGGCTCACAACTCGACCAAATCGCAGCTATACAAAGCAAGCGATTACTGGCAGAATTACACCTTCGACAACACGCTAACCTATCAGGACAACTTCGGACAGCACAACCTGACCGCCATGCTCGGAGCCTCGGTCCGCAACGAAGACTGGCGTTCGCTGTGGGGCTCGGGTCAGGGTCTCCTTGGCACGCTGGACGAATACCTGTACCTCTCTCAGGCAGAGGCCGAATCCCTAACGACCGGCGACAACGGTACGACCTATCGGGGAGCTTCATTCTTCGGACGCATCTCCTACAACTATGCCAACAAATACCTGTTGACCGTGTCGATGCGAGCCGACGGTTCCTCAAAATATCAGGAAAAATGGGGCTACTTCCCCTCGGTTGGTGCCGCCTGGGTCGTATCCGAAGAGAATTTCATGAAGCAGCAGAAGGCCATCGATTATCTGAAACTGCGCGTTAGCTACGGACAACTGGGCAACGACAAGGTTGCCGCCAGCAACGGTTTCGCACAGATTCTCTCCGGTCTCAACTATTCAGGCGTTTTCGGTGAAGTGCTCTATCCGGGATTCCGCGTCAACGAGAATTTTAGCTGGCTTTCATGGGAAACCGTCGAGGAGGTCAACGTCGGATTTGAGTTGGGTATGTTCAGCAACCGGCTGCGTCTGGATCTCGACTATTTCCATCGCATGACCCGTGATGCCGTGATCTCGGTTCCCGTACCGACATCCACGGACATGATTCCGGGCAACTGGGGCCGTATTCTCAATCAGGGTGTGGAACTTACGCTGGGATGGTCCGACACCATCGGCAAGGACTTCTCGTATGGCATTGGATTCAACATGAGCACGTTGAAGAACGAGGTCAAGGCACTGAAATACGGTGTTCCGTATGTATTGGGCGGCACGACCCAGTTTCGGACGATTACCCGTCCGGGCGACGCGATGTACTCGTACTTCGGTTACAAGGTCACGGGAGTTTACCAAAATGATGCCGAGGTTACAGCCGATCCCATCGCCGTGGCAAACGGACTTCAGCCCGGCGACCTGAAATACGAGGACATCAACCACGACAACATCATTGACGACCGCGACCGTCAGATTCTCGGTTCGGCGTTGCCGTCGTTCACCTATGGTGGAAATATCAACCTGGGGTACAAGGGTTGGGATTTCGGTCTCTCGTTCATGGGGGTCACCGGCAATGAAATCGTCAACCAGAAGCGAGGCTCGCGCGGTACGGCTGATCGGATGAATTATGAGGCAAGTGTCGTCCGGAACCGCTGGCACGGTGAGGGTACCTCGAACAACTCGCCTTCGGCAGCCGGTCTCAACCGATCGTGGAACTTCAATACGATGAACTCCTATTTCGTTGAGGACGGCTCCTATTTCAGGATCCAGAATATCCAGCTCGGCTATACGTTCAAAATTAAGAGCGGTCCCACGTTCCGGGTACATGTGGCGGCGGAGCGCCCGCTTACCGTCTTCGACTACAACGGTTTCACACCCGAAATCAGCTCGGGATTCGACATGCAGACCTATCCCGTGGCCGCCGTTTACAGCCTGGGACTGAACATTACATTCTAAAATAGCGATTTTTTATGAAAACGTTGAAATATTTCATGGTTCTGCTGTTTGCAGTGGCCGTCGGCTCTTCATGCAGCGATTTCCTCGACAAGCTTCCGGAGAATGTCGTACCAAAGGACGAGGTGGATTATTCGGACAAGAGCATCATGTATCAACCGGTCTCGGCCGTTTATTCGCTGTTTGCCGATGCGGTCTCCTCGTGGTCGCTGTACGGCTTCTACGTTATCCGCGACGACCAGCTTCTTAAGGGGCTCAGTTCCGATACCGATCAGGGTGATCTGCTCGATTTCAAAAAATTCAACTATGTCAACTGCTCGGCAAACTGGATTAACGAGGGTGCATGGGTCTGGTTCTATGATGTAATCATCGCCTCCAATTCGGCCATCGAGGCACTTGACCACTTCCGTGCGCATCTTACGGATGAGGCCGATATCCGCAAGAACGATATCTACAAGGCCGAGGTCCAATTCCTGCGTGCCTACATGTATCTCTTCATGACCCGGCTTTGGGGCGATGTGCCCATCTTCACCAACAACGACATGGTGGACGGAATTTACCGCTCCCCGCGCTCTGAAGTCTATTCGTTCATCCTTTCGGAGCTGGGTACGGCGGCCGGCATCCTGCCTGCTGAGCATCCGAAAAATCTCGAGCATGTGGGAGCCGCATCGTCCTATGCCGCATTGGCCTTGCAGGCGAAAGCTGCGGCCGACATCGGTGACTGGGATACGGTCTTCTCCGCTACCGAGACCATCATCAACGACAACAAATTCGATTTGTATCCCGACTTCTACCAACTGTTCAAAAAACCGGGTCAGATGTGCGAGGAGACAATTTTCGAGGCGCAGTTCACCGACTTTGGAACATCGAATGGCATCGTCAAGGCGGGAGGTTATGCAGCAAATGTCCAAGGACCGAACGGCAACTGGATTGACAACGAAGCCGGAATTCCAATCTGGGGCGGCTGGGGTTTTCTCCCGGCAAGTGATGCGCTGGAAGAGAAGATGCTTGCCCGCGGGGAGACGGTCCGTCTCGAAACGACTCTGCTCTATTCCGCGCAGACGGATCCGGATGGTACCCGCGATTATAACGGTGTGTCATATCCCTACCGTCTGACGCCCTCCGGCGACCAGATTTTCTCGACGCAATACAAGATGTACAACGGCAAGACCTATGTGCCGTCAGACCAGATGACGGAGGGACGTCCCGACTGGGGTTGCTACAACAATATGCGTATGCTGCGTTTTGCGGAGGTTCTGTTGTTCAACGCCGAGGCCCGGGTACATAAGAGCCTGGATGCGGATGAACCGTTTAACCGTGTCCGTACGCGTGCCGAGATGCCGACGCTGACCCATGTCACGCTGGAGCAGATTTACGATGAACGCGACATCGAACTGGCTTTGGAATGGGGTGACCGCTATTATGACCTCACTCGTACGGGCCGGGCCCAAGGAACGTTGGATGGATACTCCGAATCCGTGCGCTACTATCCGATTCCCCGCGCTCAGATTGACCTGAATCCCAATCTCGGGAAATAGGTATGCCGGACACAATCGGATATGAAAATTCACGAGACCCCGGGACTAACAGGCTCCGGGGTCTCGGCTTCATGCGAGGGCATATGCGGAACGGGATGTTCGGTCGGGTAATGTGGGAACGTGTTTCAACCTCTCCTTGCGGCATGGCAGACGCGCATGGCCCGGGCCGGATCGGATTCAAAGGATGGGTGAATCCGTCGTTTCCGACGGGAGGTTGCCACCGCAGTTCCGGTACTTTATGGGAGAAATCTTCATGATGCGCGAAAAGACCCGCGAAAAATAGTATGGATCTGAAAATCCGAGAATGTGCGCAATCTGCATGACATTCATGGAGCTGTGGAGCAGATAATCGCAGGCCCGGTTGATTTTGAGTCGATTGAAATATTCGATTGGCGCATAACCGGTTTCACGGATGAAAATTCGATAAAAATAGGACTCCGAATAACCGATATAGGTGGCGAAGTCCTGAATGGTCAGCCGCTCGGTGATGTTCTCGTTCATGTAGTAGATAACCGAGTTGACCTTTGTGTTCAGATAGTCATGGGACAAATGCCCGGAGCGGAAGGATTTCAAAAAGAGGAATGTCCCCAGAAAATGTTCCAGGCACAAGTTGGCATAGCAGATGTTTTCCTCCGTGAGTTCGGAATAGAGCACTGCATAAATTTCCTCGAAAAGATCCAACCGCTCCTTGATACGCGACTCCTGCGAGGGCTCAATCACCATTGGCTTTGTGCCCATGCGGTTTGCAAACTCCCCGGCTTTGGCTCCCATGAAGTGAATCCAATAGATGGTCCATGGAGAATCGTTGTGGGCTCCATAACTGTGGGGAGTATTGGCCGGAATGACAAACATCTGGTCGGCGACTATTTCATGGCGCGTATCTCCCACGCAGATCCATCCGCGGCCCGACTTGCAGTAAATCAGGATACACTCTCCACGGCCTTTTGGCCGGGATATGAAATGGTGCCGAGCGTTAGAGAAGTATCCGATGGATTGAATGAACAAGTCACTGCAGAGCGGATTGCGGCTCATCGAGACAATGTACCGATAGGGAATGATGATGAAACGTTCACCCTCGAATCCGTGCTTGATTTTCATGACCTGGAAAATTTGGGTTGAACAAATATACGAAAAAACGCGCTGTTTTGGCAAGGAGGTTGGTTTAGGAGGAGTCCTGTCGCCGCGACCGGCCGGATGGGTTTTGAGCCGCATAAAAGGGCCCGGAGCCGGAAATCCGATGGGGTTTTCGACTCCGGACCAGTATGCTGTTTTCAGGGGTGCGTCAATTGGCCTCCTTGCGCTCGAATCCGAGCTTCTTCAAGCCGTTTTGCACATCGGGGTGGCTCATGAAGAGATTCCACAACAGGCCGGTTCTGTGATTTTCAATCATGACGGCAATCGGGCCCTGGTCAATTGCCAGATAGTGCGGCGGGAACCAGTCATCGCTAATGCAGAATGCGTCATAGAATCCATACGGACCCCAAAGCTTCTTGTGCAGATGTTCGTAGAAATAGCGCATCACGCTCATGGACTCTTCGGGGGTATAGACAATTGAGGAGAGGGCGGCCGTCGGTGAGATTACACCGAGGTCGGCCTCCTCATAGGGAGCGTGTGCCGCATAGCCCACCGTCGAATAGCTGGCCGTCAAGCCCCAGCAGTCTGCGCCATAACCGGCATATCCGTGAGGATTGCGCAGACAGTAAGCCCGATTGACAAGCGTATAGCGACGCATCTCCTCCGCATAATCCCCGCAGAAGGCATCGCTCAAACCCCGAGGGTCAAGCCCCAGAAAGGAGTAATGGGCCCAGAACAACGGCCCGACGCGTCCGCCCTGATACCTCAACTGCGTATCGTAGCCTTCGCTTCGGCCTGGTTGTACGATGGCTCCATCCTCGGCCCAACCCTTCGTGTATATATGCTTGTCAATCCCGAAGGTCGGCGATGAGGCCGCCAATATGTACATGATCAAGCATTCGTTATAGCCCCGCACTGGGAAATTCATCTCCCAGGCATGGTCCGGACTCCAATGCCAGTACAGCACTTCCTGTCCGTTGCAATACCACGACCATTCGATCTCCCGCCACAAGGCGTCAATCCGCCGGGCCAGTTCCTGCTCACGGGGCGTCCCGTCGACAAAATACTGATGGGCGGCAAGCAATCCCTGAGCCAAAAAGGCCGTCTCAACAAGGTCGCCTCCGTCGTCCTTGAGGCCGAAAGGTTTCACCCGGCCTGTCTCGCCATCCAACCAATGCGGCCAAGCTCCATGAAACCGGTCGGCTGTCTCGAGAAAAGCCAAAATCCGCTCAAAACGCTCGACTCCCTCTTCCCGGGTGATATAGTCGCGCTCCATTCCGGCGATGAGAGCCATGATGCCAAATCCACTGCCGCCTGTCGTAACGATTTCATCATCCTGCTGAGGGTTGTCTCCGTCGACATGGATCCGTTCGCGGGCCAATCCGCTGTTGGGTCCGGCGCCTTCCCAGAAATAGCCGAAAGTCCGACGCTCGACACTGTCCAGAAGCGCCTCATCGGAGAGCCGGTCTACTCGGCCGTTACAGGCCGTCATAAGCGATATTGCAGCCCACATCCATGCTGCCATACTCACTTTCATCATCTCTTTTTCCCTTTTACACATGAATTTTACTGGTTCTCATGCAGCCGGAATTCGGCATGTCTGACCCGGTCGCTGGCTCCTCCAATCTGGAGATCGAAGACGCCTGGTTCGCATACGTAATTCAAATTATAGTCATAGAATTTCAGCAGCGAAGCATCGATTGTGAACGTCACATCGCGACTCTCCCCCGGTTTGAGCGTCACACGCTGGAAGCCCTTCAGCTCCTGGACAGGCCGGGTTGTCGACCCGACCATGTCACGGATGTAAAGTTGTACGACCTCTGTGCCTTCCCTCTGACCGCTGTTAGTCAGCTGCACCGTCGCCGTAATTGTGCCGTCAACCTCCATTTCAGACGAAGAGAGCCGGATTCTGCCATAGTCGAAGGTCGTATACGACAGTCCGTGTCCAAACGCATAGACCGGCGTATTGGGTACATCTAAATAGGCACTGCGGAATTTTTCAAACTTTTCACCCCGAAGCGGCCTTCCGGTATTCTTGTGGTTGTAGTAAAGCGGGATCTGCCCGACTCGGCGCGGGAACGTCGACGGCAGTTTTCCGGAGGGATTCACGTCGCCAAACAGAACGTCTCCGATGGCCTCGGCTGCCTGTGTTCCGCCGAACCACACATTGAGAATCGAATGCACATGCTGATCCTCCCATTCGAGCGTCATGGGACGTCCGGCAAAAAGCACCAATACAACCGGTTTTCCCGTAGCAACCAGAGCCTCAAGCAATTCGCGCTGCACGTCCGGAATCCCGATGTCGGAGCGACTACTACACTCTCCGCTCATCTCCGAAGGCTCGCCCAACACGGCAAGAATCACATCGGCCTTGCGGGAGATGTCCAACGCCTCGTCCAACATCTCACGGTCACTTCGTCCATCGCGCTCGATTGTCCGGTCGAATATGGTGGAGTTGTGTTCCAACTCCTCGTCCCGGGCGATGTTGCTTCCCCGGGCGTAAAGAATCTCCACATCCGGACCTGCCGCTTCCCGCACCCCCTCCAATACGGTGTGCGGTTTCGTAAGATCCACGGCTACACTCCATGTTCCGGGCATATTGGCGCGCGAATTGGCCAGCGGCCCAACTACGGCAATCGTTCCGGAACGCCGGAACGGAAGTGTTCCACCGTCATTCTTCAACAACACGAAACTTTCTGCCGCAATGCGCCGGGCTTCTTCCTGGTGCTCCGGCGTATAAACCTGAGTTGCGGCGCGTTCCGCGTCGCAATACCTGTATGGATTCTCAAAAAGTCCGAGCCTATATTTTGCCTCCAGAATCCGGCGGCAGGCCCGCTCAATATCTTCCTCCGAAATACGGCATTCATTCAGCGATTTTTCCAGTGTTCCGAGGAAGCCCTCACTCACCATATCCATATCTATTCCAGCCTGAAGGGCACGTGCGGAGACCTCCTGCAAATCTCCTATTCCATGCTCGCACATCTCCGCAATTCCCGTATAATCGGTCACCACAAACCCGTCGAATCCCCATTGGTTGCGAAGGACCTCGCTCATCAGCCAATGGTTGGCGGTTGCCGGAATCCCATCCACTTCGTTGAACGAGGCCATGACGCTTCCGACTCCGGCCTCGACAGCCGCCTTGTACGGCGCAAAATATTCGTTGTACATCCGCTGGCGGCTCATGTCCGTGGTGTTGTAGTCACGACCGGCCTCGGATGCTCCATACAGAGCGAAATGTTTTACACAACTCAGGATTTCATTGGTTGCAAAGTGCTTGTCATGTCCCTGATAACCATAGACGAAGGCCCGGGCCACGGCGCTGCCCAGAAAGGGATCCTCTCCGACTCCCTCGGCAACCCGTCCCCAACGGGGGTCGCGGCAAATGTCCACCATTGGCGAGAAGGTCCAGCATATGCCGGAAGCGCTCGCCTCCACGGCAGCAATACGTGCCGCGCGTTCGATGGCCTCCATATCCCAAGTTGCGGTCAACGCCAGCGGTATAGGGAATATTGTCTCATAGCCATGGATGACATCCATGCCAAACAGCAGCGGAATACCCAGCCGGCTCTCCGAGACGGCGATTCGCTGGGCTTCGCGGATTTTGTCCACACCCTTGATGTTGAAGAGGCCGCCGACCTCGCCCCGGCGGATCTTTTCCGCAAACTTGCTGTTCTTCGCCTCTCCCGTCGTAATGTCGCCTGCACTGGGGAGATTCAGCTGTCCAATCTTCTCTTCGAGTGTCATGCGGCTCATCAGATCGTCAATAAACCGTTCCATTTTTGCATCCTTCGACCTCGGCCCCGCCCAGGTTGTCATCGTCGCAATGATGCAGCACAGAAAAATCGCAGTTTTTTTCATATTTGTTTCCGTTTTATTTAATATAATAATAGTCGGATGTGGACTGTTCGGCGGGCGAAATACTGCTCTTCCGGAGATAAAATTAGAAATTATTCGACGAATAAAAAACATCCTTGAGTTGCTCAATGTCCTCTTTTTTACTCGGTGAATGTACAAGTTTTTACGCTCTCCGAATCGAGGATAATGTAAAAGCAATGGGAATGGAGATTATTATATAGCTGTTATTGTGGTATTTATGGCGCAAGTTCTTGCGGTTGATCCGGACTTGGCTCGGATCCTGCGTGATTCTTTGCACCACTCGAGAAGTCTCCAGCTTTGCAATTATCATCTATTTTTATGGCAATAATATTCTATTTCAACCGGAACTACTATGGACTATATTTGCATAAACATTTTACCAAAGCCCATGAGCACATCCAGACAACGTGTTCTCCAAGCCCTGCAACACGAACAGCCGGACCTTCTTCCGGTAGATTTCGGCGCGACATCCGTAACCGGCATCCACTGTAAAATAGTGGAAGCCCTTCGTGCCTATTATGGCCTGGAAAAACGTCCGGTGAAGATTGTCGAGCCGTTTCAGATGCTCGGTGAAATAGATGACGAGCTCAAGCAGATCATGCACATCGATTGTGAGGCAGTCTTCGGAAACTACGACATGCTGGGCAATGATTGCGACCGGCTCCACCTGCAGCGTACCCCCTGGGGCCAGGAGGTGTTGATTGCGGAGGGTATCGAACTGACCCCCGATTCCCACAACGACATCTGGCTGCATCCCCAGGGAGACAAAACTCTTGCACCGAGTGCTGTGCTTCCCGAAAGTTGTTACTTCATGAATGCGGTCGAACGATGCGATGGATTCGACGAATCGAACCTGAACGTCGAAGACAATCTGGAAGAGTTTGCCATACTCCCGGACGATGAACTTGACCGTTTCGCAGCACGGGTCGCTCGAGCCGCCAGCACGGGTCGTGCGGTTGTCGCCAGCATCGGCGGCTCTGCATTGGGCGACGTGGCGCTTGTCCCGGGAGTTTCGCTTCGCGCTCCCCGCGGAATCCGCAGCGTAGCCGAATGGTATATCTCCATCCTGATGCGGCCCGATTATATCCGGGAGGTGTTCGAGCGGCAAACGGAAATTGCCATCGACAATTATCGCCGCGTATGGGAACGTTGCGGACACGACATCGACGTCGTATTTACCTGCGGGACCGATTTCGGTACGCAAAATTCCCAATTCTGTTCGGTCGGGACATTCCGCGAAATCTGGTTCCCCTATTACAAGCGACTGAACGACTGGATCCACGAAAATACGAGTTGGAAAATTTTCAAACATTCATGCGGGGCCATGCTGCCGTTGCTCGACGAATTGATTGCTGCAGGATTCGACATCTTCAACCCTGTACAAATCAATGCCCGCGACATGGATTCGAAGGTGCTGAAAGAGCGGTTCGGGGATCGGATTGTTTTCTGGGGCGGCGGCATAGACACGCAGAAGGTTCTGCCCTTCGGAACGCCCAATGAGGTTCGAGCGCACGTCCGGGAGCAGTGTCGGATTTTCGGTGAAAAGGGAGGGTTCGTATTCAGCTCCGTCCATAACATTCAGGCCAATGTCCCCGTGGAGAATGTCGTCGCCATGATTGAGGAACTCAATGCCGTGAGGAATTTGTAAAATACATCCGATGCAGAACGGAGTCGAACAAAAACCTAAATACAAGCAGAATTCATGAAAAGATTATTGATTGTTTTTTTTGCAATATTGCCGCTGACCCTTTTCGCCCAGCGGATAGATTTGTCAGGTTATTGGGATTTTGCCATTGATTCGACCAACGTAGGTGTTGCGCAGAAATGGCAGAAAAAACAGTTCGCGGAGCAAGTGAAGCTTCCTGGGTCGATGACCACTAACGGCAAGGGCAACGATATCACGGTCGACACGAAATGGACAAGCTGGGTTGCCGACTCCTCATGGTACCGCAAGCCGCTCTATGAGAAGTGGCGCCAGCCCGGAAACACGAAGGTTATCTTCTGGTTGCAGCCCGAGAAGGAGTATGTCGGACCGGCGTGGTACAAACGGACGTTCACCGTCCCCGAATGGATGGAGGGAAGCGAGTTGACACTCAATCTGGAACGAGTTCACTGGGAGAGTACGGTCTGGCTGGACGGCAAAGAGCTTGGAATGCAGAATTCGCTCAGCACGGCTCACCGCTATGCCCTCGGGAAACTTCGTCCCGGCAGACACACCCTCTGCATACGGGTCGATAACCGCATCAAGGAGATCAACGTCGGAATCAACGCCCACAGTCTGGCCGATCATACGCAAACCAATTGGAACGGGATGGCCGGTGACCTATATATCGAAGCCCGGCCGCAGGTCAGCATCTCGCACCTGGGCATCTATCCCGACAACGATCAGCGTGAAGCCCGAGTGGTCGCCAGACTACACAACACAACCGGACATGTCGTCGACGGGCAACTGACTTTTGCCGCCGAGTCCCGTTTCACGCCGTCGCTCCAGCGTCTGAATCCGGTCTCCAAAACGATTGAGGTCATGCCGGGAGAGCAAACCGTCGAGATCACTTATCCGATGGGAACGGACTTCTACACGTGGGACGAGCATCATCCGTACCTCTATGAAATGGCCGCCAGTTTCGACGGTGAAGGCATTTCCGATTGTCTGTCGACAACTTTCGGCATGCGGAAACTCTCCACCCACGGACGTCAGTTCGCCATCAACGATAAAACCATCTTCCTGCGTGGAACGCTCGACTGTGCCACATTCCCGCGCACGGGTTATCCCCCCACGGATATCGCCGAGTGGCGCCGTATCTTCTCGGTCTGCAAGAGCCACGGACTGAACCATGTCCGCTTCCATTCGTGGTGTCCTCCCGAAGCGGCATTTGCAGCGGCAGACCAACTGGGCGTCTATCTACAGGTCGAAGGCGCAAGCTGGACGTCAATTGTGGGTGACGGCACACCCTTCGACCGCTGGATTTACGAGGAGTCGGAACGTATCATGGAAGCATACGGGAATCACCCGTCGTTCATCCTGTACACCTACGGCAACGAGCCGGGTGGTGTCAATATGAATACATTCCTGGGCAATCTAATTACGCATCTGAAAAAGATTGATCCCCGCCACAAGTATACCTCGGCAGCAGGTTGGCCGGCCATACCGGAGAACGACTACAATAATGACATGTATCCGCGTATTAACGTCTGGTATGCAGGCCTGAACAGCCACATGAATGCCAACCGTCCGTCGACCGACTATAACTGGTTCGATATCATTGACAAATACAATCATCCCTACATCGCTCATGAATCGGGAAACTGGTGCGTTTACCCGAACTTCAAGGAGATCGACAAATACAAGGCCGAGAACTGTGTCGTACGGGCGAAAAACTTCGAGGTATTCCGGGAAATGCTGGCTGACAACGGCCTGTCGGACCTTGCCGAGAGCTATCTCCAGGCCTCGGGGCATCTGCAGTCACTGTGCTGGAAGGCCGAATTCGAAGCCGCACTCCGTACCCCGGACTTTGCCGGGCTCCAGATATTAAGCCTTTCCGACTTCCCCGGACAGGGCACGGCGTTAGTCGGGGTGCTCGATGCCTTCTGGGAAGAAAAGGGATACATTGCACCGGAGGAGTTCAAACGTTTTGCCGGAGAGACCGTTCCCCTGGCTCTCATGAAAAAACTGGTATGGAAGAACGACGAGATTTTCGAGGCGACAATCGAAGCGGCCCATTTCGGGGCAGAACCTCTGAGCAAAGTAGTTCCGACTTGGACGCTGTCGCGCAAGGACGGGTCGATCGTCGCATTCGGAAATCTTCCCCGGCAAGATGTCACCATAGGCAATTGTCTGAAACTGGGGAGGATTGAGTACGACCTGAGCGAATTCACGCTTCCCGAACAATTGAAACTGACCATCGACTTGGCCGGTCATCGGAACGATTGGGATATTTGGGTCTATCCGACAGGAAGTTACACGCTTCCGCAGGGCGTCCATCTCTGCGACCGTCTTGACGCCCACGCTGAATCCCTGCTGGCCGCTGGTGAAAGTGTGCTTCTCACGCCGCGCAAAGGGGACATCCTGCCGGAAGCTGGAGGAGAGGTGACTCTGGGTATGTCGACAATCTTCTGGAATACGGGATGGACTGTCCATCAGCAGCCGCCCTATGCTTTTGGAGTACTTGTTGATCCCGAACATCCCGCTATGCAACTCTTCCCGACGGATTATTACAGCAACTTCCAGTGGTGGGATGCCATGATGAATGGGAATGCGGTGAAACTGGATTTGCTGGACAAGAGCCTGAAGCCCGTCGTGCGCATCATCGACGACTGGTTCCAAAACTGGTCACTGGGGTTGATATTCGAAGCGCAGGTCGGTAAAGGCCGCCTCCTGTTCTGCGGCGTGGACCTGCTCACCAATACCGAAAAACGCCCGGAAGCCATACAGTTGATTCGATCGCTGACCGCCTACATGGCAACCGACCTCTTCCGGCCGCAGACCGAATTGACCGTCGAATCACTCCGTTCAATCATAAAACAGCACGACAATGACGAAGCGGGAAGTCATTAAACTGGTTCTTGACGGCGGGAAACCTCCCTATGTTCCCTGGTCGTTCAAGTTTACGAAAGAGCCGCTGGCGATGCTCCTCACCCATTTCGGAACCGAAGATCTCGATTTGGTGCTGGGAAACCATCTGCTCCAGTTGGGAAACGATATCGGGTTCTTCGAAGAGATTGCGCCGGACCATTGGAGGGACTTTTTCGGCGTCGTCTGGGACCGCAGCGTCGACAAGGATATCGGGGTTGTCGCCAATCAGGTCCTTCCCGAGCCGACACTTGCCGGTTACATCTTTCCGGATCCCTGTGATGACCGGTTTTTCGAGTCGATTATCCCGGAGACAACCCGCAAGCCGGACTTGTTCAGGGTCTTCCAGATTGGCTTTTCGTTATATGAACGGGCCTGGACACTGCGTGGAATCGAAGATCTGCTGATGGATTTCTACCTTCATCCGCAATTCGTCCACGATCTGCTCGATGCCATCTGCGACTATAATATCGCCCAGATCGACAAGGCGCTCACATTCGATATCGATGCCGTCTATTTCGGTGATGACTGGGGACAGCAGCGCGGATTGATTATGGGATATGACATCTGGAAGGAGTTCCTCTATCCCCGGATTCGACGCATGTATCAGCATGTGCGCCAGGCCGGAAAGTATGTGATGATACATAGTTGCGGAGATGTTGAGGAACTTTTCGATGACCTGATTGACTGCGGATTGAACTGTTTCAATCCGTTCCAGCCCGAGGTGATGGATGTGGATGCTGTTCTCGCCAAGTACCGGAAGCGTCTGGCCTTCCACGGAGGACTTTCCATGCAACGTACACTGCCGTTCGGAACCCCTGAGGATGTTCGTCGCGAATCGGAACACCTGCTGCATATCGGAGCAGAAGGCAGCTATATCTTTTCGCCGTCTCACTCCGTGGAAGGTGACACCTCGCTGGAAAACATCTTGACTTTTGTCGAGGTTGCCCGGAACCAACCGGGATTCAAGAGTTGATGGCTGCCGATATCCTCGACTGCGCGATAAAAAAGCCCGCGATTTTCGCGGGCTTTTTATCTGTTTCATCTTTGTCGACTCATGATGAGGCACCGCACCGTCACATGAATCAATCGTAAGTTTCCTACGAATGGTTCGGCCGCTGCATGTGCGGTTCCGTCTGCGTTTTTTCGAAACGCACGACAAATCCACCTCCAGGAGCCATCGACAACTGCAGCCAGTCGGTCCGTTCCACCTCGAAGGACTCAATGGTGTAATCTGCAGCATATCGGTCGGCATTAATGCCGTCGCGATACACCGTTGCCACATAGCTCCCCTCTCCCAGAAAATCAAGATTCAGCACATAGTTCCGTCCGTTCCAGTCACACATCCCGGCAACATACCAAGCATTCTCCCGACAACGGGCCGTCACGATATATTCCCCGATTTTTCCATCCAAAACGAAGGTTTCGTTCCACGTTGTGGGAATCCCCGCCAGAAATTCCATAAATACCGGCTCACGCAATCCCTGCGAAGGGTTTCCCGAGAAGAGTTGGATGGAGCTGTCGTAGACTACGAACATGGCCAGTTGATGGCAACGGGTACCTTGGCTCATCACCATACCGGGAATCATCCGAAAACCGCTCTTCGTGGCATTGTTAAGCAATCCGGGCTCATAATCCATCGGCCCTCCCAGCATGCGGGTAAATGGCAATGTGACATTGTGCTGCGGCGTAGCCCGGTCCGACCAGATGTTGTATTCGGCCCCCAACACGCCTTCACGCCCCACGGCATTCGGATAGGTCCGGTTGAAGCCCTTGCCGGGGAAGGCGCCATGGAACATGACATGAATTCTGTGTTCGGCACAGGATGCGGCAACTCGGTGATAGAAATCCACGGCGAGTTGGTCGTCCCGATGGATAAAATCGGTCATGATACAGTCGATTCCCCACTCTTCGAATCGGGAGAGTGCCGCTTCCAGATTCCGATCAAGTTCCAATGCCAATGTCCACAAGCATAATTTTATACCCCGACTTCGGGCGTATCGACAAATTTCGGCAAGGTCCATCTCCGGTGAAATTTCGTTCAGGTTGGTCACCTTGCTCCAGCCAGCATCCAACATGATGTGGCTGAATCCGAAACGGGCGGCAAAATCAATATAATATTTGTAGGATGCCGTATTAATACCCGCCTTGAAGGGAACATCGAACAGATTAATATCAGGAATCCATTCGTCTGTACCCTTGATTCCGTGCAGCCAGGACACATCTCCAATTCGCGAAGGAGATGCTAGCCGATAAACTAGATCGTTATCCGGAAGCTCCCTATCCTCCTCGGCTAGCACAACTACGCGCCACGGAAAGGTCCGCGTTCCCTTGACTCGGGCGATGTAATCGGCTCGCCGCGTTACCACGATATCGGGGTATTCCCCTTCGGTCTGGCGTTGTTCCAACGGATATCCAGCAAAGATCCCTTCGAGGCAGCCCCCCTCACCACCCCTCAAGAACATACCCGGATAGCTTTCAAGGTCCGATTCCACGATGGCGACCCTTGCGCCTTGCGGGGGAAGAGCTAATATGGGTAAATATCCCACTGCATCCTCACTCAACGAATCAATTCGCACACACCGGTAATTCTCCTCGAAGGCTGTATGGAAGATATCGGCGTCAGGACGTTTCGAGATTTCGGGGAAAAACACCCGACTCATCGCCGGCAGGTTGAATCGGGCCGTCTCGCCGAGGACCAGAACCGAATCCCGAAACCGGGTCTCAATTCGGTAGGCAACTCCGTCATCATAGGCTCTGAATCGAACCGTATAACCGTTGCTGCAACGCAGGGCCATTTCGTTGCAGTGATTTTCAACGATGCTGCGTTTTTCCGGAATCGGAACCGAGATTTGTTCGTCGATGCTCGTTCGGGTGATCGAACGGATATCACCGAGCTCTTTCCGCAGTTTTCCCTCCTGGCAAATCATGCCGATTTCGGAGGCGGAGAGCTGGGTAAGTCCGTCGTACAGAACGTTGTACCTTATGTTGCCGTTATGCCATACGGAGACGTGAATCCTCCCGTTTGGAGAGATCAGGCGCACCGTATCGGTCGCCGGGAAGGCCGAAAGGGTGAGCAAACACCCCAATCCTGTGAGTAGTAGTCTTCTCATGTCGGTGATTTTACTGTTCCGAACAAAGATAGGAACTTTATTTGATAAGAAAATATCTTCTCCAATCCTTCTGGTGGAATTGTATTACCGGGTCTGTATCTGTGGTGATAATTTTAATTATAAGATAGTCAGATATTTAATTGCTTATATTGTTTTTGGTTGATATGCAGTCTCATATCTGTAAAGCAATAATAATACATTCTTATTGCAACGAATTCCTATTTTTTGATAGCCTGAATACCCCTACTTTTGTATAGCCTCTTGAAGAGCCCTTTCCGAAGCAGAAAACCAACCATGAGAAGAACAGCTACAATCACCGTCGTGGGCATTTTGCTGACCCTGGCAGCCTGGGGAGCAACTCCGCCGACCTTTCTGGATATCAACAGGCAACTGCTCTACGGCGTATCCTACTATTATGAATACATGCCGTCCGACCGCCTTGTCGAAGATGCCAGAATGATGAAGCAGATTGGCCTCAACGTAGTCCGCATGGGCGAAAGCACGTGGGGCTATTTTGAACCGCAGGACGGCGAATTCAACACGGATTACCTCCTTCGCTGTCTGGACACATTCCAAAAGGTCGGGATTCACGTCATCATCGGTACGCCGACCTATTCGATACCGACGTGGTTGGCGAAAAAGCACCCCGAGATTTTCGGCGAGAACTTTCACGGCAAATTCCGCTATGGCACTCGTCAAAACATGGATATTACCCATCCGACCTATCTGTATTATGCCGAGCGCGTCATACGCAAGATGGTCGAGGTCACGGTCAACCATCCGGCCGTCATCGGTTATCAACTGGACAACGAAACCAAACAGTATGACAATTGGGGAGATCACGTCCAGACCCTGTTCCTGCAACACCTGAAAAAGCGGTTCGGCAATCCCGAGGCGATGAATGCCGCATTTGGACTGCATCAATGGAGCAACTCCGTTCACGCATGGGAAGACATGCCCTCGACAATTGCCGCCGTCAATCAGAGTCTGCTCTGCGAATTCGAAAAGTTCCAACGCTTGCTGGCAACCAACTTCCTGGCATGGCAGGCCGGCATTGTCCGCTCGTTGAAACGGCCCGATCAGTTTATCATCCAGAATTTTGATGCGGATTGGAAAGATTTGAGCTACGGCATCAATTCGAAAGTCGACCATTTCGAGGCATCGGTTCCACTCGATATCTGCGGCATCGATATTTATCACCACGTGCAGAACCGGTTCGATGGCCTGATGATTGCCATGTTGGGAGACCTCTCACGCAGCAACAAGGGAGACAACTATTTCGTCATGGAGGCAAGTGGTCAGAACATGTTCTATGAACTGGCCTATCCGAAGCAATTGCGGTTGCAGGCATTCAGCCACATAGCCTCCGGAGCCAACATGGTCGCCTATTGGCCATGGCACTCAATCCACAACGGCGTCGAAATGTATTGCAGGGGACTCCTGGCTCACGATCTGGAACCTAATGCAACAACGGACGAGGCCACGCAAATCGCCTCCGAAATGCGTCGGCTTTCTCCCGCACTCTACAATCTGAAAAAGGAGAACCAGGTGGCCATCTATTTCAGCAATGAGGCTCTGACAGCCATGAACTACTATGGCATAACGCCCGAAACGGATTACAACACGCTGCTGTTGAAATTTTACGAACAGCTCTACAAACTCAACATCGAGTGCGACTTTGCCGACCATACCAAACAGGATCTCGGGCGGTACAGACTGCTTGTCGTTCCGGCACTGTATTCGGCTTCTGAGGAGGAAACGGAGCGCTTGAATGAGTTCGTCGCGAACGGCGGGCACGTCATCTACACGTTCCGCAGTGGATTCACCGATGAAAACGTGAAGGTGCATGCGAGCCGTCAGCCGGCTCCATTCCGGGAACTGGTCGGGGCTTCGTACCAGCAGTTCTCCTCTATCGACATGATACCGCTGAAGAGTACGAAACTGCAGCTTCCGGCGTCCGAGCTCGCCTTCAACAGTTGGATGGAGTTGATGATTCCCGAAGGGGCCGAGGTCTGGGCGACCTATGACAGCCCCTATTGGGAAGCATATGCGGCCATCACTCACAACCGGGTTGGACGTGGGTCGGTGACCTATATTGCCGGTAATCCGACTTCGTCTCTGGCACGTGAGGTCCTGTTGCAGGTGTGTGCCGAGGCCGGAATCTCCCGACCGCCTGTCGATGCGGAATTTCCCGTCATTGTCCGCAGCGGAACCAATGAACGTGGGCGCAAGGTCCATTTCCTCTTCAACTATTCGGGAGAGCCGGTATCGTGTATCTACCGCTTTCCCGCGGGGAAAGATTTGCTGACCGGAAAGACCATCGCCATGGGCGATGAAGTGAAAATCCCGGCCTGGGACATGTATATCGTGGAAGAATAACCGACACAACAGATGAAACGTTTTTTGTTATTATGCCTGCTGGTCATGCCATTGTCATGGACCCGGGCCGAGGGTATCGACCTTTCGGGCGATTGGAGTTTTCGCATCGACTCACTCGATGTCGGCGTGAAAAGAGGTTGGTATCGGATGGATTTCGACGAGACGGTGAAGCTACCCGGGTCGATGACTACCAATGGCAAGGGCAACGACATCACGGTCGACACGAAGTGGACAAGCTGGGTTGCCGACTCCTCGTGGTACCGCAAGCCGCTCTATGAGAAGTGGCGCCGGCCCGGAAACACGAAAGTTATCTTCTGGCTGCAGCCCGAGAAGGAGTATGTCGGGCCGGCGTGGTACAGCCGTGAGTTCGAGGTGCCGGCATCAATGTCTGGGCAGGAGATGCAACTGACACTTGAGCGGGTCCATTGGGAGAGTCTTGTGTGGATTGACGGGAAGAGCTACGGCATGCGGAATTCATTGTCGACACCGCACTATTACGATCTCGGGGAGTTGTCACCGGGCAAACATCGCATCACCATCCGTGTGGATAATTCCTACAAAATCAATGTCGGCATCAATGCCCACAGCCTGGCCGACCATACGCAGACCAATTGGAATGGCATTGCCGGAGAGATCTCACTCACTCCCCGGAATAAGCTCCGTATCGGTCGGATTGCCGTTTACCCCGACAACGATCACAAGGAGGCGACGGTTGTGGTACGAATCGAGAACGGGACGAAACATACTCTCACCGCACGTCTCGGCCTGACCGCCGAGTCGAAATTCACACCGTGGCAGCATTTTCCAGGGATGGTCGAACGCACCGTTACGGTTGCGCCCGGAGTCGATACAGTGAACGTGACCTATCCGATGGGGGAGGAGTTTTTTGAATGGGATGAACATACTCCCTATCTGTATGCGATAACCGCCCGCATCCATTCCGAGGAGGGTGTCGACGTACACTCCACGACGTTCGGTATGAGAAAGGTTTCGCGCGTTGGACGACGCTTCACGATCAACGGGCGTGAAACTTTCCTCAGAGGAACGCTCGACTGTGCGACCTATCCGCGGACAGGCTATCCTCCGACCGACATCGCCGAATGGCGTCGCGTTTTTACCGTCATCAAGAATCACGGACTCAACCACGTGCGTTACCATTCATGGTGTCCTCCGGAGACCGCATTCGAAGCTGCCGATCAGTTGGGAGTCTATCTGCAGGTCGAGGGTGCCAGTTGGAGTGACGGCGTCGGACAGGATTCTATTTTCAACCGGTTTCTCTACGATGAGACCGAGCGAATCATGGACGAATACGGCAATCACCCTTCCTTTCTGCTCTATACTTACGGAAATGAGCCATCAGGAGAAGGCATGCAGGAGTTCCTCAACGATTTCGTGGGGTATTGGAAGCAACGCGATCCCCGTCACAAATATACGTCGGGTGCCGGTTGGCCGGATAATCAGAACAACGATTATCACAACGACGGATATCCGCGCATCTATTGGTGGTTTGCGGGACTGGAAAGTTATATAAATAAGCATGCGCCTTCGACCGACTATGATTGGTATGAAATTATCAACCAACGTCAGGTCCCGCACGTTGCTCACGAAATCGGTAACTGGTGTGTCTATCCCAATTTCCGGGAGATTGACAAATACGATGGGTGCGCCGTCCGTGCTCGGAATTTTGAGGTTTTCCGCGAAATGCTGGCCGACAACGGGTTGGCCCATTGGGGCGAGAAGTTTCTACAGGCCTCTGGGAAATTACAGGCCATCTGCTGGAAGGCCGAATTGGAAGCTGAACTGAGGACACCTGATTTTGCGGGATTCCAAATGTTGAGTCTGTCAGACTTTCCCGGACAAGGTTCGGCTTTGGTCGGAATCCTGGATGCATTCTGGGAGCAGAAGGGGTATATTTCTCCGGCTGAATTCAGTCGTTTTGCCGGGAAAACCGTACCTCTGGCACGCATGAAACGTTTGATTTTCCCGAATAGTGCCGACTTTGAAGCATCCGTCGAGATCGCGCATTTTGACCGGGAACCCTTGAAATCTGTTGTTCCGTCCTGGACATTGTCCCGCAGCAACGGTGAAATCGTGGCCTTTGGAAACCTCCCCCAACGGGATATTCCCATTGGCAACTGTATCCGTTTGGGCGACGTACGATACCCGTTGAACGGTTTTACTGAACCCGAACAACTGAAATTTGCGGTTCATGTCGGGAAGCACACCAACGAGTGGGACATCTGGGTATATCCTGATGTGACATATCCGGTGTCTCGCGAAGTCTTGGTGACGGATACGCTGGACTCCCGGGCGGTAAATCGCCTGATGGAAGGTGGCAAGGTGTTGTTCACACCACGTAAGGGCCGCATACGTCCCGAAGCCGGCGGCGAGGTGACTCTGGGCATGTCCACCATCTTTTGGAATACGGGCTGGACGCTTCATCTTCAACCTCCCTATGCACTGGGTATTCTGACCGACCCCGAGCACCCTGCACTGCGGCTATTTCCGACGGAATTCCACCAGAATTTCCAATGGTGGGATGCCATGTTGCACGGTAACGCGATCAAGATGGATTGTGTCGACTCCCGGTTGGAACCGATCGTACGGGTTATCGACGACTGGTTCCAGAACTGGTCGTTGGGATTGATCTTCGAGGCCCGGGTCGGTTCGGGAGATCTACTGGTCTGCGGGGTCGACCTGTTGAGCGACAGCGAGAATCGCCTCGAGGCACGGCAGCTCCGTCATTCGCTGGTCACCTATATGGAATCGGAGGAGTTTCATCCGCAGGTCACGGTGGATATCAACAAAGTCCAGTCCATCGTCCGATGAACGAAATACATGATAATCAAAAAGCATTATGAATCTGAATCAATTGCACGATGCTATCCTGAATGGCAAACTTGAAGAGGGACTTGCATCGACGACGGCCGCTCTCGAAGAGGGGGTCGACCCCCAGGTCATCATTAACGACTATATGGTCAAGGCCATGGAGGAGATTGGCGCACGCTTTGAGGCGGGCACGGCATTTGTTCCCAACCTGCTGATGAGTGCCCGGGCCATGAAGGGAGTTCTCAACCTGCTGAAGCCGCGGCTTGCTTCGCAACCGGTCGCCACCTCCGGGACGGTCGTAATCGGGACGGTCAAGGGTGATTTGCACGACATCGGGAAGAATCTTGTTGCCTCGATGCTCGAAGGGTGCGGCTTTGAGGTCATCAATCTGGGTGTGGACGTGTCCAGCGAGCAGTTTGTCGCTGCGGCCCGGAAATATCATGCCGATATTGTCTGCATGTCGGCACTGCTGACCACGACGATGAACTACATGCGCGAAGTTACGGCAGCCCTTCATGCCTCGGACCTCGTCCCACAGCCCCGTATCATGGTTGGCGGAGCCCCGTTGACCGAATCTTTCGCGCAGGAAATCGGAGCCGACGGATACAGTTCCAATGCTAACGGAGCCGTGATCCTGGCCCGGCGTCTGGTCAATGCCTGAATATGGAGACGTTCGAGATTCCGTTCAACGAGCTGGTTCTCGACCGTGAAGAGATACTTCGCGGTACGGGAATCAGTCGGATGCCCGAACCCGAAGAGGTCGAGAATCAACTTGACAGGTTGATACACACGGCGGCCGGACTCTGCCACCCGCGGTGTGCATACGGACTTTTCCCGGTAGAATCCGCTGCTAAAGGGTATGTTGCCGCAAACGGCAGGCGTTTTGCCGCCGGCCCCATTATCGCACGTTACCTGAAAGATGCGGACTGCCTGATTTTTTTCATTGCCACAGCAGGCCGGGAATTCGACCACTGGGTTCAGAGGATCAAACGGGATGGGGATATCCTGGACGAATTCCTGGCCGATGCCATAGGTTCGGAAATCGCCGAGGCCACAACCCGGGCACTGTCCCAACGACTCGAGCAGAAGCTGGCCGGAAGGGGATGGGCAATCAGCAATTCGTACAGCCCCGGTTACTGTGGATGGCCGGTTACGGACCAGGAGCTCCTTTTCGGATTGTTCCCGCCGGGAACGTGCGGTGTCGAACTGAACGCATCGAACCTCATGCTCCCGGTCAAATCCGTGAGCGGAGTCATCGCTGCTGGCCCCCGTGTCCGGAAAATGCCCTACGGGTGTGCTATCTGCGGAAAGAAGGACTGTTATAAAAACAGAATGAAACCGGTATGAATACGTATCAATGGATTCGCAACCTGCTGGGTCAGGCGAAACGGGTCGCCATCCCTATCATGACCCATCCCGGTATCGAGCTGATTGGTAAACAGATCACGGATGCCGTAATGGACGGGGGAATTCATTTTCGGGCAATCGAGGCTTTGGCCCGGCGCTTCCCGATGGCGGCCTCGACTACAATCATGGATCTTACGGTTGAAGCCGAAGCATTCGGAGCGGGCCTGCATCTGGAGGAGAACAATATCCCGAGCATTGCCGGAAGGCTGGTAACTGATTATGCGGGTGTCCGGGAATTATCCGTTCCGACGCTCGACGCAAAACGCATCCCTCAATACCTCAAAGCGGATGAACTCGCTGCCCGACATCTCGACATACCGGTGTTTGCCGGATGCATCGGTCCCTTTTCTCTGGCCGGTCGTCTTTATGGCATGACGGAGATTATGATCTCCATCTACATCGAGCCGGAGACCGTCGCGCTGCTGTTGGAGAAGTGCACGGAATTCCTGTTGCGGTACTGCCAGGCCATCAAACAGACGGGCGTGGCGGGTGTCCTTATGGCCGAACCGGCCGCAGGGCTGCTGTCAAACGATGACTGCCGGGCTTTTTCGTCCGTCCATGTCCGACGGATTGTGGAGGCCGTTCAGGACGAATCGTTCACCGTTATCCTGCATAACTGCGGCAATACGGGACACTGCACTCCGGCCATGCTTGCTACCGGTGCCGGAGGCTATCACTTCGGGAACAGGGCCGACATGGTGGAGGCCCTTCGGATGTGTCCGGACGAAGTTCCCGTCATGGGAAATATCGACCCGGTAGCTGTTCTCAAGCAGGCGGTCCCCGAACAGGTATATGCCGAAACCTTTGCCCTGTTGGAGCGAACCGCTGATTTCCCCAATTTCATCCTTTCGACGGGATGTGACGTATCCCCGCATACGCCTATTGAAAACATCGAAGCATTTTATCGGGCGCTCGAGCAGTACAATGAACGTTTTTCATCATAGAGGGGGATCATTTATAACCCAACCAAAAGCAGACAAATCCATTCTGGTAGAAGGCCGTCACTTGTGCTCTCGGCGACGGGAGCAGGCCCCACTCCCGATTGTGTGGCAGAACGGACTGTCCTGTCTGCAAAATCGAGCAATTATATGAAACGTTACAACATGCTCTACATCCTGCTCATCAGTCTCGTGTCGGCCATGGGCGGTCTGTTGTTCGGGTACGACTGGGTCGTAATTGGCGGAGCCAAAATCTTTTATGAACCCTTTTTTGGGCTCGAAGACCTGCCGGTCATGCGCGGTTGGGTCATGAGTTGTGCCTTGGTCGGCTGTCTGGCCGGAGCCCTGCTTGCCGGTATGTGGAGCGACCGCTACGGCCGTAAAAAAATGTTGCTCCTGGCTTCTGTGCTCTTCACTATTTCTGCCATCGGTGTCGGCATGGCCAACGGGATTACCGGATTCATCATCTACCGGATCATCGGAGGCTTCGGAATCGGCATCGCCTCCAACATTTCGCCCATCTACATCGCAGAAGTGGCTCCGGCCCCGATTCGTGGACGCTTTGTGTCGCTCAACCAACTGACCATCGTGCTGGGCATCCTCGCAGCACAGCTCGCCAACTGGGCTATCGCCCGTGATTTCACCGTCGGAGGAGAGATGCTCAATCCCCAGAGCCTCAAATGGGCCTGGCGCTGGATGTTTTGGGTGGGAGCCCTCCCAGCCCTGCTATTCTTTGTGCTCTCGTTCGTCATCCCCGAAAGTCCCCGCTGGCTTGCCCTCAACGGAAAGACAGAAACCGCACACCAGATCTTCCGCCGCATCGGCGGCGAGGAGTATGCCGTCCCTGCGCTGCAGGAGATTGTCCGGCTTGAGAGCGAAAGGGAAGATCGGATCTCGCTGAGGCAGATTTTCCACCCTTCGGTTCGGCGCGTGCTGGGGCTTGGCGTGGTGTTGGCCGTCTTCCAGCAGTGGTGTGGCATCAACGTCATCTTCAACTATGCTCACGAGATCTTCTCGGCGGCCGGTTACGCTGTCTCCGACGTGCTGATGAATATCGTTGTGACGGGTGTCACCAACGTCGTCTTCACCTTCGTGGCCATCTACACGGTAGACCGATGGGGCCGTCGTGCCCTGATGATCACGGGATCCGCTGCACTGACTGTCATTTACGCTATCCTTGGTACGGCTTACAACTTCGAGGTAAGCGGCTGGACTATGCTGCTGCTCGTCGTACTGGCCATTGCGGCCTACTCCATGTCGCTGGCCCCGATCGTTTGGGTCGTGCTGTCGGAGATTTTCCCGGCGCGGCTGCGTGGGGCGATGATGGCCTTTTCGACCTTCTGTCTGTGGACTGCCAGTTTCCTGCTGACCTATACCTTTCCGTTGCTCAACGAATGGCTGAAGGCGTCCGGCACTTTTTGGCTCTATGGCGGCATCTGTCTGGTCGGATGCCTGTTCATCCAGGCACGACTCCCGGAAACCAAGGGTAAATCTCTCGAGGAGATCGAAAAGGAAATCGTACAATAGGCAGATGTATCGGCCGAAATCTCCGGCCGAACCGTGGGGAGAACTTGTGACTGTAGAATTAGACAGACAACTCCATACTGAACATGAATAGATTGAGGATGATGGCTGCCGTTGCACTTGCGGCAGGAGTGATGACGTGGCAGGAGGTATCGGCCACGGAACAGGTGCTTGAGTCGCCCGACGGGAATTTGCGCATGACCTTCTCGCTGACAACGGATGGTACGCCGCAATATGCCCTGAACTACAAGGGCAGGGCGGTGGTGCTGCCCAGCCCGCTGGGCTTCGAACTGCGCGGTGTCATCAAGGCCACGAAACTCGAATTCGGCTCCGGGACGATCTCCAAGGTGGACGAACGCCCGACGGAATCGCTCCATGACGGTTTTACGGTCGAAAGCGTTGAACGCGACGCGTGCGATACGACCTGGAGTCCGGTCTGGGGCGAGGAGTCGGAGATTAGATGCCATTACAATGAATTGACCGTCAATTTGTTCCGCAAGGAATCGGGCAAACGGATGGCGATCCGCTTCCGGCTCTTCGACGACGGACTGGGTTTCCGCTATGAATTTCCCGAGCAGAAGGCTCTTACCTACTTTGTCATCCGGGAGGAACGTACGGGTTTTGCCATGACGGGCGACCATACGGCATGGTGGATTCCGGGAGACTATGACACGCAGGAGTATGAATACGTCGAATCGCGGTTGAGCGAGATCCCCGCAAGGATGCAGGAGGCGATCTGCGGCAACTCCTCGCAGACACCCTTTTCGATGACCGGCGTGCAGACGTCGCTGCAGATGAAGTCCGACGACGGTCTCTACATCAACATCCACGAAGCGGCCCTGGTGGACTACGCCTGCATGCATCTGGACTATGATCCCGCCACACGGACCTTCATGTCCCATCTCACCCCCGATGCACAGGGCTGGAAGGGATACATGCAGACGCCATGCCATACGCCGTGGCGTACGATTCAGGTCTCGGACCGGGCCACCGACCTGCTGGCCTCACGGCTGGTGCTCAATCTGAACGAGCCGTGCGCCTACGATGACGTGTCGTGGATCAAACCGGTGAAATACATCGGCGTATGGTGGGAGATGATCACCGGAAAGGGGAGCTGGGCCTATACGAACGACCATACTTCGGTCAAACTCGGCACGACGGATTACCGCGCAAGCACGCCCAACGGCAAACATTCGGCCAATAACGACAAGGTGCGCCGCTATATTGACTTTGCGGCGGAGAACGGATTCGACCAGGTGTTGGTTGAGGGATGGAACGTCGGCTGGGAGGACTGGGCGAACTGCAGCAAGGACTACGTTTTCGATTTCGTGACGCCGTATCCGGATTTCGATATCGCGGCGTTGAACGACTACGCCCACAGCAAGGGCGTGAAGCTGATGATGCACCACGAAACGTCGTCGTCGGTGCGCAACTACGAACGCCACATGGAGCAGGCTTACGATCTGATGGATCGTTACGGTTACAATGCGGTCAAGAGCGGTTACGTGGGTGACATCCTTCCGCGCGGCGAACACCACTACGGGCAGTGGATGGTGAACCACTACCTCTACGCCGTCACGCAGGCGGCTCGCCACCACATCATGGTCAATGCCCACGAGGCGGTGCGTCCCACGGGTCTGTGCCGGACCTATCCCAACCTGATCGGCAACGAATCGGCCCGCGGTACGGAGTACCAGGCCTTCGGCGGCACGAAACCCCACCACGTGACCATCCTTCCGTTCACCCGTCTGAACGGGGGCCCGATGGACTATACGCCGGGAATCTTCGTCATGGACCTCTCGACCTTCGTCCCGGAGAACCGCTCGAAGGTCAATGCGACCCTGGCCAACCAGTTGGCGCTCTATGTGACGATGTATTCACCGCTGCAGATGGCTGCCGACCTGCCCGAACATTACGCCCTGTTCCCCGATGCCTTCCAGTTTATCAAGGAGGTGGCCGTCGATTGGCGTCGGAGCGAATACCTGCTGGCTGAACCGGGTGACTATATTGTTGTGGCACGTCAGGCCAAGGAGTCGGGACAGTGGTTCGCCGGCGGTGTCACGGATGAAAACAGTCGGACACTCGACATCCCGCTGTACTTTCTCGAAAAGGGCAAACATTACGAGGCGGTAATCTATGCCGATGCTCCGGACGCCAATTACAGAACCAATCCTCAGGCATACAGGATCACCCGTCGTAAGGTTCGCTCTTCCGACGCTCTGAAGATGTCCCTGGCGGCTGGAGGTGGTTTTGCCATCTCGTTTCATCCGCTGCCCTGACACGGTATTTGTTCTACTGCTTTCGTACATGGAACATTCTGCCATACGGCTCATAGATCAAGAGTTGCTGGGTCAGTGAGAGCGAAAAAGAATATCAAGGCAGCTTTCGACCGTTACCGCGCCTACGCCCGTCAGTCGAATCCGGCTCCCATTCTGCTCTTCAACGAGGCGGATGCCGTGCTGGGAATCCGTCAGGAGGGGGCCAGCCAAGCCGTGGAGAAGATGGAAAACTCGATCCAGAATATCATCCTGCAGGAGATGGAACAATTGGAGGGCATTCTGATTGCCACGACTAATCTTACACAGAATCTGGACAAGGCGTTTGAGCGGCGGTTCCTCTACAAGATTGAGTTCGAGAAACCCTCCGCAGAGGCGAAGAGCCGAATCTGGCGGTCGATGATTCCGACGCTCGACGAGCAGACAGCCGTCACACTGGCCAAGCGGTACGATTTCAGCGGCGGGCAGATTGAAAACATCGCCCGCAAACGGACGGTCGATATGATCCTGCTGGGCGGGGAGCCCTCGATCGAGCAACTCGACGAATACTGCCGCTCGGAGATGCTCGGACAGCCGGAGCGGTCGCGGCGCAAAATCGGATTTTGAGTTTGTATTTGGACTGAAGATTTCTTATCTTTGTCGAAAGCATTGGGATGCAAACGAGTGCATGATGACCGCATCGCGGGAGTGACCTTTGAGGAAAATGCTTCACGTAATGCGCTGATTGTGAATGAGGAATATGCTTGGGTCGGAAATCCGTTTTCCGCTCCAGAGAGGCAAGAGTGGCAAAAGAAAGGAGAATCGCAAGATTCTCCTTTTTGTTTTTCGGGGGGGGGACGGGATTCGACGCCCGCGACCTCAAGGCGCCCCTTTCAGGGGCCGGGGGGGGGTGTCAACAACGAATCGCGGCCGTCACTCGCGCTATGTGCGAGTCCCGTTTTCCGCTTCAGAAAAAAGGGAAGAATCTTGCGACTCTTCCCTTTTTGTTTTGTCTGTATGGTACAGGGGCTTGTGCCGTTTCCGGGTTTCGGATGCCGATTCAGGCAAGGTGTAGCCGATTGTATTGCCGACCGGCCGGCGACTTATCGTAAAAATGGCTCCGTTTTGTGATTTCTCGCGGCAATGTGCTAACTTGCCTTACGGAAACCGCATGTCGGTATCCGAATTCTAACCCAACATATTGCAGGATATGAAGATCGTACACTGGTTGTGCGCCTTGTGCCTGGTGGCTGCGGCGGTCCCGTCGGCGGCGCAGGTGCGTATCGTAAGGCATGGAAAGGCCGTGGCGCGGATTGTCGCCGATCCGGCCGATTCGGTGGACATGCGGGCGGCGGCGCTGTTGCAGGAGCTCGTCGGACGCATCAGCGGGGCGCGGCTGCCCGTCGTGGCGCCGGGAAAGCCCCGTCGCGGCGACATTGTCCTCGGCGCCGGGGATGCCCGTGGATTGACCGAGGACGGCTTCCGGCTGAAGACCCGCGACGGGCGGCTGATGATCTCCGACGGAGGCGGCAAGGGGACCATTTACGGCGTGGTGACCCTGCTGGAGCAGTACCTCGGCGTCGCCTGCTACGGAAACAACGCCTGGCGGCTGACCCGGAGCCGCGACGTGACGATCCCCGCACTGGATCACGCCGAGAATCCGGCATTCCGCTACCGGCAGAGCCAGTGCTATGCGATGGCCGAACCCTTCTACCGCGACTGGTTCTGCTTCGAGGAGCCGCAGGAGACCTTCGCCGGCGGCTACTGGGTCCACACCTTCGACCGCATCCTGCCGTCGGAGGTCTACGGTCGGAGCCACCCCGAATACTACGCCTTCATCAACGGCGAGCGGCGTCCGGGCAAGGCGAGCCAGTGGTGTCTGACCAATCCCGAGCTCTTCGAGGTGGTCTGCACGAAGATCGACTCGATCTTCCGGGCCAACCCCGGGATGCACACGATCTCGGTGAGCCAGAACGACGGCAACTTCACCAACTGCACCTGCCCCGCGTGTCGGGCGCTCGACGAGCGCGAGGGCGGGCCGTCTGGCAGCCTCATCCACTTCCTGAACCGGCTGGCCGACCGCTTCCCCGACAAGGAGTTTTCGACGCTGGCCTACCTCTACACGATGCACCCGCCCAAACATGTCAAGCCGCGGCCCAACGTCAACATCATGCTTTGCGACATTGACTGCAAGCGCGAGGTGCCCCTGACGGACAACGCCTCGGGCCGCGACTTTGTGCGGGCGCTGGAGGGATGGTCGGCCATCAGCGACAACCTCTTCGTCTGGGACTACGGCATCAATTTCGACAATATGCTCTCGCCCTTCCCCAACTTCCCGATCCTGCAGAAGAACATCCAACTCTTCCGCCGCAACCACGTGACGATGCACTTCTCGCAGATCGGCGGCGAGCGGGGCAGCTGCTTCCCCGAGATGCGGGCCTACATGGTGAGCAAGCTGATGTGGAATCCCGATCTGGACAGCGACTCGCTCATGCGCTCCTTCATGCGCGGCTATTACGGTGCGGCGGCGCCCCATATCTACCAGTACGAGAAGCTGCTCGAAGGGGGCCTGCTGGCCAGCGGCAAGGAGCTCTGGATCTACGATTCGCCGGTGACCCACAAGGAGGGCATGCTCAATGGCAACTGCCGCCGGCGCTACAACGAACTCTTTGACCTGGCCGAGGCGGCCGTGGCCGACGATTCGGAGCTGCTCGACCGCGTGCGCCTCTCGCGCCTGCCGCTCCAGTACTCCGAGCTGGAGATCGACCGCGCCGAAGGGGTGCCGGACCCCGCCGCCACGGCGGCCCGGCTTGCGCTTTTCGAGGAGCGCTGCCGTCATTTCGCTGTTCCGATCATCAACGAGCGGCGCAATACGCCCGAGGAGTACTGCCGGCTCTACCGTGAGCGCTACATGCCTGACGAGACGCGGCGGCCCGATCTGGCGCACGGTGCCCGGGTGGTGTGGATCGAGGCTCCGTCGCCCAGATACGTGCAGCTGGGTGAGACGGCGCTGACGGACGGACTCTTCGGCGGCACGACCTATGTCGAGAGCTGGGTCGGCTGGGAGGGCCGCGACGGCAGCTTCCTCATCGACCTCGGGGAGGAGAAGGAGGTGTCGGAGGTCGAGTGCGATTTCCTGCACCAGCTCGGGGCATGGATTCTGCTGCCCGAGCGGGTCTCCTGCTCGTTCTCGTGCGACAACGCCGCCTACGAGCCCTTCGGCGAGCAGGCCTTTGCCGAGGACCGCTCCCCGCAGGTCAAGTTCGTGCAGGCAACCTTCCGGCGCGACAAACCCGTCCGGGCGCGGTACGTGCGCATCGACATCGTCGGAACGAAGAACTGCCCGTCGTGGCACTACGGCGTCGGACACCCCTCGTGGTTCTTCCTCGACGAGGTGAGCGTGCGGTGACGTGATGATACGGTGACGCGGGGGGGGGTGACGCGGCGCCCGGCTGCCGGTTGGCTGAAAAGGGGTCGATTCTGCGGAATCGGCCCCTTTTGCCCGGTCTGGATGTCCTGTCAGACGTTCCTCCGGTCGCGGACTGTCGTTTTTTTTGAGCTACTAACGTGTTGGAACAGAGGATGGTATACTTACGTGTCGTTTTTTCGGACGGTGAAAAAGGACGGAAATCCATTCTGAATGATTATCTTTCATGGATCATTCGGCTGCGGCGGTGCCGGCCCGGGACGAAAAGGGGCGCTCACGGCCGCTTCGTGGCGTGGGCCCCGGTGATCAGGCCGCCTCGCCGCGCACTCCGAATGACGTTTGCCTTGTGAAGAATCAGAATGAAACCATGAGACCCATTCAAACCATTGCGTGCGCGCTGTCGTTGTTCCTGTGCGGATGTTCGGCCGGAAGTGCCTTCCGGGAGGTGGAGATCGGAGAGCCCTACGGCCGCAAGGTCGACTCCGTGCTGTCGCTCATGACGCTGGAGGAGAAGATCGGCCAGCTCAATCAGTATACGGGCAACGGCCAGGCGACGGGCCCCGTCATCGACGACACGACCAAGATCGTCCAAATCGAAAAGGGGCTGGTGGGCTCCATGCTCAACATCCGGGGGGCGGAGCGGACCCGCAGGCTTCAGGAGCACGCCATGAAGTCGCGGCTGCGCATTCCGCTGCTGTTCGGGCTCGACGTCATCCACGGCATGCAGACCGTCTTCCCCGTGCCGCTGGCCGAGGCGTCGAGCTTCGATCTCGATCTCATGCGGCGCACGGCTGCCGGTGCGGCGCGCGAAGCGGCGGCCCAGGGGGTGCACTGGACCTTCGCCCCGATGGTGGACATCAGCCGCGACGCCCGGTGGGGGCGGGTCGTGGAGGGGGCCGGCGAGGACCCCTGGTATGGATCGCTCGTCGCCCGGGCCCGGGTCGAGGGGTTTCAGGGCCGCTCGCTGGCGGATGTCACGACGGTGATGGCCTGTGCCAAGCATTTCGCCGCCTACGGAGCCTGCATCGCGGGCAAGGATTACAACACGACGGACCTCTCGCTCCTGACGCTGCACGACACCTACCTGCCGCCCTTCCGGGCCGCCGTCGAGAGCGGCGTCGGCTCCGTCATGAACGGATTCAACGACCTGAACGGCATCCCGGCCACGGGCAACGCATACCTTCAGCGCACGCTGCTCAAGGGCGAATGGGGATTCGACGGGCTGACCGTCTCGGACTGGGGCTCGATCGGCGAGATGGTGCCGCACGGCTATGCGGCCGATCTGCGGGATGCCGCCCGGGCCGCCATCACGGCCGGCTGCGATGTGGACATGGAGTCGCGGGCCTACGTCTCCCGGCTGCGCGAGCTGGTCGCGGACGGCGAGGTCGCCGAGGCCTGCATCGACGATGCCGTGCGGCGCATCCTGCTGAAAAAGTTTCAGCTCGGCCTTTTCGACGATCCGTTCCGCTACTGCGATCCGGAGCGGGAGGCCCGGACTGTTCTCTGCGATTCGTTGAGGAGCCTTGCACGGGAGGCCGCCGTGCGGTCGATCGTCCTGTTGAAGAACGACGGCGAAACCCTCCCGCTGGACCGTTTCACGGGGACCGTTGCGCTGATCGGGGCCCTGGCCGACTCGCGCATCGACATGCGCGGCATCTGGGCCTCCGACGGGGCGGTGGAGGAGGTGGTGACCGTCCGGGAGGGGCTCGAGGCCCGGTACGGACGAGCGAAGGTCCTCTATGCCGAGGGGTACGATCTGGAGACCAACCGGCTGCATCTGACGCCCGCGCTGGCAGCCGCCCGCCGGGCCGACGTGGTGGTGGTCGCCGTGGGGGAGCGTTATTTCCAGAGCGGCGAGGCCCGGTCGAAGGCCGACATCGCCATCCCGCGGCAGCATGAGGAGCTGGTCCGCGCCCTGAAAGGGTGCGGCAAACGGGTCATCACCCTGCTTATGGGCGGGCGTCCGATGATTTTCGACGGGGCGGCCGCCCATTCCGACGCCGTGCTGCTCACCTGGTGGCTCGGGACGGAGGCCGGGAACGCCATTGCGGACGTGCTCTCCGGGGAGTACAATCCCTCCGGGAAGCTGCCGATGACCTTCCCGGCACACGTCGGACAGATTCCCATTTACTACAACTACAAAAGCACCGGCCGCCCCGAGAGCAAGGCGGGAGGCTATACCTGCTCCTACCAGGACATCGACTTTGAACCGGCCTATCCGTTCGGCTTCGGATTGAGCTATACGACCTTTGAGATCGGCACGCCGACCCTCGAAAAGCGGGTGTGGCGGCTCGACGAGCCGGTGACGGTCCGCGTCACGGTCAAGAATACCGGTCACCGCACGGGTCGGGAGACCGTCCAGCTCTACATTCGGGATCACGTGGGTTCCGTGACCCGTCCCGTGCGGGAGCTGCGCGGGTTCCGTCAGGTGCTCCTCCGGCCCGGCGAACAGACCGAGGTCGCCTTCACCCTGGGGGCGGCGGAGCTGGGATTCTGGAACGCCGATCTGCGCTACGTCGTCGAACCGGGCGTCTTCAGCGTGATGTGCGGCCCCGATTCAAAAAACGTGAAGACAGCGGAGTTCGAGTTGCGGTAGTCGGTCCGCGTGCCCGCTTGCGGGATACCCGGGCTGTGAGCGGTCTCCCCGTGATGCCGTTTTGGAGAATCTTTGCACATCTTTGGGGATAATCCGGTAAGCGGCGAATAGTGGAAAATCGCGATTTTTGCCCGAAAAAGATGACAATTATGGAGCAACAGAACAACGGAACTCCGACGCCGCCCCGAAGCAATCCCTATGCAGGCCTGTTGTGGGTCGTGCTGATCGTCCTGTTCCTCAACGGGTTGATCTTCCCGAACTTTTCGGGCCGCCGGATCATCGAGACCGACTACGGAACCTTTATCGGCAAGGTGGACAGCGGGTTGGTCGAACGGGTCATGATCGAGGACGGCCTGATCTATTTCAGCGCCAAGGGCGAGGACGACAAGACGCAGACCTTTCAGACCGGTGAGATCGGCGATCCCGAGCTGGTCGACCGTCTGCTGAAGGCCGAGAGCCCCAATTCCGACGGACGGATCGCCTTCAACCGGAGCGTGCCCCGCCAGAACTCCCCCGTGCTCAATTTCGTGCTGATGTGGGTGCTGCCCGGTCTGGCCTTCTACCTTATCTGGCGGCAGATCGGCCGGAGCATGCAGGCACGCATGCAGGGCGGCGGTAACTTCCTCTCGTTCGGCAGCAGCGGCGCCCGGATCTATGCCGAGTCGGACGTGAAGACCACGTTTGCCGACGTGGCCGGGCAGGATGAGGCGAAGGAGACGCTGACCGAGATTGTCGATTTCCTGCACGATCCCTCCCGCTATGCCGAGATCGGAGCCACGCTGCCGAAGGGCGCCCTGCTGGTGGGCCCCCCGGGAACCGGCAAGACGCTCATCGCACGGGCCGTGGCCGGAGAGGCGAAGGTGCCGTTTTTCGCCATTTCGGGATCGGAGTTCGTGCAGATGTTCGTCGGCATGGGCGCGGCCAAGGTGCGCGACCTCTTCAAGCAGGCGAGCGAAAAGGCTCCCTGCATCATCTTCATCGACGAGATCGATGCCGTCGGCAAGCGGCGCGACGGCGCCTACGGCGGCAACGACGAACGCGAGCAGACGCTCAACCAGCTCCTGACCGAGATGGACGGCTTCGACGGCCGCAAGGGTGTGGTGATCCTGGCTGCGACGAACCGTCCCGAGAGCCTCGACAAGGCGTTGCTGCGCCCGGGGCGCTTCGACCGTCGGATTCAGATGGAGCTGCCCGACCTCGAAGGACGCAAGGCGATTCTCGGCGTGCATCTCAAACACGTGCGGCACGAGGAGGTTGACCTGGGGATCGTGGCGCGCGCCACGGCCGGGTCGTCGGGTGCCGAACTGGCGAACATTGTCAACGAAGCGGCTCTGCGGGCCGTGCGCATGGGGCGCAAGCAGGTTACGACGGCCGATCTGGAGGAGAGCGTGGAGACCGTGATCGCCGGGGCGCAGAAGAAGAACAAGCTCGTCTCCGCCTCCGACAAACAGCTTGTCGCCTGCCACGAGATCGGCCATGCACTGGTTGCCGCGATGCAGAGCCACTCGGCGCCCGTGCACAAGATTACGATCATCCCCCGCACCTCCGGAGCGCTGGGCTATACGATGCAGGTCGAGGACGAGGAGGAGCTGCTGCAGAGCCGCGAGAGCCTTTTCAACCGCATCGTCACCCTGACGGGCGGCCGTTCGGCCGAGGAGCTCGTCTGCGGGACGGTCACGACCGGCGCCTCGAACGACATCGAGCAGGCCACGCGGCTGGCCCGGGCGATGGTTACGCGTTTCGGCATGAGCGAGCGCTACGACATGATGGCGCTCGAGACGGTCAGCAATGCCTATCTCGGCGGGGATGCGTCGACGGTTTGCTCCGGCGCGACGGCTGCGGAGGTCGATGCCGAAGTGCTGCGGCTGATCCGCGAGGCGCATGCAAAGGCCCGGGAGATCATCTCGGCGAATCCCGAGATCATGCGCCGCGCCACCGACTACCTGGTGGAGAAGGAGACGATCACGGGCGACGAGTTCATGAAGATCGTCCGCGAGTGCTCCGGGAAGCAGTGACCCGCACCCTTCACCGGCGGCGTGTTGCGTGCGGCACGCGTCCGGCCGGGACGGTTCCCGCCGTGTCCTGCCGGCCGTCGTTCCGGGTGTGCGTATTGTCCGGCACGGCTCTTCCGTGCGGCATGTTCCGGGGTAAAAAAACGAAATATTGCACATTTTTGTGCCGTGTGCGGCAATACAATGTCTCCGTCGCGGAATTACCTTTGCGGTGAAGTGATTAAAAACGGAAATGCCATGTTACGGAAATCGGATCGGACAGGAAATCTCTTCAGGTATTGGTGGGTTTCGCTTGTCGTCGGAGTATTGGGTATTGCGACCGGAGTCGCATGTGTTGTCGTCCCGGCGGATTCGCTGGCGGTATTGACGGTCTTCTTTATCTCGGTGCTGGTTGTCGGCGGTATTTTCAACATCGCGTGGGCCGTGGCGAACCGCAACTGGAACGATACGTGGGGCTGGAGCCTGGCCCGGGGACTGATCGAGGTGCTGCTTGGCGTGTGGCTGATGCTGCTGCCCCTGCCGCTGGTTACGACGCTGCTGATCTATGTCGTCGGGTTCTGGATGCTGTTTCAGTCCGTGCTCGGTATTTGCGAATCGTGCGCGCTGGCGCCGTTCCGCGGAACGGGATGGGGCTGGCTGCTTGCCTGCAATATCCTGAGCCTGATCTGTTCGTTTGTTTTTCTGGCTGCGCCTCTTTACGGAGGAATCTTTATCCTTGCCTGCGTCGGTACGGCCTTTATCCTTTACGGAATTTTCCGGATTGTGCTGGCTTTTGTCTGGCGTCGGATCAACAGGGAGCTCCGCCGGTCGGGCGGAGACGGATTCGTCGACGCGGAGGTGGTCGAATAACGGCATCCGGTGTGCGGAGGCCGGGGGGCCGGTCCGCACACCGGTTTTTTCATTCTCTTTTCCTTAATCCGGTTGTCGGAGTACCCGTGCGTTCCGGCAGCCGGTTTTTCGTGTCCGGACCGTTTCCGTCGCGGATGGGAACAATAAAAAACCGCGTCAGACAAAAGTCTGACGCGGTTTTCAGTGCCCAGGACAAGGACCAATCCGTGCAAACGGTTGCGAATGGTTGAATTTTAGATTATTTTATAACTATTTGTTTTATAGTGTTTTAAAATTCATACAGATGAATATTTACCTTTCTTGTTTTAGGCGTTTTTTATAAATGCGGACACAGTGCGGACACGGATTTGTTGCTGTATTCAAATATAAATCATATATTTGCGAAGCATCAAATGGTGAGTCTATGGCAAAAGTCACGTATGTACTGGCTCAGGGAGAGAACAGTGCCGGGGAGTCTCAGATCAATTTTCGGGTCTACATTTCGCGGGAACTGCGTTTGCGTGTGCCGTCGGGCATCTGGATCGACCGCAAACGCTGGGGCAAGAAGAACGACATCAACATTCCGAATATACCGGGCGAGGAGCGGAACGCTCTGCTGTCCAAGCGGGCGAAACTGAAAGAGTTGGTCGACGTGATCGAGCATACGATTGAGGCAACCGATGATAAATCGACCGTTACGCGGGAGTGGCTTGAAAAGTTGATTCGTCGGACGTTGCGCCCGAAGGCAACCAATCCCGTTGAGGAGAAGAAACGCGACTTTTTCTCGTTGACGGAGGAGTACCTTGCGGCTCACAAACTGTCCGAGTCCCGGGTCAAACATTTCAAGGTGCTGGTGCGGACGCTGAAGCGCTATGAACTGTATCGCAGACTGTCGAGCCGCCGTTTTGTCCTGAATGTCCATACCGTCACGCCGATGACGCTCGATGATTTCGGAGCATTCCTGATGAAAGAACCCGAGATCTTTGACGAGCATCCGGAGCTGTATGACGAAGTTCCGTATGCGCGGCCGAAAGTGAGAAAGAATCTGCCGATAAAGCGCGCTCCATATCTCAATGCCGCGGGCGAGCTGGTGATTCCGGGACGACCGAAGGAGCGCGGTATGAACTACGTTTCGGATATGTTGATTCGGCTGCGGTCTTTCTATGTCTGGTTGAATGACAGCGGATTCACCACCAACGATCCGTTCAAGCAGTATAAGATTGCGGAGATCGTTTACGGCACCCCGGTCTATATTACGACCGAAGAGCGAAAACAGTTGGCCGAGGCGGACATGGGGGATGACAAGCAGCTGGAGACGCAGCGCGATATCTTTGTCTTTCAGTGCATGATCGGCTGCCGGGTGAGCGACCTTTACAAGATGACCTATGCCAATATCATCGGGGATTGCATTGAATATGTTCCCCGCAAAACCCGCGACGACCGGGTGGTGACGGTCTCGGTGCCGTTGATCGATGCGGCGAAGGAGTTGATCCGTAAATACCTGGATGAAACCCGAGGGACGTTGTTCCCGTTTATCTCGGAGCAGAAATACAATGTTTATATCAAGGAGGCGTTTCGCAAGGCGGGCCTTACGCGCAAGGTAACGACGATCGACCAGCGGACGCGGCAGAATATCCAGGTTCCGATTTGCGACCTCGCATCGTCGCACATGGCACGTCGGACCTTCATCGGGAATGTCTATAAAAGTGTGAAGGATCCGGCGATCGTGGGGGCGATGTCGGGGCATAAGGACGGCAGTCGAGCCTTTGCCCGTTATCGCGATATTGATATGGATATCAAACGCGAGGCTGTGAGCGCGTTGGAATAAATCGTATATTTGTAAAAGAACAGAATCAAGGCTGCGATGAATTCCGATCGTTATTTCCATCGAGGGCTTCGTTTGATTGTGGCGAGTGTCCTTGTCTTTTTCCTCATCGTGTTGTTCTGCGTCATGGTTTCGCGGGGCTTCCCGTTTTGGATGGCCCTTGTGTTGCTTGTTCCGGCGGGACTTTGCGTGGCAGGACTCTACTATTTCAGTATGGGTACTTCGGCGGACCTTTCGGAGCGTTTCTTCCGTCGTTTCCGTCGTGAGCAGCCCAAACCGGAGGAGATTTCTATCGTGAAAGAGAACCCGGAACCCGCAGTAGAGGAGACTGATGAAAAGCGCTTGGATCCGACCGTCGCGATATCCGAAGTGATTCCCGGCGATCCGGCCCCGGAGACACAAATTCTCGAAAATGCACTTTCGACGGTCTACACCTATACGGATCAAATTCTGGGCGAGGCCCTTGATGAATCGAATCGGTTGATTTTACGGCGTCGGCTGCTTTATCTGGCCTGCATGGCAGCGATTCCGGAGTCGGTCCCTCAGGTCCGGCTTCGGGGCGATCGGATCGGTTACGGGGATTTGTGCCACTATGGATGGAATGTGTGGAATGCTTTTAAGGGCGCCCGCAACCAGTTTTATGACCAGAGCGAATTGGCCGAGTGGTTGAAGTCGGGATTCGAATCGTTGGGTAAGTACAATACGAAGACCTTGCGGGCCAAACTCCGGGCGGCGGATGGCGGTTACGGTATCCGTTTGGTGGATAATCTGAAGGAGTATATCCAACAATAAGGGCGAAAGTCTTTCTGTCGATATTCCCTGCACCGATGAGGTGCAGGGATTTTTCGTTTGGCTTGTATGCGATTGCAAGATCTTGTAAAATAGCTCTTTCTGAAATTGTTTTCCGGTGCAACTGCGGTGATTTGATTGCAAAAACAGGTGCAGGGGAAGCACCAGCTATATTCGCTGCCGAACCTGCTGTTGGGTTCGATAAAAGATCGAGTTATGGACCTGAAACAATTGTATGAAATGGGCGGTGACGTGCATGTCACCGTCCGTCTGGAGGATCTCCGGCAATGGCATCGGGAGTTGACAGCGGCCGCCCCGTCGCCCTTATCCTCACCAGTCTTGCCGCAAACGGGCGAACTGTACACGCGCAAGCAGACTATTGCCTTGTTGGGCGTCGACTCCTCTACGCTTTGGCGCTGGGCAAAGAGCGGCTATCTTGTACCCGTGGAGTATGGCGGTCAGCGTCGTTATCGTGTGGCGGATGTGCAACAAATCCTGAAAGGAGGCCGCCATGACCGCTAAACGGAAGGAGACCGGCGCGGCCTATCTTCGCGTGGGGACAACCATCTACAAGCGGGTTCAGCAGCCGTTGAGCAGCGGCCGGAGCATCGAGACCCTCCTGGCGTGGAATGTCGAGACTCTGCGTCAGGATTTCGGGAAGGATTACCTGGCCCAGATCCCGAAGTACGACGGATTCTGCACGGTTCCCGACCATACGAACTACCGGCGGGAGATCCACGGCTTCCTGAACCGCTACGAACCGATTCCCTTCCAGCCGGCCGAAGGGGATTTTCCGCACATCCGCGGCTTTCTGTCGCACATCTTCGGCGAGCAGGTCGAGATGGGGTATGACTATCTGCAGCTGCTCTACCTGCGGCCCCTGCAGCGGCTGCCCGTTCTGCTGCTGGTCTCCAGCGAGCGCAATACGGGCAAGACCACCTTTCTGAATCTGCTGAAACTGATCTTCGGCGGGAATGTCACCTTCAATACCAACGAGGACTTCCGCTCGCAGTTCAACGACGACTGGGCAGGCAAGCTGCTGATCTGCGTGGATGAGGTGCTGCTCAACCGCCGCGAAGACTCCGAACGGATCAAGAACCTCTCGACGGCCCGCAGTTACAAGGCCGAGGCAAAGGGACGCGACCGCCGGGAGGTGGAGTTCTTCGGGAAGTTTGTGCTGTGCTCCAACAACGAACGCAATCCCGTGCTGATCGAGGCTGCGGAGACCCGCTACTGGGTGCGGCGTATCCCGCCGCTGACGCACGACGACCAGCAGCTGCTCGCCCGGATGCAGACTGAAATCCCGGGACTGCTGTTCTTTCTGCAACAGCGCACGCTCTCGACCCGCGAGGAGAGCCGCCTGTGGTTCTCCCCGCGGCTCCTGGCGACGGAGGCCCTGCGGCGGATCATCCACTACAACCGCAGCAAGCCCGAGGCCGAGATGTTGTCGATTATCCGAGACATTCTGGATGGCGAGAAGCTGGAGGAGTATCAATTCGATGTGAGCGACATGGTGAACATGCTGGAGATCCGCGGCATCCGGGTCGACCATCCCACCGTGCGGCGGACACTGACCGAGAGTTGGCAGCTGCGGCCGGCACCGCCGACCTACTACCAGCGCTATACGATCACCTACAACGGGTTGACCCAACGCCAGGAGAGCAAGACGGCTCGGATCTATACCGTCACGCGGAAACTGCTTGATGAACTGCTGAACGATGTCTCCGGCCTGTAAGATTGTTGGATGCGGAGGATATCCGGCTTATTCTCTATTTCTTACATCTCTTACAAATTCTCTTACGGAATCTTACAACGATTACGGACTTACGGCGCCACCTGCCGTGTAAGAACGTTGTAAGATGACAACCTTTTCTTTCACTGCGTTTTACGCGGATTTCTCAACAAACTTACAGAAAAATGAATACCACCCCATATGCTCCCCGGATTCCCATTCGGGAATATCTTGCCCGCCGCGGCATTCTGCCCCGGTACGAACGAAACGGCTACGGCATGTATCTCTCGCCCCTGCGCGAGGAGCGCACGCCGAGCTTCAAGGTGAACTACCAGAAGAATCTCTGGTATGACTTCGATGCGCCCATATAGGCTACACAATAAATATCTCTATGGCAAGAGATTAGGTTAGAGTTCAACAGACCTATCCTCAACGACTTAGCTGGAGGAGAAATCCAAAGGTGACAGTAGCATGTCGGTAAAGCCATTAGTCAGCTAAATACCAAGCTGCGACTGTATGGCAAGAGGAAAAGGCAGACACAAGGATGAAGCCTGATTGGTTGAACGATAGTTCTGCGGCACACGTGCCAGCCCCGATGAAAGGTATTTGATTCACGTCGGGCTGAAGCACCCCATGTAAACCGAAATTGCAGCGGGGCAAGAACTGGCTTCAGAGCAACCGCAATAAGCGGAATAGGAACGTAAGTCGCATCCGACAGTCTGCCGAGCCAAACAGTTATTGTGAAAGCAAATGGGGATTCCCTAAATCAGAATGCCGTAAGGCTATGGGCATAAGGCTCTGAATACCTGACATGGGAACGGAGCTTCCGTAGTAGTCCGAGCAAGGGAAAGCCTTGTACATGGCGAAGGGGAGCAGTTAGATAACTTAATACAAACAATGGAAAATGTGCGAGACATTATGAGAAGTCCAGAGCAAGTATTAAAAGCTTTAAACAAGCATGGTAAAGTTTCGGACTACAAGTTCGAAAGGCTGTACCGTATCTTATTCAATGAGGAGATGTTCCACGTTGCCTACCAGCGTATTTACGCCAAACCCGGCAACATGACACCCGGTACGGATGGGAAAACCATCAACCGGATGAGCCTTCAAAGAATAAACAAGGTTATTGCATCCTTGAGGGATGAGTCTTACAAGCCTAATCCGGCAAAGAGGATATACATACCCAAGAAGAACGGTAAGAAAAGACCGCTTGGGATTCCTTCCTTTGAGGACAAACTTGTACAGGAGGTGGTGCGCATGATTCTCGAAGCCATCTATGAAGAGGTGTTTGCAAACACCTCACATGGATTCAGGCCAAACAGAAGCTGCCACACCGCACTGACCCATATCCAAAAGACATTCACAGGTACTAAATGGTTTGTGGAGGGAGACATCAAAGGATTCTTTGACAACATAGACCATAATGTATTGATTGCAACTTTGCGGAAACGGGTTGCCGATGATAGATTTCTTAGGCTCATCCGCAAGTTGTTGAATGCAGGATATATTGAAGACTGGAGGTTTCATAATACAAACAAGGGAACCCCACAAGGCGGTAATATCAGTCCTATACTGGCCAACATTTATCTTGACAATTTTGACAAGTATATGGAAGAATACGCCCTACGCTTCAACAAGGGAAAAGAAAGACACATCACCAAAGAGTACAAGCAACTTAGCGGTAAAATGCGAGGTATCCTTAAAAGCATCAAGAACATGCAAGATGCAGATGCCAGACTACAGCTTAGGGATGAGTATGAGAAACTGAGACGTGAAAGGCAAAAGATTGAGAGCAGAGACAGCATGGATGAAACATACAGAAGACTTAGATACGTAAGATACGCAGATGATTTCCTCATAGGTGTTATCGGAAGCAAGGCTGACTGCGTTAAAATCAAGTCGGACATTACCAAGTACATGGAAGAAATCCTCAAGTTGGAACTGTCGCAGTAAAAGACATTGATAACAAACGCACAAAAGCCCGCGAAATTTCTTGGCTTCGATGTTTCTGTCCGTAAGTCTGATGCTGTCAAGAGGAACAAGAACAATGTGCCAGCCCGCTATTACAACGGTAAGATAGTCTTAAAGGTTACCATCGAAACAGTGCGGAGCAAACTGGAAGAATACAATGCCATAAGATACAAGGTAGAAAATGGCCGACAAGTTTGGTTTGCAAAGTTCAGAGGCAATCTCATGAAGAAGAAAATCGAGGATATAGTGGCGGCATATAACTCTGAAATCAGAGGGTTCTATAACTATTACTGCATTGCCAATAACGTGGCTTATGCACTCTCAAAGTTTGGATACATCATGGAGTACAGTATGTACCATACCATTGCAGCAAAGATTAACAGCACTGTAAGCAAAGTCATTGATAAATATAAGGTTGGAAATGACATTATAGTGCCATATCATGATGCAAAAGGTAACTTACGGCACAGAAAATTCTATAATGAGGGATTCAAACGTAAACCGCCAATGTACTATACGGAAGTAAACGACTTATCCTATACAATCGTAATCCCACAACCGACGCTGACTGAGCGATTGGAGGCGAGAACATGTGAATTATGTGGAAAAGTCGGGCCTGTAGTCATGCGTCATGTCAGAAAGCTAAACCAGCTTAAAGGAAAGACTGAATGCGATAGGCTGATGCTTGAAAAGCATAGGAAAACATTGGTTGTCTGCGAAAAGTGCTATGCCCAAATACACAACCATGCCAAATAAAGTCATGTTATCAACGGAGAGCCGTATGCGTGGAGACATGCAAGTACGGTTTGGGGGCAGGTACGGGAAAACCTACTGCCGAAAGGCGGCAAGGCGCCCTGTACCGAGCCTACGGATTGGTGAGGGCGGCACACTCCCCGCGCTCATCATGCGCCTGGAGCGATGCAGCCGCAGCGAAGCCTTCGAACACCTGCAGCACGCGGCCGAAGGGACCATCAGCCTCCTGGCCTCCCGCATCTGCGAGCGATATGCCGTGCCGACAGAGAGCCCGAATTCCCAACCGGCGCTCCGTATCCTCTCGGATGCTCCGCTGCGCCATCCGGCGCTGCTCGGATACCTTGCCTCGCGCGGCATTGTACCCGGGATTGCATCGGCGTATTGTCGGGAGGTGCGCTATCAGGTCCGCAGCCGCTGCTTTTTCGCCATCGGCTTCCGGAATGACTGCGGAGGCTGGGAGCTGCGGTCCGAACGCTTCAAGGGGAGCTCCTCGCCCAAACAGATAACGACCATCGACCACCAGTCCGACAAGGTGATTGTCTTCGAGGGGTTCATGGACTTTCTCGCCTGCCTCTCGATGAAGCACCCCGCACCGCTCGGGATCGACGCCGCGGTGCTGAACTCGGTGGTCAACCTGCCGAAGGCGCTCCCTTTCCTCGAACGGCATCCGACGATCCATGCCTTTCTGGACAACGACGAGGCGGGACGTCGCACCCTCGTCGAACTGACCCGTCGGTGTCCCCGTAGCCAGGTGATCGACCACGCGCAACTCTATCGCGATTACAAGGATCTCAACGACTTTTGGATCGCCAGCAAACGGCTTCGGAATGATTCGGAAGAGGCAAAGACTGAATCCCGAAAACCGCAATTACGACCCAAGGGAGGAATGATGGTTTAAGGGATGCAAGTTTGTGTTTTTGTCAGCCAAAAACCGGCCGCAAGGCCCTATCCCGATGGTCTCAACTCAAAAATTCCAATCCATGAACACACCGAAGAAAGGGGGCCGTCCGCCTTTGGGACGTGCCCGAAAACAGGAGTACCGCATCACCCTGCGGTGCAACACTGCCTGCAACTTCAAGCTCCGCGCTCTGGCCCGTGCGGCAGGTATTCCGCGTACCGAGGTGCTGCGGCAACTGATTCTCTACGGCTCGGTCCGCGAGCGGCTGCGGAGTGAACACCTCGAATGGCTTGCCCAGCTCAAGGGCCTTGCCCGCAATCTGAACCAGCTGACCCGGCTGGCCCACGCCCAGGGATTCGCCGCCGTCGCCGCGCGCCATGCGACGCTTCAGGCCGAGCTGGTGCGGATGATCGAAGCCCTGCGCCGTGATCGGTAAGGTCATTTCAGCAGGATCGTTCGGCGGCACGGTCGGCTATGTGATGAAGGAGCAGTCGCGCGTACTGGAAGCACGGGGTGTCGAACCGCCCGGCGTACGGGAGATGGTCGAGGATTTCGAGGATCAGGCGCGCCTCAATCCCCACCTGCATCAGAACGTCGGACATATCTCCCTGTCGTTTTCGCCGGAGGATGCCCCGAAGCTCACCGATGAGCGGATGACACAGATTGCCCGGGAGTACATGCAGAAGATGGGCATCACCGATACGCAATACCTTTTGGTGCGGCATCTCGACCAGCCCCATCCCCATTGTCATCTGATCTACAATCGCGTAGGTGATCATGGGCAGACCATCTCCGACCGCAACATCAAGCTCCGCAATGCGAAGGTCTGTCGCGAGTTGACCGAACGTTTCGGGCTGCATCTGGCTCCGGGCAAAGAGGCCGTCCGGCGGGAGCGACTGCGCGAGCCCGACCGAACCCGGTACGAGATCTATGATACGATTCGGCAGGAGCTTCCCCGTTGTCGCAACTGGAACGAATTGCGGGACCGGTTGAAGCGGCATGGCATCGAGACGATCTTCAAACGAAAAGGGGCTCAGGGTATCATTGAAGGCGTAAAGTTCGCCCGTAATGGCTTTATATTCTCCGGCTCGAAGGTCGACAGGGCCTTCAGTTTCTCGAAACTGGATCGCCACTTCAGTCAGGTGCAGCAGCGGCATACGACGCTGATGTCGGGTCTCAAGGCGGCAGCCGGGAGCTTCCGGGCCGCTTTTGCAGGGCTGTTCGGAGGCGGGAGAGAGAAGACCTTCTCCGCAACGGGAGGCAGTGGAGGAAGCGGAAGCCATGGCACAGGATCGGTGTCGCTTGGCAGTGCCGGGGCGATTCCGCTGCCGCCGTTCGACTCGCCATTTGCCCTTTCACCCGAGATGATGCAGCGACGTGAGGGTGAGAGCCCCGAGGAGCATATAGCCCGCATCACGGCGCTGATCAACAAGGCGGCCGAGGCGATGGCCGTAGCCCTCATGGAGCGCAAGCGCCGCATGGAGGCACGCTCCCGCAAAATCGGATAACAAACCTAAAATACGAAAAGATGAAAGAGAACACCCTGGAGCTCTCCTTCGAGATGTACGAAGAGTTGAAGGAGACCCTTATCAAAACGCTCCGCTCGGAGTTGGCCGAGGCCCGATCGCAGCCGGCAGCAACCATTGATACGGACGCGATCAAGCATCTTCAGATTCGGATTCTGCAACTGGAGCAGACCCAGACAAGGGTAAGCGAGGTACAGCAGGAACGGGACCATCGGATCGAACAACGGCTGCAAGCGATCTCCGAGCGGCAGGAACAGATTAGCAAAGACCTCGGAACGCAGATCTCGGAGATGGAAGAAAAAGTGGCCGGGATGGAGATTCCCGAGGAGCTGCCGCCGCGGATGGTTCAGCACCGCTTCGCGCTCTCCCTCGACGCAACCCGCAACTTTTGGCTCTTCATGTCGATGTTTATCGTAATTGCAGTGCAGTCTGCCGGACTCTACCTGAAGTGGCGGCCCGACCGCGGCCGGTATGACAACGATCTGAAGTATCGCTATGTGCTGATGAAGGGTGAGGCATCGCCGAAACGGTTGTCGGAGTTGGAGGAGCTGTTCGAGGTCGAGCGGGACCAGCGGCGCATTGATTCGATGCAAAAGGATGTCGAGAAGTACGAACGGCTGGTACGCAGAAGGGCGACGCTCGACGAGCAGGCTCGGCTGAAAGCCCAAGAGGCCGAACAACTCAAACGCGATGCTGCGAAGTTAAAGAACAAGTAGACCTTTCCTTTCTGCCGCAAAGAGATGCCGCCGGACGGACCACGCAAGGTCAGAACAAGTTGCCACAGGCAAACCTTGTGCAAAGTCCCTCCGGCGGCTTATCTTTTTAATAATGAGTTAAAAAGATATGAGAGAGATCAACACGCTTTATTGGAGATATGTCTTATTCAGGAACGTAGATGATCTCACCGTTCTCGAGTTCATAGGCCACGCCGACCTTGCGGCCACGCTTGCCGCTCTGAGAATCCTGATCCTCCGAAGGGGTGTAGCGGTTGATCTTTTCACCCTCCTTGGTGATGATCTCCATGTTCTCCTTGCCGGGGTTTTTCACCATCGTGAAATCCTCCTGGCTGAACATCTCTGTCATGTTGTATCGGCTCACCAGCGCCACCATCAGCGCCACGGCAAAGACCATCGCCACGTCGAACAGGTTACTCACGACGCTCATCGGGTCGCTCTCCTCGTCGTGTTTCAGTAAATTGCGTCTCATCGCTTCCCGGTTTGGGCATTCAACAACTCCGCTACGAACTCCAGGTTGGACAGATCCTTCAGGTACCAGCGTTGCTTGACCTGCTGGGTGATGAAGCCGATGGCCGCGGCGAACAGCCCCACGACGGTTGTGGCAAAGGCCACCTGCATGTTGTAGGCCATCGAGGCGATGTCGCCCGTCGAGAGCCCCACGAGTGCCGGGCCCATCGGGATGAGCGTACCCATCAGCCCGAGCATGGGGCCCATCTTCGAGAGCGTCTTTGAGGTGGCGAGGTCGCGGTCGGCTTCGATCTCGAAATCGGCAAGCAGCCGTTGGCGGAGAGGGGCATTGTCGCGGGCTTCGAGCAGGCGGTTCAGGTAGACCACGAGCAGCGACGGATTCTTTTTGGGAAGACGCTCGGCAAGCGTGGCGACCGTCTGCGGAGTGAGCCCATCCAGTTCGCGCCCGATGAGCGAGGCCGTACGGCGGATGGAGAGATACTGCCCGAAGAAGCTGCCGATCAGCAGCAGCGAGCGTCCGAAGAAGAAGATCAGCAGGACGATGACCGGCACGAGCAGGCCGGTCGAGATCCAATAGAGGATGTCGGAGATGTAATTCATGGTTTTATTTCAGTTTTTTATTCATATGTTTCTGTTTGATGCGGAAAGCGGCCATGCCGAGCAACAATCCCGCTGCGACGAAGGCCGTCACGCCGCCCAGCGCGGGCCAGTCGACGGCCGTGACCCCGGCGACAGCCGTGCGGCCGTTGACCGTGGCGATGACGCCCAGAATGGCAATCAATGCATTGGCAAGGAAGAGCAGTTCAAGGCGGATCTCCCGTTCGGGCAGGAGGTGCTTCAACGCCCAACGCCCCAGAGGAATCACCGCCGCCACAACCGCGGCCAGCGACCAGGCAACCAACGGAAACGACATCCCGGGAAGCGAGAAGATGGCGGCAACCAGCAGGCTGAACAGCACCGGGAAAATGAGCAGCCCCGGGAACCAGCGCAGCAGGCGGTAGAGCCGCACGACGGAGGGTTTTACGCGCCCCGCCGTGTGGATGTGTGCCGCAACGATGCAGAAGGTCATCTGCAGGGCGACTTCCAGCGTGAGGAGGACCGCCAGATCGAGCATCAGCGCGGAGTCGGCAAGCCAGCCCGCGATCTGGTTTTTCGACTGCTCGATGGCCCAGGGCCACGCCAGCCCGACAAGCAGAGCACAGACTACGGCCGAAAATGCCACATAAAAGGGCTTGCGCCAGGTCTGCTTCAACAGGTAGTTGAAGCAGACCACAATCATCATGACCAATACGACGGTGTCCATTACTCTTCCATCTTTTTGCGCCGGCGGCGAACCACAAGAACCAGCACCGCGATGAGGCCGATGACGAGCACGGCGACAACGGTGTTGCTGACCAGCGTGGTCGTGCGGTCGGAGGCGGTGAACTCCTCGCGTTTGAGCACCGTGCCGGCATTCGTGTCGAGCGAAACCTCGCGCACCTCGCGGATCTGCCGCTGGTAGTTCCGGGCAGCCTCGGGCGCACTCTTCGAGGCGATGAAGTCGCGCAGTTTGGCGTTGTCGCAGACAAATCCCGAGCACGAGGGGCCGTGCTTGTCGACCAGTTCGGTGTGGAGGGCGGCGAGCGTCGCGAGCTGCTCGTCCGAGGCGTGCCACATCCCCTTGCGGGCCGTTTCGAGCATCACGGCCGAGATCTCCTCCAGCGCGGCGGGATTCTGCTGCTCGAAATAGCCGCGGAGCCCCATGCCGAACTTGTCCTGCACGTAGACATCGTAGATCTCATCCCAGAGCTCGTTGTCCACCACGTCGGGCTTCATGACGTTCCAGCCGTAGGTGTTCTGCACCACCGCGGCAAAGCCCGCAGCGGCACTCGCCCCGCCCTGCATCTTCGCGCGGATGTAGTTCGGATTGAAGATCGTCGTGCGGCTCTCGACGCCGATTGCCTCCTTGAGCTCCTGCATCCGCACGCGGTTCCGGTTGCGGTAATCGCTCAGGTAGGCATCGGGCTCCCGGCCCGTGACGTTGCGCACGGCCAGATTCATGCCGCCCATGAATTCGTAGACATGGTCGAGGCTCAAGGCTCCCCACGTATTGCTCTGGCGTGGCTGCACGACGGCATCGGTGTTGACCAGGGCTGCCTCCAACGCATATTGCTGCACCTGCTCCCAAGCCTGCTCGCTGCCGTAATAGGCTCCCATGTTCTGCAGGTAGACCGCGGCGATCTCCGAGGAGTTTTCCCAACGGTCGCCACTCTGCACCATACCGGTAATGCCCGTGCCATAGTTGCCGTTGACGCCGCCGAAGACCCGGCGGGTCGAGATCTCGCGCGCCTCCCGTGGCGAAAGTCCCTTGTCGATGAGCGTCTGCTCGGCATCGACAACGCCCTGGGTCACGAAGTTCTCATAGCTGTCGTCCTTTGCTGCGGCGGCCATCTCGACGGCCCGCGAGATGAGGAACAGCCGCGAAGCCGCCAGGTCGCGCAGCTGGCCGCTGGTCTGTACGACGACATCGATGCGCGGACGCCCCAGTTCCCCGGAGGGGATGAGCCGCAGGTCGCTCACCCGTCCGAAGACATCGCGGACGGGCTCCACGCCCAGCATGTAGAGCACCTGCGCGAGTGTTGCCCCTTCGGTCTCGATGAACTCGCCACTCCAGAGCGTGTAGCTCACCTTGCGGGGTAGCGAGTCGTGGTGACGTTCGCGGTACATGCGGATCGTCTCGTCAGCCAACTCCTTGCCGCGCTCCCAAGCCTGCGCGCTCGGCGTGGCCTCGGCGTTCACGGCGTAGAGGTTGCGGCCCGTGGGCAGCGTATTGGGGTTGGCAATGGGGTCACCGCCCGGCGAGGGGGCCGTATAACCGCCGTTCAAAGCGCTGGTGAGCGACGAAAGCTCCGCCTCAGGGCTCTGTTCCAGCGCACGGCGGTAGTTGCCGACGTTGCGGATCGCGCGTTCGAGTTCGGTCACCACCCGGGCAAACTCGCGCTCCTCCTTTGTGTACTCCTTGCCGAGGCCCATCATGGCAGCCATCGCATCGGCCGGCATGGCTGCGGGTTTCTTCTCCTCCGACGGTCCGGCGTTTGCGGGGCGTTTGCCCACTTTCGGGATCCACGAGGGGTGTTTCGAGGCCCCTTTGCCCGACTTGGAAGTACCGGCCGGATGCTGCATCGATGAACCCGACGAAGCCATCGCCATCATGCGGGCCATCATGTCCTGCGGAGCGGAGAGCGACCGCTGAATCTCATGGGCCTTTTCCAGTTCTGCAGTCGAGATGCCCGCCGTCGAGCAGATAAAAGCATCGGTCGGCTGCTGCGTCCCGCTCAAAAGGCGTCCGACCAGTTCGCGGGCCGGATTGAGGTAGCGGCGCGTGAAGAGCGTACGGTGTTTTTCAAGGTCGGCGCCGGTCCGGCCGCGGAACCGGTCGAGCGCCAGCAGCGAATAGGCAATCGGTTCGGTGGACATGGCGAAGACGCTGCTGCGGATACGTTCGGCGGAGTAGGGCTGGCCCATCGTATAGAGTTCACCGGTGATTTTCTCCGCGGCAAGCTCTTCGGCAAACGTCTCAATGCGGGCGATCTCGGCCTCGGTATAGGGTTCGGTCAGCAGGGAATCGAGCCGCAGTTCACGGTGGATGCCCAGTTCGACGGTCAGTTGCTTGACGCGCAGCGCCGCGGCCCGCGTATCGGGCTGTCCGTCGGCGTAGAGCAGGTCGTTGTAGGCCTGGATCGCTGCGTTCAGGTCGCGGTAGATGCCGCGCACGCCGCTCTCCATGAAGGGTGGGGTCAGATACGACTGCAGCGTGGCATAGGCACGGCGTTTGGCAATGATGCCCTCGCCGACGTTGCCGATCGAATAGACATAGAGGTGCGGTGTGGCCCCGATCAGTGCGTCAGGCCAGTCGTTGCGGCTCAGAGCTACTTGTTTGCGGGGGGTGAACTCCAGGCTGCCGTGCGTCCCGAAGTGGACGATGGCATCAGCGCGGAAAGCGTAACGCGCCCAAAGGTATGAAGCGATATAGGCGTGAGGCGGTGCGGCATCGGTGCCGTGAACGATGGCGAAGTCGTCATCACCCGCTCCGGCGGCCAGCTGCGGCAGCAGCACGATGTTGCCCAGCTCGATGCGCGGCAGCGCCAGCCGTCCCTCGTCGTCGGAGAGGTAGTGGCCCGGGAACGGGCCGTCGAGTGCAACTACCTCCTCCATCCGCTCCGCAGGTATTGCTTCAGCGGTCCACGCGGCATACTCCTCGGAGGTGATGAGCGCCGGTTGGCCTTTTTTCAGGAATTCGGCCTTGGCGCCGTGGGCATAGTCGTTGAAAACGGCCCCCTGCTGTTGGATGAGAGCCGCCAGTCCTTCCGGCGTCGCGGGGAGATTCTCCACGCGATAGCCTTCGTTGCGGAGCCGTACGAGCAGGTTGTAGAGCGACGGCGTGACCTCCATGCCCGAGGCCGTCAGGGCATTCTGCCCGGGGCCCTTGTAGTAGTAGATCGCTATGCGCTTTTCGCTGTTGGGTGTGCGTTGCAGGGCAATATGGCGGTTCACCGTCTCGACGAACCGTTCCAGCCGCTCGGGAATGGCATGAACCTGCTGGAGCCCCTCACCGTCGAGGCGATGTCCGAACAACACCTGGGAGCGAATCGCGCCGTCGATCTCGGGCATCACGACGCTCTGCGACAGGAAACCGCCGTTCATGCCCATCTTGTCGGCCTCCCATTCGTCGACCATCCGGTTGACATTGAGCGGAGAGAAGAGCGGAATATTCCGCCGGGTCAGGTACTCCACGACGGCATCGCCCAGGCGTCCGTGGGCCATGTTGATGACGGCCGACGGACGGATCGAGTCGGCCTGTCCGCTCTGAATAGCCGCTTGCAGGTTGCGGAGGGGATAGACCGCGTTGCCGGTCTCCTCGAGCCGGGCGATCAGTTCAGCCGGTTCACCCATCTGTCCCGTCACAATCACCCGCGGAGCATCCGCTTTCAGCAGGCCGTGCCGCGCGAGGAAGGCCTCGTAGGCCTCCACGCTGTCGAAATCCAGCTCCTCCGCCCCGGGATCCGACGGATCGGCGTGGTAAAACTGCCGCAGGTCGCGTACGACGGGCGGTTCGGGTTCCTCCGTGTCGAACCGTTTGCCGTCGACCGTGCGGCGAAGGGTGACGAGCAGGTTGCGGTAGTTCTTTCGGCCGCCGCCGCTGAGGTAGCCCTTGACGGCAGCCAGCGTCGCGGAGTCCGCCGAGATGATCTCATTGGCCGGGTTGGTCGCCATGGTCGTGATGACGGTAAGCCCGCGGTCGGCGGCCCGTTGGAGTGCGGCCCGCTCCTCGGCTGTGATGCGGAGCCCCATGCCGTTCATCAGCACCACGTCGTAATGCCCCAAACGGTCAAATTCCGACGGTTCGACCGAGGCAAGACGGATTCTTGCATGGTCATTGGCCCGGGCGATCTGGCCGAGGGTCGTAGCCTGGTAATTTACAAAAGCGATGCGCGTGGCCGAGAACCAGCTGTTCCACGCCACAACGCCCAATACGACGGCAAGCAGAATCACGCCTGCCCAGATCATTGGTATCTTATGTTTCATCCTTTATTTACTCTTGAAAAATTGTTCAAGATTCAGCGAAAGACCCACCGAGCAGGTCGTACCGACGGTCGTGGGAGAATTGCTGTAATAGTAATCGGGGCGATAGTTGAAAAGGTTGTCCACAGCCAGCGTCAGATCCATCCCGCGCCACAGATGCTGCGTGAGGCTCAGTTTCCAGATCGTATAGCCCGGATAGGTCTGCCGCACGGTCTCCTCGTAGGAGGTCACCTCGGTATAGACGTCGCACGTGACACGCGACAGCCAGCGTCCCGACAGCGACACGTTCAGACCGTAGTTCTTCCACTGCCGGTCATAAGCCAGGCGCGCCGTGGCCGCATGGGGACGGGTCGAGGAGAGCAGCGGCTCTCCCCGCTCGATCATCTCGCGCGTGTAGGCATACGACACGCGCCACGAGATGCCGCACGCATATCGTCCCGACGCATTGGCCTCGGCTCCGGCCACCTGCAGGGGCGACATGTTCGTGTAGACCTGCCCGTCAAGCTCCTGGTTCCAGACCGTGGTGATGCGGCTGTCCACCAGATTGTAGAATCCCGTTACGGTGAAACTGTGCTGTCCTTTCAGATACTCGGCAGAGAGTGAAAAGTTGTGGCTCGTCTCGGCTTTTAATTCCGGATTTCCGTAGATCATGAAGATGTTGCCCATATAGAAATCCATGTACATCTCCTTGAGGGTCGGGGCGCGGAAGCCGCCGGCGTAGGAGGCCCGAAGCGAGCAGTTTGCAACCTTATACATCACGCCGAATATCGGAGAAAGATGCGAGAGGTTTGCCGCCGAAAAATGGTCGAAGCGCAGGCCCGCAATGAGGTTGAACCGCCGGTGCGGGTTCCAGTCGAACTGCGCGAAGGCATCGGCCGTATGCTGCGTATGGCTGCCGTTGTCCGTAAACTGATAGGACATCAGGTAGTCACGCATGTAGTCGCCGCCGACGGTGAGGATGTGTTTCCCGGCGAACGTGTGGTTGTAGAGCGTGCGGAGGGTGTGCTGCACGTTGCTGTAGTCGCGCACGTCACGCGACGTGGGGACCAGATAGTCGCTCTTGTCGTACTGGTCGAAGGCATAGGAGAGTTCCAGATCATCGGAAGGCGTAATCGCCCAATTGCCCTTCAGTCCGCCCGAGAAGCTGCGGTAGCGGTCCTTGATGCTTTCCGAGGCGTCGCGCTCGCGGTAAAAGTAACCTGCCCGGGCCGTGAACTTCAAGTCTTCGGCCGCCGTGACGACGAGCCGCTCTTTGATGTTGAGCGACGAATTGCCGAATATGGTGCTGTAATCGCCGACTTCTGCGTTGTCAGTCCCCTTCGAGAGGTCGATGGCGTCGATCGAAGTGTACTGCACGTTGGTCATCGAGTTGAACCGGCCCTGATTGAACCCGACCGAGCCGCCGTAACGCTGCTCGTTGTGGGCGCCGTAACGGCCGTTCAGGTTGACCGACCACGGCTCCCGCGACTCACGGCTGATGATGTTCACCACGCCGCCGATGGCATTCGACCCGTAGAGCGATGAAACGGCCCCTTTGACAATCTCGATACGTCCGACATTGTCCATGTTCAGACGGCTGTAATCGACATTGTCGAGCGTTTCGCCCGCCAGCCGCTCGCCATCGACGAGGAACAGCACCGAATTGCCGCCGAATCCCGACATATTGAGCGACACCTGCTGGTTCATCGAATAAGAGAACTCGATGCCCGGCAACTCGCTTTGCAGCAGGTCGCCGATATGGGTAGCATCGACCTGTTTGATATCGGCCTCGGAGATGACTCGGGTGACAATCGGAACATCCTTCAACAGTTTCGGGGTACGGGTGGCCGTCACCACCACCTGATCCATCATCGTGGAGTGCTCCGCGAGGCGGAAATTCAAGGGCCCGGATTGATCGGCAGCAACCTTTTCGCTGGCCGGTTCGTACCCGACAAACGAGGCGCAAAGCGTATACGTTTCTTTGCCTGGAAGTGCAATTTCATAACGCCCCTTCGTGTCGGCAACGGCACCGAGCGACGGCAGTTCCTTTACGGTAATGGCCGCTCCGACGAGCGGTTGCCCCGTAACGTCCGTAACGGTGCCGGATATTTTGTATTGAGCCTGAGTTTGTAGTGCAAACAGAATCCCGAAAAGGAAGAATACAAGTTGTTTTATCATCATTCGACGGGATAGAGGTAGTCAATGGTCATATAGCCCTTTACGGCGGCGTCGTTCATAAAATTCGTCAGCCGCAACGCCGCACAGCTGCCGTCCGCCAGACGAAGCAGGTAGGTCTTCCCCGAGAGGGTGTAGACCGGCGGCATGGTCGAAGTGTCAACGTTGAGCCACCGGGAAAGGCATGGGTTCCAGTAGTCTTCGGCGTAGAGGATGATGCCGTCCATCATTTGCGACATGTCGACCGTAATGCGGTCGGTGGTCCATTCATCGGCCGTCCATTGCGCCTCGGAAACCGATCCCGGAGCGGGCAGAGCATCGAAAGACCCCGTCTGACTTTCCCAAACGGTGCCGCCGTTGGTCTTCGTGTCATATCGGTGTACGGCAAAATCCCACGTTTCGGGAGCCGCTTCACCCACCGGTGTCGTTGTTACCTGTTTGCCGTGCAAATCGACATAATGCCATTCGGTATAATCCGTGGCGTCGATATAGATCCGTCCCGTGCGGGTTCCTTCGTCGATGAGGATAAACCCATATTCGTTCCCGGTCCCGGATGTGGGCATATCATAGATACCCTCGAAGATGCCGTTGCAGGCCGGGAGCGACAGCAGCAGTGTCGCTCCCGACAGGAACAGCCCAGCCTGTTTGCAGTTCATGGCCAATCTCGCTTTTTCCGTAGAGTTACTCTTCCGTGGTGGGAGCCGTTCCCGGCAGCAGCGTGATGGTCAGTCCGCCCATGACGGCCGGTACGTTGAACACAATCGAGAAGTCGTCCTTGGCGGCATTGGTCCGGCCGCTGAGCGTGAAGTCGTAGTTGCTGGTCGATTCGCCCATTCCCATGGCCACGCTGCCGCTGCCCGTAAAGACGTACTCTTCGCCCTCCTTAGTCGCAGTAGCCGACTCAACGGTAAAGGTTCCCCACGAGGCGGATTCGAAGACAACCTTCACGCTGCCGTCGCCGTTGGCCGTCAGTTTTACGCTTTCGCCATCGGTATAACGATCCTGGAACATCGCACAGTCGGCATCCGTATATCCTTCGTAGGTCCCGGCCAGCAGCAGGTCGGCCGGGGCGTCGCCCGTCTGGAACGTAAGGGTCATGCCGCCCATGACGGCCGGTATCGAAAACTCCATCCGGGCATCGGTCTGTGACTTGATCTCGGCCGTGAAAGTACAGTCGTAGGCCGAGGTGCTTCCACCCATGCCCATCTGCGTCTGCCCGCTGCCCGAAAGGGAGCAGACGTTTCCGCTTATACTCGCCTGTGCATCGGTGATGGTGAATGTGCCCCACGTGGCGGAGGTGAACGATACGGAGGCGGAGCCGTCCGTATTTTTCGTGATGACGACGGTTTCGTCCGGTGAGATCATGTTTTGGAAATAGTTGCAGCTGGCCAGCGTATAGCCGTTGTAGCTGCCTGCAAAGTCGACCGTTTTCGAACCGTTTTCATCCTTGTCACACGCCATCATAAAGACTGCGGCGGATAACATCATAAGTACAGATTTGATTTTCATAGGGCTGATTGTTATTTTTCCGGGAGCAAAATTACCGGAGCCTCAGCGCCCCGGCAATACTCACTTTTTATGATTTTTTCAGCCCGATTTTGGAACGGATTAGGTATATGTTGGTAGGCAATCAGGGTTGAATGTCACGGTGCCTGGCTCTTTCATGACAAGTCATCCTCCGCACGAACGGCTGCTACGGTACGCTCGACGTTGGAGTGGGGATGTAAATCACTTTGCTGTTAATGGAGCCAGGTTTGCATTTTCAATGCGATGATCGGTAACTCTCCGTATCGCACAGACAATTCTTGCTCCAACCGGTTGACTGGGTGATCCTGACGGATGCTGATTATGTGGTTCAGGATGAAATGCGGACACGGTGCGGACACGGAAAACGAAAAACTGCGTCAGACTTTTGTCTGACGCGGTTTTCAGTGCCCAGGACAAGACTCGAACTTGCACGAACGCAATTGTTCACTACCCCCTCAAAGTAGCGTGTCTACCAATTTCACCACCTGGGCCTCTATGGCCGATTTGTAATTCGGGTGTGCAAATATAGATACTATTTTGTGATTCGCAAAATTTTTCTGCCAAAATCCCGAAAAAATAGCTCCGAAACAGCGACGGGACCCCGCAAAGGGTCCCGTCGTATCGGTCGGAAAGGCCGTTTGGCCCGCCTGGCTGCCCTCCGCCCGCATTGGGCGGGGCGGCATGTCAGCGGAGTGTCATCTCCCGGATGAGCTCCCCGGCATCGCCGACGCGGTCGATGACGAACAGCACGTAGCGGATGTCCACGGCGATGTTGCGGCAGATCGTCGGGTCGAAGGCGATGTCGCTCATCGTCGAGCGCCACGTGCGGTCGAAGTTCAGGCCGATGAGCTCGCCGCGGGCGTTCAGCACCGGCGATCCGGAGTTGCCGCCCGTCGTGTGGTTCGTCGCCAGGAAGCAGACCGGCACCGTGCGGCGGCCGTCGATCTCGACGCCCCAGCGTCCGTAATCCTTCGTCGCGTAGAGGTCGCGCAGCCGCTGCGGAATGTCGTAGTCGTAGATTTCGGGGTTGTCTTTGGCGATGATGCCGTCGAGGGTCGTCTGCGGCGTGTGGTACTCGCCGTCGGCGTACTCATAGCCGGCAACGGAGCCGTAGGCCACGCGAAGCGTGAGGTTGGCGTCGGGGTAGAAGGCCCGCATGGTGTCCCACTCGCGCAGCCCGCGGATGTAGAGCGTGTAGAGCTCGTTCAGGCGCCGGCTGTTGAGGTTGCGCAGGGCGTCGGTGCCGAGCAGCCAGCCGATGTGCTTCGTCATGCGCGTGACGCCGGCGCGCAGCGAGTCCGAGAGGGGTGTTGCGCCGCCCTGCCAGACCTCGTCGAAGACCTGGTCGGCAAAGGCTTCGACGGAGCCGGCCGCCGCCACGCCGTCGAGGAACTCCGGCACCTGGTACTGTGCCGGGCAGCGCTCGGCGTACTGACCGAAGAGGTAGCGGTAGAGGGCCCGTTCGGTCGGCTCGCACCGTGCGAAGAGCTCCGCGGCGCGCTCCGCATCCGAATATTTCGCCGGCAGCGAGCGCAGCGTCTCCAGCGTGATCTCGCGGGCAAAGTAGGGCTCCGTGACGCGGGCGTATTCGGCCTTGAGGTCGCGCACGACGTCGCGGTAGGCGGGTTTGTCCGCGGCCCAAGCGGTGAAGCGCTCCTCGTAGTCGCGCTTCGAGGCCACGGTGCCGCGGCGCGTGAGGCCCAGCACCTCGCCCTGCCACTTCTTCCAGGCGTTGGCGATGGCGGCGTGCTTGGCCGCATAGTGGATGCGCAGCGCGGGGTCGCTCGCCTGGGCGGCGGCGATGATTGCGAGGCGTCCGTCGCGGATGGCGATCTTCGCCGGGTCGGAGCGCTCGGCAATGTAGGCCACGGCATCCGAGAGGATGTACTCCTGCGTGTTGCCCGGGAAGCCGTAGATCATCGTGAAGTCACCCTCGTGCACCCCCTTCGTCGAGATCGTGAAGTGCTTTTTCGGCCGGTAGGGGACGTTGTCGGGCGAGTAGGCCGCCGGCTTGTTCTCCTTCGAGGCGTAGATGCGGAAGAGGGAGAAGTCGCCCGTGTGGCGCGGCCAGATCCAGTTGTCGGTGTCGCCGCCGAACTTGCCGATCGACGAGGGCGGCGCCGCCACGAGGCGCACGTCGTCGAACTGCTCGTAGACGAACAGGAACTGCTGGTTGCCGTAGTACATCTGTTCGACCGAGGCCCGGTAGCCCGTCCCTTCGGCCTCGGCCGCACGGATGATCTCCGCGGCCGTCTCGCCCGCCGCGAGGCGGTCGGTGATCTCCTCCATTCTGACGAGGAACTTCACGTTCAGCTTTTCGTTGGGCAGCTCCTCGGCGCGCGTGCGGGCCCAGAATCCGTAGGTCAGGTAGTCGTGCTCGACGGACGAGTGGGCCTGGATGGCGTCGTAGCCGCAGTGGTGGTTGGTCAGCAGCAGCCCTTCGGCCGAGATCAGCTCGCCCGTGCAGCCGCCGTCGAAGAGTACGACGGCATCCTTCATCGAGGCGCGGTTGATTGAGTAGATCTCTTCGGCCGTGAGGCGGAATCCTTTGGCGCGCATGTCGTCGATGCGCGTCGAGATGAGGCTCGGGAGCCACATGCCCTCGTCGGCGAGGGCGGGCAGCAGCGTCAGCGCCGCCAGCAGTGTCAGCAAGGTTCTTTTCATAGGATTATAACAGGTCGATGAATTTATCCAGTTCGGTGTAGAGCCGCTGTACGGGCAGCCCCATGACGTTGTAGAACGAGCCGTCGATGCGCTCGATCGCGGCGTAGCCGATCCACTCCTGAATGCCGTAGGCGCCGGCCTTGTCGAAGGGGCGGAACGTGTCGACGTAGTAGACGATCTCCTCGTCGGTCAGGGGGCGGAACCAGACGTCGGTCTCGACGGCGAAGGTGTGCATGCGGGTGGCGGTGCGGAGCGTGACGCCTGAGACGACCGTGTGGCGGTGGCCCGAGAGGGCGCGGAGCATCGCCAGTGCCTCGTCGCGTCCGGCAGGCTTGCCCAGCACGCGGTCGCGGAGCACGACCACCGTGTCGGCCGTCAGGAGGATGTCGTTCGCGGCGAGCGGTTCGGGATAGGCGTCGCTTTTGAGTTGCGACAGGAAGAGCGGCACGTCGTGCGGCGGCAGTCCCGCGGGGTAGCGCTCTTCGACTTCGTAGCGGTCGATGAGCGTGTAGTCGAGTCCGCAGTCGCGCAGCAACTGCTGCCGCCGCGGCGAGTGCGAGGCCAGCAGCAGCCGGTAGGGGCGTAGTTTTTCTTGGAGGATCATGGGATCAGCGTATTTCGAAATTCAACAGTTCGCGTCCTTCGAGCGTGGCGCGCAGCACGTCTCCCCGTTCGACGGGGCCTGCGCCCGCCGGCGTGCCGGTGAAAAACAGGTCGCCCGTGCGGTAGGTGATGTAGCGCGAGACGTGGCTCAGCAGTTCGTCCACCCCGAAGATCATGTCGCCCGTATATCCTCGCTGCCGTACCTCGCCGTTGATTTCGAGCGTGAAGTGCAGCTGCCGGATGTCGCCCAGCTCGGCGACGGGGACGAACTGCGGCGCCACGGCGGCCGAGTAGTCGAATCCTTTGGCACGCTCCCACGGCCATCCGTTGGCGATCGCCTCGCGTTGGAGGTCGCGCGCCGTGAAGTCGATGCCCAGTCCGACTTCGGCGTAGAGACGGTGGGCGAAGCGCGGCGCGATGTGGCGCGCCAGTCGGTCGATGCGCACGACCAGTTCGCATTCGTAGTGCACCTCCTGCGTGAAGTCGGGGATGTAGAAGGGGTCGTTGTTGCGCAGCAGGGCCGTGTCGGGTTTCAGGAAGAAGAGCGGCTCCGCGGGCAGCGGCCCGCCGTCGAACTCGGCGATGTGGTCGCGGTAGTTGCGGCCGATGCAGATGATCTTCATGATTTCCGTTTTTTACATAGCTCGACCGCCGCGGTGAGGCCGATCGCGCCGATGAAGAGGAGGGGTATTCCCAGCACCGTGATCGTCTGCGGTTCGACGCCCGCGCGAAGCAGCAGCCAGCTGCCGCCTCCGATCACCACCGCCAGCAGCAACAATCCGCCGGCCCCGATGCGGCGTACGGCGCGCCAGTTGATCTCAGGGTTCTCTTCGGGGTTGCCGCTGAGCGTCGAGATCGACTGCGGCCGCAGCCAGAGGATGACGGCGCATATGGCCAGAATAGCCGCGATGACGAGTGATTCGGTCATGGGTTCAGGGTTTCGGGTGTTATTTTCTGCGTTTGCGGCGTTCGATGACCGTGATGATGGCAGCGGCGCCCGCGACGAGAATCCCGATCCGCACCGAGGCG
>ERZ779896.334-NODE-334-length-64166-cov-4.513640_pt1 | contig 64166 bp, 67 predicted proteins | sample MGYA00511067_ERZ779896 | MGnify/ENA primary metagenome ERZ779896 (study PRJEB29588, sample SAMEA2161597) | human gut metagenome | biome: human gut; feature: human-associated habitat; material: faeces | place: Denmark | collected 2008/2010 ... | reverse complement strand
AGCTCGTTTATAATACCAACCATTTCTCCTATTGTCAAATGATTTTTTAAAAAAAGTAAATAAAATGAAGGAAATTTGTAAAATTTCCTTCATCATTGCTACTTAGCCTTGGTTTTATCCCTTATTCAAAACAAAATGCATCTAAATCTGTTTCTTTAAATCCATCTTTTGTCAAAACCATCATAGAATGATAACCAGCTGATTCAATAATTTCTTTGGATAAACTAAAAGCACAATCTAAATATTCTGCATTATGGCAATCACTGTTTAGACAAATCTTTATGCCTTTTTCTTTCATGTATTGTAATAAATGTTTTTCCGGATATGGTGTTTTTCGATATCCCCGAGCAATCGCTCCGGTATTTACTTCAAATATCTTTTGGGATAATGCATCAATCGCATCACAGGCCATCTTTATATATCTTTCATCCGTAAAAGAAAAGAAAGATTCATCTTCGTTGTATTTCATCAACAAATCCAAGTGTCCAACAATATCCACTTCCTGCCAGTCTTTCATTCCACAAATCCCCGTGTAATAATCTTTGGCAAAGAGGATAAAATCATCGCCATACCATTCATGAATCATTTGAAGGGAAGTTTCTCTATCGTAGTCTACCGATAAAAAATTTCCATCATGTTCTAAAAAATGTTTGGATCCAATGATATAGTCATACACTTCTGGATGTGGATCACGATAGCGCATATCTTGTTCTAGGCCTAAGAAAATTTCAATTTGATTCTTGTACTTGTTCTTTAATTGTTTCACTTCTTTTATATAGGCTTCGCAAGATTCAGGCGACATGCAACAATCATCTCCTGGTATATAAGCATGTTCACTAAATCCAAGAATCGTAAATCTTTTCGTAATTGCTTTATTTACCATTTCTTCTAAGGGATTCTTTCCATCCACATAGGTGCTATGGGTATGCAGGTTCTGTTTAATCATTTTCTATCTCCTTTAAGCGCAATTTACATCCTTCTAAAACATCTTGATAGGTCGTTTCAAAATCACCTGTCCACCAGGGATCCGCAACATCGCGATCTGGCAACAAGCGATAAATTTTATGTTCTAAGTCTTCTCCTACAATACGTGATACATCTCGTTTATTTTCCGCATCCATATAGTAGATATAATCATAGTCAAAATAATCGCACCGTTCCATGATTCTAGCTTGTCTTGGAGTAAAAGGAATCCCCTTTTCCGTTAATTTTCGTTTTGCTGGCGGATACATATCATTGCCAATTTCCTCATACGTCAAAGCCATAGAATCTATATCCATATAGATTCCTTCTTTTCGACATAATTCTTTCATAATAAATTCCGCCATGGGACTACGGCATATATTCCCATGGCAAAGGAACAATATTCTTTTCATTCTTCTAATACCTCACACTCTTCCTGTTTTGATAATTACTTTTACATAGGAAACATTCGTACTCTAATTCTAACATATCCATCTATTCTCCTATCGCTTATCCTTAATTTGATCACAAAAAAAGGAAGATTTCTCTTCCCTTAATGTACACGTAAGATATCAACAGTATGACTACTTGCGCCAATCAATTCTTGTCTTTCACAGGTAGCTAGATGGTAACGCATGAATAATTCAAATGTTTCTTCATCCATTTTATTTAATACCGGACGCATATAATCACTTGGTCCATCTGCCGCAATAATCTGTAGACGCTCTAGATCCAGATCTTGATTTAACTGATTAATCGTTTCTAAACGCACAAAGCTGTATAAATCATCCATATTGGTATGCGTTTGAAAACTCTCATCGACTTTTCCTGCCGCAATGGATTCTTTAATATGCCCATCACGAAAACCATGAACCAACACACTGTATTCATTCATCACATAGGCCACTAAGATGGTTCCTCCAACCTTAGTCACCCGTTTAGCTTCAGATAGAGCCTTTTTCTTTTCTTCATATGTAAATAAATGATACATTGGTCCAAATAGTAAGGTCAGATCAAAGGTTCCATCGGGATATCGGGAAAGATCTAAAGCACTACCCTGTACAGCTTTAACTGTACTTTTCTTAGCTTTTAAAACGCCTAAATTATACTTTACCAGTTCCAGTGCATCTACTTGATAGCCTTCCTGGCTTAAAGCAACCGAATAACGTCCTGTACCGGCACCAACATCTAAAATCCGATCTCCTTCTTTAAGATACTTATGAATGTATTTCATACTCGTACGATATTCCACTTGTCCATGCCGCGACAACAAGCGTTTATCTTCACAAAATTTACCGTAATATTCTTCTAATCCGTTCATGCACCCTATTATACCATAGACTTATTCATTTCCCTTTAAGCTGGTAACCATATCAATCGTTTTGATTTTTCTTGCGAGAATTTGATTGATGAAAAACGATACGCCAAACGTTCCCACAGCTGCGATCACATACGAAATCAAGCGAATTGATGCATTGAAGTCATATGTATCACTAATCGCTTCACGATAGATGTAATCCGTCAAATAATAACCCAAAGGCAATCCAAACAGAATTGCCACCAACATGATCCATGTATTTTGTTTCATAAAAATTTCTTTGATTTGTTTATTTTTGAAACCTAGTACTTTTAACGTCGCAAATTGATATTGTTTTTCGGTAAAAGATAAGATACCTAGGTTATACAAAATAACCGATCCTAAAATAACCGCAAATACTATCAACAAAACCATCATAGATTTCATTGTAGCTACCATCTTTTCGGCTTCTTTACGCATATCTCGAATATTCGCAACCTTCATAACTCCATCAATTTTCTTAACTTTTTTATTGGTGTAAAGCGTATCTGCTCGATACGTAAAACCCGCCTTTTCATAGGCTGATTTTGTCATGGTACATTGCTGGGCTTGGGGATCACGATTTAGGCCAACTACTTTACTCTTTTTCCAATCTGAACTTCCTAATGGTCGCCATACAAATGTATCACCTATATGCACATCGTATTCTCTAGCTAATTTCTCGGTTAAATACATGCCCTTTGTTTTTAGAGAGAAGACCATTTTGTTGTGGTCTGTCACTTTCAGTTTGCCTTTTGAATCATTGATGGTTAAAGTTCGCTCTTTTATCTTAGAACCAACTTTGCATTCTATCGCAAATGTTTCCGAACTCGCATTGCCATAAAGACTTCTCAGATGATCATATTGAGCATCGGTATAATTGGTATCCAATAAAACCTTATTCTGATAGTCATTTAAAATTTCATATTCCCAATCCATATAAGCATTCATCGAATCAAACAATCCAAAAGCACAAACCATTAATACTGTACAGCCCACTACTCCAGCTAAAGATGCCAAAGTACGCGCTTTATTACGAAAGATATCCCGGATATTCCATTTAGTAGAAAGTTTTGCGTTTGGCAAAAGGATTGCTTTCGGAACAGTTATTTTTTGCTTCTTTGTATAAGGTGCTTCTAAGCGCAAAGCTTGACTAGCCGTCTCTTTTAGAATATTTCGACTCGATGCATAGGTTACTAGGGAAATCATTACGACAACCGCAAAAGCTAAAATATAAACAGGTCTTAAAAGCACAACTTTCGCATTCGGTATCTCAAAATACGACATTTCCATATCCAGAAAGTATTGGCCAATCGTAACCGCCCCTACGATTACGCCTAAACCGCTGGCAACAATGCTAATCACTAAGCCAAAGTTCATATAATGCCAGGTGATTTTTTGCTTTGAAAAGCCCAAAGCTTTTAACGTTCCAATTTGTACCCGCTGTTTTTTGACAAAACGATTCATTGTACTCAAGACTGTCAAAACCGCAATAAATAGAAACATACCCGAGAAAATCCCGGCATACGTTTTTCCTTCATCAATTTCGGATTGATAACCTTGGTACGAAGCATTGGACTTGCGTCCAGTCACTGCTACCACATCAGAAACTTGATCTTTAATGGCTTGTTTTACAGAATCAAGATGTTTTGGGGAGTCTACGTCTACATAACATTTTGTATACGGAACATCCATTTGATCATTTAGTACTTGTTTTTTATAGGTTTTACCCGAAATATACACAAAGCCATAATCGGTATGGGAAGGAAAAAGTTGCGTTGCATCTTTGACAAAATACACATGATCAGGACTATTGATCAAACCGACAACTTTGGTTTGAACTGTTTGGCCCGAAAGATTCAATTTCAAAGCATCACCTACATGAATGTTTTGGTTCTTAGCAAGATAACTATCGACCCAAATTCCATCTTTTTCTTGTGAGAAACCTTTTCCTTTCACTACATGAAATTTAGAAACCGTATTTTCTTCAATGACATTGGTTTCTACCGTTACTTTCTTAAACCCCTGCAGTTTTCCATTGGTCACAAAAGCTCGATTGACCTTTTTTACATGATCTAAAGCCTTCAACCGATCCAAATCCTGCTCTGAGACGTTGGTCGAATGAACCCATAAATCGGCTAAATTATTTTTCGCATAGTATTGATTGGCGCTGACTTGCATCCCATCCATATATCCATGAATACCAGAGAAAGCCAGTACACCAATAAAAATCATCAAAAAAATCGCAAAAAACTGGAACTTTTGTTGCCAAAGATCTCTTTTTAATTTCTTATTCAGCCACATCACCATTCCACCTCATCAACCGATTTTGGATCTTTATTGATCACATTTTCTATGATTCTTCCATTTTTTAAGCGAATTACCCGATCTGCAATATCTGCAATCAAGGCATTATGCGTGACAATCACTACGGTTTCTTCTTGAGCTTTTAAGAGCTTTAAAATATCTGTTCCCGTCTTTGAATCCAGAGCTCCTGTCGGTTCATCACAGAGTAACAGTTTGGGATTTTTCGCAATCGCGCGGGCAATCGAAACCCGTTGTTGTTCACCACCCGATAATTGATTAGGGAATTGATGCATATGTGCTTTTAAACCCACTTGTTCTAGCACCTTTTCGGCATCTTGGGCCTGCGGTGCAATATCCTGAATCAATGCCACATTCTCTTTGACCGTTAAAGTTGGCAAGATGTTATAGAATTGAAAAATAAAGCCCACATTTTGCGCTCGATATTCACTTAATTGATTCTCGGTATATTTAGAAAGTTCTTGGCCATCCACACAAATAGAACCCGAAGTAGGAATATCCATACCCCCAATTAAATTTAATAAAGTTGATTTTCCTGCGCCAGATGGACCTAAAATAACGACAAACTCCCCTTTTTTTATGCTTAAATCAACGCCATCCAAAGCATTAAACTTCACTAAACCCGTATCATATGTTTTTACAATTTTCTGCAACGCAATGATCGTTTCCATGTCTCTCTCCTCCAATTAGTTTCGCCTAACCATAAGTTAGCACAAACTAACCTTGCGTGCAAAAGAAAAATAGGTCGATTGACCTACTCTTCTTCAATAAGGCAATGCCATTCTTGTAAAGAACGAAGTTCTCCATCACCTTTCAGTTTCATTTGTTTAATGCCCTGCGCACTCGCAAAGGCAGCTGCCATGGTTGTCATATAAGGAATTCTTGCCTTGATGGCATTCTTTCTTAAATAGCTGTCATCATGAATGGACTTCTTACCCACTGGTGAATTCACAATCAATTGAATTTCGCCATTGGTAATCGCATCCAAGATGTTTGGACGTCCTTCGTATAACTTGTTGATTCGTTTTACCGGAATGCCTTGGGCTTGAATCAATTCAAACGTTTTTCCCGTTGCCAACAATTGGAAACCATCTTCATAGAAAGATTTTGCCAAAGCTGGAACTTCTGGTTTATCTAATTCATTGACTGAAAGTAAAACGGTTCCTTCTAATGGTAATTTAGCGCCAGCTCCTTCTTCAGCCTTATAGAAAGCTTCCCCACTCGTATGGGCTAGACCCAATACTTCTCCGGTCGAACGCATTTCTGGACCTAAGACTGGATCCACTTCCTGGAACATATTAAATGGGAATACGGCTTCTTTTACCCCAACATACGGAATCTTACGCTCTTTTAAATCTTCAACAGGACTAGGTCTACCCGTTAGTTCACTAGTAATAATGTCAGTTGCCAATGGAACCATGCGAATGCCACAAACTTTCGAAACAAGTGGTACCGTACGACTTGCTCTTGGATTGGCTTCCAGGACAAAGACTTTGCCATCTTCAATCGCATATTGCATATTCATCAATCCAACGACATGCATTTCTTCAGCAATTTTACGCGTATAGTCTTTGATTGTCGCTAAGTTTTCTGGCGAGATATTCTGGCTTGGAATCAAACAAGCCGAGTCACCGGAATGAATACCCGCCAACTCAATATGTTCCATAACCGCTGGCACATAGGCATGCAAACCATCGCTGATCGCATCCGCCTCACATTCCAGTGCATGATGCAAGAAACGGTCAATTAAAATTGGACGATCCGGACTCACCCCAACCGCTGCAGCCATATAATCGGCCATACTCTGGTCATCGTAAACCACTTCCATACCACGTCCACCTAAGACATAACTTGGACGCACCATTACAGGATAGTGAATGCGATTGGCAATCGCAATAGCTTCTTCTATCGTTGTTGCCATACCACTTTCCGGCATTGGAATACCTAGCTTATCCATCATACTTCTAAATTGATCACGGTCTTCGGCCAAGTCGATGACTTCTGGTGGTGTGCCTAAAATCTTTACGCCATTCTTTTGTAGTTCACCTGCTAGATTCAATGGGGTTTGGCCACCAAATTGTGCAATAACACCGACTGGTTGTTCTTTTTTATAGATACTTAAAACATCTTCTAAGGTCAATGGTTCAAAGTACAACTTATCCGAGGTATCATAATCGGTTGATACCGTTTCCGGATTACAGTTGACGATGATAGTATCAAAGCCAAGTTTCTTTAAAGACTGTGCCGCATGAACGCAACAATAATCAAATTCAATACCTTGCCCAATGCGATTTGGTCCACCACCTAAAATCATGATTTTCGGTTTTCCTTCAGTAATTGGATTATGATCCAGTCCATTGTATGTACTGTAGAAATACGAACTGTCTTTCGTACCACTTACATGGACAGCATCCCAATGTTGTTCAAGCCCAGCACATAGACGTGCCTTCCGAATCGCACTTTCTTCTACCGCTAGAATTTCGGCAAGATATTGATCAGAGAACCCATCTTTTTTGGCTTGTACCAGAATCTCACTAGATGGCACTTGGCCTTTAAATTGAAGGATTTGTTCTTCCTCTTCCACCAATTCTTTCATCTGCTCAATAAAATACGTCTTTACTTTCGTAATTTCATGAATTTCTTCTACCGTGGCCCCTTTACGCAAAGCTTCATACATGATGAAATGTCTTTCACTGCTTGGTGTTACAAGCATTTCCAACAAATCTGCTTTGGAAAGATCATGGAAGTTTTTCACAAAGCCAAGACCAGCACGACCTTTTTCCAGAGAACGAATAGCTTTTTGGAAAGCTTCTTTATACGTCTTTCCAATACTCATGACTTCTCCAACCGCACGCATTTGTGTTCCCAGCTTGTCTTCTACCCCTTTGAACTTTTCAAAAGCCCAACGTGCAAATTTCACAACGACATAATCGCCATCTGGTACATATTTATCTAAGGTTCCATATTTTCCACATGGAAGATCCGCTAAAGTCAGACCCGTTGCCAGTTTTGCGGAAACAAGGGCAATTGGAAATCCGGTAGCCTTACTAGCTAATGCACTGGAACGACTGGTTCGAGGATTAATTTCGATTACGATAATGCGATCATCTTTCGGGTTATGGGCAAACTGCACATTGGTTCCACCAATCACGCCAATATGCTCAACAATTTTATAGGCTTGTTCCTGGAGTCTTTTTTGTACGTCTTCACTAATGCTCAACATCGGTGCAGTACAGAAAGAATCCCCCGTATGTACACCCATCGGATCGACGTTTTCGATAAAACAAACCGTAATCATGTTGTTGTCTTTATCACGTACAACTTCCAGTTCCAACTCTTCCCAGCCAAGAATCGACTCTTCGACTAATACCTGGCCAACTAAACTTGCCTGCAAGCCACGGGCACAAACGGTTTTTAATTCTTCTTTATTATAAACAAGACCGCCACCGGCTCCACCCATGGTATAAGCGGGACGTAATACTACTGGATAGCCTAATTCTTCCGCAATAGCTAAGGCATGATCCACATCATAAGCAACCTCACTGCGTGCCATCGCGATACCCAGTTTATTCATCGTTTCTTTAAATTCAATGCGATCTTCTCCACGTTCGATTGCATCAACTTGCACCCCAATTACTTGCACGCCATATTTGTCCAAAATTCCTACTTTATTCAATTCGGCACATAAATTCAATCCCGATTGTCCTCCTAAATTTGGCAACAGGGCATCAGGGCGTTCTTTGGCAATGATTTGTTCTAGACGCTCTACATTCAACGGCTCAATATACGTTACATCCGCCATTTCGGGATCGGTCATTATGGTAGCCGGATTGGAATTCACCAATACGATTTCATAACCCAAAGAGCGTAAGGCCTTACAAGCCTGGGTTCCTGAATAATCAAATTCACACGCTTGCCCAATCACAATCGGGCCAGAACCAATAATTAGTACTTTATGTATGTCATTTCTCTGTGGCATAAGTCCCTCCATTTTTTCTTTTTTTCATTATATAGGAAAAGCCCATTCCTTGAAAAGAATGGACTTAATTTGTGATTCGTTTTACTTGGTCAACCAATACTTTTTTACTGCTACCCAATAGTTTTCGCAAGAGTGATTGCACCAGTTGACTTTCTTCTTTAGGAAGGTCATTGATTGCTTTTAAAATTTGAATCTGATGACCAGAAAAATCTTCCAGGCAATACACACCGGCTTGTTGGAAAATGCCAAAAATCGTCTCGACAAATTGTTGGCGATGGACAAAATCCACATCCACGACCCATTGGCGAATCGTATTTTCAAACCAGAGACTCTTCGCATCTTGTTGGCCAGTCACAAATTGCTTACCTAAAATCTGCCAAGATAAACAATCGTGTTGCATTAAACCCATCTGGTTACTTAAGCAGTAGATCGGTTGAACAGGATTTTCCAGAAGCGCTCCAATGGTGCAGTTACAAGGACTGATTTTCACCATCTTATTAAGAATCGATGGATCAACTTCTTGCCACACCCGACGGATAAATCCTGGTCCATCATTCGAATAAACTTGAACAAGTCGTTCCTGGATAGCTTTACTGGCATGCATGGCTACATAATACGCAAAATTGCCACCTTTTGAATGACCACCAATATAGATCTTTTGCGGATACTTTTGTGCGATACGTTGACAATAGCGCAAAGCTTCTCTCTGTCCTGGGGTTTCCTGCTTATAAGAAAAATCAAAGTCTTCTTTCCAACCAACAAGGGTATCATCCGTTCCCCGATAGGCAATATAGATAAAATCATCACAGACAAAAGTAATGGCACTAATCTGCATATTTTTATCAACGATATTTACATAATCGCTTAAAACAATCTTTCCAAAGCGTTTCGAATGCGCCATCTTTGGCAGCAGGAAAGGAGCTAAATGATAGAAAGTCTTACGCTTTTGAATTTCTTTTTCGCTATGTTTTTGAAAATAGGCCTGTGCGACTTCAGTGATGGTATTTCCATCTTCCATCACTTCTTCAAAGTCGATATAGGTACATTCTGAAAACAATAAATTATCCACTATATTAAATGGATCAGCTTTAAAATCCAAGTCTTTTCGCCAATCGACATAATCCATTAAATTTGCCATAGTCACTCCACACAATAGCCCATAGCTTCACTTTGATCCACACTGTTAAAAACCCAGAAATTCTGAATTGGAATCAAAGCCCGAATGCGTTCGGTCACATCAATGCCATGGGCAAAAACACAGCCATTCATAGAGCCAGATAAAGTAAGGCCTTCTACATCCAATGACCATTGAGTCAGTATCGATCTTTGTTCATACGCATCAATCTGCTTCAACAAGGAAACAATTTCTTCCGTTACTTCGGGAGCCAAACGCATCTCAAAAACGCGTTTTTCTATGGGTTGATCAGCTTCCAAACCAAATGTATGAAAACGAAAATAGCCATTTTCTTCGATTTCCCAAACTTGTTTCCATTCCATGCCAGGCATCGGAATACCGGCATAGTACATTGAAATTCCGTGTACTCTCATGTCTTCATTGTAAAAGAGCCAGGAATAAGAAACAAGCTACTTCCACAAAAAAAGAATCCCCGCACAGGATTCTTAGCTTCGTTTGATCCAATCTTCATCTTGTTGAAGATCTTCTTTTTTAATACCTTCACTACTTTGATGCAACTCTTGATTCTGAATTGTGACACGTGAATCGGGTTTAATGCTCGAAGTCACAAACGCATTTGAACCAATCACAGAACCATGGCCAATGACCGTTTGGCCCCCTAATACACTGGCACCAGAATAAATCGTCACATTATCTTCAATGGTTGGATGACGCTTCACCCCATGTAAACTTTGTCCAGCACTTGTCGATAAAGCCCCTAAAGTTACCCCTTGGTATAATTTCACATGTTCGCCGATGGTAGTTGTTGAACCAACGACAATCCCCGTTCCATGATCAATAAAGAAATACTTGCCAATCGTTGCTCCAGGATGAATATCAATTCCCGTTTTGGAATGGGCATATTCCGTCATCATACGCGGAATTAAAGGTACTTCCAATTCCCATAAGACATGGGCAATACGATGAATCGTGGAAGCCAGTAAACCAGGATAACACAAAATGATTTCGTTCTTACTATTGGCTGCGGGATCCCCATCAAACATGGCATCAAGATCTGTATCAATATATTCGCGCATACGGGGAACTTGTTTCATAAACGCAATAGTAATCTCTTTGGCTTTTTTACGGACGTCATTTTCACTAGATTGCGCATAGCTCGGTTCGTTTTTCAATGCGATGGTTACTTGTTTCTGTAAGTTAAACATCACATCTTCCACTAATGCAGCCAGGGTATGGCGCATATTAAAAATCTTATAGACTTCATCGCGATAAAAGCCAGGGAAGAAAATACGTAATAGTTTATTAACAATTTCCACAACCTTATCTTGGTCGGGTTGATGGAACATCGTCATTCCATCAATTTCGCGTTTTTTATTATAGTCGTCCATGACAATTTCAACGACTTGTTCAACCTCATTAAATTCTAATTCGTTCATACTCACACCTCGTTCTTATTCTATCAAATTCCCTTCCTCTTGTCTTTTCAGACGATAAGAAAGGGCCAAAATATCTAACCTTTTTGATGTAATGTTTTGGCGATATTCTTCTCATTGGCAAAAACGGGTGCAAATAGTTTCATGCCAAACCGTTTTGTGAATAAGGAGCACTTACATAGAAACATATAATAAGTATTAAAATTCGTACCATACATTCCTTCAAAATTTCCCTGTCCTTTAGAAAAAATTACATCTGCCTGCCGCAAAGCTTTCTGGGTTTCTTCATTGCTCAATTGATAGAACGTTCCCGGAATGGCTGTTCCATTGGCCATAATGTCATATTTTTCCGTTAAGCCAAGCTTTTGACAATCACTGTAAGTTGTATCATTCAATACATCCTGTCCGCGAACCACAACCGTTAAATGACAATGCGGATAGTCTTTTAAGATTTCATCCATCAGTAAAGTATCGAGAATGATTTCTCCACAATTATCACAAAGATAGACAACTTCACTGGCCTTAGATAAATCATCTTTTAAATTCGCCAAGATTTCTGAATCGAGCTTTTGTTCTTTGGCTTTTTCTAGAATTTGTACCAGTTGATCTTCGTTAATGTCATTCACTGTACCAAAATCAATATAGTTTCCCGCACACACCAAGCGAATCGCTTGGGCAAAGGCATCCGGACTAGCTTGAAGCTGGGCTTGAAAGATGGGAAGTTTTTTTAACATCCAGGCATTATACCGATCTTTGATGGGTTGAAAATCAACAGAAGAAGGAAAATAGCGCTGGCGAATCTTGTCAATGCGCATACTTAGAACAGGCGCTGGTTCACTTTTGGCATGCGCTTTTAAACAAGCTATGACTTCCATCATATAATCGAGTTTTTTCGTTGTATCTTCCTGGGATTCAAGGCGTTGCACTTCCTTATCCACAATACAAGATACACATTGAATATCAATCTGCATATCCTCACCTAGATTCTAGCTACTCCACTATCCCGGGCCGCTTGCGCTACAGCCTTGGCAACGGCTGGTCCAACATTGGGATCAAAGGCCTTAGGGATAATATAATCGGGATTTAATTGATCTTCGGGAATCAAATTGGCTAAGGCATGTGCGGCAGCCATTTTCATCGCTTCATTGATATCACTGGCACGTACATCCAAAGCCCCTCTAAAAATACCTGGGAAGGCAAGCACATTATTGATTTGATTTGGATAATCACTGCGTCCGGTTGAAACGATGGCAGCCCCTGCAGCTTTGGCTTGTTCTGGGAAGATTTCTGGGGTCGGATTTGCACACGCAAAAATGATGGCATCTTTATTCATACTTCTTACCATTTCTTCACTTAAAAGCTTAGGCGCACTTACCCCAATAAAGACATCCGCACCACGAATCACATCGGCCAAAGAGCCCGCTTGTTTCGTTTCGTTAGTTACTTGGGCCATTTCTTCTTTGATCCAGTTCAAATGATCTCGTCCTGCATAAATCGCTCCATGCCGATCGGTCATCGTAATATGTTTATAACCAGCCGACAACAAGAGCTTCACAATCGAAATTGCAGCAGCCCCAGCTCCAGAAGTAACGATTTTCACATCTTCTTTGCGTTTACCGACAAGCTTTAAGGCGTTGGTAAGACCCGCTAAGGTAATAACGGCTGTCCCATGTTGATCATCATGAAAAACGGGAATATCACAGACTTCTTTTAACCGTCTTTCGATTTCAAAACAACGCGGTGCACTAATATCTTCTAAGTTGATTCCTCCAAAGGATTTGGAAATATTTTTTATCGTTTCTACAATCGTATCGACATCATTGGAGTCAACACACAAAGGAAAGGCATCCACATCCGCAAATTCCTTAAACAAGACACATTTTCCTTCCATAACTGGCATCGCCGCTTCGGGACCAATATTCCCTAAGCCAAGTACCGCACTTCCATCGGTAATCACAGCCGCCATATTCCAGCGTCTGGTATAGGCATAACTCTTCGTAAGATCTTTTTGAATTTCTAAACAAGGTTTGGCAACCCCTGGGGTATAGGCCAAAGACAAATCTTCGGCATTTTCTACTTTAACCCGCGAAACAACTTCAATTTTACCTTTCCATTCGGCATGTTTTTTTAATGATTCTTCTGCATAGTCCATATCTTTATACCATCCTTTCTGCTTGTACGGCTTCATCAAATTCGCTTTCGGTCATAAAGCCTAAACGAACCACCGCTTCTTTTAAGGAAATATTTTCTTTAAACGCTAAATTAGAGGTTTGCGCAGCTTTTTCATACCCAATGATAGGATTTAAGGCCGTCACTAACATTAATGAGTGATGAACATTGTAGGCCATCTTTTCTTGATTTGCCTTTAAGCCAATCAAACAGTGATTGGTAAAGGATTGTATACTGTCGGTAAGTAGCTGACAAGACTGCAAGAAATCATACGCGATGACCGGCATAAAGACATTAAGTTCAAAATTTCCCTGACTGGCTGCAATACCAATGGTTGTATCATTTCCCATCACCTGTACCGCAACCATCGTCAATGCTTCACATTGGGTTGGATTGACTTTTCCTGGCATGATCGAACTGCCGGGTTCATTAGCCGGAATAGAAATTTCTCCCAGCCCAATTCTTGGACCACTGGCCATCCAGCGAACATCATTGGCAATTTTCATTAAATTGGCCGCCAAAGCTTTTAAGCCTCCATGCACAAAGGTAATCGCATCTTTACTTGTCAGGGCATGGAACTTATTTTCTTCACTCACAAAAGGTTTTCCCGTACATTCGGAAATCACTTTTGCGACTTCGGTATCAAAACCAGCTGGTGCATTCAAACCCGTTCCAACCGCTGTTCCACCTAAGGCAAGTTCATGAATCGTCGGCAATGCCATCATCAATTGGGCCTTGGATTTTTCTACCATCGTTCTCCAACCGCTGATTTCTTGCCAGAAACCAATCGGTACGGCATCTTGCAGATGGGTACGACCACTTTTTATGATGCCTTCATTTTCTTTTTCCAGTTTCTTTAGTACATCAATCATATGGTCCATTGCCGGAAATAATTGATCTTCAATGGCTGATACCGCCGCAATATGTAAAGCTGTTGGAAAAGTATCATTACTCGATTGTGACATATTGATGGTGTCATTGGGATGCAGACAGTTTTCCCCCGCTATTTCATTACCACGATTGGCAATCACTTCATTGACATTCATATTTGATTGGGTGCCACTACCAGTCTGCCAAACCGCTAAAGGAAAATGGGCATAGAGCTTACCGGCTAAGATTTCATCACAGACTTGTCGGATGATCTGACATCTTTTCTCATCCAGTTTGCCTAAATGGCAGTTTGCGATTGCGGCACTTTTTTTCAAAATCGCAAAAGCATCAATAATTCCCTTTGGCATCTTTTCCTGGCCAATTTTAAAGTTTTGATAACTGCGTTGGGTTTGTGCGCCCCAGTACTTGTCTGCAGGCACTTTCATTTCGCCCATTGAATCATGTTCGATACGATATTCACTCATTTCTTCAACCTCATTTCAGAGAAAATTATAGCATGAAATGGCTTACATTATAAAAATCGTAGCTAATTGCTACGATAGTTTTCGCCAAATGGTTAAAAACATAGTGATAATACACAAACTTCCTCCCACGACATTGGAAATCGGTTCTGCCATAAAAACACCATCGGTACCAAAATGAAAAAACGTGGGAAGTAAATACGTCAAAGGAATCACGATAATCGCTTTTCTAAGTAAAGAAAAGAAAATCGCATAAGCTCTTTGATTCAAAGATTTAAACATCGTTTGTCCACTGTATTGAAAGACCATAAAAATGAAGGCAAAGAAATAAATATGCAAAGCCGGAATCGCCTTTTGGCAGATAGCGGGATCATTCGAAAAAATCGAAATAAAGAAAAGGGGAATCTTTTCAATGGCCAACCAGACCAGTCCTGCGTATATAAAGGTCATACAGAACATCACAAAAAAGGCTTTCTTAACCCGATCATTCTTTTTCGCACCATAGTTATACGAAAGAATGGCACTGGCTCCATCGGTCAAAGACCAAATCGGGATTTCCAGCATCTGACGCACACTGGACACAATTGTCATGATGGAAATATACAAATCGCCTCCGGTAAAGGAGAGAACATTGTTGCAAGCTACTTGGACTAAACCATTGGTCAGCTGCATGATAAAGCCCGCTAAGCCTAAGGAAAGAATATCTTTTACCCGATACAAGTCTTTCCAGGCCGTTTTTACAAGCGTTACTTCAATACTTGGTTTGCGTAAAAAATACACCACAAAACAAGCCGATAAGAACTGTGCAATGACCGTTGCGATGGCTGCACCAATAATGCCTAAATGAAACCCAAAAATAAATAAGGGATCTAATAAAAGATTTGCCACGGCACCAATCAATACGGTAAACATTCCAGCCTTGGGATAACCCTGGGCATTGATAAAAGGATTCATACCAATCGAAATCATGGAAAAAATCGTACCGCATAAATAGATTCGTAAATAAGGCAAACTATACGGCAAAGTTTGTTTAGAAGCTCCAAACAACAATAAAACCGGTTTCGAAAAGATCAATCCTGCAAACATTAATACAACCGCTGTTAAAATTAGCAGGACAAAAGATGTATTCATAATCCGTGAGGCATTTTTCTGATCTTGTCGACCTCTATCTATCGCAAAAAGCGGTCCCCCACCACTGGCATATAAGTTAGCGAAAGCGGAAATGATTGTGATAATGGGAAAACATAAACCTACAGCACCGAGGGCCAGGGCACCAATGTCTGGAATCCGTCCAATATAAATGCGATCGACAATATTGTATAAAAGGTTCAAAACCTGCGCGACCAACATAGGAAACGCTGTTTGAATGATATTTTTGGTGATGGTACCTTGTGAAAAATCTACTTGTTTCATAACGAGTTTATCTTACAACAGACAAAAAAAGATTTCAGCTTTTCCAGCTAAAATCCTAAAAGAACCTTTTTCAATTCAGCCACTGAATCAACCATGATATCCGGTTGTACTGCTTCTAGTTCAGCTTTGGTACCATAGCCATAGGTAACCGCAATACTCGTTACCTGATTTTCTTTTGCGCCTAAGGCATCAAATTTACGATCCCCTACCATGCAGCAACACTGCTTAGGATATTGTGTCAAAAGCGTGGCAATCATCGCTTCTTTGGTATCCGTTTCTTTTTTTTGTAGAGCAGGTCCTAAAACTTCACAAAAGAATGCATCAATCCCAAAGTGTTTCAACAATTGATCCAGATACACTTTTGGCTTACTGGAAACAATGCCCAACTTTATGCCTTTTTCAAAGCAGGTCTTTAATAAATCAAAAATTCCTTCATACATTTCGGCTTCATAAATTCCGATCGTATTATAGCGTTCGCGATACTTGGCCAAAAGTTTTTCAGCACAAGCTTCATCTACTCCATAGACTTCTTGAAAATGTGTACTTAATGGCGGACCAATAAATGTTCGCAATACCGCTTGATCAGATTCATGAATTCCTATCGATTCCAGTGCATATTGTACACAGCGAGTAATGCCTAATTCTGATTTAGAAATGGTTCCATCTAAATCAAACAATACAAAATCAAACATGTTTAAAACTCCTTTTTCTCCATAATAGAAATACTAATGCGTAGAGAAATTATATACGCAAAAACCACAAAACCAAAATAGATCAGTGCATCTAGAACAAGACTGCTTGTTTCAAGCCATTGTTTTAATGAGCCATTCATATCTATAACAACAAGCCCGCCCGCAAGGATCATCAATACCAGAAGCATCACCAAGCGTCCTTTTTCATGCCCATATTTCAATTGAAAAGGCAAAGAAACAGCGAGAAATAAAAGCCCGATCCCAAACATGATCATATTACTGGCGATAGACTTCCAAGAAAACCAGGGAAGCAGAAAAAGGGTAGAAAGCAATAAAGCACTCAACAATAAAAGCAAGCCATATACATACTTTTCTTGCACATACGTTTTTCTTTCAATGGGAAAGGAAAAGATGGTTAAATTCCCTTGATCCATCTCATCATAGCTGATGCTGGAAAGACAAACCGTTCCAAAAAAGACCATTAAATATCCACCGATAAAATTCTTATCCTGCATCGCAAGAGAACAAAAGCATGCCGATAAAATCATAAAAAGGAAGACTTTTCGGATGTTTTTTAATAATAAGCAATCTTTTATCAACAAACCTTTCATACATTTTCTCCTTGTACCATCCATTCTAAAAGTTCATCAAAATGGGCATTTCGCAATGCGACACCTGGCATATTTTCTGCATAGTATTGTTTTTGATTGGTCAGATAGACATGATCTTTTTCTTTCAAAATATAACTTGTATCTAGCTCACTTGGATCATCTACTTCCAGTAGCGCATAGTTACTCAATAAGACATCCGTATCTTCATGCAGAAGAATCTTCCCCTCTTCCAACAAATAAAAGTCATCGCACAAAGATTCTAGATCACTGGAAATATGCGAGCTGATAAGAATTGAAGCATCTTCTCTTGTTTCCATATAATCTTGCAGTAAATCCGAGAGTTCTCTGCGAGCCAGACTATCTAAGCCACTGGTTGGTTCATCTAATAGAAGGTGCTTGGCTCCTACACTGGTTGCGATACAGATTTTTAACTTGGCTTTCATACCTGTTGAAAATTGTTTAATGGGTTTATTTTCTGGTAGGTCCAGTTGTTTCAATCTTTGCGAATAAGCGCCTTCATCAAAATGCGGATAGATCGCCTGTAAAATCTTTTTACAATCCTTTGGTGTAAATAAACTGTTAAAGCCCGATTCATTCCATACGGCTACCATCTCTTTTTTATCCAAAGATAGAGCTTCACCTTCATTTTTTACTAAGCCCATCAAAATTTTATAAATCGTGGTTTTACCGGAACCATTCTTGCCTATCAAGCCCGTAATTCGACCCGGAACAAGGTTTAAAGAAACATCCAATTGAAAAGCATCATACTGTTTTTTTAGATTCATCGCACATCCTCCAATAAGACTTCAAACAAATCTTGTATTTCTTGTTTACTCAAACCGGATTGTTGCCCCTTTTGAATCGCTTTTTCAAAATAGGCTTGTACTTCCTTTTGTCTTTCTTCCTGGGCCAATTCGCTCTTGCAAGCCAAAACATAGGTACCTTTCCCATGAATGGTTTTAGTGAAACCTTCCTGTTCCAAGGTATCGTAGGCCTTTTTTACCGTAAGTGCGGAAATTCGCAATTCTTTCGATAATTGTCTGACACTTGGTAAACAGGTATTTTCTTCGATGGTCCCTTTTAATATCTTACTTTTTACTTGATCCACAATTTGTTCATAAATGGGAATCATACTTGCACCATTAATATGTAACTGCATCAAATCACCTATAAACAGTATATAACAGTATATATCTGTGTCAATAAAAAAATACTGAGTGTTTCCACTCAGTACTATAAGGTCAATAGTAAAGCCATCTTAAATGGAGTAACAGCTTTTACGCTATGCATTCCATTTTTATCAAACTTAAAGTTTTGTCCTGCTTGAATTGGATACTCTTTTCCTTCATAACCAATCACGCCTTGTCCTTCTAAGGCAAAAATCAAAGCTTCGCCTGGCGCTGCATGTTCACTTAATGCACAGCCTGCATCAAAGCTCATCAAGACAAATTTCACCTTATCCCCATTGACAATATCACGATTGACAATGCTGCCTTCTTGATATGGCAACAAGTCTTTTAGAGCAAATATTTCCTTACTATTCAGATTCATTTTTCTATTTCCTTTCTTGGATAAAATACCTGGATGGATGCATTTTCATTTGAATCCAACTCTCCTTCATTGCTTCAAAGATATCAAAGTCCAGCGTTTGATAAATATATATCCATTGATTCTCTACCCGAAGGATCTGGACCGATTGATCTTCTAAGGCAATATTGGTGATATCTTTATTGTAATCATATAATTCCAATATGCGAGATTCGAGCTCTTGGGGATCTGCATCATAGGTATGTAGAACATAATCCAGCAGTTCTCTTAACGAGCTAAAAGCCTCAAAGCCAAAGTCCTTTCCGGCATATTCTTGATAAATGCGATTAAATTGTTCTTGTGTTAATTGTATAGCCATACGAATTCCTCCATACCTGTAGCTTAAAGAAGAAACTGACATTATTTATGCAGGAATTTTGACTATGTTACAATACTTCCATGAACTATACCTATATTGTCCAATGCAGCGATTCCACCTACTATACCGGTTGGACCAATCACTTAGAAGCCAGAATCCAAGCCCATAATGCCGGAAAAGGTGCCAAATACACAAAAGCCCGACGCCCAGTAAAGTTGGTTTACTATGAAACCTTCGAAACAAAATCCGAAGCCTTAAGTCGGGAATATCAGATCAAACAATTATCCCGACAAGAAAAAGAAAAGCTGATTCAAAAAAAGGACATCGTATGATGTCCTTAACAAATCCAAATGACATATGCCAATATAAATTGCGCCATAAAATACAAAATATGATTAGAAATGATATGAATTGGTCGATCTTTTCCTTTGCCAAAATATGTGCCACTTAAAATCAGATCCGAAGCCATAAAGAATAATCCAGCCAATAAAGTCCAGACATACATTCCTTGAAAATGATGGAAACAACACAAGAGGAAAGAAAAGATAGGAACCGCAAACAAAAGTGATCCATAAATCAAAGAAATTCCCTTAAAGTATCCATACTTTAATTTCATCTTCTTTTCCATGCCAACAACTACATAGCTTAGAATCATGGCCAAAATCAAGGCAAATAGTAGAGCAACCGGATGTCCCGTATATAAAACCAACCCCATCAACAAGAAAAAGTGTTCCACGGAAAAGCAGACAAAGCCGGCAAAAGTAAACATCGTATCTTGTTTTGGATAGGTCCATTTTAAACCCAGCCAAACATCACCTATCAAGCCAAAGAAACAAGCTGCGACAAACCATAAGCCAAAGCTGATCGTTTGACATTGAAACAAACCTTGCCAGGCCATCAAGAAGAAACAAGTCGATGTCATCGCCTTTAAAAATACGGAACGTAAATTTCTTCCTGCCATGCGTTCTTTTAAAAATAAGGCACAGAATATTGCGCCTAAAATACACCATATCCACCACATATTTTTTATCTCCACCTACATCTTATCAAAAAGCGATTCATAAAAACAGCGCTTTCAAAGATTCTTTCATATATGCATATATAATGTCACATTAAACGATATAGTGAGCCTATCAAAAGAAAGGAAGGATGTTCTATGATACTCTCATTCATCATATCTACTGGATTATTTTTTCTCTTTACTACATACCTTTACAATGCCCGCTGGGCCTTAGTTTTACTGCCGGTTTACAGCATTGCCTATATTCTTTTCATCAATTTTGAAAACCTGGTTGGATATCGAGTAATTATGGCGATGCTTTTTGCGATTGGCTTTGTCATAAAATACCTCACTTCTCACAAAAAGAAGACTTATGCCACGACGAAAAAAAATAGAGTGAACACGTGTTCACTCTAATACTTATTTCGTTTCAGGAATAATCATAACCAATGTGGAAGCATACTTCACAACATTTGCGGTTACTGAACCAATCGTAGAGAACCAACCTTCTTTGGTTGATTTTGTCATGATAATCGCATCAAATGCTTCTTTCTTGGCGTATTTCACAATTTGGTCTCCTGCTTGACCATATTCTGTATCAAAAGAAACATCAAAGCCTTTGTTGATCAAAGCCTGCGCATCATGTTTCATCGTTCGCATCATGTAATCTTGAGCCGATGTGGCTTTATCTTTCATTTCAAATACATCCATTGAATCAGCTACCATCATCAATGTAACGGATACCTCTTTCGCATTATAGTTGTTCAAAACCCAGTCGATGGTTTGAAGACTACGTTTTGTTCCATCAATTGGCAATAATAATTTTTTCATTTTACATACCTCTCCTAGTTCCATTATAAAACGATTTTACCCAAATTCAACTACAGCTTACCAGCCTTAGACAGGACGTTTTTGAAATCTTTTTGCGTAAAAATAACCGGTACAGGATAGAGCGGATTGGCTTCTTGATCTGCCCAGCTTGCCATTGTATCCAAGTCCTTTTTTTCAATACAGGTAAAAGTCGACGGAATTCCCATACTCTGATTTAAATAACGAATACGTTGAATAAAAAGCTGGGCACAGATGGCATCATCCGCTTCTTCCATACCAATCACTCTAGCTAAATGCGCTAATTCCTTTTCGATTCTTGACCCATAAGCTTCTAAAACGATAGGCAATAAAATCGCATTGGCCAATCCATGTGGCACATGATATAAACCACCCACCGTATGCGCAAGCGCATGGACATTTCCTACACAAGCCACTGTAAAAGCCAGGCCTGCTTGATAACTGGCATCTAACATATGTTCTCTGGCTTCTATATCTTGAGGATTCCGATAGGCTTTCAATAAATTATCAAAAATCAAACGAACGGCATTTTCACAATACATAGCCGTATTCTTTTGATGGTATGGTGTATTCAAATACGCTTCTACCGCATGCGTCAAGGCATCCATTCCTGTATTGGCCGTTACACTAGCGGGCATCGTTACGGTTGTCCAAGGATCTAAAATCGCATAATCTGGACACAATACTGGATCATTTAAAGAATACTTATGATTTCCATCGGTAATCACTGCCGCAATAGTACATTCCGAACCCGTTCCAGCGGTTGTTGGTACCACAATCATCAGTGGCAACGAGGTTCGGATCTTCATGGTTCCTTTCATTTGCGGGATACTTTTATTCGGACAGGCAATACGAGCCGCACATGCCTTCATAGCATCCATATTGGACCCGCCCCCAATGCCGATAAAACAATCGCATTCTTTTTCTTTATAGACCATTACCATTTTTTCAATCAATTGAATATTCGGATCTGGCTGTACTTCATCAAAAACTTCTACCTCGTTTAAAGAAGCAAGCAGCGATTGAAAAAAATCCGTCTTTGAAACCCTGGGGCCAGTCACAATCAAAGGGCGCGAACAATTCTCATACGCGAGGATTTGCGAGATACGCTGCAAAGCATGTTCCCCTTCGATTTTTACGGGTTGTTTCATCTTTATGACATGAAGACCTAATGCCATGCCTTTTTGAAAAATTCGATCTGTTGTTTTCATAGTTCTATTTTACATCAAAAAAACAAGTAGTATTAACTACTTGCCTTTTTTTGTTCATAATCTTTTAAAGACTCGATAGCCTTACCCGCCAAAGGAACGAGGGCAATCATATTGAAAATCGTCATAAGACCAATTCCAATATCCCCTAGATCCCAGACAAAAGTATAGGTTGCCAAACCACCGATAAATAACATCACTAAAGCTAAGATCTTATATAGAGTTTGACTTAACCAGTTATCGCCAAATAAATAAGCCACATTGCTGCGAGCATAGAACAAGATACCAATAAAGGTGGAAAAGCTAAAGAGCCATAAAGTAGCCGCAATAAATACTACCCCAAAATAACCCAAATGATAATTCATGGCAGCTTCTAACAATTCCATACCATTTAATCCCCTTGTCAAAGATTCTGGTGCCAGCAACATAATCATTGCCGAACACGTACAGATTACAATCGTGTCAATAAATACACCCAGTGACTGCAACAAGCCTTCTTTTGCGGGATGATCAATATCCGCAGCCGCAGCGGCACAAGGTGCTGAACCGGATCCAGCTTCATTGGAGAATAAACCACGTTTCGCTCCATTCATTAAAACCGCACCAAAACCACCAGCCGCAACTTGTCTTAAGCCAAAGGCTTCCAGGAAGATACGGCGGAAAACCCCTGGCAACAAGGTGATGTTCTTACAAATGATAAAAATTGTAATAAAGAAGTAACAACCAGCCATAATCGGAACAACGACATCTAAGACACGAACACTCGCATTCTTACGTAAGACAATAAATGCCGAAATCACAACAAGGATAACCGTAGAGTAAATAGGCGGAATATGAAAGGCATGATCAAAGGTCGAAGCTACTGAATTAGAAATAACCTGACTGATTCCACACCAGCACAATAACCCTGACAGCGCAAACAAGACAGCCAATAAACAATAGCGTTTATTTTTTCCTTTCGTAAAAAAGTCATGAATATAATACGCTGGTCCACCACGGAAACCACCATAGAGGGGATCTTTCTTTTTATAAATTTGGGAGAGGGTTCCTTCCACAAAAGCTGTGGATGAACCAAGCAAGGCAATGATCCACATCCAGAATAAAGCCCCTGCACCTCCAGCTGAAATAGCTGCAACGACTCCAACCAAGTTTCCCATACCAACGCGGGTAGCAGTCGAAACAATTAAAGCCTGTAAGCCGGAAATTGAATCTTTTTCAGACTTCTTATTATGCGAAATCGTAATCCGCAACATATCCGGAAACAAGCGGAAAGGAAGAAAGCGGGTCCGAATGGTAAAGTATAAACCCGCTGGGATCAAAATAATGACTAATAGAGATAAACCCAGGCTGCTCCCATTTCCTAAGGGGATCGTAATTAAATCGCCCCATAAACATTGATAAATAAATTGTACAATTTTCATTTTTCTTTCCTATTTTTCTTCTTTCGGTAAACGCCCATATGTTTCAGTCAGGGCATAGATACTACCAGCCAGTTCATGCGATAAGAAATGTGGTTCTAAGCGCCATTGCCAGTTGGCAGCTGTACTGCCTGGTCGATTGATGCGGGCTTCTTCGCCTTTTACTAAAAAGTCCTGCAAAGGAACAATACATGTATCCGCAACCGAACGATAGGCTTCACGAATAAAGTCCCAGACAAAGCCTCCAGGATTGTAAATATCCGAATGCACGTATTTTCCGACAAACTCTTTTTCATAATCATTGAGCGTACCCAACCATTCAAGACTGGTTGGATTGTCATGGGTTCCGGTATAGACCACACTGTTTGGTTTATGTTTATGGGTTAAATAGGTACTATCGTGCCCATAACCGGTAAACGCAAACTGTAGAACATTCATACCTGGGAAACCTGTGTCTTCCAACAATTTCACCTTTTCTGATGTATTAGTTCCTAAATCTTCGGCAATCATCTTCAAATCCGGATATTTTGTTTTTAAAGCCTTAAAGAAATCCATACCCGGTCCTTTTTTAAGAATGCCGTTTTCTGCCGTTTCATCTCCATAAGGAATCGCACAATATTCCGCAAAGCCATGGAAATGATCCATACGAATCACATCAAACAGCTCATATGCCCGACCAAAACGCGAAAGCCACCAGTCATACTTGGCTTTTTTCATCTTGTCCCAGTCATATAGAGGATTTCCCCAGATTTGTCCTGTTGCACTAAAGGCATCCGGTAAACATCCGGCTACATAGCTCGGTTGGCCTTTTTCATCGACAAGTAAATTCTTCGACTGACTCCATGTATCACAAGAATCCATGGCGCAATAGAAAGGAATATCGCCAATAATCTGAATCCCCTGACTTTTGGCATAAGCATGCAGCTTTTTCCATTGTTGGTCCAAAATAAATTGTTGGAAACAATAAAAATCTAAATAATGCCCCTTCTCATCAATAAAGGCTTGTAAAGCCTTTGGATCACGATTGCGATAGCCTTCTGGCCAGTCCATCCAAGACTTGCCATCATTAAACTGTTTCAAAGTCATATATAAGGCATAATCTTGTAGCCAGTCCGCTTCTTTTTGACAATAGGCCTTATAATCCTCATCGCCTTTAAAGCGCACATAGGCTTCTTTTAAGATTTCCCAACGTCCATTGTATAAAGCCCCATAATCAATATGGGTCAGATCTTGTCCATAATCAAAACTCTCGACTTCTTGACGCGTGACAAGTCCGCGTTCAATTAAATCTTCTAAATCAATAAAATAAGGATTCAAGGCAAAACTAGAAACGGGTTGATAAGGAGAATCTCCAAATCCCGTTGGTCCAACGGGCAATACTTGCCAATAGCTTTGTCCTGCTTCCTTTAAAAAATCAATAAATTCATAAGCTTCTTTTGATAAAGTTCCCATCCCATAAGGGGAAGATAACGAAAAAATGGGATATAAAATACCAGCACCACGCATAAAAAAACTCCTTCTCAGGAGTTTATTATAACATATGAAAACGTATTCACTTAGCTAAAAAGAAAGATACTCAAGCCAAGAATAACTAAAACCACACCCGTAACTCGATTTAGGGTCTTTGGTTCTGCTTTATTGGCAAACAATGCTGCAATGCGCGCCCAGATAAAAGTAAATGCCACACAGAGAATAAAGATGGTCCAATCTGGCGTGCCACCGATCATAAAGTGAGAAAAAGCACCCGTAAAAGCCGTAAAGGCCATAATGAAGACACTCGTTCCTACCGCCGTCTTTAGTTCATAGCCTAAAACACTCGTTAAGATCAACAACATCATCAAACCGCCACCAGCGCCAATGAAACCACAGATAAAACCAATCAACATTCCACAGAGAATGGATTGTTTCGCCCGTTTTTCTTTAGAAACAGCTGCCATCGACTCTTTGGTTGTCATAACCGGGCGAACAATAAATTTAACGCCTAGTAAGAAAGTCATAAAAACTGAGAATCCACCCATGGTTTGGGAAGGCACAAGACTTGCCACATAGCTTCCTACAATCGTAAACAATAAAACGGTTACCATCATAATCAAGCCATTGCGAATATCTAAGTTCTTATTCTTTCCATAGGTATATGCACTGACAGCACTAGCCAGGACATCACTGGATAGGGCAATTCCTACGGCCATATATGGCTTAACCCCTAAAAACGCAATCAATAATGGACTGATAACAGCAGCAGCACTCATACCCGCAAAACCAGTTCCAAGACCTGCTCCCATACCAGCTAAAAATGTCACAAGTAAAATTTTTAACATATCTCTTTCTTCCCTTCGATTATAATTTCATCTAAATTGTTGACCATCTGTTGGACCACTTCGAAAAACACTTGTTTCTGTTCCGGTTTCACCTTTTCAAACAACAGCGTAAAAAATTGATTTTGAAGTTCTTGCCCTTTCTGAATAATTGGTTGGGCCTTTTTCGTACATAAGAGTTCAGTTTTACGACGATCCTCGGGTACTTCTTTTCTTTCCAGATAGCCTTCATCCACCAAACGATTCACATTCATAGAAACCAGATTGGCTTTTAACCTGCGAATTTCCACAATATCACGCGCTGTTTTGTATTGTGGATTATTGGCAAGAAACAATAAAATATCAAAAGCGGTTTGCGACAAATGGAACTTTTTACATAAAACTTTAAATTGTTCTTGATACGCAACCGACATCTTTTGTGCAAATGCGAAATACTGGTTCATATGTCTCCTTTACTTCAAAAAATAGATTATTCAATTTTTGAACTATTACATCATAGAACAAGCTTTTCCGTTTGTCAAAAGCTTTGCGTAATCGCTTTGAAAATGGTAAGGTTTCCCTATGAGAAAAAGAATTACCGTCGGCATTTTAGCCCATGTAGATGCCGGCAAAACTACATGTATTGAAAGTATGCTCTACCAAGCTAAAGCCATCCGGCATTTTGGTCGCGTAGACCATAAAGATACCTTATTGGACTTTGACCAACAAGAAAGAGATCGCGGCATCACCATCTTTTCCAAAGAAGCTTCTTTTGCCTGGAATGATGCCGAGATTTTTGTGATCGATACTCCTGGCCACATGGATTTCTCCAGTGAAATGGAGCGTTCCCTGCAAGTCTTGGATTTAGCAATCCTACTTATTAATGGACAAGATGGCGTACAAAGCCATACCGAAACAATTTGGAAATGCTTAGAACAATACCATGTTCCAACGCTTATATTCATCAATAAAATGGATATCAGTTTTCAATCAGAAGCAGAACTTTTAGAAGATCTACAAAAGAAATGTTCACCCAATTGTTTAGATATGAAAGAGCCTGACATCCTTGATCAATGGGCTTTAATCAACGAAGAAATCTTAAATGCATATATTGAGACAGGTGACATTCCCCTTGACTTGCGACAAGAAGCCGTCTTTAGACGAGAAGCCTTCCCTTGTTTCTTTGGCTCTGCGCTGAAACAAGAAGGTATCACCAAATTGATGGATGCGATTGTCGATTACAGTCTATCCAAAGAATATCCCAAGGAATTCGGGGCAAAGGTCTATAAGATTTCCAGTGATGAGAACGGAAATCGTTTAACCCATGTAAAGATTACCGGAGGAAGCCTTGTCACTAAACAAAAAATCACAGAGACCGAAAAAGTCGATCAGATTCGTATCTATAAAGGCCAATCCTTCCAAGCAGTCCAAGCAGTTGAAGCAGGAACCATTTGTGTTTTAAAAGGGCTGCAAAGTTTTGAAGTGGGTCAAGGGCTCGGTATTGAAGCCGACAGTAAACCACCGCTTCTGCATGCCTATATGCGCTATGAGCTTATATTACCCAAAGGGGTAAATCCTTTAGAGATGAAACAAGTCTGTGACCAGCTGGCTCAAGAAGATCCCTCTTTGTATATCCAGTACAACGAAGCGACCAAAACGATTTCCTTACGCTTAATGGGAAGCATTCAAATGGAGATTCTCAGCAAGTTGATCGATCAAAGAAGTGGCATTCAAGTTGGCTTTAGTTCCGGAAAAGTTGTCTATAAAGAAACCATCACCGAACCAGTCATTGGCGTTGGTCACTTTGAACCCTTACGTCACTATGCCGAAGTCCATGTAAAACTGGAACCCTTGCCAAGAAACAGCGGCATGCAGTTTGAAAGCAATCTTTCCAGCAACGAATTAGCGATCAACTGGCAGCGATTGATTTTAACGCACTTTGAAGAAAAGGAACACAAAGGCGTCTTAACCCGAAGCCCAATTACCGACATCAAAATATCGGTCGTAGCAGGAAAAGCCCATTTAAAACACACTATGGGAGGAGATTTCCGCCAAGCTACATATCGGGCGGTACGACAAGGGTTGCGTAAAGCCCAATCCATTTTACTTGAACCCTATTATCAATTTACCCTAAGCGTTCCCAATGCCTCTCTTTCACGGGCCTTATACGATTTAGAAACCAAACATGCCACCGTGAAAATTGAAGCCAGCCAAAACGATACAACCCTGATTCAAGGTAGAGGACCTGTTGCCTTATTAAACAACTACCAACAAGAAGTCATTGCCTACACAAAAGGATTAGGAAAGTTTCATTGCCAGCTAGATGGATACGATTTGTGTCACAATGCCGAAGAAATCATTGCCCAAAGACAATATGATCCCGATAACGATCGGTTTAATCCCACAGGTTCAGTCTTCTGTACCCACGGTTCGGGATACTATGTGCCTTGGGATCAAGTCGAAGAATATATGCATATTCAACCCAAACAAGCCTCAGATACTTCCTATCGTTCCGTGAAATACACCATCAGCGATGAAGAAGCCAAACGGGCCTTTGAAAACCAAAGCGGAAAAAACCGTAATCCCAAAAAGCAGGTCAAACCAAAAAAGAGAAAAGTCGATACGTCCAAAACCCATTCCGTGCAGCCAACCAAGCCGGTCTGTATCCTCATTGATGGCTATAACCAGATCTTTGGTTGGGATATCTTCCACACCCTGGATAAACAAGATTTTAGCAGTGCCAGAGACCAGTTGATCGACTGGATTTCCAACTACCAGGGATATCGTGGTTGTCGGGTGATCCTGGTCTTTGATGCCTATCGAGTTAAAGACAGCGAAACAAGAAATTATAAACGCGGTGGTGTTGAAATTGTTTATACCAAGTACAATCAAACGGCAGACAGCTATATTGAAACCCTCGTTTCGCATTTAAAAGCCGACTATCAACTTGTCGTAGCCAGCAGTGATGGCTTGATTCAAAACTCCATTTTAGCCCAGGGCTGTCAGAGAATGAGTGCCAGAGAATTAGAAAACGCTGTATTATCGGTCAATGAATCTGCCCTAAAACTATATAAAGAAAAGCAGCTTTCCGGCTTTTAGCCTTGAGCTGCTCTTTTTTTTAATCATTTTTTTGGGATTTATAGAGAAGATCCATCTTCATTTCATAATATTCTGGCGACATATCCAGGTAGTGAACATGCGGATTGTCAAAACGCAATTCTGATTCCCAGATTTCCTGCTCCAATTGTTGTTTCACATAGTCACGCAAGGTATCTAGAGATTCAGTTTCCATGACACGTTTTCCATCTTTGATCACCTGTTGCTGCAAAGGTTTGATAGTGAAGTTTTCATAACACATATTCTTCCATGGTTTCTTTGAATCCACATAACGATATGGTCTTGAAGTATCCACCACTTCATCTTCTTTGGTCAATAAATCGGAAATCGCCCGACCTTCTTCGTCATAGATTCGATACACATTCTTTCGACCAGGATTGGTAATCTTTTCTACGGTTTCGGAAATCTTGATCTTTGGGACTTTTTCGCCATCTTTTTCCACTTCCACAATCTTATATACAGCGCCAAATACCGGATCACTCTTAGAGGTGATCAAACGTTCTCCAACGCCAAAGCTGTCAATTTGCCCACCTTGGTCTAAAATCGAAGTAATGGTATATTCATCCAAACTGTTGGATGCGACAATGATACAGTCTTTACAATCGGCTTCATCTAACATCTTCCGAACTTTGCGTGATAAGTACGCTAAGTCTCCTGAATCCAAACGTACACCTTTCAAGCGTTTTCCCATAGGCTCTAAGACTTCTTTGGCTACGCGAATCGCATTGGGAACTCCAGATTTCAAGACATCATAGGTATCAATTAATAATACGGCATTATCGGGATAGGTTTCCGCAAACTTTTTAAACGCAGTATATTCATCTTTTTGATACATGATCCAGCTATGGGCCATGGTTCCACTTAATGGAATGTCAAACATCTTTCCGGCTAATACTGTTGCGGTACCAACGGCACCACCAATATAAGCCGCTCTGGCTCCATAGACAGCGGCATCCATATTATGGGCACGTCTTGCGCCAAAATCTGAAACAGCTCGACCTCTGGCACTGCGAACAATACGGCTTGCCTTGGTCGCAATCAAAGACTGGTGATTGACTTCGGCTAAAATAGCCGTTTCTACCAATTGGGCATCAATAAGTGGCGCATGCACCGTAATAATTGGTTCATTGGGATACATAACCGTTCCTTCGCGGAAGGCATAGACATCCCCTTTAAACCGATATGTTTTTAAATAATCTAAAAATTCTTCACTAAATAAAGATAAAGAACGTAAGTAGTCTATGTCATCTTGATCGAAATGCATATTTTCGATATATTCAATAACTTGTTCTAATCCCGCAAAAATCGCATAACCTCCATCATCTGGATTCTTGCGATAAAAGACATCAAAGGTCACATAGTGATCATTGTCTTTTTCCGACAAATATCCATTAGCCATCGTCAATTCATATAAGTCCATGACCATGCTGATATTTCTTTGATCATAAATATTTTTTGTCATACAGAGTAACTCTCCTATAAATTGGTTTCATTATACCCCTTTTTACTTTGAATTTACATTTTTAATCCCATCTTGTCGTATAGTCTGGGCTAATACTTCTACGATCTTTTCTACCCCTAAGGCATTGGGATGACTGCCATCTTGGGCATAGAGATTTTCTTTAGCCTGAAAGAAAACCGTTCCTACATCCGCCAACAAGGCCCCATTTTCTTGGGCTGCCTGATGACACATAGCTTCTAGTTTCTGATACATCTCTTCATAAGAAAAGGGTTCTTTTTCCATAACGGGGCTGTCTTTTTGATACGCCCAGGTACAATAGATTACCGGTACGGCCCCATTTTCTTTGATCTGTTTGGATAATTTGGCCACACTTTCTAAATATCGTTCTGGATAAATGACCGGTCCTTTACTCATTTCTTGCAGGATGACATAATCCCACTTTTCTTCTTTTAAAGCCTTCTGGGTTCTCGACCCAAGTTTGGTCTTTTCATTCAATTGTTCAGCCAGTCTTGCCCCACCACGGGTATGGGCAACAACTTCTGCCGATAAAGCTTCTGCCAGTTTTTCTGGCAAATGTAAAGCAGCTGTATAACTATTTCCTAATAATAAAATTCGCATTTATATCACCTCATGCATAATTTGAAAGATTTCATCCATTTGTTCAGGATGCACACTGGCATAGTTTAAGAGAAATTGATGGGTATCTTTTCTTTCATCAAAAAAATAATCTTTGATGGCCGATAAATGAATGCCGCGTTCTTCTAATTCTTGTACAAAGGCATCATCAGATTTTTTACTGTGAATACACAAAATAAAATGCAGACCCGAATCATTTTCTATCAAATCGTATTCTTTCGAATCTAAATGGCGTTTCATGCATTCTATCATCTGTTTTCTGCGCCTTCCATACGCTAGACGCATACGGTTAATGTGCTTTTCAAAGTACCCTTCTTCAATAAAAGAAGCCAGGGTATATTGTTCAAATGTCGATACCGTACATGTATAAAAGGCCAGCTTTTCATAGTAAAGATTGGCTAAATTGCGTGGCAAAACCATATAGCTGATACGAATGGTTGGCGCTAAAGATTTAGAGAACGTATTCACATAAATCACTTTACCCGACGTATCAATGGTTTGAAGGGGCGGAATCGGTTTTCCATTTAAACGAAATTCACTATCGTAATCATCTTCAATAATCATTCGCTTTTCTTTCTCATTGGCCCACGACAATAGCTCATAGCGCCGTTTAATAGGCATCGTAATACCCGTAGGAAAATGATGGGTCGGACTGATATGTACGACTTCTGCACCCGAAGCTCGAATTTCTTCCATGGAAATCCCGGAGGCATCTAGATTGGCGTATGTACAATTCACATGATGACTTTGATAGATCTGGGCGATTTTTTTATAGCCTGGATTTTCCAAACAGACCGTTTTTTCTGCCCCCAGCAACTGAATCAAAACCCCATATAAATATTCGGTACCTGCCCCAATCACAATCTGGTCGGGATCCACATTCATGCCCCGAAAGGAAGCCAGATGGTTGGCAATGGCTTGGCGCAATTCATACACCCCACCACAGGTAGAATTTTTAATCAGGGCATTTTCTTTGGTTGAAATCGTCTCACGCATCAATCTAGCCCATACCGAAAAAGGAAAATCATCGGAATCAATGTGATTGTTGGATAAATTGATGGTTGCTTTTGAGGGTTTGGGATAATGAATATCTAAAGAAAGCGTGGAAGTGGCTTGAAACTTTGATAGATTTTCAATTCGGGAAACATAGTACCCTTTTCTTGGCAGGGTATATAAATACCCTTCGCCAATCAATTGATCATAGGCGTTTTCAATAGTGATGATACTAACACCTAGATTCTTTGCCAAGGCCCGTTTGGAGGGCATCTTTTCATCTGCTTTTAAGCGACTCTTTTGGATATCTTCTTTGATGTATGTATAGATTCCTTCATATAAAGGACCTTTTATTTTCGATAAATCATATGTCAACATAGGATACCTCTGGCCTTTATTATTGGCCTGTTTTTCTATTTTTTATAAGGTCAGTACTTTTATACCACAGTTTCCCAGCTAAAAAAAGAGCCTGCGACCAGGCTCCATTTCATCTATTTTCGAAACTCGATGGAATTTTCAAACATGCGATCAATAATCGCCAGACTTTCCAAATGGTAGCCAGCCTCTCTTAAGGCATCTCCACCACCTTGGAAACCTTTTTCAATACAAATGCCAATGCCTTCTACGGTAGCTCCGGCTTGGCGACAAACATCTATCAAGCCATGTAAAGCTTTACCGTTAGCTAAGAAATCATCAATCAGTAAGACATGGTCTTCTTCGGATAAAAACTTCTTTGCCAAAGTAATTGTATAATCTTTGCCATACGTAAAAGAATGGACATTGGATGTATATACATCTCCATCAATATTTAAGCTTTTGGCCTTCTTGGCAAAAACTACTGGTACATGAAAATGTTGTGCTGCCATACACGCAATCGCAATACCACTGGCTTCAATGGTTACAATTTTGTTGATTGGTTGATCTTGAAATAAACGATAAAACTCTTTTCCAATTTCATCCAATAATTCAACATCAATTTGATGATTCAAAAAACAATCCACTTTTAATACATTTCCAGGACGAACTTGTCCTTGTTCCAAAATCCGTTCTTCTAATAATCGCATAACGCCCTCCACTTTTTATAGTTATTATCTTATCAATTTTCTTAAAAATCACAATCCTGATTTCTGACTTTTCTTTGGAAAGCCTTATTCTAGCGAGGCATATACCTTTTAAATAGAGGGGAAAATGCTATAATGCCATCGACAAAGGAGACTCTATTATGAACGAATTATTTGGACAAGTCTTTTCTATCGCAAAAAAACATCCACCCGTTGAAGGTTGCACCATTTCTAAATCGGTTAACCAGGGAGATAATGCCATCTTCTATTTTTCTTTGGCTGAAAATACCGATATCAGTGCCGAAATCTTCCCGTATCACAAGTTTATCTATGTTTTAGAGGGAAGTGTAACAATTTGCCAACAGCTCCTAAAAACCGGTGATTCTATCCTTACGCCTTGTGAAATTCCTGTAGGCATGGAAACAAAGACGGGTGTTGTCTATTTAGAAATCGAACTGCCAAAATCTAATTTTATAAGTCCAAAACTTCCAATTGGTAAAGTTTTTTCACTACCTTCTCTATTAAAGGAAAACACCAAACTTACTGAAAGTCCAAAGTTGGAAATCCACTTCTATACCCTTGAAGCCGGAAAGTCTTTAACTTTCGATTCAAATCAAGACCTTTATCTTTTAGATTTAGCTGGACAAGGAAGTATCACAGATCAAACTACAACGCTAAAGATTTCAGACTTGCAGAGCTTTTGTATCCAACATGGAACAAGTTTTACGCTAGAAACAAAGGATCCTTTACAGCTATTAATGCTAAAACTCCAGGCATAAAAAAAGACTAGATTAACTAGTCATCTTGCCCATCTACTAAGGCTACGGCTTGGCGGATACAATCGTTACAGCTACAAAGCATCTCTCCGGTTTCCAAACCTTTTAAATCTTTGCAGGTAATTGCCCCACAAGCATCCTTAAAGGCTTCTAGAATTTCCCGTGACTGGGCATTGATGGGATAGCCTTGGTATTCTTTCATACCTAGAATCATTTGTGCGGCAATCAAAGCTCCACAGTTACCTTCCATGCCTCCCATGCCCATTCCAAAGGCAGCACCCAATTGTTTTAGGATGGTTTCATCTATATCCAACTGGTCGGCAAAGGCACATAATACAGCTTGACAGCAGTTGCACCCACTTTGTTTATAACGAATTGCTTTTTGATCTCGATTCATTTTAATCCTCCCGTAAAAAAGGAAAGAGAAATTTCTCTTTCCCTTTATTTTTGATAATCACGAAGAATGTTTTTCTTCGCAACAACGTTTCCATTCATTTTATTGTAAAGTTCAATGGCATCCCTATTATCGATGGTTACCGAAGCTTCTTTCGAAGTTTGGATGGTTCCTTGTTTTGGCACCGCAAAGACTACATCCGGATACTGCGCTTTGAAACTATCCCAAGACATCTTGTGAATATAAATATTGCCATCGGTATTTCCTACACGATAATTTCCTTCGGAAAGCCAAACATTCTGTCCATCATATGCTTCCACAAAACCCACATGACCATATTCTGGATATAAAGTATTTAACTCACAAGAGAATACGGCACCTCCAGCTGGGGTACTACTCAATTGGAATTGATCTGGATGGGCTCGAACGATTTCCATCGCATTGGTTTTTCCATTGCCACGAGCCCCTGAATCAAAACCATATACCTGATAGAAACGACTCCAGGCAAAATAGGTACATTGAGGCATGGAGAATGGATTTCCACTCACGACAAACTTGCTCCAGTTTCCGGTCAAGAAATTGTCTATCTTAATGGCGTTATGCACTTCTCCCGTATACCCTAAGGCATTTAATGTCGTTGGATGATACCAGGTATTGGCCACATAGTTAAACGTACTTGGGGCAGGAGTCACTGGATTTTGGACTTGTGAATCCGGTTTTTGTTCTGTGGTATTGTCTTTTATCTCTTCTTTATCATCCTTCGTTTGAGAATCATCGGGTTTTTCTTCATCCGGCTTCGATGGTTGTTCGGGCTGTTCCGGTTGATCTGGTTGATCCGGTTGTTCTGGTTGTTCTGGTTGTTCAGGTTCAGCCGGTACTTCCGGTTGTTCCGGTTCTGGGAATACAAAATCACAAACATGTTCTGCCTGGTTCACTAAAGAACCATCTAAATTGTATTCAACACGACCAATATAGTACGTTTGATGGTCGGTATACATACGATTTTCATCTGCTAAGACAACTTGTGAAAATCCCGATAAAATCATCGTTCCCACAAGGACACAACTAGATATTCTTTTTAAAGATACTTCTTTCAATGGAATTCCTTCTTTCTTTGTCATCAGAAAGACTGTATTTAATTCATTTTTTGTCTGTCTAGGCCAATTTTACCATAAAGGCGCTTACGTTTTATTGACAATTCATACAATCTGCCTATTTTTTTGTTAGCATTTGTTTCAATTGTGCAAAATCATCTGAATTTGGATGTGCACAGGCTTGATCAAAATTTTGAATCATTGCATCCCAATTCAATTGCGTATTGTTTGCATCCCACATTTTCACATAGCGATCGCGAACCGACTGAGGCATACGCCCCTGACACATAAATTGACCAATGACGGTATTACTGGAATTAATGGATTCTTTCACTTGATCTAAAATCTTTTGAAAATAGGCTTCACTACCACCAAATCCTGCGGTTCCAAACAAGAAGATCTGTTTTTCATGTAAGGTCTTTAAAAAAGCTAAACTCGCTGCATCGGCTGTGCCTTTATCCGTCCAAAAACCCACATAATAAATTTCTGCATTATCAGGTGCCTGATCTACGCTACCATAATAGGCACAGCTTTCTTCTGGCAAAGTTTCTTGAACCACTTTTGCGAGTGCTTCGGTATTCCCTGTTTTACTTGAAAAACAGATTGCATAACGTTCTTGCATTTTGCATCCTCCTAAAATTCTTTGTTGCATTATACCACTTAATAGAAAAAAAAGGTCAATATGCATTGACCTAAATTTCATTCTTTCTGCGATTCATAAAAAGAAAGAAAAGAACATTTAAAACAATTCCAACCATAGTGGCAATGGGTGCTGCTAAACCAATCTTGGTCAAGCTGGCATGCGGTTGAATACTCATCACATAAGCCAGGGGAAGACGCACCAGTAAAGTCTGGATCAAACCCTGAATCATCACCCATACGGTTTTATCATGTCCATTGAAATAACCAACCATACTAAATAGAATGGCTGTCACAATCGTTTCAGGGGCAAAGCCTTTTAAGTAGGCATAGCCTTTTTGCACAACAATCGCATTCGTGGTAAATAAACCGGTTAGAATATTTCCTTTAAAGAAGACAAGGATAAAGACTAAACATCCAATACTAAGTCCAATGCCAATTCCCGTAAACATAGCCTGTTTGGCACGTTTTTCTTGCCCGGCGCCTACATTTTGGGAGACAAAGGAAGCCATAGACTGCATTAAAGAACTTGGCACTAACATCGTAAAGTTTACAATTTTACTCGCTACCCCATAGCCGCTTTTGACACCTTAATTTTTAACGTTTTGTAGTACTAAACCATTTTGAATGAAATAAAGCCGAAGCTTTAAAGGGAAGGCTACTTGGTCTTATCCTTTATCTGCTTCAACTGTTTACTAGTTTCTTAAGCTATACGGTTTAATTCTTTTTCATTCTGTCTACCATATTCTGGCATTGTTCTCTGTCGCTATCCCATATTTGATCAGATTCATGATCAAAGAAGCATATTCTCCATGAACAGAATCTAACAACTGGCCCAAAACTTCAATTACCGTCTTATTGTATAAGTAAATGCATTCATATTTCACCAACGGTGCAATAAAAAAGAAGCATCTATATACATCGGACGCTTCTTTTTCTACAAATGATTTGTCGTAAGTTTTTCTTCTGCTTTTGTGTAGTAAGCAACTAGAACAATACATACTACAATGGAAAACAGAAGAAAGAGGTAATTCAAACAATCTAGGTTCATATCCATTCCTCTCCTTTGTCTTCATTATGGAGAATGGATATCAAAAGGATATATGGCTCCTATCAATTCTTCGTAAAATTATTGTTTATCGGGAACTACGACGGCTAAACCGCCTAACGCACTTTCCTTTAATTCAATCGGCAATTTCTTTCCGGTTAGATTCATCGTTTGGATAACCATATCTAGACTAACGCGATTCTTTTTTACATTGCGTAAATATTTGGCTAGACGGGCAGCATCGATACTACGTTGGGCTGCGACCGCATTTCTTTCAATGCAAGGAATCATCACATAGCCACCCACTGGATCACAGGTTAAACCTAAATGATGTTCCAGGCCAATTTCGGCTGCACATTCAATTTGTTCATTGGTTTGGAACTGGCAGCTGGCTACAAAGGCTGCGCCCATTGCACAAGCAGCTCCTACTTCAGCTTGACAGCCGGCTTTAGCGCCAGAAATGGTTGCGTTTGTCTGTACCAAGTTACCAATTAAGCCAGCTACTTTTAAACCTTGCAGGATAGTTTGTTTCGGGTATTTTAAGTCATGATAAAAATGATAAACCAGGCTTGGTAAAACCCCACAACTACCCATGGTTGGTGCGGTTACGACAATTCCGCCACTGGCATTTTGTTCATTGGCAGCATAGGCATAGCTTGCCAGCAACAAACTATTGGTATCTTGGGGATCATCGCAACTATGGGCCGATTGATATAGCGCATGGGCAATGCGTTCAATTTTTAGACTTCCTGGTAAAACACCGGTTCGCTTTAAACCAGTATTGACCGTCTTTAACATCTGACTAAAAATCTTATGCATATACTTATCAAATTCTAAACCTTCTACTTGATCGATGTATTGATCCAGGCGGATGTGATGTTGATGACAATAGGCTTGAATCGCATCCATGGTTGTCAGCGTATAGATATCGGGTTCATCCGCATTCTTCTTCCCATCAATTTCAATTTTCCCGCCACCAATGGAAACAAAGGTGTGTTGCCCAATGACTTCTTGTTTCCCATAAGCGGTAATAATCATGGTATTGGGATGATCCACTTCTTTTTTGATATCAAAGTGAATCGTACAAGGGATAGGATGAAATGTTTTCTCAATAATTTTATCGGTCAAATGGCCTTTGCCGGTTAAAGCCAAAGAACCAAATAGTGAAACATCAAATTGCATAGCTTGTGGATATTGTTCCAACATATATTTAGCAGCCATCATAGGGCCAAAGGTATGTGAACTACTGGGTCCAGGACCAATTTTATAAATCTGTCTTATACTCTGCATATAACCACCACCTATAGACATTGTACAATATTCTGTTCATGGATAAAACACAATGCACAAGAAAAGATAGAAATTTGCATTCCTATCTTAATGAATATCTTTGTCTTTAAACTGCAAACGCGCTAAGGCACGAGCCATTGCGGCTTGGGACATTTTGTATTCGCGCATGGATTTCTTTTGACGCATTCTTTCTTTGGCTCTTTCCAAAGCTTCACTTGCTCTACGCTTATCTAGCTCTTCTTGCGTTTCACAAGTATCCAAAAGGACTTCGGCTTGATTGTTAGTAAAGATCATGGTACCCATACCACCAACCACTTCGATTTCTGAACCATCTTCTTTACGAATCTTTAGTTCACCTGGGGTAAGGGCATAAATACTCTTTAAGTGATGGGCTAGAAACTGCTTGCTGCCTTCTGGGGTATGAACGGTTAAGACTTGGGCCTTTCCGTCATAGAAGACATGTTCACTAGCCAAAATCTTTAAATCGAACAATTCTGCCATAATTATACTTCTTTCGCTTTTTCAATAACTTCATCAATGGTTCCTACATTAAAGAAAGCAGCTTCTGGATATTGATCCATATCTCCATTCAAAATTGCTTGGAAACCTTTGATGGTATCGGCAAGAGGTACATATTTTCCTGGAATGGAAGTAAATTGTTCCGCAACGTGGAATGGTTGAGCCATAAAGTTACGTAAACGACGTGCTCTGGCTACAATAGTTTTATCTTCTTCCGAAAGTTCTTCCATACCTAAAATAGCGATAATATCTTGAAGTTCTTTATATTTTTGTAGATACTGCAAGACATGTTGCGCTGTATCGTAATGTTCTTTTCCCACAATATCCGCTTGCAGGATACGACTGCTTGATTCAAGTGGATCAACCGCTGGATAGATACCTTGTTCAACAACCTTACGACTTAATACCGTTGTCGCATCCAAATGCTCAAACGTTGTAGCTGGAGCAGGGTCCGTCAAGTCATCGGCTGGTACATAAACGGCTTGTACGGAAGTAACCGAACCATTTTTCGTTGATGCGATACGTTCTTGAAGTTGTCCCATTTCATTAGCCAAAGTTGGTTGATAACCAACCGCAGAAGGCATACGTCCCAACAAGCTGGATACTTCTGAACCCGCTTGGACAAAACGGAAGATGTTATCAATGAAAAGTAAGACATCTTTATGTTCTACATCACGGAAGTATTCGGCCATGGTCAATCCAGTTTCGGCAACCCGCATACGAGCTCCTGGGCTTTCGTTCATTTGACCAAAGACTAAAGCGGTATTTTCAATAACCCCGGATTCTTTCATTTCAGTCCACAAATCGTTTCCTTCACGAGAACGTTCTCCAACACCGGTAAAGATGGAATAGCCACCATGTTCACTGGCAATATTACGAATCAATTCCTGAATCAATACGGTTTTACCAACACCGGCACCACCGAATAAACCAATCTTTCCTCCTTTGGCATAAGGAGCAATCAAGTCAATGACTTTAATTCCGGTTTCCAATACTTCGGTTACAGGAGATTGATCTTCAAACTTTGGCGGTTTACGGTGAATTTCCCAATAGTTATCGGTTTCAAGCGGTGCTTGATCATCGATGGTATCCCCCAATACATTAAATAAACGGCCTAAGTTTTGTTGGCCAACGGGAACTTCAATTCCCATGCCACGATATAAGACCGGCATATCTCTTTGAAGTCCTTCACTAGGAGAAAGCATAATACAACGTACAGTATTCGTTCCCGTATGTTGCATAACCTCCATAATAGACTTCTTGCCATGGTTATCTACCTGTAAGGCAGAATGAATAAAAGGAAGCGGGACTTGATCAAAATGAACATCTACGACTGGTCCCATGACTTGGGTAATCTTTCCTAATTGCATGCCGACTCACGTCTCCTTTCTTCTTGTTTCGCTTTTCTTTCCAGCTGTTGTTTACGGGCTTTTGCCCCAGCTGCTACTTCGGTAATTTCCTGGGTGATTTTTGCCTGACGTTGACGGTTGTATTGTAAAGATAAATCACTTAACAATTCTTCGCCGTTTTTATTGGCTGAATCCATTGCCTGCATACGGGCATAGTTTTCTGATGCATACGATTCAACCAAAGCACTGTAAATATACCCGGCTAAATAATCCGGAATTACGGTGTCCAAAAGCTGTTTTGGACTTGGTTCAAGTTGATAGTTGAAAGACATCTCACCGGCAACTTCAACTGCACGATTTAAACGATGAAAAGGCAAAAGCTGTTCGATATCAGGGATAAATTGATTGCCTTCCATACGCGTATAGAGAATGTATACTTCATCTACCTTTTTTCTTTCGAATAGATCCAACATTTTAGAGGCAATCGAACGTGCCTTTTGAAGCGTTGGTTTTTGGGCAGTATATAAAAAGCTTTCTTCAATAGGGATATCGGTGCGCAAGAAATATTGACGACCGACTTCCCCAATCATATATAGCGTATGTAGCGAATTATCCCTTACCATCTGTTCGGCCATTTTTATGACGTTATGGTTATAGGCTCCGGCTAGTCCCTTATCTCCAGTAACGCAAATAAAGGCTTTTCTTTCGTTTTCATCTTCGACATATTCTCGATCATCCAAAAAGGGATGAGTAAATTCATCCGGAAGCGAACGCATAATGGTTAAAATCACTTTCCGTAAGTTATAAAAATACGGTTCCGTATTCATCAAACTCTGTTTTGCGGCATTCATCTTAGTCGATGAAATCATATACATCGCTTTCGTAATTTTCATCGTAGACTGGATACCTGTCATCCGATCCTTGATTTCACGAATGGCTGACATTATTTTTGCCCTCGATATTCTTTTGCAGCCGCAATAATACGATCTTTCAAGTTATCATCTAATACTTGGGTTGTATTTAATTCACTGGCAAATTCACTGTGCTTTTCATTGAGCCATGCCAATAATTTCATTACTTCATCTTTGACAAGTTCCGGATCTACATCATTCAATAAATTAGCATCCGCAACAACTAAAGCCATAACTTGATCTGCTTGACTCATAGGATGATTCAATGGTTGTTTCAATAATTCCATTAATACTCGACCATGTTGCAACTGCTTTTTCGTAGTTTCATCTAAGTCTGATGCGAACTGGGTAAATTCTTTCATCTCACGATATTGCGCTAAATCAATACGCAAAGATCCCGAAGCCTTTTTCATGGCTTTGGTTTGGGCTGCACCACCAACACGGCTGACGGATAATCCGACATTGACGGCTGGTCGCTGACCTTCAAAGAATAAATCACTTTCCAAGAAAATCTGTCCATCGGTAATAGAGATGACATTGGTTGGAATATATGCACTAACGTCTCCATCCTGAGTTTCAATGATTGGTAAGGCAGTAATCGAACCGCCACCTTTTTCATTGGATAAACGGGCACTTCGTTCTAGTAGACGAGAATGTAAATAGAAGACATCTCCAGGATAAGCTTCACGTCCTGGACTTCGTCCTAACAATAACGAAATCGTACGATAGGCTACGGCATGTTTGGATAAATCATCATAGACAACCAAAACATCCTTACCCTGATGCATAAAGTATTCTGCCAAACTTGTTGCCGAATAGGGAGCAATGTATTGTAAACTTGCAGCATCGGCAGCTGTTGAAGTAACGACAATGGTATAATCCATTGCATCATTTTTCTTTAAGGTATTGACTAAGTTAGCCACTGTACTAGCTTTTTGAGCAATAGAGACATAAATACAGATACAGCGTTTACCTTTTTGGTTCAAAATCGTATCTAAGGCAATCGATGTTTTTCCGGTTTGCCGGTCTCCGATAATCAATTCACGTTGTCCACGTCCAATAGGGAACATTGAATCAATCGCAAGGATTCCCGTTTCCATTGGGGTTGTAACGGGTTTACGATCAATAATGCTTGGTGCCGGTTCTTCAACTGGACGCATCTCTTTGGCATCAATAGGTCCTAATCCATCAATCGGATTTCCTAATGGATCGACAACACGGCCTAAAAAGGCATCACTGACTGGCATACCAGCTTGTCTTTTGGTACGGGAAACTTTGGTTCCCTGACCAATGGTTCCTTCCTGGTCAAATAAGATGACCCCGATCCCGTCTTCGGTAATATCTTGTACCATACCTTTAGTTCCATTTTCGAAAACGACAACTTCACCATACATGGCATGTTCTAAGCCAGATATTGTAGCAATACCATCACCAACGGTATCGACAAATCCGACTTCATTTTTCGTAGCTGAATCTTCAAATTGTTCAACGGCTTCTTTTAGTATGGACATCAAAGAACCGCTTTTATCCATTTGAATGGCTTCATCACGGGCTTTTTTAATTTGATCATTCAATCTTTCTTGTCTTGAACGCATAGACCAATCGTATTCGTCATTGCCTGCATTCAAAACAAAACCACCACGAACAGAAGGATCTTGTTTGATTTCCAGCTCCACAGAATCACAGTGGTAATGTTCGGCTAAGAAAGCTTTCATTTTTTCCAATTGTGCTTCGTTTGGTGGGGTTACACAACGAAGTGTTGCATGTAAAATCTGTTCCATAGTTTTCCCCCTCTATTTCATATCATTTAAGAATTCATCATATAATTGTTCATCGGCTTTTGAGCCAGACATCTTTTCTGCTGCTTCACTGATCAAATCAGCGATTTCACTCTTTGCTCTCGCTTTTTCTTCACGAGCCACGGCAGCGGTTTTTTGACGAGCTTCTTCTAAGATTTCATCCGATTTTGCGTTGGCTTCAGCAAGAATCTTTTCGTATTCGTGGCTTGCTTTAATACGGGCATCAGCCATTTCTTTATCATGGTTCGCCTGGATTGCCTGCAATTCTTTTTCGGCTTGATCTTTATATTCTTGAGCTTGCTCTTTTTGTTTCTTCACATCTGCAAAAGATGCATCTATTTCTTCTTTTCGTTTTGCGAGAATATTTCGAACCGGTTTAAAAAGAAAACGCATCATACATGCGTAAAGAATCAGCAAGTTAACAATTGTCCAAATAATATTGGAATCAATCCTTAGCATAATTCCTTTATTCCTTTCTACTTAAGCATCAAAATAATTAAAATACCTAAAACGAAACCATAAATAGCAGTTGCTTCTGCTAAGGCAGCTCCTAAAAGTAAAGTACGCATAATTTTTCCGTCGGCTTCTGGTTGTTGCGCAATGGCTTTTACGGCACTAGAAGTGGCTACACCAATTCCAAGACCTCCACCAATTACAGCTAATGCTGCTAATCCAACTCCAATTGCTGTTACACTCATGTTATTTCCTCCTATACTTCCGTTGCTTCGGCAATAAATAATGATGTTAAAAATACAAATACATAGGCTTGTATCAAGCCATCAAAAAAGTCAAAATACAAACTAAATACCATTGGTACAAATACGGGTACCACCATCTTGATTAATTCCATGATGACAAAAGCACCTAATACATTTCCAAATAGACGCATACATAAAGACAATGGTCTAGTCACTAATTCAAGAATATTGATGGGAGTTACAACCGCAATAGGTTGAGTAAAACTCTTTAACCAACCTTTCATACCTTTGGCCCTGACACCACTGACCTCTATTAAAACAATACTCATCAAAGATAAGGCAATGGTGACACACATATCTTTGGTCGGCGGTTTAAAACCAAATACGCCAATGATGTTAGAAAATCCAATATAGAGAAGCACGGTCGCTATATAGCCACTGTATTCCTTTCCATTTTCTCCTAGCATCGACTGGGTAAAGTTGTCCAACCAAGAAACAATCGTTTCGGCAACCAACTGTTTCTTCCCAGGATTATGTACTTTTAATCCTCGGGTCAACCAAATCGATCCAATAATTAATACAGCCATAACAATCCAGGAAACCACAACCGATTCGGAAATCGCAAACGGTCCAATTGTAAAGACTGTCTTAACGTTTAACTGTTCTAGCAGTTCCTTGGTAAACTCTTCCATTTTTATACGATGTTCCTCCTTTCAAAAAAACAAAAAGGGCACGACAATACGGATTAATCCGTGACTGCCCTGCCTCCTCGCGGGTTAATACAATTACACGTTTTGTTTTTTACAGAAAGTACTTTATACTTGTTTCAATCACATTTCAATCACTTTTGTCAGTTAACCGTTTTCAATTTTTTCATTAAAAAAATTATATACTATCAGCTCATGAAAAATGCAGTCATTATTGACAAAAAACACTACGAATAGGTATGATTAGGCTACAAATCAAAATCTTCAGGGCAGAGTGAAATTCTCGACTGGCGGTAAACTCCGCAAGCCTTCGGGCAGAACCGTTGAAATTACGGTAGCAACAGTAAAGTCTGGATGAAAGAAGATTCCATCAAGCGGTTATGTTTTTTTGTGTAACCTATTTTTTGAATTGGACATGCTCTGACTTTTTGTTTTGAGCATGTTTTTCTTTTTCAAGGAGGGATCACTGTGACAAACAACATAACAAAAAGATTAACAAACCTCGGAATGATGAGTGCCGTAGCTTTGATTTTAGCCGTCTTTGTACACATTCCTTTAGTGCCATCTGTCGCTTTTTTAGCCTATGAGCCAAAAGATGTCGTCATCGCCATTGCCGGATTTATCTATGGACCGATGTCTAGCTTTCTAGTCAGCTGTATTGTAAGTGTTTTGGAATTATTTTTTACCGGTGGTAATATATTTGATGTAATCATGAATGTTATCAGCACCTGTGCTTTTGCCTGTACAGCAGCTTATATCTATAAGCGCAACCGTACCAAAAACACCGCTATTCTTGGTTTAGTCATCGGTATTCTCTGTTCTACCGTTTCCATGGGATTCTGGAACTACATCGTTGATCCAATCTACTACAATATGAGTCGACAAGTTGTCTTAGTATCCTTTATTCCAGGGGTATTACTCTTTAATATCCTAAAAGGTGCCTTAAATACCGGATTTACCATTGTACTCTATAAACCAATTGTACAAGCCTTAAGAAAATCGCATTTAGTTGATTTTCGTGACGGTCACGAATCCCACCAACAACCCGCTTATATTGTTGGTTTATTTACCCTGTTGACGACAATCCTTGTCATCTGTGCTTTTAACAACATTATCTAACTGGAGGAAAAAATCATGACATTTGAAGAAGCTGTCGCAATTATGCAAAAAAAATGTGGGGATTGGAAAATCATGGCCTTAGCCAGCTGTGTAGACAATTACCCTATGGTAAGAAACGTATCTTGCCTGTTCTACAATGACAAAATCTATTTCAAAACCGATAAGAACTTCCGTAAGACTCAACAACTCTTCAAAAACAATCAAGTAGCCATGTGTTTTAACGGAACCCAAGTCGAAGGGATTGCCGAGAACAAAGGCCTAGTTGTCGATGAACCCGGCCGTGTATTCGAAAAGAAATACAAAGAGTTCTTATGGCAAAGCTACAATGCCTATTCACACGAAGACACTGAAATCTTAATTGAAGTAACCCCAAAATTCGTGGAAATCTGGGATGAAGACGAAAACCGTAACGCTTTCCAACTATTCATTGACTTCGATAAGAAAAGCGTTGAATACAAACCCTACGACTAAGAATCTACGCAATTCACCTACAAACAACAAAACAGGCAATTCCCCTTTAGCTAAGGGAGTTTTGCCTGTTTTTCTTTGCATAAAGTGTTAAATAAAACAACTTATTCATTGGGATCTTTCGGTTTAATAATGTCTACTTCCGATGCATTATTGTTTACATCTTCATTAGAGTCTTGTGAACTAGAACTTGTAATAGATTCATCCTCTGAAGGATTATCCCTATCTTGGACTTCTGTATCATTAGTAGAATCATCGGTATTATTAATACCAGTAACTTTCTGATTACCTATATACCTAAGATCATGCTTGATGAACCTGAAGCGATGTATAGGGAGGATACATGTCTGTACCAATTGTGATTACTTGTTTCTTTGTATCGGTTTTGTCAACATCACTTTTATTACAACCTGTTAAACCAGTCACAAATAAACAAACCATCAACAAACTAATGATTGTTTTTTTCATATGCATATAATTCCGTTCTATGATTTTATCCCAATTTTTTATCATAATATCATGTTGCTATTACAACATGAAACAGTTTGTTTCTCTTTATAAAGGCAAAATCGTACCTTAAAAAGGCAAATTCATCATCCTATATAAAAAAGGCTTCTTAGGAAGCCCTTCATTTTATAGTTCTTTTTCCAATTTTTCTACGATCTCTAAATCAGCTGGCAGCCAATCCACTGAATAAAGATGGTCTTTATCTAACCAACGACTTGATTCATGTTCCAATAGAGTGCAGTTTCCTTCTTCAATAGAACAGATAAAACAATCCATGGATAAATGAAAATTCGGATAGTCGTATTCTACCGTATGAAAGAAGCGATCTACCGAAATTCGTGTAGCTAATTCTTCTTCTATTTCACGGATAATCGCTGCTTCTTTGGTTTCATTAGGTTCTACTTTCCCACCGGGAAATTCCCAACCATCTTTAAATTCCCCATAACCACGTTGTGTCGCAAAAATTTTATTACCTTTTTTAATAATGGCTGCTACTACTTGTATTGTCTTCATATTTTCTCACTATCCATTCGTAATATACTGATATAAATCTTCACGAACTGGTTGATCCAATTCCCAATAGATTTCTACGGCTTTGCGATTTGCCACATTAATTTCTTCTGCTTTAGAAGGATCGGTTTTCATATGTCCTAAATAATAGAATTCTTTTGATCCTTCATCCTCTTTATTCTTACGTACAAATAAATGTACTTGAATATTGCGCTTGTCTGCATTTAAGAAATTACATACATCTTCCGATTCCAGGTTTCGTTTATTTTTAGAAATCGCAATCAAATGATTTTCATCAAGGAAACGATCTTCATACTTAATCGTATCTTGAATATTCTGGGCTTTTTCATAATTGATAAACACTGGGAACGTTTTCGTATACGTATCATATTTATAGCCACCAATATTTAATGGCACTTCATTTTTTTGCCAATTCAACAAGCGACACACATCTTCATAGGTATACTTTTGATACAACACTAGATTTGTCTCTGCATAATGTTGGGTATAATTTTTTTGATATCGGCTAATGCCAAAGGCAAGACATTCTTTAAAGAGTGCTTTAAAATCTTCTGATTCCAATTGTTCTTTAAATACCGGTGAGATCCGATAGTCTTCACCATCTTTTTCAATAAATAAACAATCTTTAAACGTTTTTATCGCAGCAGAACTTGGAAAAGCATTGGTTAAAACCCGAATGACACTTTCTTTTTCTAAATCGCTTAGTTGCATACCATATTGTTCCTGCATGGCTTTTTCAAAAGAAGTAAGTAAATTCTCTTCTTGTTCTACTAAGATCTGTAAGAATAAAAGCTCATGGATACGTTTCCCTTCAGCCAATTTTGTCGAAACAAACTTTAAATATGTTTCTTGTAGATCCGTAATTCGTACAGTATATTCTTTTTCATATTTCACTAAAAAGCGATAATAGGTCTGTAAGCTTTTATTTTCAAACATCCTACAAACATCCATCTGCCCATATTCATCAAAATCCATTAAATACGGAATCCGTCCTAATTTATTTTTTAAGTTCTTATAGTTTTCTTTAATCAAACGGATCTCGGTAAAGTTAGCCGCATCAATGGCCGCAAAGATGGCTTTTTTCGCAATCGCATCAAAGTGAATCGTCGATGCCCCAGGAATAACTCTTTCTCCTTCTAATACATAACGGCGAATAGAGTCCTTGTTGTAGGATTGATCCCCAGATAACGCAATGGGAATCATGTAGTTATTTTTATAGTTTCCAATAAAATCTAATACAACGACGTATTCTTTTCCTTTTGCCTTACGTAATCCTCGACCTAATTGTTGGACAAAAACAATGGGCGATTCAGTTTTACGCAATAAGAGTACTTGGTTGATTTCAGGGATATCCACCCCTTCATTAAAAATATCTACCGTTAAAATATAATCTAAGTGATCGCCTTGATCGCTTACCAACTTTTCAATGGCTTCTTTTCGTTTTTCTTGGGAATCATCCCCACTTAAAGCCATGGTCTTTAATCCCATTTCATTCATCATTTCACTGAGTTTATGGGCTTCTTCTTTGGTGCTGCAGAACATCAAGCCTTTAACTCGATCTCCACTATAGCCATAGAACTGGGCTTGTTGGAGGATATACTTTACTCTTTGTTCAGAAGTACAATAACGGAAATCTTCTAAATCCATTTCTTGGCCATCAATACGGAAATCACTGATGCCAAAATAATGAAAGGGGCATAATAGATCTTCTTCTAAAGCTTGCTGCAAACGAATTTCATATACAATATTATGATCAAATGCTGCATAGACATCAAAATCATCCATTCGCTCAGGACTAGCAGTCATGCCAAACCAAAGCTTTGGTTGAAAGTACTGCATAATTTTCTGATAGCTTTTTGAACCCGTTCGATGGGCCTCATCCACCACAATACAATCAAAATTATCTTTTGAAAATGTTTGGAAGATTTCTTCTTTTGCCATCATTTGCATCGTCGAAAACAAGAAATCACAATTCTGATCCTTATGCGATCCCGATAAAAGGCCATAAGAATACTTTTCCCCGAACACTTTCTTGTATGTATCTAGAGCTTGCATCGCAATCTGCTCTCGGTGAACTAGAAACAATACTTTTTTCGGGTGTTGTTCCCGTAGTGCGAAAGCAGAAGCATATGTTTTTCCCGTACCCGTTGCAGAAATCAATAAAACTTTGGACTTTCCTTGTTCGATCAAGGCAGAAAGACTGTGAATCACTTCTTCTTGCATGGAATTCGGCCGTAGAGTTTCATTTTGAACAATTGGAGTTTCTTGTTTCCAAGTTCGATTTTTTCTATATAGACTTTGGTACAAGTCTTTGATTGACGAATAAAAAACCGTACTTTGATGAAACCAAATAGCATTAAACTCATCAAATAAATCAGATAAATATTCGCTATTTTCTTGCGTAACAATTTTCGTATTCCATTCGCGATTCACGGTTAAGGCATTTTGCGTTAAGTTCGAACTACCAACTAAAGCCTTATAAGTATTCCCTTTTTTAAAAATATACCCTTTAGTATGGAAGCCTCTGCCTGCATCTTCAACCATACTGATTTTTAGCTGAAGATTAGAAAAAGCCGTTAACTTGCTCAATGCCCTTGGTTCACTAAACGCAAGATAATCGGTAGTTAGAATCTTGCCTTGCACACCCCTTTGTTCCAGTTCTTTAAATAAAGGAAGTAAAGGTGTAATACCACTTTGCGTAATAAAAGCAACACTCATCCAAAAAGCATCACAATGCAATAATTCATCTTCAATCGTTGATAATACTTTCCGGCCTCGCTTAGCATCATTCGATACAAATTGAGGGGGATTTTTCTCTATAATCTCTAAATCATTCATAATTTTCCTATTTCTAATCATACAAGAGATGTACGATTTGTCTTGCGTCTAGTTTTTGGATCTTCTTGGCATCTTTCATGGTTTTACTATTCCAACGGAATTGGTCATAGTCAGTTAAGAAAGAAATATCTGCCATACAATCGGGATATTTGTGATACCAGGCAGGATATTCTCGTTCCATGATTTTCTTTGCGGCCGTAATGGCTTGTGAATCTAGATCTCCTTCTTGGTCAGGGGTTCCGGCAATCCGTACGCCAGGTGGACTGGAATGAACAAGTAATACACTTCCATCCTTGTATTGGCCTAAGACCATATAAATATGTTCTGAATTAGCTAAAAGATCACCGGGTTTATAATTTTTAATGTCTTGGGCAGGAATAATTTTGCCAAAACCTTTTTGTTTATAATATTTCAAGATAGATCCTGATTCTTTTACATAGTTGGTTTGATTGTTTTTGGTTTCCATGGTGTTATACACAACCCAGCCAATATAACCGGAACAATCTAAACCATCATGAATCTGGTATTCATATTGGGTATAATCGTATGTTGCATTTTGTTTCGATGCGAATTCTTTCCATTTGGGACTTAAGCCAATGGTCTTTGTCTCTTTGCCACCTGCGGTATCTTCTTTGTTCCATCCACCACCCCATACATACATGGTCGTACCTATGGGCTCTAAACTATGTTTCAATAAAGCTTCTATCGTTGGTTGATGAACAGGCTTTTTCTCTACTACTACTTCTTCTTTGGGTTTAAACAATTGATAAAGACCAAATCCACAAGCAGACAGAAAAACCACTGGAACAAGAATCACCAGCAACAAGCGAAAAATATGTACCCGTCGTTTTTTCATAGTTCTATTTTCTTACAAGACATTGGTCTTGTAAATATAAACAGCTTATCCTTCTGGTTTGTTTCTATATCAGACTCAGAAAGGTAAAAAGTATAAAAAGGTATAAAAAACTATAAAATCCAACATGCACCTATAATGTTTTCCCATCGAGTAATCCATCCTTCAATATTAAATTGATTTAGTGCATAAAAGGCATAAAAAAACCAATCGTTAAGATTGAATCTTTTCGATTGGTTTTTTTCTATTAAATGTTTTTAACGAAATCCGCAATATGTTTAGCGTTTAAGCCATAATGATCAAGCAATTCAGCTGGTGTACCAGATTGTCCAAAGGTATCTTGCATACCAATCATGTATTGTGGACAACGTTCTTTTTCACTGGCTAATACTTCAGCTACTGCACTTCCTAATCCACCAATGACATTGTGTTCTTCAACGGTTACAATGGCATCATGCGTTTTGGCTAATTCTTTGATCAAATCCGCATCAATTGGTTTGATTGTAGGGATATTTACAACGGTTGGGTTGAAATCCAATTCTTTCGCTGCTTCTAGAGATTCTTGTACCATCATACCTGTCGCAATAATGGCAACTTTTTCTCCTTTATTCATAACTACACCTTTGCCAAATTCAAATTTGTAGTCTTCATCATTGACTGTATCTACCGCTAAACGTCCAAGACGAACATAACATGGTCCATCAATGTCAGCTACAGCTTTAACAATAGCTTTAGCTTCTACACCATCACATGGTGAGAAGACTTTCATATTTGGGATAGCACGCATCAAGGCAATATCTTCTAATGCCTGGTGAGATGCACCATCTTCTCCAACAGTAATTCCGGAATGCGTTGCACAGATTTTTACATTTAGATTAGGGTAGCAGATACTGTTTCGTACTTGATCATAAGCACGACCTGTTGCAAATACCGCAAAGGTAGATGCATAGGCAATCTTACCTGAAGCAGCTAATCCAGCCGCAACAGCCATCATATTGCCTTCGGCAATTCCCATATCAAAGTGTCTTTCTGGACATACTTTTTTCGCTTCACCTGATTTTGTAGAACCAGCTAGATCGGCATCCAAAACGACAATATTTTCGTTTTCTTGAACCAATTGTGCAATTGCTTGCCCATAGGCTGCACGTGTTGCTTGTTTTGCCATTATTCTTCTCCTCCTAATTCTTTCATTGCTTGTTTATATTGTTCTTCATTAGGAGCACTTCCATGCCATCCGGCTTGGTCTTCCATAAAGGAAACCCCTTTACCTTTTACCGTATTCCATAAGATACATGTTGGTTTTCTTTTTACACTCTTGGCATAATCAAAAGCTTCTTTGATAGCTTCAAAGCTATGTCCATTGGCTTTTACAACTTCAAATCCAAAAGCTTCGAATTTCTTATCTAATGGATAAACGTTCATAACGTCTTCGACTTTTCCATCAATTTGAAGATGGTTGCAGTCAACCATAACCGTTAAATTATCTAAGCCATATTGACTGGCTGCCATTGCAGCTTCCCATACTTCACCTTCTTGGCATTCCCCATCGCCTAATAAAGTATAAATATGATGTCCATTCTTATCTAACTTATTGGCTAGTGCCATACCAACTGCAGCAGATACACCTTGTCCTAAAGATCCAGTAGACATATCTACGGCATCAATGTAGTTCATATTTGGGTGACCTTGTAACTTGCTTCCAAACTTACGGAAGGTAAGGATATCTTCTTCACTCAAGAAGCCTTTTTCTGCAAAGACACTATATAAAGCAGGGGTAACGTGTCCTTTACTCAAGACAAAACGATCACGGTCAATCCCTTTTACATTGTCTGCATTAATGTCCATTACTTCAAAATACAAATACGTTAAAACATCTGCACTTGATAAACTTCCCCCAGGATGTCCACTTTGTGCTGAATATACAGCACGTAGAATGTTCTTACGTACATTGTTTGCATGTTTTTCTAATTCTTGTACATTCATTGTTTTACTCCTTCTTCTATGATTCTCACGTCTAACACTTACAGTACGAGTATACAACAAGTTTTCAACAAAGAACAATTCTTTTTTACATTGATTCAACACTTATACAAATGTTCTAATAATTGTCTATTTTACCTGCTCAATCGTCTATTTACGCAAAAAGTGTGCGTTATTTGCACACTTTTTTCCTATTTCTTGATTTTTACAAGTTTCGCATTCAAACTTTCCAAAAATCCTTTTGGCATATCAGATATCATTTTTCCCATGACTTCAGGAGTGACATTTTTCATCATATCCCACATGCCTTCATTAGGCTTTACGTCAAAATTGGTCAATAGTTTCGCTGCTTTAGAAACAATAGCCAGAGCTTCTTGATTTTTGGCCAGTTCAGCCATTGTATCATGGATACTAAAGTAGCCTTCTTTAAATTCCATCGGTGCCTCTAAATCTAGCGGTCCCATTTGTTTAAACCAGTTGGCTACCCCTTCCTGGCGTTCCTGGAATTAAAGGTTCGAGAATAAATGCCCGTGGTACGTAAATAGCTGCCATTGCCATCCATTCCATCTATCGCATTCCAGGTATGAGGTAAGTTAACTTTTTGGCTTTCTCGTTCGTGTTTGGGAAAGGATAAGGTCCATCCTTCATTGAAAGAAAGTACGTTTCGCATTAGATTTTGTTCCCCTTCTTGAATACACAAATCATTTCATTGGTTAAACTTAAATCCTGGTAGGTATCATTGATTTCATCTCGGGGAATAAAACGAGCTTTGGCCAGTTCTTCTTCCTGCAAAGTAATGGTGGGATCTCCATCCAAATCACAGAAAAAGCCCATAAGAAGATTGGAATCAAACCCCCAAGGCTGGCTTTTATAATAACGAATATTTTTTACCTTTAAGCCAACTTCTTCGTGCACTTCTCGAATGACAGTTTGTTCTGGAGTTTCCCCAATTTCACAAAAGCCGGCAATCAAGGCATGGCCTTTATAAGGGCGATTGGCATAGCGTGTCATACAGATGGAATCCTTATAAATAACTCCGACAATAACCGCCGGAGCAATTGTTGGATAAATGGTATTTTTACACTTAGGGCAAACCATCGCTCTTTCATGAAGAGAGTGTTCTAACTTTGCTCCGCAACAACCACAATATTGATTTTTTTGATACCAGGTATATAAATGATAAGCCGTCGCTCCGGCAAACTGTAAGGTTTTCGGTTGGGTATGTTGCAAGGTGCGAACCGATAACCAGTCATACTTTGTAGACTTCTGTGGATCTAAAGCTAAGAAGTAATGCGTTGATCCAATAGCGAATAAATATTGTACTCGCCCCTGAATTTCTTTATACATAGGACAAATCAGAAGGCCATCTTTTTCTTTGGCTAAAAACGTATGACCTTGAAACGCAAAGACAATATCATCGCCTTGGGGATCAACGGGTGTATATTCATTGCGAAAGGTTTTTGGAATATCTTGAATCATCCTCGTACCTTAAAACAGCGATGTACATTTTCGCTCTTTCCTAATACAAGTAAAGATTGCGATTTCACAAATTTTTCATTTGGATCCATAGTTACATTTAAATGTTCTCCCGAACGTACCGCTAGAATATTGATTCCATATTTAGAACGAATATCCATACTTGCCAAAGTCTTTCCAACCCAGCTGTCTGGCATCGAGATTTCATAAATGGAATAGCCATCGGCTAAATCAAAATAATCTAAAACATGTTCTGAAACATAGCGGTTAGCCGTCCAAATACCAACGGTCTTTTCCGGATAAATAACGACATCCGCCCCATTATTTTTTAACAATTGTTCCTGGATCTCACTGCTGGCCCGGGAAATAACGTTTGGTGCGCCAAGTTCTTTGACCATGACAGTTGTGATCATGGAACTTTCAAAATCCCCGGCAATGGCAATAATGACATAATCAAAATTTCGTACCCCGAGTGATTCTAGGAATTCACGATCGGTACTATCCCCAATTTGGGCATTGGTTACGATATCCAAAATCGCATTGACCCTTTTTTCATCTTTATCGACGGCCATCACCTGATGTCCCATTTCATTTAATCGAGCGGCAATATTTTGCCCATATCTTCCTAAACCTATTAATAATACTTGTTTCATCTTGTTCTCCTATCCAACCACAATACTTTCTTCTGGTAAACTGTTTACATATCGATCCGAACGTGCCAGCGCAAATGGTAAAGTCAAGGCTCCTACCCGTCCAAAATACATCAAAGCAATTAAGATTGCTTTGGAGATGCTCATTAAATGTGGCGTAATTCCCATCGTACATCCCACGGTGGCAACCGCTGAAGAAGTTTCAAACATACAATCTAAGATGCTTAAGCCTTCCACTCGACTAATAATCATCGCGGCACTAATAAATAAAGTAATATACAACATAAAGATAGCCGATGCACTGCGCACGGTTGTTTCTTCAATCCGGCGTCTAAATAAATGTGCTTTTCCTTTTTGGAAAATACCCACTAAATTAGCTAACATAACCGCAAAGGTTGTCGTTTTCATACCACCAGCTGTTGAACCTGGACTGCCTCCAATCAACATCAAAAGGATCATCACCATAATACCGGTTTGTGACATCTTGCCAAAATTGGCCGTATTGAAACCAGCAGTACGTGCTGTAACCGATTGGAACAGAGACATAAAGATTCTTTCTGATACGCTATGAATCGACGCAAAATCGAAGAAATAGAAATAAATCGATGGTAAGACAATCAAGCAGAACGTCATACATAGAACGACTTTTGACTGCAGGGAATACTTGCGAAAATGGTTTTTGTACTTCACAATATCATGCCAGACAAAGAAGCCAATTCCACCTAAGACAATCAAACACATAATTGTGATATTGATAATTGGGTTACCGGCAAAATAGGTAACGGAAGAAAATGGTTCATAGACCCCCATCAAGTCAAAACCGGCATTACAGAAAGCCGAGATAGAATGGAAAATAGAGAACCAGATTCCCTGGATCCAGCCAAACATCGGAATAAAGACAAAGGTCATGGCCAAAGCCCCTAGCGCTTCCAAAAGAAAAACGCCCTTTAAAATAAAGCGCAGCATTTTTATAATGCCTCCCATACGCGGTGCGCTAATGGAGTCTTGCATCGTTGCTCTTTGGAGTAGACCAATCTTACGTCCTGATAACATGGTCAAAGATAAGGCAATGGTGACCACACCCATACCGCCAATCTGAATTAAGAGTAGAATCACAAATTGACCAAACCAAGTCCAATAGGTTGCGGTATCGTACACAACCAAGCCTGTTACACATACGGCAGAAGTCGAAGTGAACAGTGCATTAATAAATGGTGTCACAGCCCCAGACTTAGAAGAAATGGGCAACATCAATAAAAAGGCACCAATTAAAATAACGCCCATGAACCCGCCAATAATAATCCGGGCAGACGTTAAACGTTTCTTTTTTAATTTCATAGTTGTACTTCCTTTTCCCCATTATAGCAAAAAAAAGTCATCATAGTGATGACTTAATGATGGGAGAATACATCTGCTAGTTTAGGGATGATCTGATTCTTGCGAGATAAGAGACCTTCTTGGAACGAAGTAGCGTCTTCTGGGAAGGCTTCATAGACCCATTCCGCACACTTTCCTTTCGCAAAGACAACCGATCCAGAATCAATAATTGAGGTAAAGACAGCCACAATCGTCTGAGCTTCCGAACGCGATAAAATCGTTTGGCAGGCTTCTTCAATTTCGGCTTCCCGATTATCGGTAGCATGGTAATTATAAATAATAACCTGACTGATCAAAACATTTTGATCTTCAATATCAAACTGTTTAATATCGGTACGCAAAGCTTCTTCCATTGTCTTATTGGAAATATCGGTACTTACGGTAAACATCTCTTCGGCAAATTCATCAATATTTAAACCAGCAATCTGGGCTAGGACATTGGCCATAAAGATATCTTTCTGCGTTGTGGTTGGAGAACGGAATTTTAACGTATCGGAAATAATGGCTCCAAGCAACAAGCCAGCCAGATTCTTTTCAATAAAGATTTGTCTTTCTTGAAACATCTCCGTCAAAATGGTTGCGGTACTACCCACGATTTCATTTCGGAAAGATACCGGCAACTGGGTAGAGAAATCTGATATACGGTGGTGGTCAATGACTTCCAATAATTCGGCTTTTTCAATAGCTCGAACGGATTGACTGAATTCGTTATGATCAACCATCACAATGGATTTGTTCTTTGAATTCAAGATATCATAACGCATGACATAACCGACATACTTTTCCTCTTGGTCTAAAACAGGATAGGTACGAAAACGTGTTTTCAACATTTTCTTTAGTACATCTTCGGCTACTTCCCATTCATGGAAGGAGATAACTTTTTCATTCATCAATAAATGAATTGGTGGCGCAAAGTATAAATATCGTGAAGTATTCATCGCTCCATGTCCACTAATCACAATGGAACATTGTTTTTCTTTGGCTAAGGCAATGACTTTTTCATCAATGGTTTGGGCCCAAACCACAATGAGTAGACCAGCGCCTTTTTCAATCGCATCGACTTGGGCCTGGGTATCATCGCCCAACATGACGATTCGATCTTTGACTTCATAATTATCTAAACCGTGTTTGGTCATGGCCACAATGCTGACTTTTCCATTTAAGTGGGTTTGTGGGCTGGCATAGACAATTTTTCCATTTAAGGTTTTCGCAATGGCCTCAACGGTTGTTTGTTTCAATAGATCAATGCCAAAAGAAGTATCCCCCATTCCAACCATCGAAATATCTTGATAGGTCACAATGCCTAAAAAGTGTTCTTGTTCATCAACGACCGCAATCATCGGAATATGTTTACTTTCCATTAATTGCACGGTGTCATAAATCGTTGTATCTCTTTGTACCATTACGGGTTCACTTAACTGGATTTCTGATAAGGTTACCCGGGCATCTTTTAAATGATAGGGTTGTTCGAAACCAAAACGATCTAATAGATATTTGGTTTCATCGTTTAATTCACCCAAACGGCAGGGAATACAATTCAAACCCTGGTGCTTTTTTAATGAAGAATAGGCAATCGCCGCGGCTACCGAATCGGTATCGGGATGACGATGTCCTGTTACATAAATTACTTGATTCATATTTGCCTCACTATAGGTTCATACTACCAAAGTTTTCCCAAAGAAAAAACCTCTTTCGAGGTTTTAGAGCTTCGCATGATGGATTTTTAAAAGCTGTTCTATGATTTGTTGGGCACTGATTTTCAGAATAAGTTTGCCTTTTTCGGCACTTGCACCTTTAGGATCACCACCAATCCCAATGGGTTTGCCTTGTTCGGTTACCCAGTCACTTGCCAACCAGCCAGCATGAAGTTGAAGTGTTTGATTTTTTTGGATTCCTTTTTCGCTGGTTTCAAGTTTGACTAAGTTCTCATCCACGGCCATCACCATAGACGTTTCCATTTCTCCACCATGGAAATCAAAATCATTGCCTTCGGAAATCGTTGCCTGTACGCTTGGATCATCAAAGGCCCCTGCCGATAACACAAACGGACATAAGCCAAAATCACTGCGGATTTCGCGGGAAATCAATTGGGCAACTGGTGTATTGCCTCCATGACATACTAACAACACAACTTTCTTAAAGCCATGATGGGCCAGACTTTCACAAATATCATATAAAACGTGATAATACGTCATTGGTTTCAAGGTAATCGACCCACAAAAATCTTTATGCTCGGTACTCAAACCAACGGGTAATACCGGAAATACGAGCATGGGAAAATCCGGATTGGTTTTCTCCATTTCTGTTTGAATGGTTTCACACATCGCTTTCGCAATAATGGCATCGGTTCCTAATGGAGCTTGGTTTCCATGTTGTTCGATAGCTCCTAAAGGAAGTAAGACAAGGGTATTTTCTTTATCGATGGCTTCCATTTCCAGACGCGTTAGATCTTGATAGTTCTGAATCATGCATTTTTTCCTTCATAAATAAATTTAAAGCTTGGACGAACCGCAGCCAAACGATCCATTAAAAGATAACCAATCACATAGTTGGCACCAATCTTAATAATATTGAAAGGAATGGTGGCTAAGGCGATAAAGGATGTTAAATCTTTAATGCTTGGATTGACTGAACCAACCATCTTTACTACTGCATCCAGTGGCATACCCATCGCTTTGGCATAGAGTGGCAAAGTAATAAAGGCATTACAGAAGCACGCAAAGGCAGTACGTACGATGATTCCGACAAGTAACGATACCCAAACGGCTTTACGGGTTTTTCCCATCTTGGTATAAACCAGCCAGGTAGGAATCACAAATAAAGCAATGCCTAAAAGATTGGCTAACTCCCCAACATATGCGGTATTGGTTCCTACCGTAGCTACTTTGACAACGAGTTTAATAACTTCAACAGCTGCCGCAGAAACCGGTCCAGCACTAAATAAGGCAATAATACTTGGTACATCGCTAAAATCAATTTTGTAGAATGGTGGCATGAATGGTAAGGCAAATTCTAAAGACATTAAAGCCCCGGCTACCCCTGCCAACATCGCGGTTAATACCATTTTTTGAATACTCCAGTTTTTCATTCTTTCTCCTCCTTGTGATAAACACTAAGTTCTAGAAAGCTAAAAAAAGCCCCAAGAATAAGCTTCTCAGGGTTTGACAATGACAAAAAATTCTTTTTTTCTTCTACCATCCAGACTATACTGTCGGTTCTGGAATTTCACCAGATCAACCATTTTCATGGGTCGCGGACTTTGACCGCCGGTAAGGAATTACACCTTGCCCCGAAGAACTTATTGATTTATCTACGTTCAAAGTCTAGCACAGCTTTTTCAGGATGGCAAGTGATTTTTTTCACAAAGAAAAAGGTGCCTGCCATAGACACCCTAGTAAATGCCATTTGTTTCGGGAAAGGGATTGAAACAAATGAGCAAAAATCGGGCACATGAATGGGACATGCGCTAAGTCAATTATACACGAACCCCCCCCGAACTGCTAGACCAAACTACAATTCTTGAAACAATTCAATTTCTTCGCCCATCGGACCTTGGCAGAAAGCAATACGGATAGGAAAAGGTGGTTCGGAAGGAATGGTTACTTCTTTGCAGGGAACGGTAATCGGATACCCGGCTTTTTGGATAGCTGCCACGCAATCATCCACACAATCGGTTGCCAGGGCAAAATGGCGAATCACCCCTTGGTCCAGGGGTGTATCAGCTTGATTGAAGATTTCAATCAGCCCATGTCCGGTATCTAACATAATGCCGGAATCCCATTGGCGTTTTATGGAACAACCTAAAACTTCGGTGTAAAACGTTATGGCTTTTGTATAGTTTTCCTGGGTATCGGCTTTTAAACATACATGATGAATTCCTTGAATCATTTTACATGCCTCCTATTTGACAGGATTATTTTAGCACGAATTCCCTTCTTCCCTTTTTGAATCTGTTATAATAAAAAAGCCCTTAGAAGGAGTGAAACATATGAATAAAAAACACTTTAACAAAGTATTAGTGGCCAATCGTGGAGAAATTGCCATTCGTATCTTTCGTGCTTGTTACGATTTGGGAATTCATACGGTAGCCATTTACTCCAAAGAAGACATTAACAGCCAGTTCCGTGTTCGTGCGGATGAAGCCTATTTAATTAGTGAAAACGATAGTCCGGTTGGGGCTTATTTAGATATTCCCGCCATTATCGACTTAGCTAAACGACGTGGGGTTGATGCGATTCACCCTGGTTATGGTTTCTTATCGGAGAATGCCGATTTTGCGCGTGCTTGTGAAGAAGCTGGCATTAAATTCATTGGTCCTTCCAGTCAAATCCTTGAAAAGATGGGAGATAAACTGAATGCCAAAGAAATTGCGATTGCCGCTGGCGTTCCGATTATTCCTGGTTCAAAAGAACCGCTAAAGGATGCCGACCAAGCCTTAGAACTAGCGAATTCTTTTGGCTATCCGGTTATTTTAAAAGCCGCTGCCGGTGGTGGAGGACGCGGTATGCGCCGTTGTGAAAAACCCGAAGAAGTAAAACCGGCTTTTGAATTAGTCAAAACCGAAGCAGCTAAAGCCTTTGGCAACGATGATATTTTTATTGAAAAGTTCTTAGTGGAACCAAAACACATTGAAGTACAAATTTTAGCCGATGAACAAGGTCATACCTATCATCTTTTAGAAAGAGACTGCTCGGTACAACGCCGGTATCAAAAAGTGGTAGAGTTTGCCCCTGCCTGGTCTGTTAAACCCGAAGTCTTAGAAAAAATTCGTGCCGATGCGATTAAAATTGCGAAAACCGTTGGTTACACCAATGCCGGTACCGAAGAGTTCTTAGTAGACAGAGATGGAAATTACTACTTTATTGAAATGAATCCCCGTATTCAAGTCGAACATACAGTTACCGAAATGGTTACGGGTATTGATTTAGTCCGTGCCCAGATCTTGATTGCCGAAGGCAATACGATGGATCATCCGGAAATTGGTATCACTAAACAAGAAGATGTCAAAGCCCGCAACTATGCCATCCAATGTCGAGTTACAACCGAAGATCCACAAAATAACTTTGCGCCAGATCATGGTCGTATTACTGCTTATCGAACGGCAGGTGGATTTGGGGTTCGTCTGGATGGTGGAAATGCTACAACAGGTACCGTTATTTCTCCATACTATGATTCTCTTTTAGTTAAGGTAACAGCTTTTGATAACACCTTCCATGGTGCGTGTCGAAGAGCTTTACGGGCTATGAGTGAATGTCATATTCGTGGGGTAAAGACGAACATTCCTTTCATTACCAATATTTTAAGTCACCCAACTTTTATCAATGGTCAATGTCACACCAAATTCATTGATGAAACACCAGAATTATTTGATGTGGTTGGTTCTCGAGATCGAGCTACACGAATTCTACGCTATATTGCCAATATCCAGGTAGCCAATCCGGATAGTGAAAGAAAGCAGTTGGATAAACCACGCTTCCCACAAAGTCATGGGGAACCGGGTCCTGGTTTGAAGCAACAATTGGATGCATTGGGTCCAAGTCAGTTCTCCAAATGGGTTCGCGACCAAAAACGTCTATTGATTACCGATACGACAATGCGGGATGCCCATCAATCCTTATTATCAACACGTATGCGTACGCGTGATATGTTGAAAGGAGCCGATGGAACGGCCGAAATTCTTAAGGATTGTTTCTCACTGGAGATGTGGGGTGGTGCTACTTTTGATGTGGCATATCGTTTCTTACACGAAAACCCTTGGGAGCGTTTGGATGCTTTACGTAAGGCTATCCCAAATATTCCTTTCCAGATGTTGTTGCGCGGTTCCAGTGCTGTTGGTTATGCGAACTATCCCGATAATGTCGTTCGGGAATTCATTCATCAATCGGCTAAATATGGCATTGATATCTTCCGAGTATTTGATTCCTTGAACTGGTTACCAGGTATGGAAGTCGCAATCGATGAAGTCTTGAAACAAGGCAAATTCTGTGAAGGAACAATCTGCTATACAGGGGATATTCTAGATCCATCGAATACAACTTTCACGCTTGATTACTATATTAAAATGGCTAAAGAGCTGGAAAAACGTGGCGTTCATTCTATCGCCATCAAAGATATGGCAGGTTTATTAAAACCATATGCGGCTAAAGAGTTAGTTCATGCCTTGCGTAATGAAGTGGAATTGCCAATTCATCTGCATACCCATGATACTTCTGGCAACCAGGTTGCCACCTATTTAATGGCCGCTGAAGCTGGTGTTGATATTGTCGATACAGCCGTAGCTTCGATGTCTGGTATGACAAGTCAGCCTTCCATGAATGCGGTCGTTGCAGCACTAGAAGGACAAGAGCGTGATACCGGACTCGACCTAGATCGAATTGAAGAATTATCCAACTACTATGCCGATGTTCGTTTACGTTATGAAAGTTTTGACAATGGTTTGAAGACAACGGATACCGATATTTATAAATACGAGATTCCTGGTGGTCAATACACCAATTTAGGTCCGCAAGTTGCCTCTCTAGGTCTTGGCTCACGTTTTGATGAAGTCAAGAAAATGTATAAAGTGGTAGATACAATGTTAGGCGGTCTGACCAAAGTAACGCCTTCTTCGAAAATGGTTGGAGATATGGCCATCTTTATGGTGCAAAATGACTTAACACCAGAAAACATCTTAGAAAAAGGCCAAAGTTTAACTTTCCCTGATTCAGTCATTGCCTACTTCAAAGGTATGATGGGTCAACCACCACATGGTTTCCCAAAAGACCTGCAAGAAATCGTCTTAAAAGGAGAAAAGCCAATCACTTGTCGTCCAGGAGAATTGTTGGAACCTGTCGACTTTGAAAAAGCGAAAAAAGAAGTTGAAAAGCTATGCCCACACGATTTTGATATGCGTGAAGTTATTTCCTATTGCCTTTATCCAAAAGTCACAAAAGACTATTGGGAACACGAAAAAGAATATGGCTATCTAACTCGAATGGGAAGTCATGTCTTCTTCAATGGTCTAGCATTAGGTGAAACCAATTTCATCAACATCGAAGATGGTAAAACTTTAGTCATTCGTTATGTACGTATGGGAGATGCCAATCTAGAAGATGGAACACGAAATGTTATTTTCGAATTAAACGGAAACCGTCGTGTTGTTTCTGTACCAGACCCAACGATTCGCGTGGAAGGAAAAGAAACAAAAATGGCTGATCCACAAGATAAATCTCAATCTGGTGCATCCATTCCTGGATTAGTCACAAAGATCAACTATAAAGTTGGCGATAAAGTAAAAGAAAACGATACACTAGGTACCATTGAAGCCATGAAGATGGAAACCGCCATCATTGCACACATGGATGGAACCATCAAAGAAATTCATGTTGCCGAAGGAGATCAAGTAAAGGCTGGACAATTAATCTTTACGCTTGATTTTCCAAAAACAAAATAAAAAAATCTAATAAATCTTATTAAGACCAAACATTTGATGTTTTTCATCAAAATTTGGTCTTTTTTTATGAAATTTTATCCTTTTTTTCCAAAAAATTCGTATTAATACATAGATGCAATTAGGAGGTTGAAAAAATGAAACGTAAGCTGCGGCAATGAAATGTATATAGAAATGTATATATAACAGGAAATAAATGAAAGGAGGGCTACTATGAAGCCTGATATTGCACTCAAAAAATTCTTTGAGCATGACGACCGATTCCTATCACTTTTTAATGCATATTTCTATCATGGAGAATCGGTTTTAAAAGAAGAATACCTATCACCGGATGATAGTGAAGTTGTAAAACTAGTCGCATC
>ERZ779896.318-NODE-318-length-65965-cov-12.781277_pt1 | contig 65965 bp, 97 predicted proteins | sample MGYA00511067_ERZ779896 | MGnify/ENA primary metagenome ERZ779896 (study PRJEB29588, sample SAMEA2161597) | human gut metagenome | biome: human gut; feature: human-associated habitat; material: faeces | place: Denmark | collected 2008/2010 ... | reverse complement strand
ACTAGATGCAAGAATACCAATATCAAGCCAAAATCCAGAAATACAAGAAATAATTAAAAATAAGAAAAAAATAATAATATTAAACAAAAGTGATTTATCAGATGAAAAAGATAACAAAAAATGGATAAATTATTTTACTAAAAAAGGTAGTAGAGTAGTATTAGCAAATTCTAACACAGGAAAAGGTGTAGATGAAGTAATAAGACAGATTCAAAAAGCGATGCAGAACGAAATAGATGAATATAAAGAGAAGGGAAGAATAGGAAGAAAAATTAGAGTGATGGTTGTTGGCATTCCTAATGTGGGAAAATCATCATTTATAAATAGAATTGCGAAAAAAAATAGTGCTGGAGTTGCAAATAGGCCAGGAGTAACTAAACAAAAGCAATGGATTAGAATTAATGAAAATATAGAACTTATGGATACACCAGGTGTATTATGGCCTAAATTTGAAAGTGAAGAAGTTGCTCTTAATTTAGCTTTTACAGGAACAATAAAAGATGATATATTAGAAATAACGGAAATAGCATATCAATTAACTAAATTTTTATTAAAAGAATACAAAAGTAATTTATTAGAGAGATATTCATTAGATGAAAATGAGGTTAATGAAATATTACAACAAGAACAGGCTGAAAATCAAAACATATATGAAGTGATGCAACTTATAGGAAGAAAAAGAGGAGCTATAATTTCTGGCGGAAATGTTGATGATGAAAAAACTTCAAGAATTATTTTAGATGATTTTAGAACAGGAAAGCTTGGAAAAATAAGTTTAGAAAAAATAAATTTATAATTATAGCCAAAAAGAAAACATCGAATACTTGAATATTCGGTGGAGGTATAAGGCAGTAAGAGTTCTCGCTTAATTTTGCCGATGCCTTTTTAGTTTGCTGATGAGATCGGCTCTCCAGGTAGAATTGGCATAAGTGCCACCCAGGAAGACGCAGTTGGTGTAGAATAATGGCATATTTAACATTTATTATTACTTAGCATCAGTAAACAGCTTTTAATTCAATTGCTTTCAATGCTTTTTAATTAAATGTTAGTATTATAAATAGTTATGAATAATTACTAAAAATTGAATAAAATGTTAGGAAAAAGTTAGGAAGAATTTTAGCTTATTTTTGACTTAACGTAGAATTACTCTACTTTAAAATAAAAACACCTTAAAACTAATTTTGAAGCTTAATTAAATAGGATTAAATAACAAATTAGATTGCTTGTAGCATTTTAGCTATGAGTAGTCTTTTTTTGTTCTCCAAAAGAGAAATGCAACACCTCTTAAAAAGTGTTTGGTGTGATGAGCCGATGCTATAAAGTTCATTCGTATTTGTATAAGTAGTCTAATTATACAAAGTGCGTGAGTGAGATTTTAGAACACAGACTCACAATAATAAAAGAGTATTCGGTGGCATATCTTGGTGTGGATTTATATTTGTAAAAAGTTTGGACAAGTATGAACAAAGATACTTTAATAGTATTAGCAATTATAGTAGCAAAGCTACTTACTAGACTACCTATGAAACGAGGCGAACGACCGACGGTTTCATTATAAAAGGTGTAATAATTCTATTTGCAACAATGGGATTATTACACCTAATTCACTTTAGCTCTCTCCCTCTGGTTTCAGCTTGGTAATTGCTAAAGTGAATGCAAAAAAGCATAAGTGCTTTTTTGTTGTGAGAAAAAAATTATTTTTTGGCTCACATTCATAAAAATTGCGACAAGCAAATTTTTATGAAAAACCTAAAATGCAGATAAGCAATTTTAGGTTTTGGTGTGTGGGGTTGCTTAACCCTGCCACACAGACAAGCTTTGTTTGTCTAGTGTGTTAGACATTGAAACAATATCTCGAGCAAAGAAGGAGGTGCAAGGAGATATGAGTTATGCTATTGTAAGAAATGAAAAATTAACACGAGCAGAAGTAAATGTAAAAGGAACTCATAATGATAGAAAAGCAAAAATCATACTAATAAAGATATTGATACTACAAAAACACACTTAAATTATTACATTAAGGAAAACGAACTAACATATACCAAAGAATTTGATAAATATTTAAAAGAAAATAATGTGCAAGGTCATTTTAGAAGTAATAGTATAATAATGTGTCAAATGATATTTACATAAGACCAAGTACTCTTTGATAAAAGTCAAAAAATGAAATATCCCTTACCATTAACTATAATGATAAGGGATATTTACACTACAACATAAGACAATCTTTAGTTCTTAGTTTTCACTTTTGACTTTATATCTTCTCTTATGCTTTTAGAAGCTACTTTGATTTCCTTTCCACACTCTGGGCAAGTACAATGGAATGTTCTTGGACCATAGTCAACGTAGATCCCATCCATTTTTCCAGTAGGGTGTGATTTTGCATACATGTCTTTTGCTCCCTCGAGAGTAATTATTGCATTGCAGTTTTTACAGGTAACATCAAGCTTCCATTCAGGAATGGTTCCGTGTTGTTTAATTTTCATAAAGTATTCCTCCTAAATTTTAATTTATTTTAATTATAGCATAAAAAATCCCAAAAATCAAATTATGTAAAATCGTCTCAGTTACAAATTTATATTTTTTTCAAATATTCTTCTAACTCTGATAATTTTATCTTTTTAGATAAGTTTGAAATATACAAGCCATTTGAATTATTGTTTTAGGCAACAAAAAAATCAACCAGATTTATTTTCTGATTGATTTTTGTATCTATCTGTTCTATTAGTTCGAACAGATACGTCATTGGTGCGGATGAAGGGACTTGAACCCCCACGTCGATGACACTGGTTCCTAAGACCAGCGCGTCTGCCAGTTCCGCCACATCCGCATATCTAACTGACAGTAATTATAATACCATATTTATAATTGAATGTCAATAATTTTCAAAAATAAAATCTACTTTTTTATAAGTTCCGATTATTTGCTTTATTTTTCATCATATGATATAATATTTATGTAACCAAATATTTGTCAATGTATGAAAGGAGTTTACATATGTCACTGACAAAAGAAGAAAAACTGTTAGGAGATCTTTTTAGAGATGCTATCTACACAGCAACAACTACATCTGAGTTTTTGGAACTATTTAGTCTAAAGATTTTGGAGAATTTTGACTCTGATGATTTCCTTATCTTACAGCTTGGTTCTCAGTTATATGAATCAGCTCAAATTCGGAAAACTGATGAACTTTATATGGATATGCAAACAAAAATCACTACAGAATGTTATAATTTGATATCCAGAAAGTATCCTGAAATTAGTTTCTATTCTTCACAACGCTTTAAAAGTGCTATTAGCGAAATATATAAACGTTGTGAGAGAATCTTTGATGAAGGACGTTCTCCTGAAATCAGAGATTTGCTAGCTTCTAAGATAGTTCTTTTAGAACCAGAAACTCAAGAAACATTGGGATATGAATATAAAATTGTTTCAGAAACAATGAAACACTTTTCATATCTCAATACTAGAAAGGAATTTCCAATTGCTGTCAACCTAGCTGGTCCAGATAAATTGGTAACCAAAAGTGATTTTTCTCAGGAAGAACATCCAAACATTTTGCTCCCTGATAAAAAAACTATTATTCCAGGTCTATCAATTTTGGGCAAAGATTATATATCACAGCCTAAAACTCATGGTTATCAGGCTTTCCACAGTTCATATGAACTTATCGATAAACTTGATACCCTTCGAAAGATATTTTCGGAAATCCAGGTAACAACAATTGCACAGGCAAACTATGAACCTGCGAATCATGACAAATACAAACAACATCGAAACGATCGTTGGAATGCAGTATTTGCTTTTGATAAATCCAAAGTTCACATCAAATACTATTATCCTGATTATGATCAGGATGAATCTGGATTGGTGGAGCCTATGTTTGTTATCAAAAAAGTAAAGAAATCTTAAAAAAGCATTGACAAAACCACCTGAGTCATTTCTCAGGTGGTTTTATTTTTATATTATTTTACTTACAGCAAGTCCATCTCCAACTTCTAATATTTCAGTTTCAATATTAGGATTTTCTGTAACCTCTTTTATATATTCACGCAAATTTCTAACAGCTGTACGTTGTTTATGTTTGTTATAATCACTCATAACATATCCTTTATACAATATGTTATCAGCAAGTATTACTCCTGTTGGTTTTATCATTCTTAATGCTTCTTTTAAGAAAAATGGATATTTTCCTTTTGCAGCATCTATAAATACAACATCATATTTTTCATTTAAAGTTGGTAATATTTCTACTGCATCTCCTTCATATATGTTTATTTTATCTTCTACACCAACATTTTTTATATTAACTTTTGCTTCTGCAATTCTTTCCTCATCTCTTTCAATTGTATCTATTTTTCCATCTCCTTGTAAATATTCAGAAAAACACATTGCAGAATATCCAACTGCTGTCCCGATTTCCAAAATTCTTTTAGGTTGTACTTCTTTTAAAATTCTATCCACTACTTCTAATGTATCATCCATAATTATTGGAATATGCTCTTCTAATGCTTTTTGTTTTATTTTTTCTAATTCTTCTTTATTCATTTTATATTTCATTCCTTCCCGCAAAGCATAATTTTTGGACTTCTTACTATTAAAATTAATGCCAGTACCTATGTTTAATAATGTACTGGCATATTATTAATTATGCTTTGTTAGCATTTCTTGCTGCTCTTTCTCTTTCTTTGTTATCTAGTATTTTCTTTCTTAATCTAATTGATTTTGGTGTAACTTCAACAAGTTCATCATCTTGAATGAATTCAATAGCTTTTTCAAGTGACATTTGGATTGGTGGCACTAATCTTAAGGCATCATCAGAACCAGAAGCTCTTGTATTTGTTAAATGTTTTTCTTTACATACATTTATAGCTAAGTCTTCACTTCTTGAATTTAATCCTACTATCATTCCCTCATATACGTCAACACCAGGACCAATGAATAATTCACCTTTGTCTTGAGCATTATATAAACCATATGTTATTGATGTTCCATTTTCAAATGCAACAATTGTTCCTCTAACACGTGCAACAACTTCTCCTTTAAATGGTTCATATGAATCAAATATGCTGTTCATAACTCCTTCTCCCTTTGTATCTGTAAGGAATTCTGTTCTATATCCTATTAAGCCTCTTGCTGGAATCTTGAATTCTATTTTTGTATGTCCAACTTCTGCTGGTTCCATATTAACCATTTCAGCTTTTCTTCTACCTAATTTTTCAATTACTGTTCCTACTGAATCATCTGGAATATTTACGACTAGTCTTTCAATTGGTTCACATTTTACACCATCAATTTCTTTTATAATTACTTTTGGCCTTGATACTAGTAGCTCATATCCTTCTCTTCTCATTGTTTCAATTAATACTGATAAATGTAGTTCTCCTCTTCCTGATACTACAAATGAATCAGGTGATGCTGTTTCTTCAACTCTTAAGCTTACATTTCTGTCTAATTCTTTGAATAGTCTATCTCTTAAATGTCTTGATGTGATAAATTGTCCTTCTCTACCTGCGAATGGTCCGTTGTTTACACTAAATGTCATAGATACTGTTGGTTCATCAATATCGACAAATGGTATTTTTTCTGGATTATTGAAATCACAAATTGTATCACCTATGTGAATATTTGGAATACCAGAAACTTCTATAATATCTCCTGCTGATACTTCATCCACTTCAACTTTCTTTAATCCCATATGTGTATAAACTTTTGCTATTCTTCCTTGTGATATTTTATCATCTTTTTCGCATATGCTTACAGGCATACCAACTTTTATTGTTCCTCTTTCTAGTCTTCCTACAGCAATTCTTCCTACATAATCATCATAGTCTATATTAGAAACTAACATTTGAGCTGGTCCTTCTTCATCACAGTCAGGTGCTTTTATTGTATTTATTATTGTTTCAAATAAACATGTTAAATCTCCATCTTGGTCTTCCAAATTTAATTTAGCAGTACCATTTTTAGCTGATGCATATACTACTGGAAAATCTAGTTGATCATCATTTGCATCTAGTTCTATAAATAGTTCCATCACTTGATCTAATACTTTTTGTGGTTCTGCTCCTGGTCTATCAATTTTATTTATTACTACAATTGGTTGTAAATTCATTGCTAATGATTTTTTTAATACTTCTCTTGTTTGAGGCATTGCTCCTTCAAATGCATCAACTAACAAAAGTACTCCATCAACTGTTTTTAATACTCTTTCTACTTCTCCACCAAAATCAGCATGTCCGGGTGTATCAACTATATTGATTTTTACTCCATTGAACATTACTGCTGTATTTTTAGCAAGTATTGTTATTCCTCTTTCTTTTTCTTGATCATTAGAGTCCATTACTCTTTCTGCTACTTGTTCATTTTCTCTAAATACATGACTCTGTCTTAATAAGGCATCTACTAATGTTGTTTTTCCATGGTCTACGTGTGCAATTATTGCAATATTTCTTATTTTTTGATTATTCATTTTCTTTATCTCTCCCTTTTTTACTTTGCTAATTCTAATATTTTTTCCATTATTTCTTCTGTAATTTCGTCTAATTCATCTTTACTTCTATTACTGAAGTCCATTGGTTCTCCATATCTTATTGTCATTTTATCAAAAGCTTTTTCTCCACCAGTTATTCCTACTGGAATAACTCTAGCTCCTGTTTTTACCGCAAAAAATGCTGCTCCGTCTTTTGATTTTTCTCCTTTTTCTACTCCATTTCTGGTACCTTCTGGAAATAGTGCTATGCTTTCGCCATTTTTTAATGCTTTAAGTGTTGTTTTTAATGCTGATATATCTTTTGAATCTCTTTTAACATATATTCCATCAAATACAACACCTAAGAATGCAAAAAATGGATTTTTACGTAGTTCTTCTTTTGCTAAAAATCTTACATGCCTTTTAGCTGTAACTACCATTAATGGTGGGTCATTATATGTTCTATGATTTCCACAATAAATTAATGGCTCTTTTTTGTCCTTTGGAATATTTTCAGTCCCCATAACTTTTACTCTATGAAATACTATAAAGTATAAACGTAAGGCTCCTCTTACTATTGCTCTTATTATTTGTTTAAATATCATCTTTTGCTACCTCTTTCTTATCAATTTTAGTCACTACCTGGAACATATATATTTTTAGCAACCACATCTAAAGATATTACATTCATTGCTGTTAAATTTTCTATTTCTCTTCTTGCTTTTTCTTTAAATTCTTTTAATGTTTCTTGGATATTGCATCCATACATTACTACTACTTCCATATAAATACTAGTTCCTATTTCAGAACTTGATACTCTTGTTCTTACTACTTTATATATTTCTGGCATTTTTGTAACAAGAAATTCAATTATTTGTCTAAATACAGTATCTGAAATCGTAAAATTTCCTAAATAACTAAATGTTGGCCTCATTATTGTTTTTTCTGATATATATGGTTTTTGTCCTATTCCTTTAGATTTAAAAATTTGTAGTGGGTCTAGCAAATATCCTGAAAAATCTTTTTTTAATTCAAAAGTAGGCACAGGTATTACATGTTTTCCTTCTGTAACTCGTATATGTCTTGCTGTTTGCATTTCTTCTTCTGTTGCTACTTGGTTTATATATGTTGTATCAGATACTTCTGGTAACCCTAAATTTGCAGCTATTTTTTGTACCATTCCATCAGATGTACCCAATATCAAAATTTTTGCTGGTTTATATTTTTTTATAGCTTTTTCTATTGGCTTTTTTTCTGCATCTTCATAAAATAATGCATGTTTTACTGTTTCAATTTTAGTAGGTGCTTTTTTTGCAGATTCTCCAGCAATTATTTCATTGTCTTTTATTAATAATCCATCATCTATTATAAAATGTATTCCTTTTTCACTTGCAACCATTTGAGCCCTATAACTTTTTCCTGTTCCTGATGGCCCGACAAATGCATAAACTTTTACTTTTTCAAATGACATATTTTACTCCTTTTCATACTCAAATTGCTTTAATTTAGTTCACTCCGTACTGAGTTAAAGGCACGACTCATCGTGCCTCTTATTTATTAATCTAGATTTTTTCTGGAATTTCCTCCACTTCAGCAATTTTTATATCTCTAACATGTTCTATCTTTTCCCATGTTGTTTCTCTCTTGAATAAACATTTTATATTTATTATAACCCAAGTTCCCATAAATAATGGATAATATAATAATCCTTTTAACATTGGTTTTATTGGTTTTCTATCTAATGTCATTGCAAGGATTGCAGTTCCTATTGGCAAAAATAGTGTTGGTACTAAATATCTTAAGATATTTAATACAAATTCTATATTTGTCATTGACTGTGCAGCATACATTGCACAATTAATTCCTAAAACTAACATTGTTATTATTAACATTGGTGTTGTTCCAACAATATATAAAAATCCATCAAATGTTACTAAAGACTTTTTCTCTTTTACACTATTAAATAATTCACCTGTATATCTTTTCATACATTGCATATGTCCAACTGTCCATCTGCTTCTTTGTGACCAAGATTGTTTAAATGATGTTGGTTGTTCATCATAAACTATTGCATCTGTTGCCCATCCTAATTTTTTTCCCTGAATTATTCTTTTTAATGAAAACTCAATGTCTTCTGTTAATGTTTCTGTCTGCCAACCATTTGGCTTTACAACATCAAATCTTACCATAAATCCTGTTCCATTTAATAATGTTGATAAACCTACATTGTATCTTGCTAAATGATATAGTCTATGCATTGTCCAGTAGAATAATGCATATCCTGCTGTTATCCAGTTGTCTGTTGGATTTTTAATATCTCTATATCCTTGAACAACATCTTCTCCTTGACATAATTTTTTATTCATGTTTACTATAAAGTCTTTATCTACTATATTGTCTGCATCAAATACAAAGAATGCATCATAATCTGCATTTTCTTCTATCTTTTGTTTTAAGAACCATTGTAATGCATATCCTTTTGTTTTGTGAGCTGGATCAAATCTTTCAAATACTATTGCTCCTGCTTTTCTTGCCACTTCTGCTGTGTTGTCAGTACAGTTATCTGCAATTACATATATATCATATAAATTTTTATCATATGTTTGATTTTTTAAGCTCTCTATTAAATTGGATACTACCATTTCTTCATTGTGTGCTGGTACTATTGCCATAAATTTATGATTCTTATTTGTTAAATATGGTTTATCCTTTAACTTTATTAATGAACACAAACTTATTACTGTTTGATAACACCAATATGCTGTTAAAACATAAACTAAAACTTGCTTTAGTATATACAAATACTCCATTTTTTACCTCTCTCTTTTCTTTTAAAATTATCTCCTGTTAGTTTATATATATAATATAATACGCGCGGATTTATTTAAAATATATTCAAAAAAGCTATTGACAGTATAATTATTTTAGTGTATTCTGTAATCACAGGTTGCAGAAATGCAAAAATGAAAATTGAATAGTAATTATTTTACCTACAAACGCGAGCCGCGGATTCATTCCAGCGACCAAAGAAACCCAAATAAAAATTGGGTTGAACAATGCAGTTTGTAGGTATTTTTTTTATTTTAAAATTTAAAAGTTGGGAGGTGTACAGAATTGGAGAAATTAGCAGGAGCAGAGCCAAGCTCATTAGAATCAATCAAAAATGACTTTGAGGAGTATTTAAAAGAGTTCTGCACTGAAAACAATATTAAAGACCAGTACGACATCTATCCGGCTATGTGGAATGCAGCACTTACATATATTTGCCAAAATACTTTTAAGGCTAATCCAAGTATTTTAGCAATGCCTAAAAATATAAATAATGCTTATAACTTAGAAGCTGTAGATTATATATTAGATATATATGCCTACGAGTGTTTTATACATAATCAAGAGATAAGTGTAGTTGGTTTTCATTTGTTTTCAGGTATGTCCTTAGATACTATATATAGTCTAAATAATAGCAATAAAAGATGTGTTGTATATAAGGATTTACAGGGGAATGTTATTAGTAATTTAACTGTAAGCAGGCTAAAAGAGGGGGAATATGTAAAAGAGCTAAGCACAAAAGGGACTGACATTTTTAAAAAATTGAAATTATTTTCTGAGGAAAGTTTGACAGCTCTGATGAAAGACAGGCGCAACAATCCAATGAAGTACTTGCCTATACTGAATAGGCGCTTCGGTTGGAATCTGCCAGGAGTAAGCCGGGAAACGTTCGGAAAGACAGCATTGACAGCGGCGGACCTCCCAAAATTGGGAACGGAATTGGACGAAAACGGCGCACAACTTCCACGGTTAGAAGCGTGCGAAACGTTAAACAATTCAGACACAATTTAAAAGTGCCGTATTTACTGGTGTTCAAGCTATTTCGATATGCTTAGAACTTCGCTAAACATGAGTTTAGCGAAATGTGCAAAACAAATAGTCAGAAACGGCAAACAAAATAGCAAATAATCAGATAATTAAATAACAGCAGATAATCGCCTGCAATGGTGATTCTGTTAGGGGGTGGGGGTTAAATAAAAACAGCCACCCAGCCCGACTAAGTACCAAAAATAATCTCAAAAACAAAAAGAGGTGTATCAATGACATTAAACGAGTATCAGGCAGAAGCAATGCGTACAGCAAGTAGAACAGCCACAGCACACGAAGATAATCTTTTGCTTAATGGAGTGATGGGCTTAAATGGCGAAGCTGGAGAAGTGATTGACATGGTAAAGAAAATGCTTTTTCAAGGTCATACGCTTGATAAAGACCACATGGCAAAAGAACTGGGCGATTGCCTTTGGTATTTAGCCGTAGCCGCAAAAGGCATTGGATATGACTTAGATACCATTGCTGAAATGAACAAAGCAAAGCTTAGAAATCGTTACCCGAACGGTTTTGAATCCGAAAGGTCGTTACATTGGGATAGCAAAGACATTTAAAGCAAAACAAACACCTTGTCAAACAATGCTGTAAGAATGGCTACAAAGGATAGTACAATGAGGTGTGCGGGAAATAGAGTTGGGAATACCCGCAAAACAATGCCCTATAGCCAAGCGGTAAGGCACGGGATTTTGATTCCTGTATCACCGGTTCAAATCCGGTTAGGGTAGCTGGGCTTTTGATAGCCCTTTTGTCCCATTCTTTGGTACCCCCTTATCTCCCGTTAGCGGAAAGCTGATTAAAGGATCGCCACAAGGTCCGGCGGGATTTACAAACATGATTACCCCGGCGCAGATAGGCTTTTCAACCTTGCCGGGATACACTGAATTGAGTTAAAACTTTTCGGGATACTGGAAAGTGTAGGCTTTTTGCTTGAAGCAATTTAAGCAAAGAAGACAGCAAAGCTGTCAACAAAGTGGTGCAGTATATCATCATAAGGACGTCAAAAGTAGAATCCTTGTGGCTGACGAATAATAAACGCTTGCGGTGCAAGAATAACCTGTTTGTGTTCGTGGTGTGAAAGACTACAAACAAAACAGGAATTTCATTAAGTCGGCTTGCCTTGAATCCGGGAAACCGGAGTATAACACAAGAAATTCGTTAAAGTAGCGGTATGGCAAAACAAAATTTTTTTGCAAATCAAAAAAACTTCCGAAGAACCGTGAAATTTGCAGGTTAAATTCGCTCCCTGTCCGTGCTTGACAGCGGTAAGAAGCCAAGGGTCGCACCCGGAAGCTCGGACTTATCGTCACGGTGACTGAATGTGACTGCGGGTATGATGAATAAAGAGAAGTCTTAATCATGTTTGTTTTTTGGAAAAGCGGCAACGATTGGCGGTGTTGCGGCAGACTGTAAATCTGTTCCCATGTGGTAAACATTGGCGGTTCGATTCCGCCCTTTTCCATTTTTTTAAAAAAATTAAAAATAAAAAAGAGGTGCAGTATGGCAAAAGGTGTTCATGCAGTAGATAAGGACAAGTTTATTGAAGCCTATAATAAATGGGCAAGCGGCGAGGTAACGATAACAAAAGCAACGGAAATAGCCGGCATGAGTTATCCGACATTTCACAAATACGTAGGCATATTAATTACAGGTGGGAAATTTCCTGACGGGCTATTTAAGGACTAGGAGAGTGTGCATGAGAGTAGAGATTAAAGGCAATGTATATGGAATGTCACGCAAAGAGTACAAGCAGTTCCTTAAAATAGCAAGTAAAGCTATACCATGCGGCATTTATGCGGCTGAAAAGGGAAGCACTGCTATTATGCTGAATGAAAAATACGGCAGCATTGAAGATTTGAGAAAATCCGTGTCTGAATATAAATTAAAAGGATTCAAGGTGTATTACAATGACAAAAACAACGATAAAAAAAATTCTTAAAACTCTTAATAAAACACTTGATGTGTTTATGTTGACATTAATTCTTTCGGTTTTAATAGCTGGTCTTAGAATTATTTTAGAACTTTTATTTGGTGTAAAAATGGCAGCAATCGCTGTGTTTGCTTTAATGTTTGTTTGCATTTTTGTATTAAACTTTTTGAAAGGGTGACTTTTTATGTTAATAGTTGCATTGCAAGACGATATAGACAATTTATATGTTATCTGGAATACAGTTACAGACAGATTCTTAGGCGTTAATCTTGGAAAATATGAAGCTGTCGGAATTATTATGGACTACAAGGGAGATTACACCTTTGAAGAAACATTAGACAGAGTGGAACACCCACAACCATTTAAAGATATTGCCAAGTGCTTATGCGAAGAGCTTAATCGTGACGATAACAAAGTTGAAAATGCAATCCAATACTTAAAAGATGTATCGTGGAAAATAGGAACTACTGGAGTTGAGTATCTTTCAGAGAGAGACGGACAAAAAATGAGGGAGTACATAAATGTACTTGAAAACAGAATTGATGAATTAGAACAATGATTGCTGATTACCAGCGGAAAGGAATTATTATGAAAAAGAAAATTTTAGCAGTTGTATTAGGCTTGACATTGTGCTTAGGAATGACCGGATGTGCGTCATGGGACAGAGCGGTAACAGATATGAAAAGTGATGTAAATGGCGGTATGCAAAGAACAATTACTGTATACACGGCAGATGGTAAAGAACTTGCAACATATAAAGGCAAAATTGATATTGGTGCATACGATGGTGGATACGTTAAGTTTGATTTTAACGGCAAGAGATATATCTACTACAATTGTTTTGTAGAAAGCATTGCAGATATTGATTAAGTGATATTACCGACTACAGATTGATTGTAGTCGCTAACCAACAAAAATTATTGGCAGAGGTCTGAAAGTGCCTTTGCTTTTTTGGAAAGTAGAGGTGCTTTTCTTTGGCAAGTTCAAGCCTTATTTCAGTAGTAAGTCAGTATGAAAAATATATTGAAAGTAATGGTGTTAATGAATCGGTAGTAAACGCATACATAGAAGCCGCCCAAGTTGCACTACAAACAGAAAAAGACGTTGAATATGGATTGAAAATTTCGGCAAGGGCAAAACAGTTGGCGGAAAAATTCATTTTTGATTCCACAGGCGGCACGGCATGGGATTTAGAGAAGTTTGCATTTAAAAATAAAGTCCAGTACGACATACTGGATAAATATTATAGCGTATTGCTTGCGGAAGCACAAAACAAAATCGTTGACAGCGGCTTTATGTACCTTGAAAAGAAGCGAGAACCAAAAGAGCGGTTTTATATGCCACGGCGCAAACAATTTCTTAAAATAGGGCTCACACAGGCTTTGCAAGGCATGATTGACGATAAGTACGATATTTTGTGTGTATCTTTGATTCCTGGAGCTGGAAAAACAACAGTCGAAAAAATGTTTAACGCACTTGTGGCTGGCTGGTATCCAAAAGACTTTAGCTTGTTTTATTCGCACAGCGGCGATATAACGCGAATGTATTTTGACGGTGTGTATGATATTGTTACAAATTCAGACGAATATACGTGGAGTGAAATATTTCCGAATTTACACGTAACAAGCACAAATGCAAAACTTGAACAATTCAATATAGGCAAATACAAACCGTTTCCGTCCGTGCAGTGTACGTCGGTAGGTAGCAAGAATAGCGGAAAGGTTAGAAGTTCAAAATATTTGTTGGTCGACGACTTGATTGGGGGGGTCGAGGAAGCCTTAAATCCAACGATTCTTGATAAGTTGTGGAACAAATACGCAGTAGACGCAAGGCAACGTAAAATACAGGATACGGACGGTCATAACTGCAAAGAAATTCACATTGCCACGCGTTGGAGTGTTAGAGATGTGATAGGACGTATTCAAAATATGTATGCAGGAAATCCACGGGTAAAAGTTATTGCAGTCCCGGACATTGACCCGGAAACTGGAGAAAGTAACTTTGACTATGAGTTTAGCGGATTTACTAAAGAATTTTTTGAAGACCAGCAGTTATTAATGGACGATATATCATATCGCTGTCTGTACAAGCAAGAGCCGATTGAACGTGAGGGCTTGCTGTTCCCGGACGACAAAATAAGAAGATACCTTAATCTTCCGCATGGAGAACCGGAAATAATTACGGCACAATGCGATACAAAAGGAAAAGGAACAGACTACTTTGTCATGCCAATACTTCAAAAGTACGGTGAGGATTATTACTGTGTTGATTGTGTGTGCGATAACACGGCAGATTATGAAATGCAATATGAAAATGCGGCAAATGTAATTACGAATAATAAAGTTCAAGAATGCGAATTTGAGCGAAACGCGGGCGGTGATAGAGTAGCAATGGAAGTCAATAAGCGCGTACTTAGTAAAGGCTGGGTTTGCAATATTACCGATATGCCGACAGAAACGAATAAAGAAGCACGAATTTTCCAGTGCTCAAACTGGATATTACAGCACGTTATTTTTAAAGACTCGCAGTTGTACAGTCCAAAAGAGCCATACGGCGTCATGGTTGGACTTTTAAAGCAGTATTCAGTTTCGGGCAAAAAGCAGTTAGATGATGTGCCCGATGTTTTTTCAAATTTTGCATTAAGAATTACGCAATCAAATAAGACAGCAAAAATTGAAGCTGCTATTAATCCATTCCGCAGGAGGTATTGATTCATGACGACAAAGGAATATTTACAGCAAATCGGCAAATTAAATAAAATGATTAACAATAAAATGATTGAACTGGCACAGATGAAAGAAATGGCATACAGTATTAAAGCCGTGGGAACAGATGAGCGCGTTATGTCTTCTAGCGACCCGGACAAAACGGGCTGTGCATATGCTAAGATTGAAGAAATGGAAGAAAAAATTAACGGCATGATTGACAACTACGTAGATACTAAAGAAAAAATTATTAATCAAATTGAAAGTATAGAAGACGAAAACCTATATAATATTTTATTTTTAAAATACATAGCAAAAAAACGGTTTGAAGATATTGCGGTGGAGATTGACAAATCATGGCGACAGACAATCCGATTGCACGGAACGGCGCTCAAAAAATTTGAAGAAAAATACGGAAAAGAATACTTGTCATGTCATTGAATGTCATATTAATACTGTGTTATTATTATAATGTCAAATAAAAGTAAAAGTTCCGAGGAAAGCACTGCTACAGAAATGTGGTGGTGCTTTTTTCATGCCAAAAGAGGTTGAATATGAGGTTTTACACTAAAAAAAATAAGGCTGTAATGTGTCCGAATTGTGGCAAATTATTGACGTATGCCGATAAAGATGACCCCAATTTACATAAATTGGCTTGCAAGCATTGCCGTAAGTGGATTTGGTATTATCCGAATGATGATGATAAAAATGAAGCCAAAGAAATCCCGGATACACGCTCGTCAAGCGGAGTTAGACTTTACTAGGAGTATTAAATATGTTAAATGATGTATATTTCCACGAACTCGTAAGAGGTTGTTATGGACGCAAAATTGCATATACCAATGTTGAAAAAATAACAGCAGATAACATTGTTAAAGTCGTTGGAGATTGCATTGGTGTGTTTAACTATAACAAGCCTATTATCCGGTATTTGTGGCACTATTATAAAGGCGACCAGCCGGTATTATACAGAATAAAAATGCAAAATGAAGACGTAAACAATAAAGTTTGCGAAAATCACGCATATGAACTGGTCCAATTTAAGGTTGGACAAACATATGGTGAACCGATACAGTACGTTAGCCGAAAAGACGATGAAAAAGTCAATAAAGCGGTTGATACGCTGAACGATTATATGTCTGACGCTAACAAGCAGGAAAAAGATATTAAGGCAGGAGAGTGGCAGTCAGCGACCGGAACATCTTTTAAGGCAATACAGATTGTTGACGGCGACATACCGTTTCGGATAATAGCACCAAGCCCAATGAACACCTTTGTTATTTACAATAAAGCTACAGAAGAACCGGTGCTTGCTGTACAGGAGTTAAAAGATGAAAATAACAACTTCTATAAGCTGTGTTATACAGATTCAATGACATTTAAAATTCAAGACAGCAAAGTTATTGAAAGCAGATTGCACGCGTTTGGCAGTATCCCGATTGTGGAATATCCGAATAATCACGAAAGAATTTCGGATATTGAATTGGTTATCAGCCTGTTAGATTCAATAAATACCATGCAGTCAAATCGAATGGATTCGGTGCAGCAGTTCGTTGAATACTGGGTAAAATTTATCAACTGTGAAATTGATGATGAAACTTTCCAAAAGATGAAAATGAACCATGCACTCGTTGTTAAGTCTATTAATAAAGATAACAAGTCAGACGTGGAAATTATGACGCAGGAATTAAACCAAACGCAGTGTCAAGTTGCCAAAGACGACTTGTGGGACAATACATTGTCAATTCTTGCGATTCCAAACAAACAGGGAAACACAGGCGGAGATACGCAAGGCGCGGTGGAATTAAGAAATGGTTGGGATTTCTCGAAAACAAGGGCAAAGCTTAAAGACCCGATTGTAAAAGCGGCGGAAAAGCGGCTTGCAAAGGTTGTGTTAAATATTATACGGATTAAGGACCGTGATTTAGGCATAAAAATGCGGGATTTTGAAGTGCAAATTAATCATAGCCCACAGGATAATATGTACACTAAAGCACAAACACTTACAGTATTGCTTCAATCTGGCATACATCCACTTGTAGCAATTAAAACGGTTGGGCTTTGGGGAGATTCAGAAAAAACATTTGTTCTTTCAAAGCCATACCTTGATGTCTTATATAAGACTGTTGAAAATATGGAAGAACAGGAAACTAAAGCACAGGAAATAGTTAATCAACTTAATAATCAGCAAAATAAGGCAGTTAACGAGCAATAATCGGTAACTGCTTTTATTTTATAAATTTGCAGTCATGCGACAAATGGCAGAAACAATCGAGCGGAGAGAACCGTGTAAAAAAACGTGATTTTAGGAGGAATAAACGATGACAAGAGAACAGGCAAAACAGAATCTTATTTCAATCGGAATTTCAGAACCGACCGATGAGCAGGTGAGTAATTATCTGAATCAGTTAAACGGTGAAACAAAGAAAGAAAAAGATAAAGCGGCAGAGTATAAAGCGAAAGCTGACAAGGCAGACGAACTTCAATCAAAAATTGATGAAATAGAAGCCGGAAACCTTACAGAGCTTGAAAAAGCCAACAAAGCACTGGAGACGGCAAACAATCAGATTGCGGAGTTACAAAAAAACAATGCAATTAGAGATTTGCGTGAAAAAGCCATGACGGATTTCAAAATCACGGCAGAACAGGCAAAGACGGTTGTAAAAGAGGACGGAAGCTTTGACACAACTGTTCTCGGACAGATTATTTCAGAGAAAGAAACCGCTTCCGCGCAGGCAAAGGAACAGGAAATTGCCAAAGGCACACCGAATCCGGGCGGCGGCGGTAGTAACCAAGATTCAGAGAAGACAGAAGCAGAAAAAATAGCCGCAAGTCTTATCTCAAGCAATTCAAAAAGTCAAAGCAACAATGATGTTTTGTCACATTATTTAGGAGGTAATTAAAAATGTCAAACATGCAGTATGAACAGACTTCATATGTCGGAAACGTTCAGATTTTAAAAAGACTGCCTAACGAAGCAATTCCAATGACACTTGATTTTACAGATGTTGTTGAAAAGACAGCTGACGGAAGAAAGATTGTAAAGGCCGGCACACCAATCGGAAAAAATGGAAAGGCAGACAACACGGCAACGGTCGTAGGCATTTTGAGATACGATGTCACAGAAGACAGGCCGCAGGGTGTGCTTTTAAAGAAAGCATATATCAATAAAAGCGTGGCTGAAAAGCATTCCGGTGTTACATATGACGCAGGCGTTTCCACAGCGCTTCCAATGATTGTATTTGAATAATTTGGGAGGTATATAGATGTTAATTAATGAAGTGTTAAACAGTAAGTCTATTGCACTTACAACAACAGAAGAAGCAAGTAATCAAATCCCATATCTCGGATTAAATTGGTTTCCGGAAAGAAAGAAACAAGGGCTTGATTTAAGCTGGATTAAGACACATAAGGGACTTCCGGTATCGCTTGCACCGTCAAATTTCGACACAATTCCGACACTTAGAGCAAGAGAGGGATTAAGCAAGGAAAAAACACAAATGGCATTTTTCCGTGAAGGTATGGAAGTCGGCGAAGAAGAAATGCTTGAAATTGAACGTATTAGTTCTACAGATGACCCGTACCTCGCAAGTGCCTTGTCAAGCGTATATGACGATACTAACAACCTTGTGAGCGGCGCAGAAGTCGTGCCGGAACGCATGAGGATGTCGCTTCTTGCTACAGAAGCGGGACACCCGGTTATTGCTATTGAAAGTGACGGTGTACAGTACGCATATGATTACGACAAGGACGGTTCATATGCAAAAGACCATTATGCAAAGCTTGAGGACACGAGCATGTGGAGTGATACAGTGAACTCCAAACCACTTACAGACCTTAATAATGCTCGAAAAAAATTAAAGAAGAAAGGCAAGATTGCTAAATACGTTCTTATGAACACCAATACGTTTCAGTATTTACTTGAAAATGCACAGATTAGAAATTCAATCCTTGCACAGAATCTCACGGCAACGATTGAGGTTGATGACGACACGGTAATTTCAGTTGTTCAGAAGCGTACAAAGCTTACAATCGTCCTGTACGACAAAATGTATATGGACGAAGCTGGGAAAGAACACTATTTTTACCCGGACAACAAAGTAACACTGTTGCCGTACGGAAAACTGGGTAACACGTGGTTCGGAACGACGCCGGAAGAAAGAACTGCAAGACAGGTCACTGATGTTGACGTGACGACATATGGAACAGGAATTACGGTCGCTACAAAGGTTGAGTATGGTCCGCCAATGAAAATGTCAGTGTTTGCTTCTGAGGTAGTATTGCCGTCTTACGAAAATATGGATAGCACATTCGTACTTGAGGTTCATCATGATTAATCGGAGGTAGCATATGAAATATCCATATATCGTTATTAAAAACGGGAAATGGTATACGGCAGGCGAAGAAGTCCCGGACACTGTGCCGGGAAACAAGCCTGCCGGATATACCAAGACTGAAATAAACCGTATGCCGACAGCAGAATTGCAGAGTTTAGCGGCACAGAACGGCATTGAAAATGCGACGGAAATGAGCGGAGTTGACCTTAAAGCAATTTTGATTGAGAAGTTAGGATTATAAGTAGGAGAACAGCATGGAAGAATACACAACATTAGAGCAGGTAAAAATCCGGCTCAAACAATTTCATATTGAAACGGTTGAAAATGAGGATAACACTGAATCTGATGTTGTTGTGTTTGACAGCAAAGAAGACAACTTGCTTCTTGAACAGCTCATAAAACAGGCAACGAAAGATGTAATTGCAAAACGGTGTTATCCGCAAAGTTATACGCAGGAACAGATTGACAATGACTTGAAATGCTATGAAAGTGTAATTGTCAATCTTGTGGTATATGACCGGTCACAGGCAGGAGAAAACTACATGGCAAGCTACAGTGAAAACGGTGTAAGCCGTAGCTGGAAAGACCGTGATAGCCTGTTTGTAGGGGTATATCCGTTTGTAAAAGCATTATAGAAGATTGTGCGTTACGTTTTACCAGCACCGGGGAAACGTAGCAGGCGGCACACAGTAAGGGTGGTGGGCGGTGTGCCACAAAAAAATGAAAGGCGGTATATTATGCCAGTTGCAATAATTATAAGTATCATATCGGTTGCTTTTTCCGTCTTTTTTGGATTTTTTAGTCTTTGGTTTGGTTTGAAAAACAACAAACACACAGACACAAAAGACATTGAAGAACGCGTAAAAGAGAATACACGTATCAATATGAAACTTGACGCCATTTCAAGCAATACAACTGAAATAAAAAATGAAGTGTCAGAAATGAGAAAAGAGATTAATTCTCACGATACACGAATTATCAAAGTTGAAGAAAGCGTGAAATCGGCACATTACAGACTGAACACTATTGAAGAACGTCTGAATGGCGAAAAGGAGATGTAATATGAATATTTTAGAAACATTGACGTCAAACATCATGATTATTTTAGCGGTAATCGGCGCAATCGCGTTTATTGTGTCGGTGATTACACAGGTTATCAAAGGAGTAGGTGTTTTTGCGAAGATTCCAACTGACGGATTGGTACTTGTGTTATCAATCGGCATTACAGTAGCGGCATTTGTAGCATATATGCAGTATTTACACATGACTATCCTGTGGTACATGGTTTTAGCCGCAATTATGGCAGGCTTTGTTGTTGCTTTTGTTGCTATGTATGGCTGGGAGAAGCTTTCAGAACTGTGGAAACGGTTCGGAAAGAACGTAGATTGATATGTTGGACATTAATAAACAAAAGATGATTTACGCACTTAAAGACGGCAGAACACCGGTATACCAACTGAATAAAGACGGTTCAATAAAATACATCATTGTTGACGGTGAAGAAGTCCCTGTCGAAACAGGAGAGTATACCACAGGTTTTAAAAAGCCTGTGGTTTTTTATTCTTCAATAAGCAATAAATTAAGCGAAGCACTGATAAAGGAATTTGGTGTAGATAATTCTACGAATTTTGTTCAAATTGTGGAAGACAAAGGCAAATTGCCGTTAGATGTTGGCTCGCTTGTTTGGAAAAAGTCAGAAGTGAAATACAAAGATAAGGATAAAACAATCATTGATGAAACCAGTTGCGATTATATCGTTAAGGGTGTCGCTGATGAGGGATTAACGGCAGATTTATTTCTTTTACAGAAAAACGTGAGGTAAGCACATGGCTACAAGACCAATAGTTATAACATTGTCCCAAAAATCCGTAGAAAACGCAATAAAACGAGTACAGCAGTATCAATTAAGATTTCAACGTAAACTTAGAAAATTCGTGAAAGAACTTGCTAATGTAGGCATTGCCGTAGTTGATACCAATATGACAGAAGCGCAGTATACGTTTGACGGCAAAATAAGAAGCGGTTCTGACACGTCACACAATGCTTACGTAGAACTTAATTCCAATGGTAGTACGGCAGAAGCAAAACTGATTGTACAGGGGAAAGAACTGTTATTTATCGAGTTTGGCGCAGGCGTATATTATAACGGCGCCGCCGGTGCAAGTCCGCACCCCAAAGGAGAAGAATTTGGATTTTTAATCGGTTCGTATGGCAAAGGCAACGGACAAAAAAAGGTTTGGGGCTATTACGATGAAAATAACCAACTTGTGCTTACAAGAGGTGTAAAAGCTACTATGCCAGTATTGAAAGCAGAGCAAAAGATAATTGAGGACTACAAAAATGTTGTAAAGAAGGTGTTCGGATAATGATTGATAATCAGTGGGCTTTTGATTTAGAAACAAATGTATTTTCGATAATCAAAAAAAAGGCATTGGCAATTCTTGAAGATAATTACCCGGATATTAGCATTACAACCGATGAAGAATCAAACGATAAACCGGTGTTTCCGACAATATTAATACAGTCTGTTGAACCGACTGAAACAAACAGCGATTTAGAAGCCGACAGAATTAATACTGTAGACTTTACAGCACAGGTAACAGTAACAACAAACCGAAGCAGAAGCGAGGCATTGCAAGTATCCAATGTTATAGCAGATTTGTATAAGAAACGATTGTTTAAGATAAAGCCCATGCCGTTTGTGCGAAAAGAGGGGAATCTGTGGACAGCAACTTTCCGTGCAAAGCGCAAATTTGGGTGGAATGACATTTTATAGCAATTTACAAAGAGCCGAAAGGCTCTTATTTTTATGCAATTTTTTAGGAGGTAAACATGGCTACAGGTTTAAAAAGTAGAATTATTTACAGGAAAAAGACCAAAGAAAGCAACGAAAGCGATTACTGGGCTGGCACATACAACCTGTTGATTAGAGCAAAAAGTATTCCGTCACCGGTAGGTGAGCGTAACATGGTTGATACGTCTACGCTTGAAGATTTAGTCGAAACGCAAGAACCCGGAAGACGCGCGGCGGGTTCAATGGCTGTAAGCGGTGCATTTGAACGCGAATATCTTGACAATTTAGTTGAGATTGAAGACGAAAAGTTAGACATTGTTGTTCTTTATGGCACAGACGGCAAAGGTAAAGAGGGCATTTGTGGTTTTATCGGCTCTGAATCATTCGCGCCGGACGAAGCTACAGACGACCATTTAACAGGTACTTGCAACATTGCTATTTCAACAGTGCCGCGTTGGATTCATAAAGACTATGACGTTGCGGTAACAGAAGATGAGAACGGTTATCCGACATCAATTACATTATCAAAAAAATCGTAAGTCAGTCCGGAAAAACAAATAAGGCTGTTGCGACTGACGAGGATACAAAAACAGCCGTAGTAATTTGATAGTTAGTAAATAATATGGCAGGGCGGCAGAAATGCCGTCCCTGTCCTATATAAAGCGAAAAGGACAGGTAATGAATATGAAAACAATTACAGTAAACAGTAACGAATATAAATTAGAGTTTTCTTTTGAAGCGGCAGAGTATAAAGACATCGTGCAGAAAATGTTTAAGGTCCTCAGCGGTGCTTACGTTGTCGAAGAATCAAAGGATATGCAGAATCCTACTACTAAGGATATTATCAACGGCACAGCAAATATGATTGGCGATACAGCAGATATTTGTATTACTGCTTTTTATGCCGGCTTATTAGAAAACAACCCGCTCTCACACGAGGAAGCAAAGACGGTAATGAGAGCCTATATGAGAGAAAATAAGCTTTCGTACAAAAAGCTGTATGACGAATTGAGAGATTGCATGGAAACAGACGGTTTTTTCGACCTGTCGGGGCTGAACGACATGATTCAGCAGATGTACGGGACAGCGCCGGAAGCAACAGCACAGACAGCATAAAAAAATCTGAAATTAATTGGCACAAAATAATTTGGGAAGATTATTTTCCGACAGCTTTTTCAATCGGGATACACATAGATGAGTTTAAGCACATGACACCGGCAGAGTTGGGATACTGTATAAAAGGACATGAGCTGAAAAGAAAAGAACAGGATAGCGATATGTGGCACTTCGCCGGTACATATGGAATATCTGCCCTTATTTATGCGATAGACCGTTGTTTAAATGGTAAAAAGGCAAGGTCGGAGTACATCAAAAAACCAGTTTCAATTTTACTTGAAGAAGAAAGTAAGCCAAAATCAAAAGAAAGTAATGAAGACGTTGCGATGTTTGAAATGCAACAAAGAATCAAAATACTGGAAAAAGAGGGCGGCATATTAAGTCCGTCATAGGTGGTAGCGTGCAAATTGCTACCACCTTTATTTTTGCACTAAAGGTGGTGAGGACGTGGCAGATAATGAACTGGACAGCTTAGAGCTTAAAATACAAGCAAATGCAACACAAGCAAACAATGTGCTTGATAAACTTGTTGAAAATTTAGAGAATTTATCAAGTTCGTTAGGAGTTATCAACAATGCCAATCTTGCGGGATTTGCAAGCGGTGTAAAAAATATTACAAATGCAATGCAGGGGATAAAAAGCGTAAGCACAGCAGATTTTACGCGTTTGTCAAAAGGTATTCAGAAGATTTCAAGCGTTGACACTGCCGCAATAAACAAGGCTTCTACGGCAATGGCGTACTTAGGCAAGTCCTTTAATTCCATGCAGGCAACCAATGAAGCAACAAAGCAGATTACGGAACTTGTGACAGGAATCAAGCAGTTAGGATATGCCAGTGCCGCAAAAGCTATTGACAATATACCGAAGCTTTCAAGCGCGATGAAACAGCTTATGCAAGAACTGTCAAAAGCACCACAGGTAAGTCAAAATCTTATTGACATGACTAATGCGCTTGCGAATTTAAGCCGCACAGGGGCTTCAAGTGGCAGAGCGGCGACGTCATTAAGCAAAAACTTTTTAAACGTTTCATCTTCTGCAAATTCGGCAACCAAAAGCAGTTGGTCGTTGGCTTCTGCATTTGGTAAATTATACGCTTCATACTGGCTTGTTTTCAGGGCAATAAATAAACTGGGAGATTCGATTAATATAGCTTCATCACTCACGGAAGTTGAAAATGTTGTACGTACAACTTTTGGAAATTATGAAAACCTTGTAGACGACATGGCAAAAACATCTATACAGGATTTTGGTATGTCAGAACTGTCCGTAAAGCAGTATTCAAGCCGTTTTCAAGCTATGGGCGTCGCTATGGGATTTTCTCAAAAGAAAATGGCCGATATGTCCATTGAACTGACAAAGCTGACGGCCGATATGGCTTCATTTTACGATGTAGAACAGTCAGACGTTGCGAGAAATCTTCAAGCAATTTTCACAGGCGAAACAGAGCCATTAAGAAAATATGGACTTGATTTGACACAAGCAACGTTAAAAGAGTGGGCTTTAAAAAACGGACTTGACGCTAATATCAGTTCCATGACGCAAGCAGAAAAAACCATGTTGCGATACAAATATGTTATGGCAAATACGGTGGCAGCGCAAGGCGACTTTGCAAAAACTGCCGATACATGGCACAATCAAACGGTCATTTTAAAGCAATCATTTCAAGAACTGGCAGGAATTATAGGTACATCGTTGATTAATGCGTTTAAGCCGTTTTTAAGCGGATTAAATTTCGCAATGACACAGGTTATTAATTTCGCTGAAACGGTAACAAATGCCTTAGGTGCAATTTTTGGTTGGAAATTTGAAGTTACAAACAAAGGTATTGCCGATGATTGGTCGGACGCCGCGGACAGCGCCGATGATATAGCAGACAGCACCGGAAACGCCGCTAAAAACGTTGAAAAGCTGAATAAGGGTGTAAGACAGTTTGATGAATTAAAACTGATTACAACACCGGATTCAAGCAGTGGAAATGGCAAAAAGGGTAGCGGTACAGGAGCGGCAAGTGCAGACGGAGCAAGCGGTGGTCTTGTGAAAGTCGATACCATTTGGAAAGACTATAAAAGTCAAATTAAAAATTTACGCGAGTTAGGCGAGTATATAGGCAATACGCTTACAGATACGCTGAATAGCATTGACTGGGACAGCGTGTATGCCGGTGCTAGAAATTTTGGTAAAGGACTTGCTGATTTCCTCAACGGGCTTATTTCACCGGAATTATTCGGTGCTGTCGGCAGAACTATTGCAGGAGCATTAAATACTGCTGTGTATACGGCTTTATCGTTTGGGGAAACGTTTGACTGGGAAAACTTAGGATTTTCTATTGCAACCGGGATAAATCAATTTTTTGAAACGTTTGATTTTGCTTCAACCGCAAAAGCTATCAATAAGTGGGTTCAAGGCATTTATGACACAATCAAAACAGCTATAAAAAATATCAAATGGTCAAAAGTGCTTGAGGGAATAGCAACATTAATTGGTGATGTTGAACTAAAAACAGTAGCAATCATAATTGGAGCAGTACTTTTAAAGAAATATTTCAAACTGGAAATTGCTAAAAATATTTTAAAGGGCATTGCAACGTCAATTTCACAGTCAATAGCAAAATCACTTGCGGCAAAAATGGGTGTTGAAATTGCACAAAACGCAGGAATTTCAAAGGCACTTACGGCTGGAATTAAAAAATCAATAGGAAATATTGATTATGGTGGACTATCAAAAACACTTTCGTCTTTAATGTCAACAAAGTTAAAAGCCACAATCGGAATTGCGGGTATTGCAACAGAGTTTTTAACGGTTGCAACTGTCTTTGAAAAAATTGGGGAAGGTGCTAATTTTACAGTCGGTATGTTGGCAAAAGTGGCGGCAGGTGCAGGAGTGGCGGCGGCAGCTTTAAAGCTAATTGGATTATCTACACCGTGGACAGCGGCTATCGTTGGTATTACAGGTGTGGTTGCGGCTATCGCAGGAATCGGCATAGGATACGCAAAAGCGCAAAGCGAAGTAGTAAGCGCCAATACTATAATCAGCGATTCTGTATTAGCAACGGCAGAGAGTTTAAATTCAACAATACAGTCATCTAAAGACCAGCTTAACAGTGTGGGTGATACTTATGCAGGCGTTAAAAGCGTTGCAGATAAATACTTTGAATTGGCAGATAATTTTGACAATTTAACAGATTCGCAAAAGGAAATGCTTATTGCATACGCAAATTACATTGTCGAACAGTGTCCGGAATTGGCAGATTCGATTGATACGGTAACTGGCGAATTTAAAGGACAAAAAGAAGAAGCTTACAATACAATTTCTGCACTTGAAGCTTATGCCAAAGCGGCGGCAATGCAAGATGTATTAAAAGACCTGTACAAGCAAGAGATTGATATTGGCAATCAACTAAAAGAAAATAATGAAAAATACAACAAAGCAGAAAGTATTATTTACGAATACGTAAAAGAGCTTACTGGAATGTCTAAACAGACATTTGATTCAGCATATGAAATCAGTGGATTGGGTGACGCATTTGATGTGCTTTCGGGACTTTTAGATGACCCAATGAGAAAAACCAGTGATTTTACAAAAACATCATACGATTTACGAAAAGAGTTAGGATTAAATTCACAGGAAACATGGCAATTAGCAAATGATAATAGAGAATTAAAAGAATCTTATGAAAAATGTGAAAATGCAATAGCGAATGCCGCAACCGAAGCGGCAAATTGCAAAAATGAATACAACAATCTTACCCAACAGCAGAACAACACTGCGGACAGTTCTGATAATTTGCGGGATACAATGCAACAAAACAATGAGCAAATAAGAGAATCCGTGCAACAGTCAATGTATGACATTGAAAAAAATGTAGCGGAAAAGTCAGGCGAATCTACAGAAGATATTTCAAATTTTTACAACAAAGCAAGTGAAACCTTTAGCAGATTGGGTGTTGTAGGAACAGACGGCGGTACAAAGCTGTATAACGGATTTACGACCACAACAAGCGGATTGCCAGGATACAATAGCGCAATATTCGACAATATTCAACAAACGGCTATTTCAAAGGCACTTGATACCGGCTCAAAAGCGGGTGAAAACCTTGTTGATACGTATAAGAAAAATATTGACGGTGTACCGAACACAACGGCAGTTGCTTTCCTGTCAATTATAGACGCAGTAAACGCAGGAGAAATCGGTTCAGATGTTGGTGCTGACCTCATGAACAACTTAGCGGATACGATAAGCAGTAAAGCATGGAAAGTCCATGACGCATTAACCAATGCTATTCAAACAAATTACAAATTGGAATTGGAAACAGACGGAAATTACAGTACGGGCGACCCGTTTAGCACTGGATTTTCAAGGTTAAACGTTAAAGAAATTCCCAAAAGAGCAAAAGGCGGATATTTGCCGCAGAAATATAGCATTTGCATAGCGGGCGAAAATGGCATACCGGAAATTGCCGGAACGGTCGGCGGCAAGTCGGCAGTAGCGGGCGGCGCAGAAATTACGGGTATTAAAGATTCCATTTACGATACGTCACAGCGAGAAATAGCACTGCTTAGACAGCAGAACCAGTTGTTACAAGGAATACTCAACAAGGACTTGAGTATAAGCCAAAACGACATTGGAAGCAGTGCAAGAAAATACGCAAGAGAATATTTTAAAAGAACTGGCAAACCGGCATTTGATTATTAATGCATGTACAATAGATGATAATTAATCTATTATAATACGTGACAACTTGCTTTGCGGCGGAATCTATTTTATGTAGGTTTCGCCTTTTGCCATTTCTTTAGCACATATCGAATGCCGGTATGTGCTTTTTTGTTACCAATTTTTAAAAATGTGAGGTGCAGGCATGGCGTACAACGGCTTTTTGATTAAAATTGGAGATTATACGATACCGGGCGGATTAATCAAGGCAGATTCCTACAGCGCATATGCAAATATGCAGGACATTGACGATTACACGGACGCAAACGGATACGAGCATAGAAACGCTGTTGAATTAAAGGCATTAAAGGTTGAATTTGAAACCAAGGCAATGCTTACAAACGAAACATTTGAAGTGCTTATGAGTAATATTCGCAACAATTTTACAAATTCGCAGGAGCGGGGCTGTTATATTACAGCTTATATCCCGGAATATGATGATTATGTTACGCAGTATGGCTATATGGCTGATTTTCAGCCTACGATTTACGGCACATACGGAAATGTGATTCGATACGATTCAATCAGACTTGCCTTTGTTGGAGGTGTTTACGGTGGTTAATTATCAATACGCAGAATTATTTAAAAAAGATAGCATAGATAAGCAGTTGACGATTGAAACGGACGATAAAACGACAAAAATTACAAATGTTGAACTACATCAAGAACAGTTTGAATTGACAGAAAGCATTTGTTCGGAATCTGAATTGACAATCGGAAGCTGTGAAGCGGCGGTGCTTAAATTTACTGTATCAAACATTTTTTTGCCGATGAAAGACAAAATGATAACGGTTAAAACGGTAATTGATAATAACACTGCAAATCCGTTTCAAATTGGCAGATATAAAGTATACTCTGACACACCAACGGCAGATAGAACAAAGCGTGATATTGTGGCTTATGACAGGCTGTATGACGTGATAAACGCAGATGTGGCGGAGTGGTACAACGCATTATTGCCGGAAAAAGACAGCACGACGACAATGAAAGCTTTTCGGGATAGCTTTTTTGGGTATTTTGGGATTGAGCAGGCGGACGCACAGCTTGTAAATGATGATATGAAAGTCGAAAAGACGGTTGAGCCGGAAGAGTTAAGCGGTGCAACTGTGCTGAATTGTATTTGTGAAATTAACGGCTGTTTCGGACACATTGGACGTGACAGCAAATTCCATTACATTTACCTTGAACAGGAAATACAGGGATTATATCCAAGAAACAACCTGTATCCGGCAGATGATTTGTACCCGCGTGAGCCGAAAAGCACGAGAATAAGCAAAAGTCTGTATATATCGGCGCAATACGAAGATTTCCTCGTGAAAACTATTGATAAACTGCAAATCCGGAAAGAAGAAGACGATATCGGAGTAATTGTCGGAAGCGGCACAAATGCCTATGTTATACAGGATAATTTTCTTGTTTACGGCAAAGGCAGTGAAGAACTGACGGGAATCGCAAATAACATTTACGGAAAAATCCGGGGAATTATTTACAGACCGTTTTCTGCGGACTGCAAAGGAAACCCATGTATTGAAGTAGGTGACGCGGTTCGTCTGCCAACAAAATATGAAATCATTGAAAGCTACGTGTTAAAACGTACACTAAAGGGCATACAGGCACTTAGGGACAACTATGAAGCAACGGGTGAAGAATACCGTTCTACACAGGTAAATAGCGTGCATAAAAGCATTATACAGCTTAAAGGAAAGACCAACGTGCTGACACGGACAATCGAGGAAACCAACAGTAAGATTACGGACGTTGAAAGCGGATTAAGTTCTGAAATTAAGCAGACAGCAACGGATATAAGGGCAGAAGTTAAAAACACGGCTGACGGCTTGTCAAGCAGTATTGAGCAGACTGCAAACAGTATCCGAAGCGAGGTATCCGATTCAGTAAACAACTTATCCAGTAGTATACAGCAAAACGCAGAATCAATTGCAACGGAAGTAAAGCGGGCAAACGAAGCCGAGGGTAGTTTATCAACAAAAATTACGCAGACCGCTGAATCAATTACATCGGAGGTCAGCAAAAATTATGAAACAAAAGAAAACGCTACAAACACAAAAACGGAGTTGGAAACTTCCATAAAACAGACGGCAGACGGATTTACGGCAGAGTTATCAAAACAGGTAACGGAAACTAAACAATATGCTGAATCTGCCGCTGAAACGGCTGAAAGTAATGCAAAACGGGACACAGCAGATAAGTTAAAGGATTACAGCACAACAGCAGAAATGAATACCCGAATCAATGCTACGGCGGAGGGAATTTCGGCAGAGGTAAGCCGAAAATTGCAAAGCTACAGCACTACAGAACAGATGAATAGTGCAATAAGGCAGACGGCGGACAGCATTAATACAGAAGTATCAAAAAAAGTAAATGGCGATGAAATTATTTCAAAAATTAACCAATCTGCTGAAAACGTTTCGATTGAAGCAAACAAAATCAATCTGAACGGCGCTGTGACGGCTAATCAGAATTTTAAAATCGGTTTGGACGGCAGTATGGAAGCGTTATCCGGACTAATCGGAGAATGGCAGATATTTGACGGATATTTGCGGTATGTTTTAGGAGAAAATGCACAGGCACTTTTAAAACCGGACGAATTGCTTATTAGTAGAAGTGCCGGGGCAAACTTTCACGCATATCCGGGATTGTTGTATATGCAATCTGATGACGGAGAACGAAGCATTTCTATTGATTGCAATGACGGAAGCATTAATTTGGGCGGAAGCTGGACAACTCCGTGGGGCGACATAGAAGGATAGAAAGGAGCAGGCATGAATAAAACGTATGGTCGTATAAATTGGGAAAATTATCCGAGTGATGAAACACCACTGAATGAAAGTAATCTGAATAAAATAGATGTGGCTACAGATGAAATTGACAATAGGGTAATTACACTGGACACTACAAAAGCGACTAAGGAAGAAGTTTCAACACTGGTGCAGGACGTTACATTTGAAGAAAAGACGGGAATTATTACTATTACTAAAAAAAATGGCTCAAAAATAACGATTGACACGCAGATGGAAAAAATCGCGGTAAATTTTTCATACAATGCCGAAACACAGCAGATTATTTTAACGCTTATTGACGGCACAAAGCAATATATAGACCTGACAGCACTGATTACGCAGTATGAGTTTTTGGACAGTGACACGGTGGCATTTTCGATTGACAGTGCTGGAAAAGTATCTGCAATCGTAAAAGAAGCGAGCATACAGGAAAAGCATTTACAGCCTAATTATCTTGCAGATATTAAAGTTGAAGTTGCAAAAGCACAGGCAAGCCAGTCGGCGGCGGCAAAATCTGAAAGCAATGCAAAGGCAAGTGAAACAGCGGCGGCAACCAGTGAATCCAATGCGGCGGCGAGTGCTACAAAATCACAGAGTTATGCTACTGGCGGCACAAACAGCCGCACAGGCGAAGATACGGACAATGCAAAGTATTATAGCCAACAGTCGGCACAGAGCCAATCGGCGGCGGCAACAAGCGCAGATACGGCAAGTACGAAAGCAGAAGAAGCGGCGGCAAACGCGGCAACAGCTAAAACAAGTGCCGATAATGCCGCGGGAAGTGCAAATTTAGCCAATGAAAAGGCAAATAGCGCGGCAAATAACGCAACCATCGCAGTTTCAAATTCCAATGCGGCACAGCAGTACGCTTCCAATGCGGCGGCAAGTGCGGACAGAGCACAAAACTATGCCGTAGCAGATACAGACAGTGCAAAATACTATTACGAGCAGGCAAGACGGATTTCCGAATCATTTTCGGGTGCATTAAGACCAATGGGAACAGTTACATTTGCAAATCTTCCCGCACTGTCAGAAGCGGACGGTGGAAGCATGTATAACATTTCAGACCAATTTACAACGACTGCTGAATTTAAAGAAGGAGCGGGAAATACTATTCCAGCAGGCGCTAACGTATACAAGACAGAGGACGGAAAGTGGGATGTCCTCGCGGGAACACCTGTAACAGGCGTAAAAGGCAGTGCAGAAAGCGAATATAGGAGAGGAAATGTTAATATTACAGCGGAAAATGTAGGACTTGGAAACGTTGACAATACAGCAGATTCCGCAAAGTCTGTAAAATATGCAGCAAGTGCGGGTAACGTAAATTGGAACGGTGTAACAGATACGCCATCTACATATCCACCGTCAGACGGCTCGAATAATTACGTTAAAGTATTTAATTCATCAAATGTCAACTCGTCTGATAATTTAACCGTCAACGACCTTGCAGACCAAGGCTTTGCAGCAGCAATGATTGCTGCAACCGAAGATAGTCCTATCGGAAGTGGTTGGTTTCATGCTCTTAATCTCGGATGGGATAATTCGAAAAATAATTGGGTTAGTCAGATTGCACTTGGAACACAGCCGAATGACGGTTTGTACTATAGAACAAGTGAAGCTAGTATTGTTGGCAAACCATGGAAACGTGTACTTGATAGCAGTAATTACACTAACTATGCGCTCAAAAACGAAAATTTGAGCAACGTTGATTTGAACAATGTAACAACAACAGGCATATACCATTTAACTGGTAATCTTACTAACAGTCCACTGTCTTGCAATGCAACGCTATTTGTAGATTTTAGCGTTGGTACACCGTACCAGATTTTTATCCCGGACTATGCATATGTGATGTATAAGCGGACTTATTCAAATAGCGCATGGGGTAGCTGGGTGTATTTGAACGATTATATTCCGATAAGTGGCACTGCAAGTCTAGCAGGTAGCATTGTTCCTAATGAAGATGTAGGCATGGAATTGGGAGATGAATCACACAGATTTACGAATATTTATTCAAGTAACGTAACTACAGATACAATACAGTTCAATAATTATGATAATAGCGGAAATACAATTTATTATAGCGGTAACGACTCCGCAAATGGAAACGGTGGCGGGCTTAATAATTTGGTAATTCGGTCATGGTGGGGGGTATCGTTTACTTCCACGTGCGCTGGCGGTCGGTACGGCGGCAAAAATCAAACTGCTGTAGGAATTGACTGTCGAGAAGGTATTGTTAAAGCGTATAATTTTGCGGGCTTAATAAATGGACACAGTGTTAATGCAGATGTACCGTCAGACGCAAAATTTACGGATACAAAAGGAAGATATATTGGCACTACCGTAACAAAGCCACAAGATAAAACAGAAATGTATATCACATATCTTTCAAGCGGTTATATTGTAATGGCAGGAAAAACAGTAAGTAAAAGCTATGCAATGAATACACAATATGGAAATGCGTTTTGGGCACCGTTCACAATTTATTTGCCACCTAATATTGTAAAAAATATTGACAGCGTGAATATTACTCCATTTGCGGAAACAGGGCTGATAAGTGCAAGCATAAACGGCTATACTAGTGAACAAATAACGGGATTTGTTTGGTCGCCGCAAAACGAAACTAAAAGCATATCATTTCATGTTACCGTGCATGGAAGGGCATAAGGTAGGTGATTGGTATATATAACGACAGCAGTTAAAGACACGAAAGTGTCTTATTTTTTTACCCTAAAACACAATAAAAATTATATTTAGCCGCAGAACAGCGGCAGAAAGAGGTTCATATGAGCAGATATTCAGTAATTGATGTAAGTAAGCATAACGGAGTTATCGACTGGGATACCACAAAGGAAAATGTTGACGGTGTAATTATTCGTGTCGGTCACGGCAATGACAGCACAAACCAGGACGACCCGCAAGCAATCCGCAACATGGAAGAATGTGAAAGACTGGGTATTCCGTATGGTGTGTATCTGTACTCTTATGCGTTAAATAATGCCGAAGCAGAAAGCGAAGCGGCACACGCACTGCGCATGGTAGAGGGCTACAATCCGGTGTTAGGTGTATGGTTCGACATGGAAGACGCGGACAGCTATAAAGAAAAGCACAACTTCAACCCATACGATAACAGACAGGAAATTACTGATTTTTGTAAGATTTTCTGCGACAGAGTATCCGAAGCAGGATATAAGACTGGTGTTTATGCGAGCAAGAATTACTGGGATTCAGTAATCTATGCAGACCAGTTATCCGACTACGAAGTATGGCTTGCGCACTGGGGAATTTCAGAGCCGTCAATGGATTGTCTGTTATGGCAGTATACATCAGACGGTGAGGTTACCGGTGTGCCGTCAAGCAGAGTTGACATGAACTACTGGTACGGCGAGTTACCGGAAGTTGACGGCGGCAGTGATTCTGATAGCAATTCGGGCGACTGCGGCGGCGATGAAGAGGACACAGAGGACGTTGGATACAGCTATTCTGTAGGCGATACTGTAAACTACGATACAATCTATGTATCTTCAACATCAGAAGAAGCATTAAAGCCTACCTATACGACCGGCACAATTACACGAGTTGTTGACGGTGCGAGAAATCCATATCTGATTGATGACGGCACCGGCTGGATTAATGATGATTGCATTGCTGGCGGCGGCAGTGATGATTCTGACGATTCAGAAGAAAGTTCGGCTTGCGGCGACATTTCTGTGGGCGATACCGTCTGTTTCAACGGAGATACTGACTACAATGGCACGGCAATTAAGGCATGGCACAATGACAGCGGCTATGAAGTCACACAGCTTGACGGTGATAGAGCAGTCCTTAGCTTCAACGGTTCTGTATTTGCGGCGGTCAACGTAAACGATTGTGAATTGATTTAAGTACAAAAAAGCCGGGAATATAACGTTCCCGGCTTACTTTTTTACTTATCTAAGTCAATTATCGTGGCAAATACCATTGGCAATTTAACGGAATAGCCGAAAGATGAATTAAGAGCATATTCACCACCGTAACCACCATATATTGTTATTTTGTCATCTTCAAGTATTTTCCAATCAATAACATCGTCACTGTACGCAACGACTATTTTTTGCTTATAATTGTTGTCAACGGCTAATATTACAGAATACATTCCGTCCTCACCAGTTTCGACAATGTCAGTAACAGTTCCACTAAATTTTAAAGCGCTGTTAATGTTTTTGTCGGGATACCTAACTAATGTTTCATATGTAATATCGCTGTTGTAGATTTCTCTGTTTTTAGTTATCTTTGTTTCTTTCTCTGTTTCCGTTTCTGTTTGCGTTTCGGTCACAACTTCTGTGTTGTTTGTGGTATTATTATCCACGGTTGAATTTTGACAAGCTACAAGCCCTATAAGGCATGCTGGCATTAATAAGCATAATAATTTCTTTTTCATAAAAAATTCTCCTTTTTATTTTTTGATAATAATAGCACATAATTTAAGATTTGTCGAACCAATAGTAAATTTGTACTATACGTGTTGTTAATTTGATATTTTTTGACATAATACCCCATAAAATGTAGACAATTTTAGAGTAAATGTCGTTTTTTGCGTTTTAATTTGTTTGTGTAAAACTGGTAATTTATGTAAAATTAAATTGCCCAAAAGATTGGGCAATTCAAGTTCCGGCGGGCGGTTGCGCTATTTGGCATTGCGCCGCCGCCCCTTTACATAACCTTAATTTACATCAGCGACCTTTGTTCCAATCTTGACGGAAGCAAACATTTGTTCTACAATGTTTGTATCGCTACTTTATGTTTTGTGTCGGGGAATACGGAGGGCTCTATGAGTAAAAAAAACGAAAATGAATTTTACAGAAAAGAAATATACAATCTAATATTAAAATGTGAAAATACGCATTGGCTAAAAGTTATATATGCGTATATAAAAAGGTTGCTTAAATAAAATAGCCGGGATAGCATTTTGTGTTATCCCGGCGTATTTTTATTTGTCTTGTACCATTGAATCGACAAGCTTTTCTAAACTATCCCAGTCTTTTTCGTCAAGCTTTCTTAACGCCGCAATAAGTCTATACTTAAAGCTTTTTTCACCAGCAGCTTGAATATCAGCAAACATTTCAGCTATTTCTTCATCTTTTGTCTTTTTAACAAAAGGTTCACCGTCACCTGTACGTAGCCAATATTCATTAACAGAAAATTCCTTACAAATCAAAGCTATTGCTGAATCACTCGGAACGCTTCTTCCCATTTCATATGTTGCAACAGTATTCCTTTTTACTTTTATTTTATCGGCAAATTCCTGTTGCGTCAAATTAAAATGACTTCGGATTTCTTTAATTCTATTGTTCAATGTTTTGTCCTCCTTTCCAAAACTAATATATCACACCTTGTTGAAAAAATCAACAAAAAGTTCTTGACAAATGTTTTTTATCGACATATAATTGTTTTACAATCAACAAGCAGAAAGTGAGGTGATAACACTGAAACAATATGTACTTGGTGAGCTTGAAACTACATATGTGGGCAAGGCATATGCAGAATATCAGCGTTGCAACAGTCAGAAAGCTTCAGAATTAGAAAATGAAGTTAAAAAGCTAATATCCGAATACAATCTGACTGCTACAGTTGCTAAAGGCTTCTTGGAATACATGAGATTAGTTATTGATGGTTGCTCATGCATTCCGAAAGAGAAATAACCTCAACGGAATGTTCGTTTGAAAGACAGTTTCCGTCGGGAATTTCACTTGCGAGATTGAGCATTGCGATTAACTTACCTGAATATGGATACTCTTTTCCACAGTTAGGGCAAATAACTTTATCGGAATTAATATCTTCATTTACAGTGTATGTGCAATGGCAAGGGCAAGAAACTTTAATTTTAATGAACATTTGAACCACCTCCTTATAAAAAGATAAGGAGATTATATCACAGAAAGGAAGTGAATGAAATGAGTGAAAAAGAAAAGGCGATTGTTGAAAAATTAAAAGACACAATTCCTAAAATGTCAGAGTATCAAAAAGGGTATCTGCTTGGCATGGTTGAATCAATGGCAGATAGAGAACGGTCAGAACCCAACAAGGAAAAACAGGGAAAGGAGTAGCCGGTGGACGAGAAAAAAAGGCATATTTCAGAAATCCTCTGTCAGCAGATAGAGTTGCTGGCAGAGGAAAGCAAGAAAACAAATGATGTAGATGTCAAAATTCGCATTGCGGGCGAAATTGACAGAATGGCAGATACCATTCTTAACATTTACGACGAGTAAATGTACTGTCAATGCTTGAAATGTTGCGGCTAATATCTTTGAGTTCAACAAAATAACGACTTGATAATGCAAGCTTTTTGATTGAACAACATTTTTGATTAGATAAATACAACGCACATTCAGATTGGCAATTTTCAAAGTTGTTTAAAGGACATTTATTCAACGTGTTCACCTCTTTCCTATTAAAAGATAAGAGGATTATACCACAGAAAGGAGAAGAAATGGCAGAAACAAATTTACAAGTCTTTAATTCCGAAGAATTTGGAAACGTCAGAACGGTAATCGTAAATGACGAGCCGATGTTTTGCTTGACTGATGTGTGCCGGGCATTGGAAATATCTAACGTGGGAAATGTTAAATCTCGGTTATCTTCAAAGGGTATCCGCAACATGGATACCCTTACGGCAGGCGGAAATCAGAAGCTTATTTACGTGAATGAAGCCAACCTGTACAAAACAATATTTCAGAGCCGTAAGGCAAGTGCAGAGAGATTTACTGACTGGGTAACGTCAGAGGTGCTTCCGTCAATCAGAAAGACGGGAAACTACAACATGAATATGACGGATGAGGAAAAAATTCAACTTATTGCAAAAGGCAATGTGAAGCTGAATGAAAGAATTGACAAGGTTGAAGATAAAATATCTTCCCTTGAAAATGATATGCCGCTGTACGGCTGTGAAATAGACGAAGTTCAGAAGCATATTAAAAGGAAAGTAGTTGATGTGCTTGGCGGCAAGAACACCAGCGCATACAAAGACAGTAGCGTGAGGAGTTCAGTGTTTGCGGACATATACCGGCAGTTGAAGCGCGAATACGGGTGTGTTTCGACATACAAGAGTATAAAACGCAAATACATTGCAGATGTGCATGATTTTATTGATTGCTATTTGCCGCCGACCGTGCTTTCAGAACAGATTGAAAATTCCAATGCGCAGATGTGCATGAGTTTTTAGAAAGGGGTATGAAAATGTATATTAATCCATTTGCGGCAGGAGTGATTTTCACAATCCTCGTTGAAATTGGGCTTGCTTTGGTTTACTCATGGAGTAACGGAAAGGATAAAAAATGAAACAGCCAAAGAAACTTACAAGAGAACAGAAAGAAGCGTGTTCGGCACACCACTTAAATGCCGAACATTGGCTTTTGGTTGAAGAAACAGAGTTTTATTTAAAACTTATTAATAAGGAAACTGGAAGCCGGAAAACGATTGACAAATTTGCAAAGATTAAAAGGGAGAAAAAGAAATGAACAAAGAAAAGGTAACAGTACAGGATTGCGTAGAAATGCAGGAAATGAAAAATCAGTCAGTCATTTTGAATGACGGCAAGGTTGTAAGATTTGAAGAAAATCCGAAGCCTAAAAAGGTCCTGTGGTTTTCTCGACACAAAATGACAGAGCCGCAGTTAGCCGCACTGGGGAACGTTGAAATTGTGCAGATTGACCGGTCGATTGAATCGGCAAGCGAGTTGCAGGAAGAAATAAACGACTGCGACATTATCGCCATTGTCGCGCCTATCGGATTACAGGCACAATTTTTAAGAGTTGCGGGCGACAAGCCGGTAATTGTAGCACTTAATAACAGAGTGCTTGTACCACAGGAAGACGGCACAGAAGCCAAAGCAGTATTTAATTTTGTCAAGTGGGAAAGACTTGTCAAAATTGATGTCGTAAAAGAAGATTTTAATAATTAAAAGAAAAGAGGACAAAGAAATGAACAAAATCGAAATCAGCGGAAAAATCACAAAAGAACCAGTTTTATCACATGAAAATCATGGAGAAAAATTCTATTCAACACAAATTACAAGCGTGAGAACGAGCGGCGTTCCGGACACACTCAACGTTACATTTTCAGAAATTTTCCTTAAAAATATTAAGGAAGATGAACAGGTTGAAATTTTCGGAGAAATCCGAACAATGAACTATGACGGTCACTGTCACATCTTTGTTTTTGCAAAAGACGTTACAGAATATCCGGGAAAAGACGGAAATTTTGCGAAACTGGACGGATATATCTGCCGTGAACCAATTTTCCGTGAAACGCCGCTGAATAGAAAGATTACTGACTTACTGGTAGCAAGTAACCGGAAGTATGGAAAATCAGATTACATTCCTTGCGTTGCATGGGGAAGAAAAGCTGTTAAGGCAGGGCTTATGAATGTTGGTGCAAAAATCTCTTGTACCGGCAGATTACAAAGCCGTGAATATTTGAAAAGGTATGAAGACGGCACAGAAGAAAACAAGACAGCCTACGAACTGTCAATCAATAATTTACAGGAGGGGGATTACGAAAATGGCGAAGATTAAGATTTCGAAGAAACGGTATGAAGCACTTTTGGACACAGAAACAAGAGTTCAAGTGCTTTTGAGCAAAACAAAAGCGGATAAGTACATATCACTGGTGGACATGTACAGAATTTTGGGAAATGAGTTTGAAGCCCAAAAAATTGAAAAAGAAAGGGACAAGGTGGAATGGGATGAGGATTAAGCTGTTAAAAATTATCGTAGAAAATTTCATGTGTTATGCGCATGAAGAATTTAACCTCTTTGATTTAACAAAAATTTTCGCAATGAACGGCAAAGGAAAATCCAGTATTGCTGCAGCATATAAGTGGTGCATGTTTAACTGCGATTATGAATTAAAAGATAATCCGGTTGTGCGCCGGGAAGTAGGCGGAAAGTCCGTTGATGATATGGACACAAGCGTTGAACTTACACTTGACGTTGACGGAAAAGAAATAACTATGAAGAAAGTGCAGAAGCGTACCTACAGTAAGGATGGCAGCAGTTATAAAGACGATAACAAGTATTTCATCAATGATGTTCCTAAGACATTAAAGGATTTCAACGCGTATCTTGGCGTTGATATGAACGTGTTTAAGATGTGTAGTAATGTGAACGCATTTCTTAATCAGAAACCGGCAGACATGAGAGAATATTTATTTGATTTAGTAGAGGACGTTTCTGATATTGATGTAGCACGCCAGCAGACCGAATTAGCCGAGTTAGTTCCATTGTTAGGCAAATATGCGGCAGAGGAATTATTGGCTATGAATAAGGCTACCAAGACCAAAATTACAAAGGATTTGCCTATTCTTGACGGACAGATTAAGGAAAAGGAAAGAGATATTCAGATTAAGTCTGATATTGATACATCTGACCTTGAATTGCTCAAAAACAGCCTTAAAGAACAGATTGCTGGTTGCATTGCAAAACAGACTGACAATGACAAGCTGATGGCTGAATATGACAAGGCAAGTGCCGACATTATCAATCTTAAATTTGAATTGAATGACATGAGCCGCAAGGCAAATGAGGAAAACTTCAAACAGAGAAGACGGATTGATGATGAAATCGTTGATGTCAAGCGTAAGATTGATGAAATTTCAAGAGGTATTGAAACAGCTAATGATGAAATTGAAAAAGCCAATGCAGTTATTGGCAGATACACGCTTGAATTGCAGGAAGCTAGGGGAACGTGGACAAAATTACATGAAATGCAGTTTGACGAAAATGAAAAAATTTGTCAGATGTGCGGACAGGAGTTACCGGCAGACAAAGTTGAATTACTTATTAAAAACTTTGAATCTAAAAAGGCTTCGGCACTTGAAAGCGAAACTGAAAGGGGCAACAAGATTAAACTTCTTGTGGATTCAGAAAAAGAATCTGTTGCTAAATTGAATGAAGAAATTGCCGCACACAAATCTGAAAAAGATGAACAGAATGTGAAGTTAGAAGACCTTGAAAGCCAATTAGCGGCACTTCCAGTTGAAATTGATGTAACAGGAACAGATGAATACAAGGCACTTGAACAGCAGATAGCCGAAAAGGAAGAAGCTATGCACAAGGCTAATAATATTTCAGCAATTAAGGCAGAATTAAAGGCACAGGAAACGGATTTAAGACAGCAGTTAGCAGACTGTGAGAATCAGATTGCTAAATCCGATACTGCCGCAGATGAACAGCGGCTTGAAGAATTGAAGAAAACAAGGCTTGATTCTGAACAGAACAAGGCGAACGCAGAAAAGATACTTGCCTTGCTTGAAGAACTGGACAAAGCAAAGAATGAAACGCTGTCAGAAGCTATTAACAGCCATTTTGAATTAGTTGAATGGCAGTTGTTTGAGCTGGCTAAGAATGGAAATTACAAATCAGTTTGCATTCCGAAAATTGACGGCAAGTCGATTCTTACGACCGTGTCAAACAAGGGCAACCGAATTTTGGGTAGAGTTGATATTTGCAAGTCAATTCAGAAAATTAGCAGTATTAGCTGTCCGATTTTCCTGGACGACAGTGAAAGCCTGTCAACCGACAATCAGAAACGGGTAGCAAGCATGGTTGACAGCCAGTTGATTATGCTGATTGTTAATGACAGCGATAAATTAGAAATTGTGGAGGTATAACATGAATTTATATGTTTACACATTAAATACTTTTTTTAGCAATAGACCAAAAGGAATACATATGGAAAAGGTTGAAGCACGAGAAACTCCAAAAACATATATGTGTGATTCATATGGTACAGGGTATACCAGCCGTATAAGAAAGCAGGATATAGGGCTGATTATTAACGGCAGAATAATCTTGACAGAACCTAACTTTGAATATGCAAAAAATAAATTCAAGGAAATGGGCGAAGCAACGATTAGACTGCAAAAAGAAAGATTAGAAAACGCCGAAAATGTATTGAGAATTATCAATGAAAGTGAGGAAAATTAAATGAGTAGAGAATTGGAACTTGCTAGAGAACTTGTAAAAAAGTTAGAAGAAGCAGAAAAGACTAACAAGGTGCAGTTATCGGAATTACAGCCGGGAGAAACGTTTAAAATCGGAGAACATGATTTTATCGTTCTTGAGCAAAACGGTTGCAGTGGCACGACAAATGTAATATCTAAAAGCTTTATGGCAAAGGGTATTGTTTTTGACAGCAATACAAGAGATTACAACAAATCTAATCTTAAAAGAGCTATTGAAGAAAACATCCAACCGGTCATTGAATCAGAGATTGGAGCAGGCAACATTATTAAACAGGCGGTTAGCTTAACATCTGTTGATATGCAAGATGAGTTTAAGCCTTGTTATTGCAAGGTAAGACCGATAACGTTTAACGAAGCAAGAAAGTATAACAATTTGCTTTTTAATAAAGGATTGGACGATTGGTGGTGGACATGTACGCCTTGGAGTACGGCTGACAGGTGTTGGGAACGTACTGTAGCCGTCGTTTCGCCGTCCGGCATTATCAACCACGACTGCTGTGACTACGACTACGGTGTTCGCCCTTTTTGTATCTTAAAATCTAATATCTTTGTATCAAAAGGAGAATGATTATGATATTGACAATGAAAAGCTTGCAGGAGCAGATTAATGAATTAAGAAATGAAGTTGCTGTTTTAAAAGCAGTTGAAAAAACAAGAAAGATTCCAGCCGGATTAAGCGCAGGAGATACATTTAAACTTGCTGGGCTTACATGGACAATCCTTGATATTACAGATAAAGGATATATGTGCCTTGCTGACAGATTAGAGGATTCAATGAAATTTGATAGTGAATCAAATAATTGGGTTGGAAGTCAGTTGAGAGAATATCTCAACACAGAATTTATCGAAAAGATTACTAATGAAATAGGAGAAGAAAATATTATTGCATTTAACCGCAATCTTCTTTCACTTGACGGTCAAGATGAATATGGAAACTGCGAAGACACAGTATCTTTATTGACCGTAGATAACTACCGCAAGTACAGAAGCTTTATCCCGAATACTGACGATTGGTGGTGGCTTGCAACACCATGGAGCACAAAGCGTAATGACTGTGAATATTCCGTTACCGTCGTTTCGCCGTCCGGCTTTATCAACTTCAACTGCTGTCGCTACGGCAACGGTGTTCGCCCTTTTTGTATCTTTTCATCTGAACTCTTTGAATCAGAGGATTAGTAAATGGCAGAAACAGATTTAAAAGTTATTTTAAAAGCAAAAGAACTGGCAGAACATACTTTGAGGATAACTTCAAATTGTAACCGATACCCGAAAAAATACAGATTTTCATTGGTAGATAAAATGCAGAATAAATCACTTGAAATCTATGAATATTTGTATGAAGCCAATCGGACAGACTTGAAATTATATCGCAGAGAACGGTCAGAGCTGCAGACCAAAGCAATAACACATTGCGATGAATTGCTATTTTATATTGAATTATCAATGAAACTGAACATTGTTAATGTAAAAAGCATGGAATACTGGTCGAAAATGGTTTCTGACATTAAGCATATGGCGATTGCGTGGAGAACAAAAGACAGAGAAAGGTAATTAAAACATAGGTTGCGTGCTGCTTAAACCGTCGTTTCGCCGTCCGGCAATATCAACAACAACAACTGTAACAACAACAACGGTGTTCGCCCATTCTGTATCAAACAGGCAGTAAGAGTAGGCAATAAGCCGAAATCAGTAAAAGATACAAAAAAGTGTGTAACCTTTCCTAAAAGGATAAAAACAAAGGAATTATTACTATGGATAAAGATATTATTTGTGATTATGAAAATTTGTACAAGGCTTATAAAAAAGCTAAAGCAGGCAAAGGCTTCAATGGAAGCAGTGCTAGGTTTCAGATGATGAATCTTGAGGGACTACATATGTTAAAAGAACAACTTGAAAATCAAACATATAGGGTGAATCCGTACAATGAATTTAAGGTTTATGAACCAAAGGAAAGAGTGATTAAGTCGTGTTCTTTTAAAGATAAAGTAGTACAGCATTGCTTGTGCGATAACGTGTTGCGCAAGCAGTTATCTGATGAATTTGTCAGAACAAATTATGCCGGGCAAACAGGAAAAGGCACACATTTTGGAATGGACTGTTTGAAAGAGCAAATGCTTGAATTTTACAAACAGCATGGGCTTGACGGTTGGATTTTGAAATGCGATATTACGAAGTTTTTCTATCAAATAAACCACGATATTCTGAAAGACATAGTTGATTACTATTTCAATGATGAGTATACAGTGTGGATGAATCATCTATACATTGACAGCACTGACGGTTTGGGACTTCCACTTGGCAATCAAGTAGCGCAAGTATATGCATTACTTATGCTGAATGGATTAGACCATTTTGTAACAGGCGAGTTAGGAGTGGAACTATATGGCAGATATATGGACGATTTTTATTTGATAGCACAGAGCAAAGACTATCTTAACTGGTGTCTTGAGTGTATCCAGCGATTTGTTACAAGCCTTGGATTATCGCTGAATGGTAAAACACAAATTATGCCATTTAAAAACGGAGTTTTATTTACAGGATTTCATCATTATGTCACAAAAAATGGGAAATACATAAGAAAATTAACCAGTACAAATAAGCGTAGGATTCGTAAAAATTTGCTTAAATGGTACAAGCTTGTAAAGGCAGGAAGAATGACGGAACAAAAATTTTATGAAAAATACAATGCATGGAAAAACCACGCAATGCATGGGAATTGCATAAAATTGTGTCATTCAATGGATTTATATGTAAAACAGTTATTTGAAAGAGAGGTTTTATAATATGGCAGAAACAATAAGTGCAAAGAAAATAGAAGAAACAGGAGTAGTACATACCAATAGGGTTACGGATTTTAGCCTTGGAATTTTCGGAACATCAGATAACTTTATGATGGCTACTCAGATGGCTAAGGCGTTGGCTAATAGCACAGTAGTTCCGAGGGAATATCAGAATAACTTTGCAAATGGGCTTGTAGCTATTGAAATAGCACAAAGACTTAGGACAAGCCCTCTAATGGTAATGCAGAATCTTAATGTTATCCAAGGTAGACCGAGCTGGTCAGCACAGTTCCTTATTGCGATGGTAAATGGCAGTGGTAAATACGATATGGAATTACAGTTTGATGAAAAAGCCGACAAGAACGGCAAGCCATTTTCGTGCCAGTGCTGGACTGAACGAAAAGGCAGAAAAGTAACAGGAATCATTGTTGATATGGATATGGCGAATGCCGAGGGCTGGGTTCAGAAAAATGGTAGCAAGTGGAAGACAATGCCGCAAGTTATGCTTAGGTACAGAGCGGCTTCATTTTTTGCAAGAATGAATTGCCCGGAACTTACACTTGGATATTACTCTCAAGACGAAGTAATTGACGGAGATTTTAAAGAGTATCCCGTACCAACAATAGAAGATATGCAAGCACAGGTAAATGAAGAAATTACTAAAAATGCTAATTCACAAATGTTTGAAGATGTTGCAGAGCAGGCAGAAGATAAAAATGATTTACCGCCATTTATGCAGGAGTAGCCTATGAATAATCCATGTAGAAAATGTGTGTTTTGTTTTACCCATAACAATCGCTGTTATCCTGCCTACAACAAGGCTTGCAATCTATGTGATAAGCGTAAGAAGTATGCAGAATACAGGCTAAGCAAGCGAATGTTTGTAGCAGGAGGTGTAATTACTACTCTTGATGAATTATTAGAGCAGGAATGGGTTATATGGCACGGAATGACAAGGCACATAGAAGTTATAAAACATCTTCAATTAAGCAATGTTTTAGGGTTGCTTGAAGGTGGATATTTAAAGAAAGCGATTAGAAAGGAATAAATTATGACAATATTTGTGATTATGAGAGTTCAAGACATAGAAGTGGTCTTGTAAATCCATATATCGTCATAGACCTTGAACACTAAAGAAAGGAGTTTTATGAGGATAATTAGTCAAGATGGCACAATAGATGTGCCATACAATTTCTTTTCTGTGAGCATAGCAAGTGGAAAATACAAAGATGTGGAATATGGCTGTATTTATTGCCACAACATATCTGCACTGCACGGTACTAAATTAGCAGAGTATTCAAGTAAAGAAAAGGCTTTAAAGGCCATGGAAATGCTAAGGGACCATCACGAGAAAGTCGCTTTTCTTAAAACAGTAATAAATACCGAAAAAGGCACTCAATTCGTAAGAAGTTTATCAGAAACTAATTTTGACAAGATGACACAGAACTATTTTCAGTTTCCGAAAGATGACGAGGTGCAAGTATGAAACTAACTTGTTTAGCCACAGGAAGTAGCGGCAACTGCTACACATTAACAAGTGCCGCAGGAGAAACACTTATCCTTGATTGCGGCGTGCCAATTAAAGACATTAAAAAGGGCTTAGATTGGAATATTAAGTGTGTGGCAGGGTGCATTGTCACACATGAGCATAAAGACCACTCATTGTCGTTCTATAGCATAAGAAGAATGGGTATTAAGGTATTTACACCTTATGAGGATTTAGACCGAATAGAAGCTGACGAAAATGTAATGCTTACTGAAAAGATTGGTGGATTTACAATCAAAGCTTTTCAAGTGCCGCACAACGGAACAAGGAATTGCGGATTTCTGATTTATGCAGACGGACAAAAGATACTCTATCTCACAGACTTAGAATATTGCCCGTACTCGTTCAAAAATACAAAGGTCAATCAAATGTTGATTGAGTGCAACTACATAAAAGATATGATTAACACTGATTTACCGAACTACATACACAAGGTCAGAGGTCATTGTGAGTTGGAAACAACTAAAGGAATTGTAGCAACAAATAATTCAGAAGCCTTGCAGAATGTAATATTGTGCCATATGGGAGTAGAAACTTGCGACAACGATAGAATTATCGCAGAGGTTCAGAAAATCGCACCACAGGCGAATATAGATGTCGCAGAAGCAGGTAAGAGTTGGATTTTAAGGAAAGGAGATGAATGTCCGTTTTGATTAGAGAAAATAGAGATAATTACTGGATGTTAAATTGGCTTGATAAATTTATGGAAGGGCATAAATGATTTATATGTGGCGGTTGCTTTAAAAATATTTTTAATCAAGAGAAAGTGAAAGACCTTGATATATTCTTTCAAAACGAGGGAGATAGAGAGGAAGCGGTTGATTACTTTGATAGCATGACGGCTGGATATACTGATGGAACAATGGAAGATACAATCCTAATGCAGAGGTTGAATGCGCATATAACAATGACACGTTCAGCGTTGATGAAATTGTGGATGAAACGTTTGCAACATTTTATCCTACGGTACTTATAGGGATTGAAAATCAAAATCCGAAAGGAAACTAGAAAACATGATTAAAGGTAGAAAAGTCTACGACCCACTAACTAATACTTGGAGTACTGAATATTGGATTGTGGACGATAAAGGAAATTTAGAAAGGAGTAGAAATGAATATCGATGATTTTATAAAACGTGCGAAAGAAAAAGCAGAAGAATATAAATATCGTGCGAGCTTTTTTGAGAGCAGTAATCCCATGAATACAGCTTGCATTAAAGTCGCAAAAGACCATGAACAGTTAGCTGAATGGCTTGAAAAATCCAAGGAATATCAGCAGCTAGAGAAACAGGGAAAGCTAATCAAGATACCGCTTGAAGCGTACTGCATTGTGGATTTTGAAGTACGAAAAGGCTTTGTATTAGAGGAAACATATCATATGAGTAGAAAACCTTTGCTAGTTGTTCGATATGATGATAACACTCTCAAAAGCCATAGTGGATACTTAGGAATTTCGGTATTCCTCACAAAATCCGAAGCAGAAGCAAAACTGAAAGAATTGAGAGGTGTAGAAAATGAAAGTAGTAATTGACATACCTAAAGATTTCACAGGAGATTATATTGCTGACAAATTCAAAGATTTCTTTTCAAGGGTTATTGCGGATATTGATTGCAAAGGTATGTGTGGTAGATACGAGAAAGAAATTGCTGAAATGTTTTTAAAAGCATTTGATGATAGCGAAGAAAAGATTTCTTGCAACTGCCAGCACAACAGCAATTCGAGAGATAATGAGTCTTGTTGCAAATGTGGTAGAAAAAAGACCAATGCCGACAGAATAAGGAATATGTCGGGTGAAGAATTGGCAAAATACATTTACGATGTGTCTGAACATTGCGCAGACTGTGTTGTGTGCGGCGATGACTGCGACAGCTGCGATGGTACAGAAGATATTTGCGTGCCAAAGATTGTTGAATGGTTAAAAACAGAAAGCGAGGATTAGAAATATGATTAAAACTGAACATGGAGTAGTAATTGTAAAAGGCAACATTGTTGAACTTATGGCAGACTTAGGGATTATTATTTACAGTTTGAATAAGGATATAACTGCAAAGACGGACGAAAAGTGCGCTAAAGAACTGCTTGACATGGCTTATAAAGAAGCGTTTGTAGAACCGAAAACAGAGAAAAAAGCTGAAACTAAAGAACTTCAAGAATTATTAAATCAACTTGCTAAAATTTTATCAAAATAGAAAGGACATGGATTATGAATAAAGTAATTTTAGTTGGTCGGTTAGTACGTGACCCCGATGTAAGGTATTCACAAACTGGGAATGGCAATATGGCGGTAGCACGGTACACATTAGCTGTTGACCGTAAATTCAAAAAAGAGGGCGAGCAGAATGCAGATTTTATTAATTGCATTGCGTTTGGAAAATCGGGAGAATTTGCCGAAAAATATTTCTTTAAGGGAATAAAAATTGCAATCAGCGGCAGGATTCAGACTGGAAGTTATACGAACAAAGACGGTCAGAGAGTTTACACGACTGATGTAGTTGTTGAAGAACAGGAGTTCTGCGAAAGCAAGCAGAATCAGCAGAGTAGCGGCATAATTCAGCCGAACAGTAATGTTGACAGCAATGGATTTATGAGTATCCCGGACGGAGTGGAAGATGAGGGATTACCATTTAATTAAGGAGCGTGATGAAATTTGAATTATCAAAGCATTAGGCAGGCAAAAGCGATTGAACAGAACAATAAAAAACGTTTATTAGAAGTCAATCCAAAGCTTGACGAGGAGAGCGGCATATACTTTTTGACACGAATTGATGAAAACGGATTCAAATATGCCTATATCGGGCAGGCTGTACATATTCTGACAAGGCTTGCACAGCACCTTGTCGGATACCAACATATTGACCTTTCACTCAAAAAGCACAAATTGTACTCAAAAAGCAATCCTTGTGGCTGGAAGATAGGATTTCTGCATTTTCCTAAGTCGGAACTGGATAAACAGGAACAGCATTATATCAAAGCATATGCCGATTATGGTTATCAGTTGCGAAATAAAACAAGCGGTTCGCAGGGCGAGGGCAAGGCACAGATTGATGATTACAAGCCGTCTAAAGGCTACCGTGACGGCATACAGCAGGGCAGAAAGAATCTTGCAAAGGAACTGTCGCACATTGCAGAAAAACACCTTAAAATCGAAATTAGAGCGGATAAAGCTAATAATAAGGTTTCACAGAAACAGTATGAGAAGTTTATAGATTTATTGAAAGTGGGTGAAAACAATGCTAATTCCGAAAGTTAAAGCCAAAGAGTTTGAAAAATTCGGATTTAAGAAATGCAAGGGTAAATATGGCAAGAGCGGTTGCTATTACCTTTGTGTTGCAAGAGACGTGAAAATGCTTTTTGTGAGCGATGTGTGTTTTGCGGCTATGGATTGGAAAAAACATGACCCAAAAATACACAAAAATGCAAATTGCAGATACAGGGACCACAGGACATATCTTGATATTATTTATGAGCTAATCAAGGCAGATATGCTTGAAAGCAGGTGATTCAGAATGAATGATTGTAAAGGATGTAGATACGAAAACAGCACAGATATAAAGGTACATTTAGAATTTTGTACAAATTGTAAAAGAGCCTATTCCAATGAATTAGATAGAGAATTTCACGAAGATAGGTATGAAACTGTAGATTAAAAATCAAAGAAAGCAGGTGATTCAGTTGAAAGATAACCAGTGCAGAGCTTACAAACGCACATACAAATGCCCGAAAGACAAGTGTGACGGCTGTCATCGGCGCATGAGCAGATTCTACTTGATACAGGAAATTGTAGAAATTTTGATGAAATCAGATATGCCAATTGGAGAGGATTAATGCAAATGAAAATCAAAAGCATAATAAAAGGAATCGTAAGAGGTTTAGTCGTAATAATGTTTGCCACAGGAACATTTGTGATTTGCAAATTGATGATTTCCGTATATTTTCATCAGATTATTACATTTCTACTTGTAGTTGCGGCTATATCACTGATATGCTGGGCATTTGAGTGATAGGAAAGGGCATGACATGACAAAAAATGGACAGTTTGAAATAACTGATTTTTTAGGAAAACAGATAAAAAATAAATCTGTTATGGATTTAACGCAATACATAAATAGCCAAGGCAAAGCACAATATACGCAGATTGGTGAGGTTGTAAGAAATGCTTACAACTTGAACAAAGATAGTGGAGAACTTATTGAAAGGCTTACAAATGCTATATCAGTGTATGTACTTGAACAGTCTATAGGCTACATGGATTATTTAAGAAAGGAAAGCCGATTATGACGGATGATACAAAACACGAAATACAAATCTTACTTGACCTGTTAAAATCCAGCCTTACACGGAACGGCGTAAGCATGGCAACTGACAGAGAGGGAAATTTTATGTTTTTTGATACCGCAGAATATAACCGAAGCGGTGGCAAGACATTTGACGGATTTAGAATCAATATTAATGATTTAGTAAAGTAACAAAGCAACGGAACTTGAATAACAGATAAGGGGCGATAATATGGCAATATATCGAAATGTCCAATTGGCATTTTGGACGGATAGCAAAGTTGAAGATGATTTTACACCGGAAGACAAGTATTTTTACATGTACATTTTAACTAATCCACAGACGAATATCTGCGGGTGCTACGAAGTGAATTTTTCGCAAATGGCAAGACATACAGGCTATAGCAAAGACACTATCGTAAGGCTTCTTGAGCGGTTTGACAAAGTACACAATGTTATAAAATACGATTCAAGTACGAAAGAGATACTGATATTGCGGTGGTACAAATACAATTGGAATAAATCGGAAAAAGTTCTTGCAGGAGTATTGAGTGCGGCAAAACGGATTAAATCTGAAAAATTCAGAAAATACGTTAATGATATTGTTGATTCAATCAGAAATGACACACCATTATTAGACCACAGCATTGAAGAAACATCTGATACCAATTTGCCCGACAATGCAAATGAAAAGGAAAACAATGTGGTGTATATGAATGTTATCGACTACTTGAATAAAAGATGTAATACTAAATACCGATACAATGCGCAGGCAACAAAACGGCATATACACGCAAGGATAGAAGACGGGTATAAAGAATCTGATTTTTACGAGGTAATAGACAAAAAAGCGGGTGAATGGTTGGGTACAGATATGGAAAAATATTTGCGACCGGAAACCTTGTTCGGAACAAAATTTGAAAATTATTTGAACCAAAATATAGTACCTAATAAAAATTTTAGCAAGGGTACTATTGATTGGGACAATGTGTAAAGGCAGGTGGCAATGATTGACAAGAGAAGAAACAGTCAAAATCATTCGGATTATGTGCGACAGCTATCCGAATTATAAGCCGAACAATATTTCAGAAATGGTCGACGTGTGGTGCATGATGTTAGAGGATTACAACTATAATCAAATTTCGGTTGCGTTAAAAGCTTACGTAACATCGAATACAAGCGGATTTGCGCCGAGTATAGGAGAGCTGATAGCAAAAATACAAATGATTTCACAGCCGCAGGAATTGAATGAAATGGAAGCATGGAGTTTAGTGAGTAAAGCATTGCGGAATGGTACATATGGTGCAGTTGAGGAGTTTTCAAGGCTTCCGCCAACCGTTCAAGAAGCTGTTGGTAATCCCGATAATCTAAGAAATTGGGCAACGTCCGATTACAAAGCGATTGAAACCGTAATACAGTCCAATTTTATCAAAACTTACAGAAGCGTTACAAGCCGGGCGGAAGAAATTAAAAGAGTGCCGGCAGAAATTCAGAAACTTATCGAAAAAGTAAATCAAAATTCACTAAAGGCTCAAATCGAGCAAAAATACCAAAACAATACGAATCTTCTTTCGGACAAGAATAAGCCGTCTATGAGCGATACAGAAGACGTAGAAGCATATTCAGAACCGCCGAAAGAATTTGAAGCTTTAAAGGATAGTTTGAGGAAATAAAATGGCATTAACGCAAAAGGAAATTAGTCACAATTGTTACATAAGACGCAAAGAAAATGGATTATGTCCACGTTGTGGAAAACCGCTTGACAGAACTGGTTACTACTGTTCGGATTGTTTAAAGAAAAATAACGAACGTGAAAAAGAATTTCGCGAGTGGTGCAAAGAATACAAAATTTGTCCGCAATGCAAAAAAAACAAACTTTTTGGCGATGAGCATATTTGCCCGGAATGTTTGGCAAGAAAAGCTATGTACCGCGCAAACAATCCCATATCCGATGAAAAACAAAAACAATACAATGAGAGATTCAAAAAACAGCAGCGGGCGCTGTACCAACAACGAAAAGAACAAGGTATTTGTACCCGTTGTGGTAAACGCCCAGCGGCAAAGCCTAAAGCCAAATGTGCAATATGCTTAAAAAAGAACGCTCAAGCGCATAAAAAGCAATATTACGACAAAATAGATATAAAAGAGTATCGCAAAGCTAATAATCTATGCTACCACTGCGGAAATCCTATAGACCGTGAAACAGGTCAGTTGTGCCAATCGTGTTGGGATAAATGCCGTGAAAATGGATTAAAAAGCCCACATGATAATACATACTGGCGGCAGGACAATAACATAGTTTTTAAATGGAATCGAGGTGCTAAAAATGAACATAAATAGCGCAACTGACAAAGGCTGTGATAAATGCAAGCATAAGTTTTATTTAGGCACAAATAAGCAAGGTGCGGCAATTTACGGTTGTAAAAACCGTACTGGTAAATGCCCGGAGCGCAAAAACAAATAATTGAAAGGAAACGGCTTATGAAAATTTCAGAATTGACTAAGCCGGAGCTTGAAAAAATCATTGAAAATGCCAATTTTACAGATGAAGAAGAAAGAATTTTTAAATTGCTTTCAAAAGGGAACACTATAACACAGATAGCAATTCGGGTATCACTTTGTGAAAGAACTGTTAATCGAAAAGTTATTAAAATCAAGCAAAAAATTAAGCGATTGGAGGATATTTTATGATTAATGTTACTCAAAATGGTAAAAATGTAGACACAGAAGAATTAACATTGCCGGACAGTATCGTTAAAATGATTGCAGAGATAATTGACAAGTAAATTTTAGATGTGTAAAATGTGCTGTATCGTGATAAATGCGGCACATTTTATACTTTAGGAGGATATATACTATGAAATGTGTTGCTTATATGAGAGTATCGACAGAGAAACAGGCAGAAGAAGGTAACGGACTTGAAAGCCAAAAGCGCGATATTGAAAACTATTGCAGAAAAAATGAATTGATAATAGCTGATTGGTATGTTGATGAAGGATATACGGGTTCAAATATGAATCGCCCGGAATTGCAAAGGCTGATTACTGATTGTAGCCGCAAAAAAGTAAATTGCGTTGTTGCATTTAAGCTTGACCGTATTTCCCGAAGCATGGTTGACGGAATTTACATCATCGAAAAAGTATTCCAAAGCAATAATGTTGCGTTTAAATGTGTACATGACAGCATTAGTTATGACAGCCCTATGGAACAGGCATACACACAGATGATGGCAGTATTTGCACAACTCGACAAAAACACAATGATGTTGCGTATGCGCGGCGGTATGCTTGAACGTATTAAGCAAGGCTACTGGTGGGGTGGCGGCAATACGCCTTACTGTTATCGGTATGATAAAGAACAAGGAATATTAATTCCTATCCAGGAAAGAGCAGAACAGGCAAGGAAAGCCTTGGAATTGTTTATTTCCGGCTATTCAGACGCGAAAATTAAAGAAATATGTGGCTTCAAATCTGAATTAGTTACGCGAAAAGTGCTTACCGGAGTTGTAAATATTGGCATGATACCATACAAAGGCAATATCTATCAAGGCAAGCATAAACCGATTTTTGATAAAGATAGATTTGAACTTGCTCAAGAATTGAGAAAATCAAGGTGCTCTGCAAAAATAAGTTGCTTTACTGAACCGAATTTACTCACAGGTTTGTGCTATTGCGGAGTGTGCGGTTGTAAAATGCGTTATCAAAAGTGGAGTAATGGGAATCACAAGATATATTGCTGTTCAAGAAATAAAGGCTTGAAATATCTTCCGAATTACAATCCGAACTGCAATAATTCTCTTGAATGGGCCGACGATATAGAAAAGCAAGTTACTGATGAAATACTTAAAATTTCACTCAATTTGTCTTCTTACAAACCAAAAGCAAAAGAAACAAAGCTTGAAATTATGCAATCACAACTTGAGCGAGAACAAACAAAGCTTAAACGTCTATATAGCTTATATGCAGACGGCAATGATACTGTCTTGGAAATGATAAAAGATTTAGAATCGCAAATTTCAAAGACAAAAGAAGATATTTCTGTAGAAAGTAAAAATGCCATTAATACACAAAAGAAAGAATTTACTTATCAGAACATAAAAAAACTTGCCGATGTTTGGGACAACATCGACAAGAAACAAAAAAATTTCATACTGAAAACTATAATAGATAAAGTTATTATAGTCAATGGAAATGTTGAAATTCAGTTAAAGAATTTTTAGCATATACTTAATGCTACGGGTATTGCGTTAAAGAAGTGCTAATGCCGTATTTATCACGATTTTTAAACATGAATTATTTGAATATGTCGCTAAAGTGTCGTTTTGATGTCGCTTTTAGCGTCTTTTTTTATGCCAAAATGTAATTGTAAGGAGGAAGCGCTTATGTTTTCAGACGAAGTTTTAGAGAAGATTTTTGCAAGAAAAGAATTACAAAGCTTACCTCTGCAAGTTCAGTCAAGCATAATCCATGCGATTGAAAATGTTTTAGAGGAGGACAGCAAAAATGCAGATAAACAATCCGTATCAGCAACCGGCAATGAATTATAATCCAGGATATGCCGCATATCAGTACAATCCTATGGCAAATATGCAGAGATACCAACAGCCGGATACGCAAATTCAACAGCAGATTCCACAATTTCAGCAACAACAGCAGGTAATCGGCATAAACGGCAAGATTGTAGCAGCAGTTGAAAATATTACCGCAAATGATGTGCCTATGGACGGTTCAGTTGCCTTTTTCCCAAAGCAGGATTTGACGGAAATCTACGTAAAAGGTTGGAACGCAGACGGAACAATCAGAACGATTGTGTATAAGCCTTATACAGAGCCTTCAAACAATACAGCGGTAAATTCTATGGGTGACACAGAAAAATCAAAATTTGACCTATCAGAGGAAAGCACAGAGGTATTAATGAACAGGTTTGATAGTTTGGAAAATAGATTAAGTGAAATCGAGCAGTTTATGACGACTAAAACATCGGCAAAAAGCACGGCTAAATCAAAAAATAGCCCAAAGCAGGACGGTGGGGGTGAAGATGAATGAATCCAGTTGAGCTTATTCGATTAATAAAAAGCGGCAATCCGCAACAGGTCCTTTCACAAATGATGAATAGCAATCCTCAAATATCAAACAATCCTATGGCCCAAAATGCTATTAAGATGTACCAAAACGGGGACACGCAGGGGTTGAAGATGTTGGCAGAAAATCTTTGCCGCGAACAGGGAATTACAACCGATGAAGCAAAACAGCGAGTTTTAAGTATTTTTAATCGTTAGTACATTTTGGGTTGTGCGCACATAATAACCGGTTATCCCATTTGTAAATATATTTCAATGGAGGTAAACAAAATGTTTAACACAGGTGCAATGCCTAGTCTTGCTGATATTGCGGCAGTAACGGGCAATAAAAATGACGGTGGCTGGGGCGACGGCAACGGCTGGTGGGTTCTTATTATTCTTTTTGCCATTTTTGGCGGCTGGGGCAACGGCGGCTGGGGTGGTAATGGTGCAAATGGCGGTGCAACACCTTATGCCACAAGCGCTTTAACGCAGGCAGATTTACAGAGAGGATTTGATACACAGTCAATCGTGTCAAAGCTTGACGGAATCTCAAACGGACTTTGTGACGGATTCTATACACAGAATACCGCGCTTATGAACGGATTCCACGGTGTCGATAACGCTATCTGCAACTTAGGCTATCAGACACAGCAGGGATTTAACACAACAAACGTTGCGTTAATGCAGGGACAGAATGCTTTGCAGTCACAGCTTGCTAATTGTTGCTGTGAAACGAGAGAAGCCATTCAGGGCGTAAATTACAACATGGCGCAGAATACTTGTGCATTACAGAATACAATGAATAGTAATACACGAGATATTATCGACAGCCAAAATGCAGGAACAAGAGCCATTCTTGATTATCTCTGCAATGAGAAAATTTCCAGCTTACAGGCAGAAAACAACGATTTACGCAGAGCGGCTTCACAGGATAGACAGAGTGCATTACTTACTACTGCAATGGCTTCGCAGACACAGCAGATTATTAATGCAGTCAATCCGGCGCCGATTCCGGCATATCAGGTGCCGAACCCTAATGTATATTACGGTTGTGGTTGCAATAGCGGTTGCGGCTGCTAATTTACTAAATAATCAAGTATCTTAATCAAATTGAGTTTTTTCGAGTTTCACTCGGAATAAAACTCAAAAGGTTATGTCTGCTAATGCAGTATTACAATGTTCCCGACACCAATGTCGGGAAGACAGGGCAGACTTCAAGAAAGTTTGCCCTTTATTTTGTGAAAGAGAGGTATTATTTTATGGCAGAATTTACAGGAATTGCACTTCAAACTGTTGCGCAGGGAGAAGATGTTGCATTTACAGAAACACCGGTTGCTGGTTCAAATTGCATTACGCACAGACAGGGAAGCGGTATTGTTAAATTGAGAGGACTTACAAACCAGTGCCGGGCAAGATTTTTAGTATCTTATTCCGGGAATATTCAAATCCCGACAGGTGGAACGGTTGAAGCTATTTCTCTTGCTATTGCGATTGACGGTGAGCCGCTGCAGTCAACTCGTATGATTGTTACACCGGCGGCAGTAGAGAACTTCTTTAATGTTTCGGCACAGGCATATGTAGACGTTCCACGCGGTTGCTGCGTTACGGCAGCGGTACAAAATACATCTGCACAGGCAATCGAAGTTCAGAACAGCAATTTAATTGCAGTTCGGGAAGCATAAGGGGGCGGTTTTATGGATATTATGAGAATGCACGACATGATTGAAAAACTGTCTGAATGTGCCAAATGTGAAATTGACAAAGGAATTGAAAATATAGACCCGTGTGAAATGGGACAGGTTACAGATATGATGAAAGACCTTGCAGAAGCAATGTATTATCGTACATTGATGAAATCAATGGAAGAATCGAGTGCAGATGAAACAATGGAAATGTTTGAGCGGCTTGGTGACGGCAGAAGATTTTATGATAACTACCGCTATTCAAACGGCAGATTTGCACCGAAAGGCAGAGGAACGCGCCGGGGATACGATGAACCTCCGTATTTCCACATGACACCGGAAATGTACCGCGGAATGGAACATGACAGGGATATTGACCGCAATTATGGAAGAATGTATTACACAGAACCGGCGACAAGCGGCATGAATATGACTGAAAGCGGATATGATAAAGCGAAGCGGCATTATACAGAAACCAAAGAAATGCACAAAGCGAATACCGCAGAGGACAAAGAACATAAGATGAAATCGCTTGAAAACTACATGAAAGAGTTGTCCGGCGATATTACAGAACTGCTTACAGACATGACGGCAGAAGAACGTACAATGCTGAAAAGCAAGCTTTCAACGCTTGTAAGTAAAATGTAATAATGTAATGGCAGGGGCAGAAATGTCCCTGCTTTCTTGAACATTGACAACTAAATATTGGCTAGTGATTTGTGGATTTAAAAAATTTTTTCAAAAAGGCATTGACTTGTTACACGTAACATTATATAATGTAACTCGTAACAAGGAGGTGGTTAAAATCGCACCTAAGAGCAGAGCTGATTACATGAAACAGCGTAGAGAAAAGACAAGAAATTTTAGTGCTGAACTTGACAGAGAAAAGTTTGAGAAGCTAGAAAAAAAACTTTCTGAAAAAGGGATAACTAAAAAGGAATGGCTTGACAACAAGGTTGATGAAGAAATCAGTAATTAAGCAAAAAGAGCAGTTGCCCATGATTTGACGGTCATGCAACTGCTCTAAAACCGAGATAACTCTCTGTGAAATATTTTATCATAGAGAGTATCTCTTTTCAAGAAAAAATTGAAAGGTAGGTATAATTTATGAAAGAATTTTTGCAAATAGTGTATACGAATCAAATAGAAAATACGGAAACTGGTGATGAGTATTTTAAAATCTTTGAACCATTTATGGATAGGCTTAAAGAAATCTTGAGTGACAGCCTTTATGAAGAACTAGAAGAATTGTTCAATACTTGTGCAGCTCAAAACAACAGCTTCTATGCAGTTACGGGTATGAAACTGGCGATTGGCATTATGGACGGAACCTTTGTTCCAACATGCTAGGAGGTTCTGTTATGAATGGAGAAGTAATAAATAAAAATACTACAATAACTACATTAGAAATTGCAAATATGCTAGAAATGAAACATTATAAGATACTTGAAAAATTAGAGGGTACAAAAGACGGCAAAACAAAGGGAGTTATTGAAACTTTAACTCACCACGATTTCGTGGTCAGTGATTATTTTATTCCGTCTACATATAAAGACGATAGCGGAAAAGAAAACAAATGTTATAAAGTAACCCGCATGGGCTGTGAGTTTCTTGCGAATAAGTTTACCGGGGAAAAGGGAATTGTTTTTACCGCCCTGTACGTGAAACGCTTCCACGATATGGAGCAGGCATTGAAAAAATCACGGCAGGCAATCCCGGAGAAAGAGTCACTTGAACATTATGGTATTGTAGAAAAGCCGGATAGCGGCAAGTGGTTTAACAAGAATAACTGGAAACTTAAAATAATCTGTGACCGATTCAAATGGACACGAAAATTTTTATACCACAAAATTCTTGTTGAACTGTCCGATTTGCACAATTTAGAGCTTGTAGAAAAGCTTTATACCGTTGCATACGGACACAAACCGGAGTACAAGCTGAATTTGCTGGATTACAGTGAAGAACTTGCCGAAACAGCAACAAGATATGTTAATTACTTGTTAATTGAAGAATGAAAAAATAATAATTTCAAATTTAGAAATCACTGGCTGATATTTAGCTGGTGATTTCTTTTTTTTGAGGTGAAATATGTTTTTGATAAATGGTATTGAGTGGAAAATTGAATTTGTTCACGGCACAAACAATAATTTGACACGTTCTGACGGCTCTATAAGCCTTGCTGTGACCGATTGGAACGACAAGACTATATATGTATCAAACAAGCCAAAAGGGGCTTATTTGCGTAAAATAATAGCACACGAACTATGCCATTGTTTTTGCTTTTCTTATGGTGTGAGTATGCCGATTGAACAGGAAGAATTTATGGCAGACTGGATAAGCAAATATGGCACAGATTTGATTTATCTGCTTGATTATTTAATGGCAGGGATACAGAGGGGAGCGGCAGTGTAATGGATAAAATAGATAAGCTTCTTGAATATGTGCGCCGGACAAATCCCGAAATGACAAAAGAACGATTGATTTATGAATTGGGAGAGTGCCAGTATACAGCAAAATCATTAATCTTTACGGCAGAAAGTGTGAATTTGCAAAAAGAAAAAGATTTAAAAAGTTGATTTAAAGCTATCTACATGGTATAGTATTAGAAAACGCAATAAAGGGGTAGCGAAGTATGAAAACTTGTCTAAATTGTGGAGAACTGATAGGCGATAGCGTTGACCGTTGTTTTAACTGCAATTACAGCTTTAAGTACAAGAGCGTAATTAAGAAAGAAGCATTGCAGGAGTGCAGAAAGCAGGCAGAAAAAGAAATCGAAGAACTTAACCGGAAAAGAAAAGAAGAAAATGAGCGAAAAGAAGCTGTTATTAATGCTATTAAATCCGTCAGAATCACAAAAAACGACGTCATGAAAACAACCGGATTTGATTTTGTGGGATATAAAATTGTCAGATATTGCGGAATCGTAACCGATACTGCGTTATACAGTTTAGGCATGATGACGGATTTAAAAAATGCAATGAATTTTAAAGCGATGGTCGCAGGAAAAGAATATAGTGCATTTTCAGAAAAAGTGCAAACTTTTATAGATGAATTAATGAACGACATGGCATTAGAAGCCTTGTACAAGGGCGCAAACGGTTTAGTTGGAATATCATATAGCTGTGCACCGTATTGGAATACCGGCGACATTTCATTAATGATTACAATGAGTGGAACGGCTGTCTGCATTGAAAAGGAGTAGAAACTTATGGCATTTACAAATAAACGCGGAGAAAATATTAGTTTTGAGTGTTCGGAGCTGATAGATGAGTTAAAATCGGATATTGAGGAGTTCGGCGGCGATAAAATTGTCGCCGCGCGGTGCAACGTTGTATGTTAATTATGATTTTATTGAACCGGAAGACCCGATAAAGGAATCGGAATTACAGGAAGACGAATACATACAGACCATGACGATGACAGCGTTGCTTATGCTGTTGGAACAACAAGACAAATTATTTTAAAAGCTATAGGGAGTGTTGCGGCACTTCCTATTTTTAAATTCTATGAGAAAGGGGAAACAATGCCGAGGAAAGCAGACACTACTATTATTGATAAAGTATATAACAATTTGAAAGCTGACAAATTGACGGACCAGTACAATTCATATCATAGAAGACTTTATGAATGTACTTGTTTGCTGTGTGGGAAGAAAAGACTTGCTACTAAACAAAATCTTCAAAGAAACGAAGTAAAGGATTGTGGAAATCATCGGGATTATAAGGATATTAAAAATAAACGTTTTGGCAAATTAGTTGCAGTATACGTTACCGACCAAAAAAGCCATACAAAAAGCAGATGTAAAATATGGCATTGTAAATGCGATTGCGGCAATGAATGTGATGTACATTATGATGATTTAAAAAACGGAAAAGTAAAAAGCTGTGGCTGTTTAAAAAACGAAAACATTCAAAAATTATACGCTTATGGTACTGCACCGTGCAAATTGAACGGAAATAAAATAAGAAAAACAAATACATCAGGGACAACAGGTGTTTGGTTTGATAAGTCAAGGAATAGGTGGTGCGCAGAAATAATGTTTAAAAAGACAAAATATTTTTTAGGACGCTACAAAAGCAAAGAAGAAGCTATAAATATTCGGAAAATTGCAGAAGATAAAATTTTTTGCGAATTTTTAGAATGGTATGAAAAAACTAAAAAAAGTGATTGACTTTTTGCGAGGCATTGATATATTTATTCTATATAGTAAAAAGAGAGGAAGTGAAAGAAAAATGCCGGCGGGACACTTGAAAAATGAACATGATAAAGAGAATAAGGAACAGGACTTTGAAACAACATTTTTGCATGGGCATGACGGTTCGCAATGTATATATTATACAAATGAAAAATGCTTATATTATAATGACTGTGAATCACCGTGCCACCATTGTCATCACTACACGACAAAAATTAGAAATTGAAAAACTGCTTGTTGTTCGCAACGGGCAGTTTTTTTAAATTTTCGCTCAATTTTTTATTCGGAAAAATTTTTAACCCCCCGTCCCTTTAGATTTTCAGCCCGGTCAATCCATTTTCAAAAATCCTCAATTTTCGAGCGGATTTTAAGCAAATTTTGCCGGCAAAATTCACGAAAAGTTTTACTATTTTAACGTGCTAAAGTATGAACTATGGACTTGCTTCGGCGAATGAAAAGTCTATTTTTTTATGTCTGCAAGCTTGTAAAATGCCCGCAGTCGCCTTATTATTTTGCTATGGTAAAAAGCTAGCCATATAAGGCATTTAAAGCCGTATAAGGCTATAAACGGTATAGAAGCGCAACGGCAAAACACCTTTATTTTGGTGGTTGCTGTTCCTGCTTGCGCTTTGCCCGCGTAGCTTTTACGCGCTGTATAACAGTATCCCGATTTTGGGCGTAGTATTCCCGGTTGTTTTCCGCTGAATTTTTGCGGCGTGCGATTTCTGCGCACTCTGAACAGCAGTATTTCCGGTACACAGACATAAAAGTTTTACCGCATACTGTACAGATTCGGTTTGTTTTTTGGTTGGATAACTGCAACCGCCTGCGTTCATTTCCGGCGGCGTCCTGCCGGCGCTTACGTTCAGTAGCACAGGCAGCGGAGCAGACCTCTACACCCTTGCAGCTTAAAAAGCTTTTGCCGCAAATGGTGCATTTTTTCATTTTTGGCATAGAATACCCCCTTTTATATTTTAAGATAGCACAAAAAAAGCTATAAAAATAGCCTTGCATTTTTTTGGTATATATGATATTATATTTTGCAAATGAAAGTTTGCGATGTGTGCGGTGTTTTGATAAACCGTAACACGTGGTGTATTGAAATATGTTTTATATTTCGACATCATTTAGCCGCACACAAAAGCCCCGGAAACAATCCGGGGCTTTTTTATTCTTCTAGAAGATACTTGTATGCCCTGTAAATTTCTTGGGCTTTGCTAATTTCTTTTATATTCCCAAAAAAATTTCGAAATAAAACGGCGTCGGGTTTTACGAACACCGTTACAAGTTCGGCTTCCCGGTCGTATTTGGAATATTTTTTTCTATCGGCTTTTACCCTACGATAAAAGTCGATACATGCCCCCGTTGCTTGCTTTTGCACGTCTAGGCAATACAATTTATTTCCGAGTTTAATTGGTATATCTCTTGTTGTTCCATACGGCAACTTGCCAATGGCGACATTGCCGCCATTATTTAAATTGATAAGTTCCATGATCGTAACCTCCCTTTTAAAATACATCTGTTATTTTGTATATAGTTTCATGATATTCATTTTCGTTTGATACCACCTCTATAGTAATAGATATATTTTCATCGTATACTTCCAACGTTTGCGAGCTGGAATATGGTATATCTCTAAAATCACCGATTTCCACGGCATAATCTGAATAATCCGGACTGTTTCCGTTTTCGTCCAAATATTCAGAATCAAAGGCACAGATTAAATTTTCATAAAAATTTTCTTCTGTTGCCCATTCCCCGATTAAATTTCTTAAATTTTCGCGGAAGCGTTCTTCCGCCTGCTCTAATGTATACATAATATACCCCTTTCCGGGTTTTCACCCTTGTTTTTTGTTTTATTATATCCGAAATTCGGATAAAAGCAAGCCGGGGAATTGAACCCCGGTAAAAGTCTTTCTTTCTTGCTGTTATGCTAAAATCTGTCTTGCTGTACAATAAACATAATATCTGTTGTGGCTATGCGTAAGCCAATTTCCTGCTTTCATTACTGCATTATAACTATTAGGATATTTCAGCCGAAAAACTGTTAAATAGTCGTTCATTTCCTCGTCTGTTGATTCAAGACATTTGATAGCGTCCTCAATAGTAGCTTTATTGTCATTTCGCCCGATTGTGCCGGAAAATGTTTCAATTTTCCACATTCCTTTTCTTTTTAGAAGATTTTCCAATTTCTCAAGTAATTCTCTTTTTGTCATATTTACCACCTTTTAACCTCTCTTATTATTTAATTGAAATAATAAAATCCCTCTATAGCTGTTCTTGTTGTGCCTTTTTCGCAAATCGTTGCAAGATGTGAAAAATAATCAAGACATAAGCCGTATTTTTCAAAATCTGCGTTGAGTTTTTTGCTTCTCCTGTCTGTACTTTTTGAAAGTTCTTTTGTGCTTATTGCGTTGCATGTCCTTTCGTCGTTTTCCAAATATGAAAGTCTTTCCAAATCTGCGTTGAGCCTGTAGAAGCGGTTCATTAAGTGCTTTAATTCAGAATATTTAATTTCATATTTTTCTGCTGCGCTGTTAATTTCTCTTTCTCTCTTTTCTGCGATTGTTAAATTTCTCATAGTCTTGTACCTTTTCGCCAACTGTGCTATAATAGGCTTACCTTTCTTTTTTGATTGGTGGCGGTTGCTCGTTTTGGCTGGTTGCAACCGCCTTTTTTGTTTTCTTGCCTTTCGACAATGTTATAATATCACATTAATTACATAAATGCAATACATAAATGCAATAAAATTAAAATAATATTTAATTTAACACAAAAAAATTGACTTTTATTGCAATATGTATTATTATATTTAATAGCATTACATTAATGAAAGGCGGATAATATGGATAATATTGAAATGTTAGAAAAGTACAAACAAAGGATAAAGCGGCAGAACGAAAAAATAAAACAGGACTACGACCGTGCGAGCGTAACACTCCCCAAAGGCACGAAATACCGTATACAGGCATTGGGCTACACCGTAAACGGATTTTTAAATTCTGCGGTATTGGCAGAGCTGGAAAGGTTAGAAGCAGAAGCACCGCAGACGGCACAGCCGGAAGCCGCAAAAGAAGAACAGCCGGAGCAGGCACAGCCAAAAGCGGACGCGCCGGAAGATGTCGCAGAATTAAATAACTGGCTGCACCAAATTCAGCAGGAAAACGAGCAAAAGCGATTGCAAGAGGTCGCACGGCGGCAAGCAAATGTAGAAGCCGAAAATGGCTATGATTAATAAAATAGTTGCCGTTTAAAAAATTAAGTTATATAATACTATACAGAGCGGAACACGAACTGCTCAACAATTTAATATAGCACGTAAAAAAAAGAGAACCGCGCCCCCTCGGCGGTTCTCTTTTTTGCTTCTTTTTTATTCTTCGGAGTTTCCCCAGCCGGAAAGCGTGCACGGATTCCCGTTGCCGTCTTCCCATCCGCCCGTTATCGGGTCAATGCCACTGTTTAATTCAGCGGTGCAATTTTTATAGTCCGCGTAATCTCCGCAAACTATATGTCCCAAAAAATCCCCGTCTAAATTTACAGAGAACACCGCCGAGCCGTCCCCCTCTACCGTTATGCCGTTTTTAAATTCCCAATATTCCATATTTTTATACCCTTGCGGCAGTATTGCCGCCCTTTCTTTTTTGATAATAGTATTATCGCACCCACCTAATATTTTGTCAAGGAAATTTTATCTAAAAATAGAATAATTTTTATTGACATTTTATTACATATAATGTACAATTTTTAACATATTAAAAGGAAAGGAGCATGCAAAATGATAAAATATAAAATAGACGTGTTCGAGCTTTTAAAAGCTCACGGATATAATCAAGCAAGAATCCAAAAAAACGGGCTTTTGTCGGGGCAGACAATACAAAATATTAAGGCAGGCAAAAGCATTACACTGGAAACGTTAAACCGCATTTGCATAATGTGCCGTTGCCAGCCGTCCGACATAATAGAGGTTGTGCCGACAGACGCGGAAAAAATAAAATTTTTCTAGCAAAAGCGATTGACATTATTCTAAAATTAGAATACAATAAAGACAGATTAAAGGAAAGGACGCCCCACATAGGGGCGTAGCAGAAGAGGAAGAGGAAGACGGCGAAATTGAAGCCGCAGCAGAAAACCGCAAACTAATAACACGGCTGCGGCATGAACTGCAATTTAATGTCGATTATGACACATTTGACAGTTTAATGTTGCAAATTACCGGGGGTATATCTTACGATTTGGACATCGTAGATGAATATATATATACCGAAGAAAAAAAGCACATATAAAAAAATGTGCAAATAAATATATGGGAATAATTGCTGGATTCCCAGAAATCGCCGATTATGAAATTAGTTATTCAAATCGGAGCCAATCTATATATTTAGTAACGGATTTACCTGTTACTGATGATAATATAAATAAATTCATTGTTGATTGTTGCCACTGCGAAGTGACTTATACTGAACGATACACAACAAACACGGTTGAAATCCGCCTTTCGGACCACGATTTTGGCGGAAATATTAATTATTCATATTGGAAACCGTGTATTAATATTGTTATTAATTAGGGAGGACTGAAAATATGAAATTTAAAATAGCCGGGGTGCTGTGTTCCCGGCTATTTTTATGCCTTAATTAATCATTATATAACTATATATTGAATAAGTCAATGTTATCCCACTAAATATAT